>Ga0302319_10020679_pt1 | contig 11878 bp, 5 predicted proteins | sample Bog_T0_2_FD_203319 | JGI IMG/M metagenome (GOLD analysis project Ga0302319, IMG submission 203319) | Peat permafrost microbial communities from Stordalen Mire near Abisko, Sweden - Bog_T0_2 | ecosystem: Environmental > Terrestrial > Soil > Wetlands > Peat | place: Sweden: Abisko, Stordalen Mire...
ATGAGACACTTGAAAAATTCCATTGAAATTGCACGAAGTGTCAGGGCACGACTTCCATCGTGCCTAAAGATCGGCAAGAAGTCGTTGGGCTTAAGCCCCTGCGTCTCTTTGTTTTCAGTTGCTTGCAACTTCGCAGCGACTAAAGCCGGAATTTGAATGGTGGTCCATTTGCGGCACGACTAAAGTCGTGCCCTGACACAAATCGCCGGACTGAAAGCAATTTTGCAAGAGGCGCTCAAGTGGCTTCTTCAAGAAAAAGCCGCCTTTCACTCAACACGTCTGCGTGTATTCCGAGAATGCCCTATAGGCCCTATTCTGGATGCGGACGGGCACATTTCAGTATCGCAAGCGGGTGGAAGGCTTGCGGCGCTCGGCTTACTCTCTGCCGATCTCGTGTTTCTTGTTCTTGATCACGTACATGCAGAGGTCGGCGGCGCTGAGAAGGTCGTCCCTGGTGGCGCCGTCCTCGGGATAGAGGGCAATGCCGATGCTTGCTGAACCAAGCAGCACCTGGCCCTCGATCGTGAATGGCTCATCGAAGGAGCGTTCCAGGCGCTGAGCGATCTCCTCGACCCTGGCGCGGTTGCGAACCTGCGGAAGGAGGGCGGCGAACTCATCTCCACCGAGCCGGGCGAGCATATCGACGCCGCGTAACTGCCGCTTCATGCGAAGCGCCACCTCTTGCAGGTAGAGGTCGCCCACCTGGTGGCCGTACAGGTCGTTGATCTGCTTGAACTTGTCGAGGTCGATGTAGATCAGGCCGAAGATGCCGGCGCTCTGGCGGGCCTCTTCGATTTGGCGGTCGAGATACTTCTCGAGCGAGAAGCGGTTGTGGATGTCGGTGAGCAGGTCGAACTCAGAGCGGTGCCGCAGATCGGAGTAGAGACGCCGGGTCTCAATGGCGAGCGCGGTGAGCGCCGCGGCCATGGAGAGAGCCTCCGATTCGTTGGGGAAGAGTTTGGCGCGCGGATGGAATGCGGCAAAGAGCGTGCCCAGAGCCGGCCCGGTGTGGGACGGAATCTCGACTTGGACGATGCGCAGGCCAGTCAGCTTGGGCGGGCAGTTGCCCAGTTGCGCGCCATCGGCGATCTGGCACCAGCAGGGAGCGCCGCGCAGCTTGAAGGACACCAGCTCTGTGATCTGCTCTACGACTTCGGCGAGTGGGCGGGAGCCGTTGATGTCCTCGAGGATGCGGCTGCGCCGCTGTTCGATGAGCGCCAGCGTGGCGGTTTGCCGGCGCACTCGATATTCAATGGCCCAGCCCCTGGCGCCCACGGCAAAGACGATTGCGAGCAGCAGCGCCACCAGGATCATGAGGTTCCGAACCGTGAGCAGAGAGGGCCGTGCGATAACTGAAATGTCCTCCGGGGTGCGCATCAGGACATCGAACGGCACATCGCCTCGGAACGGATTGGAGTGATCGAGGACACAAATGCCTGCGACGCGGACCCTGGAGCCCAACTGCACGTGATTCATAGGCTGCGGTTGATCGTAATGGATATTCGGGTGGCGGTAGATGGCAGCGAAGACCTGGCCATTGGCCGTGAGGACATACTCATCCTGGGAGTTCTCGCGGACCTCCATGACTACCTGTCCTTCAATTGAAACCAGTTCGAAGATGTGCTTGCTCGCAGCCAAGTCGCTCACGGACTCTGGCTTGGGAGCTATTGGCGCATACACAGGGTTTTCCTGGATCTCGCCGCCGGCGAGGGCCAGGAAACCGTCGCGCACTTCGGGGAAGCCGATCACGTCCGCCTCGTCGCCGACGCGCAGCGGATTCTCGTTGACGGTGAGGATCCAAAGGCTTTTTGAACCGCTCTGGAGAACAATCGCGGTGCCAGGCTGATAATAGGTGATGGTGCCGTGAACCCTGACCCTCTGGCTGAGATTGTTGATGCGATAGCTGCTGATGATCTCGTCCATTTGTGAGACGGGGAGAGACCAGGGGCTTGCGTCAGCATGCTTGACGATCTTTATGTTCGCCAGCGAAGAGACGGAGAGCCCCACACCGGTTTGTTGCATTTTCCCATCGAATTTTGCCCCGGAGACACCGGTAATCTCGACCTCGGCGTCCAGCAGTTCTTTGGGAGCGTTCGCGTCGTAGCTATCCACCCAGGTGTCAATTGTGCCTCCGTCGGTGAGCAGCGTCACGTGAATGTTATTCCGATCGGAGCTCATCCCCAGGTCGGCGCTGTGGACTTTGGCGCGGATTGTGACGAGCGCGCAATCGTACTTTGCGTGGATCAATTCATCGAAAGTGGCCACAACGGGCGTGGGCAGGTCGCCGTGATGTAGCAGCGTAACGCTTTCGGCCACTGCGATGGGGCGGAAGCTATCCTGCGCTTTGCCCCGGACCAGAACCCGATCGCCGGGAATCAGCTTGATATCCGCGTTCGCCCACACATAGATGCCCTCTCCGTTGTCTTGAACAAACAGAGTGGTTTCACCGGCGCGCCTGTAGGTCACTGTCGCTTCGAAGACGGCGGGCAGACCCCTGCGGGCCTCGGCATGGGTGAGGGAGTGAATGGCGTGCAGGGTAGTAAGCGTGGCGGGAGCGTCTGCCCAGGCGGCTGAGGCACATCCGAGAACCACCGCAAATAAGAGAGTCAATCTCTTCATCAGGCATGATCCAGTGGTACAAGTCCTTTGTCATCTGGCTGCCAAGGCACTTATTGGCTAAACTCGCGGCATCCGGCATCTTCGGCGCGAGAAATCATTCTCAAGATTGCGCGCAAGCAAAGAACAGCCCTACCCTATGCGTCACTATCCTACTCTGCTGGATATGTTACAGACTGTTACTTTTGGGGCATACGCGCCGGTCCCTTAGGCTAAACAGCACATTTCGGTGTGATTACGTGTTATCTCGGGAACGCCTTTCAGGGCTGTATCAGGGAATTCCGGCGCTCAGCTTGCCCGGAACGGGCTGCGCCTTTGCTGTGCTTGACCTCGTACATGGCCGAGTCGGCGGCGATGAGAAGTTCGTCCTTGGTGGCGCCGTCCGCAGGATAAAGGGCAATGCCGATGCTTGCCGAACCGTGCAGGACGTGTCCCTCGATGGTGAATGGCTCATCGAAGGAGCGTTCCAGGCGTTGCGCGATCTCCTCGACCCTGGAGCGAGCACGAACCTGCGGAAGGAGCACGGCGAACTCATCGCCGCCGAGCCGGGCCAGCATATCGATGCCGCGGAGTTGATGCTTCATGCGAATTGCGACCTCCTGAAGGTAGAGGTCGCCCACCTGATGACCGTAGATATCGTTGATCTGTTTGAACTTGTCGAGGTCGATGTAGATCAGGCCAAAGATGCCGGCGTTCTGGCGCGCCTCGTCGATCTGCCGGTCCAGGTACTTGTCCAGCGAGAATCGGTTGTGGATGTCGGTGAGCAGGTCGAATTCCGAGCGATGAAGCAAGTCGGTGTAGAGCCGCCGGGTTTCGATGGCGAGAGCGGTCAGCGCAATGGCCATCGAGACAGACTCTGCCTCGTTGGGCCGGGGTTGAGCGAGACGGTCGAACGCGACAAAGAGGCTGCCGAGCGCGGGCCCGGCGTGGGAGGGAATCTCATTTTGGACGATGCGCAGGCCGGTCAGCTTGGGCGGGCAGTTTCCCAACTGCGCGCCATCGGCGATCTGGCACCAGCAGGGAGCGCCACGCTGCATGTAAGAGACCAGTTCCGTGATTTGCTCGACGATCTCAGCCAGCGGCTTGGAGCCGTTGATGTCCTCGAGGATGCGGCTGCGCCGCTGTTCGATCAGCGCCAGCGCGGCGGTTTGCCGGCGCACTCGGTACTCAATGGCCCAGCTCCTGGCGCCCACGGCAAAGACGACTGCCAGCAGCAGTCCGATCACGATGATGAGGTTTTTGATATTGAGCAGAGAGGCCCGGGCGACGACCGCAATATCGTCGGGAGTGCGCATGAGGATATCGAACGGCACCTGGGATTCGAATGGATTGGAATTCTCCGTGACGCAGATCCCTGTTACCCTGACACTGGCGCCGATTGGAATCTCTCTCATGGGCGGCGCCGGCCCAACGGCCGGGTGGCGGACAATTGCCGTGAAGAGCTGGCCGTCGGCCATCAGGACGTACTCGTCCTGCGCGGCCTCCCGGACTGCGGTTACCACCTGTCCTTCCACCGACACCAGATCGATGATGTGGCGGCTCGCCGCGAGCTGCTCCCTGGTCGTTGCCAGAGGCGTAATGGGGGCAAAATTACCGCTATCCCGAACCTCTCCGCGAGCCAGGCCCAAAAAGCCGTTGTGCGCCTCGGGAAAACCGATTGCGTCCGCCACATCGCCCACCCGCAAAGGCTCTGTGGTCAGCGTTGAGATCCACAGGCTCGTGCGGCCGTTTTGCAATACAACCGATGAGCCGGGCTGGAAGTAGGTAATGGTGCCATGCACCAGGACTCTCGGGGTGCGATCGGTCACGTGATAGCCGCTGATCACCAGATCCATTGGAGTGGTTGGAAGCGACCACGGACTGGCGTCGGCGCGCGCAATAACCTTTACATTCTCGAACGAGGTAACGTTGAGCTGGACTCCGTGCATTTGCATCTTGCCGTCGAATGTTCCGCCGGCAACTCCGGTGATCTCCACTTCGGTGTCCAGCAGTTGTTCCCGTTTCCCCGGTGTATAGCCGCCCACATTCACTCCGATATATCCGCCCTCGGCTTGCATCTCCATAAAGGCATTGCCGCTCTGGCTGTTCAAATCCGAGGGGTCTACCGAGCGGACGATGCCGCGCGCCGTGACGAGCACGCAGTCTTGCTGGCCGTGGATCAGTTCGTCGAAGGTGGCCGGTACGGGTTTGGGAAGCGCGCCGCGATGGACAAGGGTAATGCTGTCGCTGTTCACGATGGGGCGAAAGCTTTGCGCGGTCTTACCGTGAATCAGAACGCGATCGCCAGTGGCCAGGGCGAAATTCGTCTTTGGGGAGACGTAAATGCCCACGCCGTCGTCCTGCACAAAGAGGACACCCTGCTTCGGGTTGAAGAAGGTCACTGTGGCTTCAAATTCGACAGGCAGACGCTGATGGGCCTCTGCGTTTGTAAGTGCATGAATGGCGCGGAGAGTCGTCAGCGTGGCGGGCGTCGCGGCCCAGGCAGCCGAGGCGCCGATGAGAATGATCGCAACTAAGGGAATCAACCTCTTCATGGGGCGGAATCCAGTTGGACCGGGCGTGTTTGAGCCGATCTCCAAACGGACTTATCGACCAAAACTCGCCGATCCATCATGCCTGCACTTGGAACAAGGCGGAAGACTCCGCGCACACATGAAACACCGGCTCCCAAGAGGCTTCTATCTTACTCCTCCCGCGAGTCCGGTCCATGGTCATTTTGGGTTACACAGCCCTGCCCTGCGCCGTTGGGGGCAAAGCGGCGTCCGCTCGTTGCGCTTTGGGATTCTTTCCGGTGTTCAGGCGGTCCTTGGCTGCGCCGTAATACGCGATTTACTGTGCTTCGCAAGGTACATGGCGGCGTCTGCCGCGCTCAACAGGCCGTCCGCGGTGGCGGCGTCTTCCGGGTAAAGTGAAATGCCGACGCTGGCCGAACCTGTCAGGGTGGGTTCCCCAACCGTGAACGGGGCATCGAAGCTGCGTTCCAGGCGCAGAGCGATCTCCTCGACTTTGGAGCGGTTGCGAACCACAGGGACCAAAACAGCGAACTCGTCACCGCCGAGCCGTGCAAGCATATCCACACTGCGAAGCTGATGCTTCAAGCGCAACGCCACTTGCTGCAAGTACTGGTCTCCGATCAGGTGCCCGTAGCGGTCGTTCACTTGCTTGAAGCCGTCGAGGTCGATGTAGATCAACCCAAAGATTCCCGCATTCTGGCGCGCCTTGGCAATTTGCTCCTCCAGACACTTTTCAAGGGAGAACCTGTTGTGGATGTCGGTAAGCAAGTCGAACTCCGATCGATGCGACAGATCGGCGTAGAGACGGCGGGTTTCGATGGCAAGAGCGATCAGTCCGACCGCCAAGGAGAGAGCGTCCTTCTCCTTGGCGCCGGGTGCGGTGCGCTGGTCGAATGCCGCAAACACTGTGCCGAGCGCAGACCCGGTGCGGGCGTGAATTTCGCTGCTGACGACACGCAGGCCGTTGAGCTTGGGAGGGCAGTTTCCCAGTAATGCTCCGCCGGCGATCTGACACCAGCACGGCGCGCCACGCAACTTGAAGGAAACCAGTTCCGCGGTCTGCTCGACGATCTCTGAAAGTGGGCGGGTGCCGCTGATGTCCTCGAGAATACGGCTGCGCCTCTGTTCAAGCACCGCCAGCGCGGCGGTTTGCCTGCGCACCTTGCGCTCGATGGCCCAGCCTCTGACGCTCACGATGAACACAACCACCAGCAGCAAACTAACGATAAGAATCAGGTTCCGAATGTTCAGCAAAGCAGGCTTGGCCACCACCGCTACGTCCGAGGGAGAACGCAGCAATATGTTGAAAGGCTCCAGGGAGCGGAAGGCCTGTACACCGAGCGGGTTGCTCTTTTCGGGGATGCAAATGCCGGTGAGCCGGACCCTGGAGCCGGGCAGAATTGCGTTCCTAGGGGGAAGCTGGCTGGGTCTGGGGATTTCGGCGTGACTGTAGATCGCCGTTATGAGCTGACCATCCGACATCACGACATACTCATCCTGAGAGGCTTCCCTGACTTCCGCTACTACTTGCCCCTCGACGGAGACGAGGTCGAAAATGCGATTCCGAACGCCGCTGCCCCTTGACGCAAGTTGAGCCCAGGTAGCGGATACTGGCTGGATCGGCGCCTGCGCCAGATTGTCCTGGATTTCGGCATCGGTCAGGATCAAAGAGCCGCCCTGCACTTCAGGGAAGCCCGTCGCATCCGCCAAGTCTCCGATGCGCATTGGAGCGGTCGCCATCGTATCAATCCAGAGGCTCGTGTCTCCGCTCTGAAGAACCATCGCGGAACCTGGCTGATAGTAGGTGATCGTTCCTTGCACACGAACCCTCTGGGAGAGATCGTGTACATGGTAGTTGGTCAGCACCACATCCATTGGCGTCAGGGGCATGGCCCATGGGCTGATGTTGGCTTTCTTTAGAACCTCGATCTCAGTGGGAGTGGCAAGGCGCAGCACAATACCGATCAGCTGCATCTTGCCGTCCCATTCCCCTGACATGACCCCCGTGACCTCGACCTCGGCGTCCAGCAGGTCTTTCAGCTCTGCCGCATGGTCGCCGTCTACTGTTGCATCGATGATTCCGCCGTCGGTGAGCAATTGCAGCGTCGTGCTGTGCACTGCGCCGTCCTCCCTGGCAAAGCCAGGGTTAACGGCGCGAATCTCGGCATGTATCGTAATCAGTTGTGCGTCGTGCTCCCCCCGGATCAATTCATCGAATGTGTCTGGCGCGGGCTTGCGCAATTCGCCGTGATGAAGCAAGGTGACGTTGCTGCCGGCGATGAAGGTGCGGAAGCTGTTGTGCGTAGTACCATTTACCAGAACGCGGTCGCCGGGGACGAGATCGTAGCTCTCTGGAGGCCGCACCGAAATTGCCACGTTGTCGTCTTCGACAAAGAGCCATCCCAGACCGCTGCGGTAGTAAATAACCGTCGCTTCAAATGCAACGGGCAGTGCGTGGCTAGCCTCGGCGTTGGTAAGGGCATGAATGGCGCGCAACGTCGTCAGCGGGGCGGGCGTCGCTGACCAGGCAGCGCAAGCCCATCCCAGAAAAATCGCGACTGCGGCTATCGACCTTGTCATCGCTAAATCCCGGCCGAAACGCCTTTGCATTCTTCGGCCCAGCACAGGACGTATTGGCAGAGCGCCACCCGTGGTTCAATCCGGACTCAAGCACGGCTCGGAAATCCATGCAGAACGGGAATCTGCTCGGAATCCATGCACACCAATCCTACTATCATGCGGAACGGATTGGATGGGCTTTTTGGGGGATAGCTACCACTTTTGGGTTAGGACATCGAACAGAGAGTCACCGGCTGGTTTTTGCCTTCAAGAAAGAGCTTCCATGGCGCGCTTTCATTGGTCAATGGCTGAAACGCTCAATGCATCATGCGAAGGCTGGAACTTAGCGGGTCTCGCTTTGTGCCGCCCAAGCATAGTTCCAGGAACTTACTGAAAAAGACTGACATTGTGTCTGTCGTCTATCGGCTTCGCCGACCCGCGGGGGATGAAACAGCCAGCGTCCATTTTCCCGGAGCGAGAAAGCGAAAGTAGCTGAGGACAAGCGCAGCGCAGTCCTGGGCCGGTGCTGAACAAAAGACCCTCGGCTCCGTTAGGACGGACCGAATTCCGCCTTGAAACTTTTTCTTTTGGAATCAATCACTTGCACTCTTTACGGATCGCAGTTTCTTTTCAGTTTCTTTCTCTGGGGCATGACTTGAGCCGTGCCGTAAGCAGCTGCAAAATGAACCAGGCTTCAGCCCCCGCGAGTTGGTTTTTTCAGACGAACTCGCGACCTACTTCTCCACAACTTGCCCCGAAGCGGTACCCGCCCGTATGATCCTGCGAGAGAGCAACCATGAGCGAAGAAGAAAACACAGCGAGTCTGCGGCTTAAGGGCAGGCTGATGTCAGCCTCTGAGATTGAGCGTACCCTGGTGCGCCTGGCTCACGAGATTGTTGAAAAGAGCAACGGCAGCGATGATTTGGCGCTGGTCGGCATCAAGCGCCGCGGCGTTCCCCTGGCTGAACGGCTGGGCAAGCTGATTGCCGGCATCGAGAAGCACCCCGTAGACACAGGCGTGCTCGACATCCAGTTTTATCGCGACGATCTTACCACCGCGGGGCCGCGCCCCGTGGTCACGCCTGGAGCCATCGGATTCGATGTGGAGGGCCGCGATGTGGTGCTGTGCGACGATGTGCTCTACACCGGCCGGACGATCAGGGCCGCGCTCGATGCGCTCTTCGCCCATGGCAGGCCGCGCCGCGTGCAACTGGCTGTGCTCATCGACCGAGGCCATCGCGAACTGCCCGTTGAGGCCACCTACATTGGCAGGCGCGTGCCCACCAGCAGCCGCGAGATTATTGAAGTGAAGTTCCGCGAGGTAGACAACGACGAGCAGGTGCTGCTGGTGGAGCGCGTGGACTAACGAAGAAAGGCAGCTTACAGCTATCAGCTTTCAGCGAAAGACTGATAGCTGAAAGCTAAAAGCTAAAAGCTGAATCGCATGAACCCGACCGCGACACTATCCCGCCGACCCCTTCAAACGCCGCCCGTTCCGGTCTCGCCGTTCCCCTACCATCCCGGATCGCTGCTCTCCGCACAGGATTTGACTCTCGAAGGGATCAGCCACATTCTTGCCCGCGCCACTTTGCTTGAGAATGAAGACCCGCTGGTCCGCAGTCGCATTCTCGCCAAGAGGCGCGTGGCGCTGCTCTTCTACGAGTCCTCCACCCGTACCCGCACCAGCTTTGAGCTGGCCGCCAAGGGGCTGGGCGCGGATACCACGCTTGTTTCCAGCCTTTCTTCGAGCATCGAAAAGGGCGAAACGCTGAAAGACACCGGCCTGACGCTGCGGGCCCTGGGTGCAGAGGCCATCATTCTGCGCAGTAACTTTTCAGGTGCGGCCTGGCTGCTGGAAGCCGAGACCCGACTGCCGGTGCTCAACGCCGGCGACGGCATGCACGAGCATCCTACCCAGGCGCTGCTTGACCTGCGCACCATGCTGGCGCACCTGCGACCCGGTGTAGAGACTGTCACTGCCGAAACCCTGGCCGGCGTCATAGTGGCCATCGTGGGCGACATTCTGCACAGCCGCGTGGCCCGCTCCAACATGCTGCTGCTGCCCCGGCTGGGCGCGCGCGTACTGCTCTGCGGACCGAAAGAACTATTGCCGGAACTGGCAGCCCAGGCAGGGCCGGGGATTTTCATCGAGCGCGATTTCGACGCCGCGCTGCGCCAGTCTCAGGCCGTCATGATGCTGCGCATTCAAGCCGAGCGCCTGGCCGGGCTGCAACTCGATCTTGCGGAGTACAAGGCCAACTACCAGCTCACGGGCCCAAGGCTGGCCGCGCACGCGCCGGAAGCGATTGTGCTGCATCCGGGACCCATCATCCGCGGCCTTGAGATAACCGCCGGCGTGGCAGATGGTCCGCAGTCGGTGATTCTGGAGCAGGTCAAGAACGGCGTTGCCATTCGCATGGCGGTGGTGGAGCGGGCGTTGACGGCGAAGGGATGAAGAATTCTGTTTAGGGGTGAATAGTCGTCACACATCCCGGAGGGATGTGGCGAGAATAGCCCAGGGCAAGCACAGCGCAGCCCTGGGTACGATGCAGAAAGAGGAGAGTTCGCCCCGGAGGGGCGAATCGAATGTTCCGTTGAATGTCGCCTCTCGCACCGCCCCTCCAGGGCGGGTATCGTCTTTCTGATCGCTTTCCCAGGGTTTTACCCTGGGCTATTCTCGCATACTCCCCCGGGAGGAACGGAAACCGCACAACGGTGTGTTGCTATCCACCGGGAATTGTGCGATGCGGTTAGGAGTAGTTGTTCTTAGCGGATGCCAACGGGCCAGCCCGCATCGGAGTCGGAGAGAAAGATGAAGCTGCCGTCCATTGATAAAGTTCGCATCCCGATCCTGCTGGCGCTGTTTATCGGCGAGGCCGTCGGCTTACTCTATTTCCGCGGACAACCAACGTTTTATCGATTTGTAGTTCGTTCTGTATTGGTGTTCCTGTACATAATTCCGGCTCTTTGGCTCGACTTCATGCGAAGAATTAAGGTTAAGTATCTCGAATTCCTTTTAATCCCCTTGGGATTCTCATCTGTCGCTGTCTCATGGAAAGATGGAGATTTTGGAGCTGCGGTGACGTTCGGAGTCATTCTCGCTTTTTTTATAGGCCTTTTCATGCGTAGGCTCCACATCGCATTTCGAAAACCACGAGCAACCCAAGGAGGCCGCGCATGACGGCACTATTGATTCGAGGCGGCCATCTGATCGATCCGGCGGCGGGAGTCGACGCCCTCAAGGACGTGCTGCTCAAGGACGGGCGCGTCGCTGACATCTCCACGCCGGGAAAGATGAAATCGGCCAACGGCGCAGAGGTTTTAGACGCTACAGGTCTCATCCTCGCGCCGGGGTTGATCGACATGCACGTCCACCTGCGCGAACCTGGCCAGAGCCATAAGGAGACCATCGCCAGCGGCACGGCGGCAGCGGCGGCGGGCGGCTTTACGGCTGTGGCTGCCATGCCCAACACCATCCCCGTCAACGATTCGCCAGAGACCACCCGCTGGATGCTGGCCCCGGAACGCGGCGCGGTGATTCGCGTCTTTCCCATTGCCGCGGCCACCCGCGGATCCAAGGGCGAGGCCATCAACGACTTTGCCTCGCTCAAGTCCGCAGGCGCGGTAGCCGTCTCGGACGATGGCCTGCCCATTCTGAAAGACAACATCATGCGGGAGACCCTTGCCGCCGCGGCGCGCGTGGGCCTGAGCGTCATCCAGCACGCTGAGGACACGCGGCTCACGCAAGTGGGCGGCAAGAGCGCGAGCATGAATCTGGGGCCAACCTCATTCAGGCTCGGTCTGCGCGGCTGGCCCAACGAGGCTGAGTCCAGCATCGTGGAGCGCGACATCCGCCTGGTCAGCGAGTTGCGCGACGCCCGCGCTCACCTGCATGTGGCCCATACCTCGACGGCCGCCGCGCTCAATGCCGTGCGCCAGGCCCGCCGCAACGGGCTGCGCGTCACCTGCGAGGTTGCGCCGCACCACTTCCTGCTGACCGACGAGCATGTGGGCTTTTACAACACCAACGCCAAGATGTGCCCGCCGCTGCGCTCGGCCGCCGACCGCGACGCCATGATCGAGGCCATCCTCGACGGCGTTGTGGACGCCATCGCTACCGATCACGCGCCCCACGCAGTTCACGAGAAGGAAGTGGAGTTTGAGAACGCTCCCAACGGCATTACCGGCCT
>Ga0302319_10020684_pt1 | contig 11876 bp, 9 predicted proteins | sample Bog_T0_2_FD_203319 | JGI IMG/M metagenome (GOLD analysis project Ga0302319, IMG submission 203319) | Peat permafrost microbial communities from Stordalen Mire near Abisko, Sweden - Bog_T0_2 | ecosystem: Environmental > Terrestrial > Soil > Wetlands > Peat | place: Sweden: Abisko, Stordalen Mire...
GCAATTGTGCCTTATCGTGCCTGATCATTTTTTGCGCGTTCGGAGTGCTCTATGGCACGAGCACCGAGACGCCGGCGCTGCTCCAGTCTCTTTTTGGATACGATGCGTATCACGCCGGCCTTGTGCTATCGCCGGCGGGGATTTTCTCCGTCATGATGTTGGTGGTTGTGGGCGGCTTGCTGGGCCGAGGGCTCGATGCGCGATGGCTGATTACCATTGGCCTTCTGACCCTTGGCGCGGGCAATTACTGGATGGCGTTGAAGAACCTCCAGATCAGTCCCTGGGATGTCGTCTGGCCACGAGTGGTGATCATCGTCGGCCTCTCCCTGATATTTGCGCCGATCAACGTGGCTGCCTACCTCTATACACCGAAAGCTTTGCGCGGGGCGGCCATAGGGCTTTTCGCGCTTCTCCGCAACGAAGGAGGCAGCGTGGGGACTTCCATGGCGCAGACGCTTCAGGAGAGGCGTGAAGAGTTTCACAGCTTGCGGCTGAACGAGCATCTGGATGCCTTCAATCCGGCGGTGACCGATTTTCTGCAACAATCCAAGGCGCTCTTTTTCCAGCAGACGGGCGATCCTGTGCTTTCCGCTCAGATGGCCTTGAAGAGCCTGGACGGGGTGCGCGAGCAGCAGGGTTCGTCGCTTGGGTATTTTGATTGCTTCTGGGTGTTTGCCGTTCTGGGAGTCTCCCTAGCTCTGCTGGTTCCCTTCATGAAACGATCGGTGGCCGAGAAGGGCGCGCATGTCGCCGCGGATTAAGCGGCGTTGTAGGCGCTCGATATTTGGACTATGGGAGGGCGTGCTCGAATTCGCGAAACTCTATCTCATTCTTTTTGGCGTCCTCACCGTTGCCGGCGGGGTCATGGGTTTTGTGAGGTGAAGAATATCGCCTCCATGTTGAGCCGGACGATGGTCGTTCCGAGCCTTGCCATGCTGCTGCTGGCCGGCTGTCCGAGTCCGCCAGCCCCGGACACCGGGCCTACGCCGGCCCCGCCGCCGGTTTTGGCCACGCCCGGGCCGACCTCTCCTCCGATTACGCCGGTTCCGCCGCCGTACGTGCCGAATCGGCGGCTGGAAATCGGGAAGATCTTCAATGGGATGCAGATCCGCGTGGCGCTGGAAACGGAGCATGGCACGACGGCGAGCAGGGACCGAACCGAGCCTTCCAGCTACAGCGCCGACGTAACGGTGAAAGTGAAAATCCCCAAGCCCCATCGCGACCTTGAGGAGATCAAGCTTCTCAACGAGGAACTGCCGAATGTATTTCCCTGGCTGCCGGCTTTGCTCGAAAGCTCGAAGGTCTCGCCAAGTTTCGACGAGCTTTACCGGCTGAAGTGCGCGTCCTTACAATCGAGCCTTCGGCGGCTGGATGCCATGCTTTCGCGTCACAATTTTTTCGATTGCGAGACCCTCCTCGAACTCCAGAATCCCAAGACGAAACGCCGGGCGCTGCTCATCCAGGCGGACATGGATACGGACACGGACGGCTCGGATAGTGATCGCATGCCGGAGATCGACGGGGCCTCGGCGACGTTCCAGCCTTTCACGAGTTATCGCTGGGCCAAGCGCGGCGCCAGGCCGAATTCCTTCATCGCTCCGCGCGAGGTGAAGATCAAGCAATACGAGAATGAGCTCTCGATGGGAGGCGCGAGCGTTTCACGGAAGGAAGATCTGCGCGCGGGGATCGCCCGGTTGCGCACGGAAATCTCGGACCTCAAGAAATACAGCTTCCTCATCGCGAGTAATGATCCCTACGTGGTTCTGCCCAGCTCGATGTTCAATCGCAGCCGCAACGGCGCCTATACGCCGGCGGTGGGCGACTACTGTGTGGTCATTTACAAAGGCGCATTGTTTCCGGCGGTGATCGGGGATGTCGGCCCTGCGAATCTCGTCGGGGAAGCGTCCCTGCGCATCTGTCAGCAGATCGATGCACGCGCCGACGCGGACAATCGGCCCGTGAACGATCTTAAGGTCACCTACCTTGTTTTTCCCGGCACTGCGGAAAAGTTCGATGTTCCTGATTTCGACAAATGGGGCGCGCGATGCGAGAAGCTGCTCGAGGAAATCGGCGGGCATAAAGGCGAACTCGTCAAGTGGACTGACCCGACGAAACCAAAACCGCCGCCTGCGACACCGGCGCCGAGCACTCCCATTCCCGGCGCCCCGGGTCCGGCCACTCCGTCTCCGACTTCGAGCCCGGCGCCCGCTTCGCCCCAACCGGCTGCTGCAAGTCCCTCTCCGGCGATCCCTGCGCCCGCGAGCCCGGCTCCAGCGACTCCGAGTCCGCCAAGCAAGCCGTCGGCTAGACCTGCCGAAGCCGGCGCCGGCCCCAGGGCTTGGTGAATGCCTACTTGTGGCGCGGCTTCGTGATCATGATTTCGTTGCCCTCGGGATCGGCGCACATGGCCAAATGCGCGGGCTCCTCGGGAGTGTCTTCCGGCGGACGGAGAACGGTTCCGCCCGCAGCCCGGAGCGCGTCGCACGCCGCGAAAAGATCACTTATTTGAAAAGTCAACCCGGTCCACGTGCGGCCGCCTTCACCCCCGCTATGGATGCCAATAGTGGAACCGGCGATGGTTAGTTCGGCCATGACATCGGACTGGCGAACGACTTCCGCGTCAAAGAGTTCGCGGTAAAAACGCACGGCTCGCGCCATGTCCTGCGCCCAGATAAGGTATTTCAGTTTCTCGACGTGCATACCGAAGCACGGTAGCGGGCTCGCCGGGAAACGAGCGATTAAATTCGATTTCGCCGCAGTCTTAAGAGGCGCGTTGAAAAATCTGGAACCACTTCCGCGGCGCGGGTGTGGGCGCGGGCGCCGGCGGAGGCGGAGCCGTTGCGGCAGAGGCCGTGCGCGGTTTCGGTTCGGGCGGTGTCGTGTTCGGAGGTTTGCCGTGGACATGGACGGGCGTTCCCACCTCCGCGATGTCGAAAAACAGGGCCGCCTTCGCCGCAGGCAAACGGATGCAGCCGTGGGAGGCCGGATAACCCGGCAGATAGCCTTCGTGCAGGCCGGTGGCGCCGTCGAATCGTAAAAAATGCCTCATCGGCGCTTGCACGAAATGCGCGCCCGCAGGCACGCGCATATCGGTGTCCGCATTGGGCACGATCGTCTGGCCGCGGGCGTCCACGATCCTGCCGTAAAGTGTGGAGAGATGATTTTCGTCCTTGTCCAAAACCTGGAAATCTCCCGTGGGTGTCGGATGCCCGGGCCGGCCGCTGCAAATCGGCGTCTCGTAAACGATTTTTCCATCCTGAAGAAGAAAGGCCTTTTGCGCGCCGAGATCGATGTCGATCGAAAGAGGGGCGGCTGCGCTCGCCGCCAGAGGGCCTGCAAATAGAAGAAGGAAGATGCGATTCACCGATAGCTGGTAAAGCGGCCAGCATGCCACGCGCTGCGCTGAATGACAAACATCACGAATTCCGATAGAAGAGAGGCATGTCTGAATCCCTGCCGCCCGGCGTTACGCTCATCCAGCATCCGCTCGTCCAAATCAAACTCACGCAATTGCGCGACGCGAAGACGGATTCCCGTGAATTTCGCGCCCGGCTCAACGAACTTTCCACGCTGATGGTCTTCGAGGCTACACGCGATCTCGCGACGCGTCCTGTCGTGATCCAGACCCCGCTGGCGGCCTACGAAGGGCGCACATTGGCCCGGCCGGTGATCGTGGCGCCGATTCTCCGTGCGGGACTCGGGCTGGTGGAAGGGATGCTTTCGCTGCTGCCGGATGTCAGCGTCGCGCACATCGGCATGTTTCGGAATGAGGAGACGCATCGCCCGGAGAGCTACTACTTCAAGGCGCCGTCTCATCTGGCGGATGCCGATGTGCTGCTCGTCGATCCCATGCTCGCCACTGGCTGGAGCGCGACTGGCGCGGTGTCGCAATTGAAGCAGGCGGGCGCGAAATCGATCCGGTTCGTCTGTCTGGTGAGCTGTCCCGCCGGCCTTGCGCAATTGGCGGCGGCGCATCCGGACGTCCATATCTACACATCCGCCATCGATCCTGAACTCGACGATCGCGCCTACATCGTTCCGGGTCTGGGCGATGCGGGGGATCGCTATTTCGGGACGGCTTAACGCTGGACGGATAACCGCCCAAAGCGGATGATGCCAAAGTCCGAATGGATCGGGATCAAGCCGTAGAATATCCGTGAAGCTTATCTTAATCGTCGTCTTCGGTTTGGCAGCGCTTCCAGCGGGCGCGGCGGATCTTCAGCCGTTTGCCCCCGAGCCGTTCCAGTTGGAACCGTCGCCTCCCGCGCAAAACGGCGGACGGGATTTTCACGACGACATTCTCACTTATCTTCAGCCCGGGCGCCCCTTGGACCCTCTCCGTCTCCATGACGGAATTCGAATAGACCTCCCCATCGGACCCGTCCGGATCGATTACGGACTTCCCCTCAAGCATTTCAATTTCAACGTGGATTCCCCGGGTCCGGGCTACCGTGAACTGCGAGGGAAAAAACAGATCGAGGATCGCAATTCGTAGGGCCTGCGGCAGATTTTACGCGATTATGCTCTGAATTGAGGTGCCAGAACGCGCCGATCCTGCTAGAGGATGGCAAACTGGGGATGCCTTGCATAGGGCTTAGCGTGTTGCCAAGGGTCGGCGCGCTTGCTTGGCTGGCGTACCCGGGGTTCAAAAATCGCCAATGTCTATTCACGTCGCGCTCCGCCACGTCACACGTTACACTTACGACCGTCCCGTCTCACTTGGGCCTCATGTCGTTCGGCTCCGGCCTGCGCCCTATTGTCGGACGCCGATTTTGAGCTACTCCCTGCGGGTCGAGCCCGCGGAGCACTTCATCAACTGGCAGCAGGATCCGCAATCCAACTACCTGGCCCGGTTGGTTTTCCCGGAGAAGACCCGTGAACTGCGGGTGGAAGTGGATCTGGTGGCCGAGCTCTCGGTGTACAATCCCTTCGACTTCTTCCTGGAGGCGGCAGCCGAGCGCTTTCCTTTCCGTTACGATGCGGCGCTGGCGCAGGAGCTGGAGCCTTTTCATCGAAAAGGTCCGCTGACGCCGGCGTTCGATCAGTATTTGAAGAAGATTCGCGCGAAGTTTGGCCTGGACGGGCTGGTGGCGCCGGAACCTGAAGCGCCGGCCCCCGATCCGGAAAAAGATCCCAGGATGCGAACGCTGGATTTTCTCGTCGAATTGAACCAGCAGGTGTCCGAGGACATCGGCTATCTTATTCGGATGGAGCCCGGGGTTCAGAGTCCGGAGGAAACGCTGGAAAAGAAGAGCGGATCCTGCCGCGATTCGGCATGGCTGCTCTGCCAGGTTCTGCGGCATTGCGGATTGGCGGCTCGATTCGTGAGCGGTTACCTCATTCAACTCAAGCCGGATCAGGAATCGCTGGATGGCCCCAGCGGAGCGAAAGAAGATTTTACGGACCTGCACGCGTGGTGCGAGGCGTATCTGCCCGGCGGCGGTTGGATTGGCTTCGACGCAACCTCCGGACTGCTGGCGGGCGAAGGCCATGTGCCGCTGGCCGCGACTCCCGATCCGCAGGGGGCGGCGCCGATTTCCGGCGGCGTAGAGCCGAGCGAATCGACGTTCGATTTCGAGATGTCGGTCACGCGCATCCACGAATCGCCGCGTGTCACTAAACCTTACACCACAGAGCAATGGGCTGGAGTCGCGTCGCTCGGGGAACGGATCGACCGCGATCTAACGGCGGGTGATGTCCGGCTGACGATGGGTGGAGAGCCCACCTTCGTAAGCATCGACGATCCTGATGGCGAGGAGTGGAACAGCGCCGCGGTCGGTCCCCGCAAGCGGCTGCTTTCGACCGAATTGATCAAGCGTCTGCGCGCGCAATTTGGACCCGGCGGATTGCTCCACTACGGACAGGGGAAATGGTATCCGGGCGAGTCCTTGCCGCGATGGGCGCTGGGATGCTACTGGCGGCGGGACGGCAAGCCGATCTGGACGGACGATTCCCTCATTGCGGATGAGGCGAAAGATTACGGCCATGGCGAGAAGGAAGCGCACGCGTTTATGGAGCGGCTGATCGAATTGATGGGCGTCGATGGGCGTTGGATCATGCCGGGTTACGAAGATGTCTACTACCACCTTTGGAAGGAACGGCGGTTGCCGGAGAACGTCGACCCTCTCAAATCGAACCTGCAACGAAAGGAGGAGCGAGACCGCCTGGCGCAGATTTTCGAACGGGGGCTTGGCGCGGTCAAAGGTTACGCGCTGCCGATCAAGGGGGAGGGTGGGCGCTGGCAGACTGGCCCCTGGTTCCTGAGAAATGAAAAGCTTTGGCTGATCCCCGGGGATTCACCGATGGGATTGCGTCTTCCCCTCGACTCGCTGCCATGGGTTGCGCCGGGGGATTATCCGTGGATCTATCCGCCCGATCCGATGCTGGAACGTCCGCCATTGCCGCCGCGCCCGGATCGCGCGGGCCAGCGCTACGTCGCAGGTAGTCGGGCGCCGACCGAACCGGGGTTTGGCCGAGGACAACGCGCTCAGCGCCTTGGTGAACCGCTGGCGGACGAATCGCAGGAGGTGGATCCCGCGCGCCGTCCCGGCCCGCACGAATCCGCTGCGTGGATCATCCGGACGGCCCTCTGCGTGGAACCGCGGCACGGCCGGTTGCACGTCTTCATGCCTCCGGTCAAAGCCGCCGAGGATTACCTGGATCTCGTGGCGGCGCTGGAAGACGCCTCGCGGACGCTGGGTCTTCCGATCATCGTGGAGGGTGAGGTGCCTCCGCGTGATCCTCGAATCAACGCGATCAAGGTCACGCCTGACCCCGGCGTCATCGAGGTGAACATGCATCCCGCGCATTCCTGGGAGGAACTCGTTCACAACACGCAAACGCTTTACAGCGAGGCTCGCCAGACCCGGCTTGGCGCGGAGAAATTCATGCTCGATGGACGCCATACGGGCACGGGCGGCGGAAATCACATCGTGATCGGAGGCTCGTCTCCCGCGGATTCACCCATCCTGCGGCGTCCGGATCTGCTGCGCTCGCTTTTGGCCTATTGGCACAATCACCCGGCGCTCAGCTACCTCTTCACCGGTCTCTTCATTGGACCTACGAGCCAGGCGCCGCGCGTGGACGAAGCGCGAAATGATTCGCTCTATGAACTGGAGTTAGCCTTTCGCCAGATCCCGGAGAAAGGTGACGTCCCGCCGTGGCTGGTCGATCGCATTTTTCGGAACCTGCTGATCGATGTGACCGGCAACACCCATCGCGCGGAATTTAGCATCGATAAACTGTATTCGCCGGACAGCGCCACCGGTCGGCTTGGACTCGTCGAACTCCGCTCGTTCGAAATGCCGCCGCATGCCGAAATGAGTCTTGCCCAGCATCTCCTCCTGCGGGGCGCGATTTCCCGCTTCTGGAAGGAGCCCTACGCACCGCGCGAACTGGCGCGGTGGGGCACGGAACTGCATGACCGCTTCATGCTGCCGCATTTTGTATGGCAGGATCTGGAGGATGTCCTGGGTGAAATGGGCGACGCCGGCTACCAATTCGATCCTGCGTGGTTCGCCCCGCACTTTGAATTCAAGTTTCCGAGTATCGGGGCCATCGCGAATCGTGGTGTGCAGGTGGAACTCCGGACCGCGCTCGAACCCTGGCACGTGCTGGGTGAAGAACCCGCTGGCGGAGGCACGGTGCGCTATGTGGACAGCTCACTTGAGCGCGTCCAGGTGAAGGTGCGCGGCCTCACGGATACCCGGCACGCCGTCCTGTGCAATGGCCGGCGGGTGCCGCTTCACCCCACCGGGACGGCGGGGGAATTCGTGGCGGGAGTGCGCTACCGGGCATGGCAGCCGCCCACCTGCCTGCAACCGACGATCGCCCCTCATGCGCCGCTGGTTTTCGATCTGCTGGACACGTGGAACGGACGCAGCGTCGCCGGATGCACCTATCACGTTGCGCATCCCGGCGGGCGCAGTTATGTCACATTTCCCGTTAACGCCTACGAGGCGGAAAGCCGTCGTCTCAACCGATTTTTCCCGCATGGCCACACGCCCGGGAAGATGGAGGCCGCGCCGGTCGAGATCAGCCGCGAGTTTCCATTCACCCTGGATTTGCGCGCATAATGCGTCACTGGAACTGCCCGGGCTGGCTGAGAAGCGAGCGACGAATGCAGGAAGAGCAGCCTAGTTGCTGACATTTCATAAAAATCAGATTCATTGTAATTAATGACCTTTTCCGATCCATCATTCCAGACCCCCGCTGAGCCCTGCTTCCGGAACGCATGACCGCTTCCGATTCGCCCCCGGTCGTCTCTCCTGGTTCGGGACTCTTCGCGGAGTATCAGGCGCCGGGCGGGGTATTCGACGAGATGCAAGCGGCGCCTGGCGTCGTCCGCGGACACTGGCAAAAACTGGTGGAAGGCATCGCGCGCCTCGGGCGGGAGGGGCTGCTGGAACGGCGGAATAATGCGCGGCAACTCCTGAAGGAGCATGGCGTGACCTACAACGTCCATGCGGATGGCACGAGTGCGGAGAGGACGTGGGAACTGGACATGCTGCCGCTGGTCATCGATGCCAGCGAATGGGCGGAGATCGAAACGGGGCTTATCCAGCGCGCGCGACTTCTCAATCTCCTCCTGGTGGACATCTACGGGCCGCAGCGGCTATTTCGGGAGGGCGTTCTGCCTCCGGCGCTGCTCCACGCGAATCCCGGTTTTCTGAGGCCTTGCCACGGGATCCGACCGCCGCACGACATCCATCTGTCATTGCATGCCGTGGACCTGATGCGGGCTCCCAACGGGCGGTGGTGGGTTTTTAGCGATCGCACGCAGGCGCCCAGCGGCGTTGGTTATGCGTTGGAGAATCGCATTATCCTTTCGCGAATTCTCGGGGAGGAATTCCGCGAATGCGGCGCCCAGCGTCTGGCTTCCTTTTTCGTGGCGCGCAAAGCCGGTTTGCGATGGCTGGCGCCATGGGCGGAAACGCCGAGCGTCGTGTTGCTGACGCCGGGACCCTACGCGGAGACCTATTTCGAGCATGCCTACCTGGCCCGCTACCTTGGTTATCCTCTGGTGGAAGGCAGCGATCTTACGGTGCGAGACCGGCGCGTGTTCATGAAAACGCTCCAGGGGCTTCAGCCGGTGGATGTGATCGTGCGGCGGGTGGACGATACCTACTGCGATCCCCTCGAACTGCGAGGGGACTCGATCCTCGGCGTTCCGGGTCTCGTGGAGGCGGCGCGCGCGGGCCGGGTGGTGATATCCAATGCGCTTGGTTCCGGCGCGGTCGAGGCGCCGGCGCTGCTCGCGTTCCTGCCGGCCTTGGCGAAGCGCCTGCTGGGAGAGGAATTGCGCATCCCCAATGTGGCCACGTGGTGGTGCGGGCAGGAGAGCGAACGCAATTACGCCCTGTGGGCGCTCGAAACGATGGTGATCAAACGCGCCTTTGTAGGCGGCCATGCGGAACCTCGTTTCGGCGAATCCCTAGATGCGGAGGAGCGCAAGCGAATCGCCGCGCGCATCGAGGCGAATCCCCACTCCTTCGTGGGCCAGGAAAGAGTGCCGCTCTCCACCGCGCCGGTTTGGAACGGCGCCTCGCTCGAACCGCGTCCGCTCATTATCCGGTGTTATATCTGCGCTACGCCGAACGGCTACGCGGTGATGCCGGGCGGGCTGACCCGGGTCTCGGCTTCCGCGAATTCGCCGGTGGTCTCCTCGCGCTATGGCGGAGGCAGCAAGGACACCTGGGTCCTTGCCAGCGGTCCTGTGGACTCCTTGACGCTCCTGGATTCCGCGGGCCAGCCCGCCCGGATGGAATTAGCCGCTGTCGCAGTACCAAGCCGGGCGGTCGAGAATCTCTTCTGGCTGGGCCGTTATGTCGAGCGGCTCGAAGATACGACGCGTTTGATCCGCACCGTCCTGAGCCGATTAACGGGCGAGGGCGGCGCCACCGAGGAGACGGAATTGGCTGTGCTTTGCCGTTGGCTGAGTCAAATCGAGGTGCTGCCGAGAAATGCCGCCGGCTGTTCCGACGACGAACTGATCGCCACCGTGCGTGAGGTGATCTTTTCGAAAAACCAGCCGGGTTCGATCTGCGAACTGATTGCGCGGGTGGGCTTTCTGACCGCGAGCGTGCGGGACCGGCTCTCCGGAGACACGTGGCGCATTCTGAATCAGCTCACCACGGAGTTTCCAAACCTCCCGCCCCGCGCTCCCACCGCGGTGATTGCCAGCATGCTGCACCGGCTCATTTCCTGCCTCGCCGCATTCAGCGGAATGGAGATGGAGAACATGACGCGCGGCGATACGTGGCGCTTCCTCGATATCGGACGCCGCCTGGAGCGCTCGAATAACCTGCTGGCGAGCTTGCGCGCGGTGCTGATGACGATTTCCGATTCCGGGCACGCTCTGCCGCCGCTCCTGGAGTACACCGACAGCACCATGACTTACCGCCGCAAGTATCTTTCATCGCCGGAATTGCCGGCGGTCCTGCGGCTGCTAATTTCCGACGACTCGAATCCCCGCTCGCTGGCCTTTCAATTCCGGGCGCTCGGGCAGCACCTTTCGGAGCTCCCTGGCGGCGTCAAGGAGCGGTTGGAACGCACGCGTTTTGCCGAGATGTCCATGCTTGCCGCCAACGCAGGCGGCCTGCTCGAAGACAGCTCCGGGGCGCAAGGAAGGCAGCGGCTGCAGGCGCTGATCAAACAGCTTAAAGACGGTTGCTGGGAGCTTTCCGATCTTCTCAGCGCCTCCTATTTCAGCCACGTGCCGGCGCGGGTGAGCTAAGCCGCCAGACCATGCTCTATTCCATCGTTCATCGCACGGTGTATTCCTACGGGTCCGATGTGTCGCACTCGTATCATCTCGCCCACGTGCGCCCGCGGCTGCTGCCGACGCAGGATGTGCTCGAATACGTTTTGCGGATCGATCCGGAGCCGGCGTTTCTTGTCGAGAGATTGGATTACCATGGAAATCAGTCCGCGTTCTTTACGTTCGGCGCTCCGCATCGAAAGCTGGCGATCTCCGTCCAGAGCCGCGTGCGCGTGCATGCGCCGGCATTGCCCAAAGCGTCCGCGACGCCAGCTTGGGAGGAGGTTCGAATGAACTGCGCGAGCGATACGCTGACCGCGGACAGCGCGGAGGGCGAATTCTGCTTCAATTCTCCGCACATCGTCCGGTCTTCTGTTTTCGCGGACTACGCGGCGGCCTCATTTCCACCGGACAGGCCGCTGCTCGAAGGCGTAATCGATTTCACCGGACGGATCTACCGCGATTTCAAATTCGATCCGCGCGCCACGACGGTTGCGACCCCGCTCGATGAAGTCTTTCAAACGCGGCGGGGTGTTTGTCAGGACTTCGCGCACCTGGCGATCGCCTGTCTGCGTTCGCTCGGCTTGCCCTCGCGCTATGTCAGCGGTTATCTGGAAACCCTGCCGCCGCCGGGCAAGGCGCGACTGATCGGGGCCGACGCTTCGCACGCGTGGTGTTCCGTGTGGTGTCCGGGGCACGGCTGGATCGACGCCGATCCCACAAACAACGTGCTCGCGGGGGAGCGGCATATTACCGTCGCCTGGGGCCGGGACTTCAGCGACGTCAGCCCCGTCCGCGGAGTGGTGGTCGGCGGGGGCCGGCACTCTGTTTCGGTGGGGATCGATGTCGCTCGCGCGCAGGAGTGACGCCGGGAGCGGCTTCGAACTTCGGCTCCGGGACCGCAGGTTTTACGCGGGCAAGGGCGCCGGTTGGGGATGATGTTTCACCATGTAGTGGACGAATGACAGTTTTCGGATGATAGGCTCCGAAAGAATGAAGGGATAAAAGGTGGGATGCCCGAGGCTGGCGGCGATTTCATTGATCGCGGGCGCCAGTTTGGCCCAGCCATGGAGAAGATCGAGAAAATGCGCCCCGTCGCCTTTCTCCCAAACCAAAG
>Ga0302319_10020686_pt1 | contig 11875 bp, 11 predicted proteins | sample Bog_T0_2_FD_203319 | JGI IMG/M metagenome (GOLD analysis project Ga0302319, IMG submission 203319) | Peat permafrost microbial communities from Stordalen Mire near Abisko, Sweden - Bog_T0_2 | ecosystem: Environmental > Terrestrial > Soil > Wetlands > Peat | place: Sweden: Abisko, Stordalen Mire...
AAGTCCGATTGGGAAACGATTTCCCGAACTAGTGATCTTCTAGAAGCTCTCGGCATTCCGCACGAGTGTACGGTTGTCTCCGCGCACCGTACACCCGATTGGATGGCTGACTACGCCAAGACTGCCGTCTCGCGCGGCTTAGAGGTGATCATCGCGGCGGCCGGCGGGGCGGCTCATCTTCCCGGCATGGTGGCCGCTCATACAGTGTTGCCTGTGCTGGGGGTTCCCATTCGCAGCAGCATGCTTGCCGGGGTCGACTCGCTCCTTTCTATCGTTCAAATGCCCGCGGGTGTGCCGGTTGGGACACTCGCGATTGGACCTCCCGGCGCTGCCAACGCTGCGCTTTTAGCGGCCGCTATTCTGGGACTCAAATATCCCGCCGTCCGAACGCGCCTTGAGGCATACCGCAAACAACAAACCGAAACAGTTCTGGGAGACCGCAACCTTTGAAGCCGATTCTGCCCGGCAGTGCCATCGGAGTGCTTGGCAGCGGGCAGTTGGGGCGCATGTTCGCCATCGCCGCGCGCCGCATGGGCTACCGCGTTCATACGCTTTCGCCCGATGAAGACACACCCACTGGCCAAGTGGCTGATCTTGAAATCAACGCACCTTACGAAGATCTCGACGCGATTGCCAAATTCGCTTCCGGTGTCTCGGTCGTGACATTCGAATTTGAAAACGTTCCCGCTGCGACCGCTGCCGCCGCTGAACGCTGCGCGCCGGTTCGACCGGCCGGCCATATTCTGCACACTACCCAACACCGGCTGCGCGAGAAGGCCTTTCTCTCGAACGCCGGTCTTCCCCTCACCCCATTCCGGCGCATTACTAGTCTCGAAGATCTCGCCCAAGCCGCCGCAGAGATCGGTCTGCCTGCAATTCTCAAGACCGCCGATTTCGGTTATGACGGTAAAGGCCAACACCGCATTACAAGCACAGCCGATTTTCCCGCAGCCTGGAAAACTGTCGGGCAAGCCGAGTCGGTCCTTGAAGCCCTGGTCGATTTTGAGCGTGAGATCTCCGTTGTCGCTGCCCGTTCTGCCGACGGCGCCTTTATCCATTACGGCGCTATTGAAAACCAGCACCGCAACGGCATCTTGCACACCTCGTTCGCTCCGGCACGTGTTCCAGACTCGGTCACTTGCGCCGCTGTTGAGATCGCCCGCACCGTTCTTGAAACTCTGAACGTTGTCGGTGTCTTATGTGTAGAATTCTTTGTGACAAAGACCGGCGCGCTCCTGATCAACGAACTCGCTCCACGCCCCCACAATTCCGGGCACTTCACCGTCGACGCCAACATCACCAGCCAATTCGAACAACAACTCCGCGCCGTCTGCGGCCTCCCGTTAGGCTCTCCGGCGCAACTCTCCCCGGCCGCCATGATCAACCTCCTCGGCGACCAATGGGCCGATGGCGAACCCAACTGGGCTGCCGCCACCGCTATCTCCAACGTCAAACTGCACCTTTACGGCAAACTCGCACCGCGCCCGGGCCGCAAGATGGGTCACCTTACCGCCCTGGCGCCGAATTTCGAAGAAGCCCTCTCCGCCGCTTCCTTGGCATTTGAAGCGCTGTAGGGTGGCGTTACCACCCACGCTATAAGTCGCGGTTCACTCAAGCTTCGCCTTTGCGCGGCGATATGAGTTTCAAGGGAAACCTGGACAATAAAATGCGATTTACATCTCTTACGATCTTGGGCCTCATTATATCTGCGACTCTCGCCTTCGCGGCTAACGCCAAAATTTCTCACGATATGGACAGCTTAGACCCAGCGTCTACGGTGGAAGTCATCGTGCAGTTTAATCAACAGCCGACCGCCGTTCAACATAAAAAAATCACCGACCGCGGCGGTTCTTACCTAGCCACCTTGTCGCTCGTGAACGCGGGTCACTATACAATTCCGGTCAGTGCGCTGAACGACCTGGCTAACGATCCGGATGTGGTTTACATATCGCCGAACCGTCCGCTACGCGGCTCGCTAGACAACACAACCGCGGCGGTCAATGCAGCCGCTGCCTGGAACAGCAATCTCACCGGAGCGGGCATCGGCGTGGCCGTGATTGACAGCGGTATTAACAGCTCCACCGATCTGCCGAGCTCGTCCATTGTTTACAACGGTTCTTACGTAACTAACGATGCTCACGACTATTATGGCCATGGCACGCATGTGTCGGGCATCATCGCGGGCAGCGGGGCTCGATCCCATTGCAGCGAGTGCTTTCGAAACCTCCAGGGCCTCGCGCCCGGCGCGCGCATTATCAACATTCGCGTGCTTGATCAAAATGGATCCGGCACCGATAGCACGGTCATTCAGGCCATCAACCAGGCCGTTAGCCTGAAATCCACCTACAATATCCGCGTTATCAATCTTTCGCTGGGCCGCCCGGTTTTCGAAAGCTACACCCAAGATCCGCTCTGCCAAGCCGTTGAAGCCGCCTGGAAAGCCGGCATCGTGGTTGTGGTCGCGGCCGGAAACGACGGCCGCAACAATTCCATGGACAATCAAGGTTACGGAACGATCAATGCCCCTGGTAATGACCCCTACGTGATCACGGTAGGCGCCACCAATACGAACGGAACACCCAGCCGCACCGACGACAAGATGACAAGCTACAGTTCCAAAGGTCCAACCGGCATCGATCACATCTTGAAACCCGATCTGGTCGCGCCCGGTAACAAGGTCGTTTCCCTTTACTCCTCCAGCGGCTCGTTGTATGGCAGCTACCCGGGTAACGGCACTCTAATGAGCTATTTCATGAACAGTTCGGGATCGGCTTTCTCATATCTCTATTACGAACTCAGCGGTACGAGTATGGCCACGCCCGTCGTCAGCGGAGCCGTTGCACTGCTGCTTCAGGCACAACCCAAGCTAACGCCTGACCAGGTTAAGGCTAAGCTCATGCTAACCGCCTGGAAAGGTTTCCCGCAGACAATGACTGCGACTGACCCAACCACCGGAGCCGTCTTCACTATGCAGGCTGACGCCTTCACCGTGGGCGCCGGTTATTTGGATATCAAAGCTTTGCTTGCCGACACAAACACTTTTAGCGGCGTCGCCAATTCTCCGGTAACGACGTTCAACACCGGCACGGGCGCTACGGGCTTGGTGTGCGGAGCCAACAGCATCTGCGTGGGTGGCGCCAAAACAGTTTGGGGCGCCAATACGGTTTGGGGCGCCAATTCCGTTTGGGGAAACAGCGCAGTGTGGGGAAGCCAAACCGTATGGGGGACCAAGACCGTATGGGGCAACAAGACCGTATGGGGCGCGACTTCTATCTACGGAACGTCTGCTAACACGAGCGATTCATCGGAGAGCACTAAAACGTTCATCACGGGCGAGAACTGAGAGACGCCAAAACAGCCATTCTCAAGAGCAATTCCATTGATCACTGGACGAGCGTTCGTCCAGTGATCGAGCGTCGAGCGGGCGATTTCGGATGTTAATCTGTCCTTTAGTGCCCTCTTACGCAAAAGTGTCTGAAGTCCATGCCGTTGCAGATCCGATCCCTACCTTTCAGAAAATAAAGTTCTTCACGATCATCAGTATCCTCGGTACCGTGCTCTACTTTGCCGCGCTGCATTCGACGCGCTCGGCCAGTGTGATTCCGGCAACAGCGCTCGATAACTTGATACCGTTCGAGCCATGGTTTGTCGCCGCCTACTTTTCTTTTTTTGTCTTCATGCCGCTGACTCTTGTTTTCGTAAGAGATTACCAGGAATTCATACCGGCCGCCTTTGGCTTCTTTATCATCGTTGTCGTCTCCAATACGATCTTCCTCGTTTGGCCGACCGTCATCCCACCTGGCGCGCCTTATCATCCTTTGCTGCATGGCCTGTTTGCGGTTGATCGCGACCGCAACGCCTGCCCATCGCTCCACGCTTCCTTAGCCCTCTATTGTGCCCTCATCATGCAGCGGCATGCCTCCCGAAAGCTCATTGCCGCTGCGCTTTGGGTATGGGCAATGCTTATCATCGCTTCGCCTTTGCTGATCAAGCGGCACATGTTGATCGACATCGTCTGCGGCGCATTGTTCGCCACTCTTGTTTATTTCAGTTTGCCGGGCTTACGCGCCGGATTGATTCAGCGTTTGCGCCCCTAAATGTATGCTAGGTAAATCATGAAAAGCACACTACTCGCTCTCAGCCTGCTCCTCTCCCTGTCCGCGCAGGAACGGGTAGATGAAGCTACCGACGCTAAAATGCGCAGCGAAGAGCTGGAACATTCGCAAATCATGCACACGCTGCACATGCTGACAGACCGCTATGGTCCGCGTGTGACGGGCACTCCCAATCACGAACAAGCCGCCAAATGGGCGGCCTCCCAAATGACCCAATGGGGAATGAAGAACGCTCACCTGGAAGCCTGGGAGTTTGGCCACCCTGGCTGGCTCAACGAATCAGCGACCGGACATCTAGATTCTCCGGTGCGCGAAAATATCAAGTTTGAAGTTCTGGCCTGGACGCCTTCCACAGCGGGCAAGGTCGTCGCATCAGCCATCCAACTCGTTCCGCCGCAAGGGCCGCCACCTGCGGAGAGACCTGCTGCTGACGCGGGCGCTGGACCTAACGCGCGACCCGGCGGAGGAGCACGCTTTGCAGGAGCCCGCCTTGGCCCACTCAAAACCGAACTCGATCAGTGGATCGCCGACAACCAGCCGAAAGTGCGCGGAAAGATCGTCCTCATTGGCAAAGCAGCCGTCATTCCAATTAACTTCGATCCGCCGGCCAAGCGCCGCGCGGACGACCAAGTGAAAGCTCAGTATGATCCCAATCGCACTGGCGGCGGCCGTGGTGGATTCGGCGGTGGCCGCGGCAATGCAGCTCCGGCCGATCCGACTCGCTACACTCCCGCCGAAACAGCGGCCAAAGTGGATGAAATGCTGGTGGCCGGCGGCGCGGCGGTACGCGTGAACGATGCCGCACGAGCGGATGGCATCATCGTGGCGCAACAGCATCGCGGCTACGATCCCGCGACGGCGGTTCCGACGGTGATTCTTCGCAACGACGATTTCGGCCGCATTGAACGGCTGATGGCCGATGGCGAAGAGGTGAAACTCGATTTTGAAATCACCAATCATCTTTACCCGGAAGGGAAGACGAGCTACAACACCATTGCGGAGATTCCCGGCACCGATAAGGCCGCGGAGGTTGTGATGTTGGGCGGCCACCTTGATTCCTGGCACGGCGGCACAGGCGCGACCGACAACGCGATCGGCTGCTCCATCATGATGGAAGCAGCAAGATTAATTCAGAACTCGGGCGTCAAGCCTAGGCGAACGATTAGAGTTGCGCTTTGGTCGGGCGAAGAAGAAGGACTCCTCGGCTCCATTGCGTACGTGAAAGCGCACTTTGGAACAGCGGAAGATCCCAAGCCGGAATGGGCCACGCTCGATGCTTACTTCAACGTGGACACAGGCACCGGACGCGTGCGCGGGGCCAGCATTTTTGGACCTCCGGAAGCGGCGGCCATTCTACGGCCGGTTTTTACCCAGTTTCAAGACTGGGGCGTTGCGGGCGCGGGCACAACCACAAGCCGCGCGGTGGGAGGCACGGATAGCACCTCTTTCAATAATGCCGGGCTGCCCGGGATAGGGCTGCAGCAGGACCCGATCGAATATAACTCGCTGACGCATCACACGAACCTGGACACGTACGAGCGCATCATTCCAGAAGATGTGGAACGGGCGGCTGTCGTCGTAGCGGCCGGAGTGCTTCATTTGGCGAACCGCGATGAGATGGTGCCGCGATTCCCGAAAGATAAGATGCCAGCGCCGGTGGCGATACCGACGTTTTAAGCAGAGTTGGAGTGCGTGCGGCGTAGAACGAAGAGCGATGGAGGGGTTTAGGCGGCCATTTCTTGGTCGCCTTGGCCGTTTTTGGCGGCTGCATGCACCTCTTTCTTGCTTTCGGCGACCATTTTCTTCCATTCAAACTGTTCGCGTCTCAGAGTTTGAGCTTCTGAGGCTCGGGTTTCGGCGGCTTGTTTGAGCTTCTGCGATTCGAACCCAATTTCGATGTTGCGCTTTTCTTTTCTTAGAGTTTGCAGCTCCTTTAAGGCGCGGTAGAAGGCTCGTTCGTGCGTTGTTTCGTAGCGAATGAAGAGAGCGAGCCGCTTTTCGTTCAAGTTGTCGTAGTCCGTGAAGCAATCGGTTTGCAAACGGACGGCGCGGGCGCGCAGCCACTCCGATTCGGCCATGCGGCGGACGAGAATTTTCTGTGTTTCTCCTTGTGGAGCGTGTTCTTTGATGAGATTGCGGACGAGTTCGCCGAATTTCTGGGGATCTTCGTCTTGGAGGAAGGTGAAGACTTCGTGGTGACGCGGCGCCAAACCGTGACGAAAATTATTTTGAGAAGAGGCTAGAACGCCTGCCTCCGAAGTAGGACCCGTGGAGAGTTTAGAATTTTCCTGATTGGCGAGAATTTGTTTTTCGGTAGCCATATATTTCCTTTTAGATAGATTTGTAGCGGGCGCAACGGCTAGCTACAGCTCCACCCTCCCAGACCTGTCAACCCTAAAATCCAAAACCTGGCTGGAAGTCGTTGAAAAGAATAGGAAGATTTATTTTGATCGTTCGTGATTGGAAGGGAACCGCCTGAAAGCTGGCTCGCCTGCCCCGCGATTTAGCTACTTTTCGCGGGATTGCCGGGGATTGGGCTGCACCAGAATCCGATCAAATACAATATGTGGACGCATCACACGAATTTTGGACCCGTTCGAATGCAGAGGCAGTCGAGTCGCAGCCTTCTGGCTATCCCGCCTTACGCTTTTCGCGTTCGGCCAGAGTTTCATGTAAGAGCGACTTGATATAGGTCTGATACGGTAGGCCTTTCTGTTCAGCCTGTTTTCGGGCTAAAGCCAAGTCCGCTGCTGGGATACGCAGTGCGACGACTGGGGACGGCGTCTTCTTGGACACAGCCAGCCGGGCGAGTAACTTTTCTTTTGTTAGAACCTCGGCTTCGCCGTTCTTCACTGCCGTCAGCAATTCCTTGCCGTGAGCATTGCGATTCTCGTACCACCAGGCCGCTTCTTCCGCTTCGGTGGCAAAAGCCGGCACGACGCGCTTTTTTGGCTTGCTTGTTTGCTTCTTCATTTCGAGATCTCCAGAAAGGCTTTCTTATCCGCCACAGTCGCTGGGAATGCGGTTACCGCTCGGATGCGACCGTTGCGTGGGGTCCAAACCACGGTTAATAAACGGCCGGTACTCGCCAGACCTACGGCGCGATACCGCTCCTCCTCGCCGATCAACTCATAACCCAGATCTACCGAATTGTTTGTGAGCACGTATTCGAACTCAGCGGGCGTGACTTTGTGTTCCGCAAGATGCTTTTTGTTTTCGCCGTCCCATTCAAAGTCAATGTCCCGGGCCACAGCCATAGTGTATCGCAACGTATATACGTTGAAGAGCGCCAGGATGATTCGCGGAATTCGGTGAGATACGGGTGGCTAGCGGGTTTGGGGCAGATGGGTTTGGCAGCGGATGCTGATCGCCTATGGTCTCGCTTCCACGGACAATGCACCATGTTCCTTGCGGGTGGGCCGGACGGTGATCCTGACGTCGTGGCCGAGAGCTGTTAGGAAGTCCATGAGTTTTCCGATTGAAAAATTACCTGAGCGGTTGTTCATGAGCAGTGACACGTGCGGTTGTTTCACGCCAAGAATGGCGGCGGCCTGTGTTTGGGTTAGCGCGCGCTTTTTGATGATTCGATAAATTTGCAGGGTGAGGTGAGCTTTCACAAGCTCCTGCTCGGGGTTGGCGACGCCGAGTTCGGCAAAAATGTTGCTTGCGCTCTCGTTGATTTTCCTTTTCCTGCTCATGTATACATATATTCGTATATTTTGCCCTTGGGTGAAAGGGGTTCGCTGCTATTTGGGATCGGGCTTGTAGAATTCGATGACACCCATTGCTCTCTCTTTAACAAGCACACTGTCCCTTTTGTGGTGAATGCAAGCCACGATCAAGCTGTCGTCGGGCCGGATTTCGAAGTAAAGCGAGTGGGGAAATTTGCGCAGGCTGCAACGCCTCAACTGCCGAAACTCCAGCGCATAACCTTCGGGATTAGCTTCGATCCGATCAACTGCTTCATATACACGCTCGACGAATTTATCGCCAAGACCCTCTTTTTCCTGATCGTAGCGATCAGCGATGCGGGCGACGTCGCGCAAAGCCTGCCGTGTGAAACTTGATGGCTTCAACGCAGCACTGCGGGCTTGAGGGATTGTCGGAGCTTGCGGATTTCCTCGCGACTATCGTCGCGGCTAACGCTGTCTTTTGCGTCGATGTCAATTGTCAAAAGCCGCTCTTCCAGAATGCGGCGAGTTTCGTCGTTGATATCCGGATTGGTTCTGGGGTGTGCAGGGTGGCTTGCCATAGTTTTCTCTACGCTTAATTGTCGCTCATTTCACGAAGAGCACATCGGACGGAGGACCAACCGCTTATTTCATGCGCGGCACAGCTAGCGGTCGTGCGGCGGCATTCGCCGGGCGGGATAGACGGTCGGCGTCGCCTAGAAAGACGACGCGCAGCCAAGATTGGCTAGCCCCACTTGGGCTTGTTCCAAGGGGCGGTTGTGGGTTTGATTCGGCTACTTTTCTCGGGGGTCTTTCTTAACCGTGACTTTTTGGGTATACGTTTGGCCCTCGACCGTGAGGCGGACAGTGTACTCGCCAGCCGTTAAAACGGGGGCGGCTCCGCGGAGACCACCGGCTCTGCCTGCTGGGGGCGCGGATTGGACGACGCCGGTGCAGGCGTCTTTGGCGGCTGGAGCTGCATTTCTGCCAAAGCCGCCACGAGGCGCAGGGAGGCCGAGCGCGAACCGATGCATGCCGGTATCAGCGGACGGTGGCAGAGTTGGTTCCTCCCAAACTGCTTCCACGTTGATCACTTCGGTATCAACCGGTTTCACCGGCGTATCGCTGGCGGCGCAAGCGCGCGCGATGCCGGCGCTATTGATCAACTCCAGCTTCACTGGCTGCGTTGCAGGCGATTTGAGCGCGTAATAGATCACGACACCACTGGTTGGGTTGGATAGCTGCGGTTCGTCATGCGGCATAGGCGTGCCGTTCATGCTGCCGAAGCGCGCGGCGATGGTTTCGCCTGGTTGAAAGAGCCAAGCTTTTGACGACGCGATTTCAGATCCACGCGCAGCGAGTTCCCGCAGCGGCGTCATTTGATCGAGAACCCAGAAGCCACGGCCATGCGTGGCAATGGCGAGGTCTTCGCCATGCACGACAATGTCGCGAATGGAAGTGACGGGCATGTTGTTCTGCAACGGTTGCCAAACGCCGCCGTCATTGAATGAAACATAAACACGCAATTCCGTGGCGGCATAGAGAAGACCCTTCGCTTTAGGATCTTCCCTGACGCAATTCACATACGCGCCTTCCGGGATACCGGCAACGACGTTCTGCCACGTCTTGCCGCCATCGTGCGTGCGATAGATATACGGTTTCATGTCTCCCAAGCGATGGCGATCCATGGAGGCATAGGCAGTCTCCGCGTCAAAGTGGCCAGCTTCTATTTGTGAAACTTTGCGCCATGGGGTATTGGGCGGAGGGGTGACATCTTGCCAGCTTTTTCCGTCATCGCGCGTGACATAAATCAAGCCATCGTCAGTGCCAACCCATACGGTGGCCGCTTCGAGCGGTGAAGGGCCGATGGAATAAACAACGCCGAACCTGTCGGTCATTGCTTGGTCAATATCTTTGGCGGTGACGGGATCTAGATTTGCCGGGAGCTCCGGGTTCAGACGGGCTAGATCGGGGCTGATCTTTTCCCACGTCTTGCCGCGATCGCGCGAGCGCATGACGAACTGATTTGCGTAGTAGAGCGCTTCATCGGCTGCCGAAAAAACTTGCGGCAGGGTCCAGGTCTTGCGATTCGGATCTTTTGGGTCAGCCGGGGGCAATTCGCCTCCAAGCGACGCAGGCACATTCAGATCCTGGTCGCAGCGGCCATTGCCGCTTCCGTAAAGAATTTTGCCATCGTCGGGATCTGGAACGACTGTGTTACTTTCGCCCGCTAGACAGGTGGGCTCCCAATTGCGGAAACTGAGCACGCCTTCGCGCGAGGCAGTGCTCACGCCGACGCCGCCGCTATCCTGCTGGGCGCCATAAAGCCAATACGGGAAGCGATTATCGGCAGCCACGTGATAAATCTGCGCGGTTGGCTGGTTGTACCAAGTGCTCCAGGTTTTGGATCCATCGACGCTCACGATAGTGCCCTGATCGCTGCTCAGCACCATGCGGTTGCCATCTTTGGGATTGATCCAAAGTTGGTGGTAATCATCGCCGCCGGGTGCGCCTTTCACCGGAGCGAATGTCTTGCCGCCGTCGGTTGTCATGTACATTGCCGTGTTGATGACGTAAGCGCGGTCGGGGTTGGTTGGATCAACCGTCACGGCTCCGAAATACCAGCCGCGGCCCCAAAGCCTGTTCTCGCCGTTGACGAGTTTCCAGGTGGCGCCGGCGTCGTCGGAGAGGTGGATTCCTCCTGGTGGCTTCGGGCCTTCTGCTGCACTGCCGCCACCCATACGGGCTGGTATGGCGCGCCCGCTATCATCGACAACGGCCCACAGGCGTTTTGGATTGCTGGGTGCGACGGCAATGCCAATGCGTCCCACAAAGTCATCGGTGGGCAAGCCGCCCGCCAGTTTCTTCCAAGTGTCGCCGCCGTCGATTGATTTGTACAAGCCACCGCCGGGCAAATTGCTAGGCGCATAGACAGACCATGGCGGACGGCGGGTGCTCCAGAGGGAGGCGTACACCACACGCGGATTTTTGGGATCGACTGCTACGTCGATGGCTCCGACGTCGTTGGGACGCGTGGCATCGAAGAGCACCTTCTTCCAGTGAGCGCCGCCATCTGTGGAGCGATAAAGGCCGCGCTCGGGATTCGGTGCATATATACTTCCCAGCGCCGCGACGTAAAGGCGACTAGCGTCTTTCGGATCAACGACGACGCGTCCGATTTGCCGAACGTCTGCGAGTCCGATATGGGTCCATGTCTTGCCCGCATCGACGGATTTGAACATGCCGATGCCGTACGAGTTTTGGCTGCGAATATCGGATTCGCCGGTGCCGACGTAGACTACTTTCGCGTTCGATGGGGCGACCGCGATGGCGCCGATGGAGCCGATGGGGATGCCTTCGTCGGAGATTGGATTCCAGGTGCGTCCGGAGTTTTCCGTTTTCCAAACGCCGCCGCCGACGGAACCCATATAAAAGGTATCGGGCTCATCCGCATGACCGGCGACGCCGAAGGTACGTCCGGCGCGCATGGGGCCGACGTCACGCCATTGCAGACCAGATAGTAATCTGGGGTCGATTTGCGGGGCGATTGGGGACTGAGAATCTGCGGCAGCGGATGCCTGGAAGCTCGATATTACAAGGGAAAAAAGCGGGAGAAGCGTTCGCCGTCGGATGGCCATTCGAGTTGCTCCTATTCGGCTGGCAACGAGGACGTGCCGAAAGAATACTCTATCATTGGCTTCTCTAGCCGGTCAGCTTGTTAGGACATATGTTCGCGAAGGACTGCAACGGTTTGCGTCAAGCCTTGACGTGCGAGCGTTGCCAGATATTCGACAATCGATTTCGCCGGGTTTTTCAGGCTTACCCGATGGGCCTCGGCCGCAGCCACGACCAACCCCGGCGCCAGCCCCACCAGGCGCAGGATGAAATCATCCGGGTGCTGCGCTTCGATTCCCAAGGGCTCTAGGATCTCGGCCGGGAAATCTTTGAGGTTCATCGTGACAATTACGTCCGCTCCACCCCGCATCGCCGCCGCGAGCACGTGGCGATCATTCGGGTCCGGCAGATGCAAGCCAGGAATCAGACGCTCATACCCGGTCACAAGCGCATCGATCGCGTGTCTGTCCATGA
>Ga0302319_10020687_pt1 | contig 11875 bp, 11 predicted proteins | sample Bog_T0_2_FD_203319 | JGI IMG/M metagenome (GOLD analysis project Ga0302319, IMG submission 203319) | Peat permafrost microbial communities from Stordalen Mire near Abisko, Sweden - Bog_T0_2 | ecosystem: Environmental > Terrestrial > Soil > Wetlands > Peat | place: Sweden: Abisko, Stordalen Mire...
GGCGTGCCGTATCGAGGTCAATCCAACCACACCCTCGCTCCCGCGCTGTCTCGCGTCCCACGGATGCGCCGGCCTTGCGGGGCGGCAAACCGACTTCACCTATGCATACCAAAATCCGCACCCTCATTCTGAGCGCCGTCATCGGCCTCGCCTCCGCGATCCCGGGCAGGGCCGCAATCACGATCGACGGCACCAACGTGCAGGTCGGCGGCTTCTTCAGCCAGGGCTGGCTGGACGGCACCAACAATAATTTCCCCACCTCGGACAACGGTGGCACCTGGGACTTCCGCGAGGAAGGCTTCAATGCCTCGACCACGGTGGGTTCCCATCTCCGCATCGGCGCGCAGATCTTCGCCCAGAAGCTCGGCAACATTGGCAACGACCAGGTGAAGCTCGACTGGGCCGACGCCGACTACAACTTCTCCCCGCTCTTCGGCCTTCGCGCCGGCCGCGTCAAGTTCCCGAAGGGCCTCTACGGCGAGGCGCTCGACCTCGACATGGTCCGCCCGTTCGTGTTCCTGCCGAGCGCGGTCTACAACCCGGTGCTTCGCGACTTCAGCTCGTCCTTCAACGGCGGCATGGCGTACGGCTCGTTCAACGTCGGCAAGAGCAACTCCTTCGACTATGAGGTCTTCTACGGCTACATCCCGATGACCCCGAACGAGGGCGTCGCGAACTTCTACAACTCGACGGGCCTCTACACCGCGTCGGGCCTGACGGGCATCAAGATGAACTCGACCGAGGGCGGCCAGCTCACCTGGAACACGCCGATCTCGGGGCTGAAGGCCGTCTACTCGTACTCGTTCTTCAGCGACCTTCGCACGGACGGGCCCTTCGCCGCCTACGCCCCGGTCAACCTTCACACGAACATCGACCGCCTCACCTACACGACCTACTCGGTCGAGTACCTGCGCGACGCCTGGACCTTCGCCACCGAATTCCAGCGCACCGCCGGCAACGTCTCATACGAGGCGCCCCCGCTCCTTCCCACGGTCAGCAACGGCGTCAACTGGACGGGCTGGTATGTCTCCGCGGCCCGCCGCCTCGGTGAGAAGTGGGAGCTCGGCAGCTACTACGGTGTCCTGCAGGACGACGTCAATTCGGTCCCCGGCAGCACGCCCAGCCAGTACCAGCACGACCTCGACTTCAGCGTCCGCTACAACGTGAACGACCACATGATAGTTAAGCTCGAGTGCCACGACATCGACGGCACCTACCAGGTCTTCAACACGGCGCAGATCCCGAACCCGGCCTCTAAGCTCAAGAACCACTCAGAGGTGTTCGCCGTCAAGACGACGCTGTTCTTCTGATAGCACCGCCGCACACCACAGAGGACACGACCATGAAATTCACCAACTCCTACCGCTGGCTCGCCACGATCCTCATGTTCCTGATCGGCATGGCGAGCGCCTGGGCCGACCCGGCGCTGATCGTCAACAAGGACGTCGCCGCCGAGAAGATCGATGCGGGTGCCCTCAAGGCCATCCTGCTCGGCAAGAAGGTCTCTTGGGACGGCGCCGGCGGCCGCGTCACCCTGGCCGTCCTCAAGGGCGGCCCGGTCGCCGAGCAGTTCCTGTCGGCCTCCGCCGGGATGTCGGTCAGCGCCTTCAACAACCACTGGCGCCGCCTGGCCATGACCGGCGGCGGCAGCTCCCCGCACTCGTTTGAGAGCGACGACGACCTCATCAAGTTCGTTGCAGCGACACCTGGCGCCATGGGCTTCATCGACGAGGCCAAGGTGGACGCCACCGTGGCCGTCCTCAAGCCGACCTCCTGATAGACAACCCACCGCGATCCCCGTAACGCAACCTATCGAACGCGACCCATGTCCCGGTCCTCACCCTCGACCCTGTGCCTGAAGAACGGATTCCTGGGAATCATCGGCGGATTCGTCTTCCTGGCGGCGCTCATCGTCACGCTCGGTGTCGTCTCGTTCCAGCTCTCCCGCAACGGCACGGCCCGCAGCACGATGCTGAGCGAGCGGCTCCTGCCGGCGCTGGAGTCCCTCTCGGGCCTCCAGGAGGCCGCGCTCAAGTACAACCTGAGCAACCTCGAGTACGTGACAGGCAAGGACGAGGAGACGCAGGCGAAGATCCTAGGGGTCGCCGCCGGCTACCGGAAGGACATCGACCGGCACTCGGCCGATCTTGCCAAGCTCCTCGACGAGCCCGAGGCCCGAGGCCTTCAGGACCGTGTGGATGCGGCGCTTCGAACCTACGGCGCCTCCGTCTCCCAGCTGCAGGGTTTCCTGAAGAACAACGACTTCGACAACGCGATGAAGCTCCTCGACGGCGACGTCGCGAAGAACAACGCGGCGATCGAGTCGGCGCTCAGCGCCTACAGCAAGTACGTGTTCGACCTCTCGAACACGAACAGCGAGGCGACGCAGGCCATCCTCGAGCACAACCTAAGGACGACGCTCATCCTGAGCGCGGTCATCGCGGCCCTGGCCCTCACCTCCGTGGCGATGGTCCACTGGGTGTCGCGCCGCATCAGCCGCGACATGAACCGCATCTCGGGCGACCTCACGGCCGCTGCCGGGGACATCCTCTCCAAGGCGCAGGGCTTTGCGGAGACGAGCGCGGCCCTCGCGAGCGGCGCCAACCAGCAGGCGGCCTCCCTCGAGGAGACCAGCGCCTCGCTCGAGGAGATCTCCGCCACGACGGCGCAGAACGCGGAGTCCGCGACCCAGGCCAAGGGCCTTTCAAGCGACACCCGCAGCGCCGCCGAGGCGGGGCAGGGCAGCATGGAGGAGCTCAAGACTGCGATGGACGGCATCAAGGAGTCGTCGAGCAACATCGCCAAGATCGTGCAGACGATCGACGAGATCGCCTTCCAGACCAACATCCTGGCGCTCAACGCCGCCATCGAGGCCGCCCACGCCGGCGAGGCAGGCTCCGGCTTCGCGGTCGTGGCAGAGGAAGTGCGCAGGCTTGCCCAGCGCTCTGCCCTCGCCGCCAAGGAGACCGCCGCCAAGATCGAGGAGTCGGTCTCCCGGAGCGACTCCGGGGTCCGCATCAGCGAGACGGCGGTCGAGGCATTCCATCAGATCTTCGAGCGCGCGCGCCGCGTCGACGAGCTGGTCGGGGAGATCGCCTCCTCCTCCAAGGAGCAGAACGAGGGCGTGGGGCAGGTGTCCAAGGCCGTGTCCCAGATGGAGTCGGTGACCCAAGCCAACGCCTCGGCGTCGGAGGAATCCGCCCATTCGTCCACGGACCTAAAACAAAGGGCCAACCAACTGCGCGACTCCGTCAACTCTCTCCAGCTCCTCGTAGGCGGCAGGGCGCAGGTTCTGGCACCGCACGCGGGCGTGGTCCTTCCCGAGCACTCCCTGGAGTCGCGCAACGGCTCGCTCAAGCGTCCCGTCCTCAGGAAGGCGATCAACGCCAACCGCGCGCTCGTCAGGCCGCACGACCGGGGCTAGGTGCCCTAGGCCGGCGGGAGGGCGCCGACAGCGCGCGCAATCGCCGCCGTGAGCTCCACCTCGATCGCCTCGAAGTACCGGATCGCGCGCTCGTCGCCGAGCGACCGGGAATATTGCTGCAGCGGCTGAAGCAGCCACTTCTCGGTGGCGCCGAGGCCGCTTGCGAGCGTGCCCGAAACGATCTGCTGCTCCAGCATCTGCAGGCTGCTCGGGACGTGCGCCGACGTTGCCGCGAGCTGGCGCTGAAGCTCCTTCATCGTCGTCGCCGGAAGCTCGTCCGGGAGAAACACGCCCACGCCCGTCCCGACCTTCATGACCTCGGTCACGAGTTCCAGTATGCGCTCGCTTGAGACGTACCGGGATATGTCGCCGACCGTCAGCGGCCTGAAGCATCCCTCGGGGTCTATGGCGGCCAACTGGCCGAACACATTCATGGCGAGGTTGACCAGGGCCTTGTCGAACTCGACCCGCGTGGGCTTCGCGGCGCCAGCGTCCTCGAACCAGACCCCGTAACTCGACAACTTCCCCGCGACGGCCTGCCTAGCAGCGCGGTCGCCGCCGGTGAGGAGCGTGCGGCCCTTGGGTCCCGGCCGATAGGTGGCCGATGAACCGGCGCCGCGCCTCAGGGCCGTCTGTATCGTCACCCCGCGCATCATGCGGCCAATCACTGTCGGCATGAGGTCGGGCCACAGGTCAGGCAGGCGGCCGAGGAGCGTCGATTCCTCGAGAAGCTCGACCAGGCTGCTTCGCACGCGCTGGAAATAGATGCCATTCGAACACAGGACCAGGGCGGGCAGTCTTGCCTCGCCCGACAAGAGCCGTCCCTCGCGGTGCTCGAACTCGACCACCGCGACAAAGTCGGCGACGACGTCAAGGAGTTGGTCCGGGTTGGTGCAGACGAGGACCACCGAGGGCAGCCTGCCTGCCGCTGCCGCCTCTGGCATGCTGCCGGCCAGGCGCCCGGCAAGCGGGAGTTCCTGGATTGCCTCCCTGGTCTCGATCCTGATCGTTGAGGTCTCGCTCCAGCGTTCGGCCTTGCCGCCGCCCCGGCGCCCCAGGAACAGGACCTCGGGGGGACACGCCGTGCTGCTCAGGTAGTGGTAGAACGCGACGCTCAGGGCGCCGATCGGAAGCAGGCCTACAGACGACTCCTTCAACCGGTCCATGCGCTCACTCCGGGGGAAGTCCCTTCAGGATCTCCTTTGCCCGCTCGATCGGGGAGGCCTTGATCAGCATCCTCATCCGCTTGGCGGTCCGGTGGCTGGTGCCGTAGGCGTAGTCGATGTTGACGCCGCCCTCGGCAAGGGCGCGGCACACCTCGGCAAGTTGCCCCGGCTGGTCCGGCAGGTCGAACTCGACCAGCTCGGCCTCGATAACCTTCAGGCCAATGCCCTCCAGGACCTTCCTCGCGAGCACGGGGTCGCTCGTCCGGAACCGGACGATACCCTGGTCGATGCTGTCCAGGACGGAGATCCCCTTGACGTTGATGTTGTGCCGGGCGAGCTCGGCCGATGCCGTGTGCAGGGCCCCGGGCTGATTTTCGAGCGCGATCGATGTCTGCCGGACGAGATCGAATTTCATGGTGGGCTAGTCAATTGTGCCGGCCTCTCCATCTGTCAATTTTGGCGGCATCAGGATCCGTTTGGAGATGCGGATTTTGGTCGCGAGGCCGGCAAGGGTGGGTGTCTTCTAGCCCGACCGCGCATGGCACTGCCGCTTACCGAACTGCTCCCGGACGAGGACTACCGTTTCCACCTGACGCTTCGGCGCGGCAACCTCGCGGAATTCTTTGGCCACCCGGATCCGGCAGTGCTGGCGGAGCGCAGGGCGTGGCTTTCGAGGCATCCGGAGCGGTTTGCGGGAGCGATGCACGGAGGTGACGCGGCGATCGCCGAGCTCGAGGATCTGGCCCCGAGGTGGCTTGGAATATCGACGCCGCCCCCGATGGCGGGACAATCCCCCCGGACCCGCGTGGTCACTCTTGGAGGCGCGCTCGGGGCCGACTTCATGCTCATGGCCCGGGACGAGGCGGGGGTCTTTCGACTGAGGGCGGGGGTGGTGTGCTTCCCCTCGATGTGGGCCCTGGAGGAGAAGATGGGGAAGACGCTGGAAGATATCCACGGACACGTCCCCGGGCTGAATCCGGCAATCGGCGGGGCGATCGGCCAATTCCTCGGAAGGCTCAAGCCGGACGCGCCGTACGAGCGCGCCAACTGGGGACTCGCCGCGACGCCTGAACTCAACCTGCACCCAAGCCTGGGGCGCCCGCGCCTGGTGTCCCCGGTGGATCCATCAGGGACCTGGTTGAGGGTCGAGGACCAGATCTTCGCGGCGATGCCAATCTCGGGAGCGATCCTCTTCGGGATCCAGATCCGTCTCGTTCCTCTCTCGGAAGTTGCCGCTGACCCCCGCCTGCGCGAGGGACTGAGGCGAGCCATGGCCACCATGTCCGAGGAGTTGGCCTCGTACAAAGGTCTAGCCGGTGTTCGAGCCGAGGTTGCTGGCGCCTTGGCCTAGGGCGAACCGAAGGTGTGCGGGACGTCGGGTGGCATTCCCGGTATTGGAGGGTTCGGTAGGGAGGCCTTGCAGCTTCTCCAGCCTCTTGATTTGCCCCTCCCAGCGCTGGTGCCCTCACGGGGAATCGAACCCCGGTGACGACGCAGTGTTGGTATATCTTGGTAATAACGAGTGACTTACGAGTGATCATTGTTCTTGGAAAGTGCCCCCAGCTACGTTTGGTTACGCTCATGAATCTCACCGACACATCCGTTTACCCGCGCAAAGACTCTCCGTATTGGTGGATCAAGTACTGGTGCCCGCAGCGCTTGAAATGGCGCGCCAAGAGCACGGAGCACCGCAAGGACGACCCCCAAGGCTACAAGCGCGCCCTTGTGATTGCCCGTGAGCTTTCGGCCGACGCTAGGGCCGTTAAACAGCTTGCGCCGAGCTCCCGGTGGGCGACTTGGGTTCCCGATTGGCTGAAAATGAAGCACCGCAACAGCCCGCTCACCCTGTCTTCCGAACTCGGACGCTGGCATTGGCTCGATGCCTACCTTACCGAGAAGAAGATCCACGGTCCCCAAGGCATGAGCTACCTGCTCGGATACGAGTACATGACTTGGAGAACCAGCCAAGTTAAACGGGTTTCCAAGAAGCATCCGTCCCACAACACTGCGAGGATGGAGCTGAGCCTTATGTCGCGCATTATGCGCGAGGCCGTCCACCGTGGATTGATCCCTGCGAATCCCCTTGAACGCATGGGCATCAAAAAGGAGAGAGCCGCCGAAAAACCCGAGCTTACCGATGCCGATATAGCGACGATTCGTGAGGCGCTTGCATCCAAGGAAGGGCATCTTCCGCTTAAGGAGCGTTGGATGACGATTTGCTTTGAAATCGGACTGTGCCAGGGATGCCGAGTCAGTGAAACCTCCGTCCTCCTGGCCGACATTGACGAAAACTTGGGCCGGATCCAATTCCACGCGAAGCGGCACAATATCTTTACCACGCTGCTTCACCCTGGACTCGTTCCTCTCATTCGCTCTCTGAGGGCCGAGGGCGCCGTTCGGACCTGCGTTCTTCCCCCGATGCTCACGAAGGAGTGGCACTGGTTCTTCAAGGGACGGCCCGAACGAGGATGGAAGGGCATATGCCCGAAGGCCTCGTTCCACTGCACGCGAGTGACCGCGATCACCCGAATGGCAAGGCTCGGGGTACCAATCCAACAGGCTATGGCATATGTAGGTCACGCTGATCAGACGGTTCATCGCATATACCAGCGACTGCAGGCGGCTGACCTGACGCTTTGTGCGGCAGCTTTGAAGTTCTTCCCAGATAGTGGGAGGCCACAAACTCCGGATGCCGGCGAAGCCAATTCATTAGCCAAGCTCGCGTCGTAAACCGTCCTATCGGATCCCCGAGCACGCGTCCCGCTTTGCGCATTGCAAAAATTGTCCAGGCACAAACTCCAATGGCCTCAGCCTGGGCCTTCGCTGTCGAGAGAATCATGTTAGCTTCGCTCATCACTTGGGTCTCTTACATTTCCTCGCCGTATATATCCTTTTCATCCCTATTCTGTGAGACGCGCATTAGGGTAGTGTAATTGATCTCAATCCCGGCGTGATTCTCTAGCCACTTGGCGCAGGCCCGCCAGGTGAAGCCCTTTTCCCTCAACTTATCGACGGCGGGCAAAAAATCACGCGCGCGGCTTTGGCGCGGCTCTGCCTCGGCGAGGGCGAGCAAATCGGGACCGACGAGGTATTTCTTAGTGGGTTTCCTTTTCACCGCACCAAGGTGCACCAACAATCACCAGCGCGCAACAATGTTCTCTCGCCTTCAGATAAGCGATTGAGGCAAAGTAACTAAGAGCGAACGTTGAATTGATCCGCGTTAAGGATGGCGCGACTGGTGCTCCGCACCAGACGTGCCCGACGCCAACGTCGGATCCGTCGATTGGTTAGCCATATTTGCAGGCTGAAGAACGAGAATGTCTCCCTTGGCACAAAGCCCTTTGAACCAGATTTGAGCCTCCTCATTTGAGGTATCGAGCGCCAACGCCACGTCGGCACGTCCATCAACGGTCCGAACGCTTTCCACGCTCTTGATCGTGAGGGTCCAGAAAGCGCCACCGTCGATAAGTATCGAAACTAGCATCCCCTCTTGAACAACGCCGCTGATGACTTTGCCAGCGACGAATGTGTCGAAACGGTCCGGGAGAGTGAACAGGTCTTGGACCTCGAATGTCGCGGAAACTGAAGTCATGGCTAACGTTGATTATACCGCACTAAGCGGACCTAGGATTTTCTAAAGATTTCCATAACAGCGTGGTACAAAAAATGGGTAAGCAATTCCGGAGATTGGATTATACCGTTTCGGCTTAATCCACAAGGCTCCACGAAGGCAGCACGGAAATAGCGTAAAATTAGGTACTTACTCTCGGAGCCTGCTAGAATGGATTATCCGCGTTGGCTAAGAGAATATTTCTCCATCGTTCCATCCTCAGCTCTGCTTTAGTCGGCCCACTCCGAACCGGGTCGTCTAACCCCAGAGAAACTTGAAAGAGCCCACTGTCTGGAACGTTGGTTAGGTACCTTTCGCGAATCCGATGCAGGTCAGGGCGAAGAATAAGCCCGTTCCTTTCTGGGCCCAACTCGCTGACCTGCGGTCCATCGGGAACGTAACGCCTCATCCCATCGGCCGCCCACATCAGGTCCTCGCTCTTGCGCCGTTCGTAGCTATAGTCCCATTCCCTAAAGCGCCCCTGTTTTATGACTGCGTTTTGCCGACAGACGACTGTGCCAGGTCCATTCCATTCCCGCGGGATTTCCTCGCCGTCGCGCATGGCCAAGCGGGCTCCGGTGACAACCAAGCGTCTGCCCCCAATGTCATCCCATTCTATGCCATGGTACTCATGAAGCGGCGTGCCCCATATGACATCTCTTAGGTGCCACGCCCATTTACTTCCAACCTTTCCCCTCAGTGCGTCGACGTCGGCCAAGCCATTCAATGAGAGGAACGAAGCCAGCTTTGCATCCCACAGCGAAACACCTACGCCGACACGAGGGGCTTTGATCTTTGCGACACGTTGAGAGCACCGGATAAGGCGCCTGCCCTTATCCTGGGGCCGACGATGCTCAAACCCCTTGGTCATGTATTTGGCCATGTACCTCGCAAACCCGCCTGGGCTCTTTACCGGCTCGATGCGGGTATATCCGAAGCCATAAGCCAACTGGACTCCGCCGCCCGTCCAGCGCCGCATTTCCTCATCAAACTTGCCAGCATTCCAACGGGCCATTTCAGCCTTGAGCGCCAAATTAGCACCGCTTCGCCAGCGAGCCTTGGGTCCGCGTTTCTTGGCCACTTCCCGAGCCTCAAAGTCATATCCGGTACGAACATCCCGCTTTGCGACTAGTACCGCGTGGGCGTGAAGCCTGCCGTCAGGACTGTATTCGGGAACTAGAAGGTACTCTTCGTAGTAGCGCGAAAGGACCTTTGTCCAAAGGTTGTTCCACTGACGAGTCAGCCTGGGCCATTCCCACGGCTCGACGGTCGTCAGGTGAACAGCGAGGAGGTGCGCGATCCCGTAGGTTCGCTCCATCCAATCCAAGCGCCAGGCGACCGTCTGAGCCTGTTTCCTGACATAGCCCGGTATCACGGGCAAACCCCCAAGTAAGGAGTTAAGGAGTAGTTGTTATGGTATAGACAAGGATCACCGGAGGCGGCGGGGCGCGCCGCGCTCCGCGCGGCACGCCTCCGCCGTCCACCGGTGGTCTTGTATTTTCCCTCGTAACGAGCCTCAGCTCTAGCTACGTTCCAGCTACGCTCTTCTGTAAGTACCTGCCCGAGCGCTGGTGCCCTCACGGGGAATCGAACCCCGGTTAACGAGTTGAGAACCCGCTGTCCTAGCCGCTAGACGATGAGGGCGTTTTGCGGAAGGAAGAACGGGCCAAATTTGAGGCGTTTCGTCAAGCTGGGAGTGCTCCATTTTGCTCTTTCAGGCCTTTTCTTCTTCCTATGTCATCCTGCACCGTGCGGGACACATTCAGGACGATTCTCGGGGTGAGGTTCTACATCTCCGACCTTGAGGGCCTCCTGGAAAGGCTGCCCGGGGCGGGCCTCGTGGTTGTGCCCTCGGCCCCCGTCATGGTGCACCTGCAGGATGACCCGGCCCACAGGCAGGCCCTTGAGGGTGCGGACCTTGCCGTGACGGACAGCGGGTTCATGGTGGGGCTGTGGCTCCTAAGTACCGGCGAGCGCGTGAGGCGGATCTCGGGTCTAAGGCTCCTTAGGGGCCTCTTTGCCAAGGGGCTCTTCAAGGCCAAGGGGGAGAGCTTCTGGGTGATGCCCACCGAGGCGGACTCGAACGCCAACCTGGCATGGCTGAAGACCCAGGGGTTCGAGGTCGGCCCCGCTGACGCCTATTTGGCTCCGCTTTACCCCAAGGTGGGTCCCATCGCGGACGACCGCCTCGTTTCCGAAATCAACAGCCGGAAACCCAAGCTCGTCGTCATCGCGCTGAGCGGCGGCGTCCAAGAACGCCTCGGCTGGGAGCTTCGCCAAAAGCTCTCCTATAGGCCCACGATCCTCTGCATCGGCGGAGCCATCGCCTTCCTGTCCGGCCGGCAGAACGCGATCCCCGTGTGGGCCGACCGCCTGGCGCTTGGCTGGATCTTCCGGCTCGTGTCCCAGCCGCGGTCCTTCGCGGCGAAGGTCGCCGAGGTCGATCGCCTGCCGGGATTGATCTGGAAGTACGGCGCGAGAAGCTTGGCCGCTTCCGAGCCCTGAAGCTCAGGGCGCCGCGGCGTGGATCACGGGCTCGTTCAGCGAGCCGTCCAGGAAGTTGAGGAAGTCGGCCTTGAACTTCTTCCGCTCGGAATTTCGGATGTAGAGCATGTGGCCGGCCTCGTAGTAGGTGGTCTTCAGGTTGGCGCGGACCGAGGGATCGAGGTTCAGCGCCGCGAGGACGTTCTCCGCGCCGAAGAACGGCGTGCAGAGGTCGTAGTAGCTGAACGTGACCCAGACCTTCAGGTAGGGGTTGCGCGTCATCGCGTGCCTCAGGTCCTCGGAGGTGTCCGGGAAGCCGTTCTCCGAGTTCCCGAAATTCCACGGGGTGACGTCCGCCAGGTCCTCGTACGGGAGGTCCGTCTCGAACTTGAGCTCGCGGCGGACGTAGTCGCTGAAGGCCGCCGTGAAGGCGGGCTCGATGGCCTCCGTCGACGGGTCGTACCATTGGCTGGGGTCGGTCTCGCCCGGCGCATAGGTGACCCCCGTCAGCCGGCCGTCGTAGACGCCCACGTAGCGGCCCTCGTTAAAGAGGAGCCTCGTGAAGAACTGGATGTCGTACATGCGCAGGTTGAGCGCCTCCCAGTCGTGGGCGGGGATGCCCGTGAACTCGTTCAGGCGCTCTGCGATGCGCTTCTTCTCCGCAAGGGGAAGCGTGTCGCCCTTGGTGAGGGCCACCAGGTACTCGCCACCGGCGAAGGCGCGCGCCTCCGCTGCGATTTCCACCAGGGTCTTGGCCTGCATCGCGGGCGAGAGCTTGTGATGGTACCAGGCCGTGGTGGCGTAGCTCGGCAGGTAGATCGCGTAGGCCTCGATGTTCTGTGGCGCGAAGCTGATGGCCTGGTAGTTGAGGCAGGACGAGACCATGATGACGCCATTCAAGTACATCCCGTAGCGGGTCTGCAGGTAGTCCGAGAGGCCTGCCGCGCGCAGCGTGCCGTAGCTTTCCCCGAGGACAAACTTCGGCGAGAGCCAGCGCGAGTTGCGGGTCGTGTAGAGGCGGATGAAGTCGCCGATCGAGGCTATGTCCTCCTTGAGCCCGTGGAACTGCTTCGCGTCCTCCTTCGGCAGCGGGCGGCTGAATCCCGTCGAGACCGGGTCGATGAAGACCAGGTCCGTCCTGTTGAGCCAGGTCGACTGGTTGTCCATGATGCCGTAGGGCGGGGGCGTCGA
>Ga0302319_10020689_pt1 | contig 11875 bp, 9 predicted proteins | sample Bog_T0_2_FD_203319 | JGI IMG/M metagenome (GOLD analysis project Ga0302319, IMG submission 203319) | Peat permafrost microbial communities from Stordalen Mire near Abisko, Sweden - Bog_T0_2 | ecosystem: Environmental > Terrestrial > Soil > Wetlands > Peat | place: Sweden: Abisko, Stordalen Mire...
CAACAGCCAGCAGATGGTTCTCTCCTTCATTGAGCAGTATCAGGGCGATAACCAGCGACCGCCCACGATTCGCGAAATCCAGGATCACTGCGGCTTCAAAAGCCCGCGCGCGGTCTCCTATATTCTGGAGAAGCTGGAGGAAGCCCGCCTCATTATCCGTCGCGCCCACTCCCGCGGCGTGCAACTGACCAAACCGAGCCTCATGTCCACCGGCATCCAACTCCCCCTCTTTGCCTCCATTCCCGCCGGTCTGCCCGATCAGTTTGACGGCAGCGAAGCACCGGAAACTCTCCGCTTCATCCCCACCACCCTCGGCATCTCCAATCCCAGCCGAGCCTTCGCTGTGCGCGTACGCGGCGACAGCATGATCGACGCGGGCATTTTTTCCGGCGACATCGTTGTCCTCGAACAAAAAGAGGCCCGCCCCGGCGATATCGTCGCCGCGCTCATCGACGGCGAGAACACGCTCAAGCGCTTCATCAAGGAAAACGGTCGCGTCTATCTTAAGGCCGAAAACCCGGCCTACCCCGATCTCGAACCCGCCGAGCGGCTCGATATTCAGGGCGTGGTCGTCAGCGTCCTCCGGACGATGGCTGCGGCGGCCTGACCGCCTCTGGAGTCAGCCGCTGGGCTCACAGTGATTGGGACAGGTGAAACTAGGGGAATGTCGTCCGGTCGTCACTTGTTCAATCCGCCATCAGTACCTTGGATGATTTCGCTGTTGGAATTCGCGTCAGCCGGCGGCGCGGGTAGCTTCGTTGCCGGTGCCGTTGGGTCACCGTGGTCTTGCTCACCATAGATCGTCTCGACATCCGAAGCCGAAAGCGCGTGATCGTAAATCCGGACATCAGCGATCAATCCCTCATAAGCCCACCCACCGCCGCTGCGCGCGCCAATGGCCCAACTGCCGGACGTCGCCGTCAGCCCCATGGAACTGGTGGCGGTATTGTCCAGCTTGCCGTCCACATAAATGTTGTAGACATAGTTTCCGCCGTTCTGGGACAGGGTGCCGACGATATGATGCCATTGGTTGTCCTGAACATCGGCCTTGGACGTCACATTGGACGCGAAGTGCCCGAATTGGACCGAATAGCTTTGACAATCCATCACGAGGGCAATGCCGTCCGGATCGTTCCAAACACCTCTGTCAACAACTTCCTGCAGGTTCGAACCTTTGTCATGCTTGACCCAGCAGGCGATGGAAATTTCCGGGTAACTTTCCTGCAAGATATTACCCAGAGCCACGTACTGGTTTCCGCCGCCAAATTGCAGGGCCACGTCGTTCCCACCTGTAGTCAGCGCCCACGCCAGGCCATTAGTCAGGTTTCCATCATGGTTTTGCGGACTGGAACTGTTGTCATTGGCCACGGTTCCATTGCCCTCATCCAGTTTCCACCAGCCGATTAGATGTTCCATGTCATTGCCTTCCGTCGATACGCAGGCCCGGCTGATCAATTTCACCGGCAACTCACTTTTGCCAAAACTCGTTTCCAGCAGCACCGCTGGTGCCGCCAGCCGGACTTCGTAAATATCGCCGTTCACGGCCCTCAGTTGCGCGGAGCCCGTATCCGGTGTGGGAAACTCAATCGAACGAATGTCAGCCCACGTCAGCTTCAAGTCGCCCATCGCCGTCGAATGGACGATTATCGTGTCGTCCAGGCCCTTCCCAAGCAGATGCGATCCATCCCGCAAATCGATCGTCACCTTCAAGGCGGCGTCCTTGGCCGCGATCTGTGAGCCGGGAGCGTACCACTTGTTCGGAAGCGAGACTTTGATGAAATGGATTGTCTTGAGCGGAAACTCGGCTTTGCCGAATGCCGTCTGCAAACGCAGGGCGTCGATCGAAAGCTGCGCTGTGATTTGGTCGCCGTTGTCAGCGATTAAGTGGGCCGTATCGATGTCACTGGCGCCGTCGGCGGGGTATTCGATCGTGCGGAGCGTGGCCCAGGAAAGCTTTACGTCTCCGAGTGCGGTGGAGTGAATGGCCAGGATGTCCCCCGGCGGCTTTCCATTGATGCGCGAGCCATCGCGCAGTTCAACCGTCAGCCGGACCCCCGGTTCTTTGACCGGCACCGGTGCGCCCTGGCTGTGCAGCTCCATCAAGGTGCAAACCACGATCAAGCAGGTGAGTTTTTTCACTGGATGCCTGAACGAAATATCGAAGAAAAGACCCTTAATAGATAGACAATAATTGTAAAAGAATTGTCATGGAATCGAGCTGCTTACTGATCGAGTCCGCGCCGCGCACCAAAGGTCAAATCGGAGACTGACCCTCCATGGTCGCCAGCCCCTCCGCCACCATCCGCCGTGCTTCCTCAAGTTCCTTATACGTCGCCTGCTTGCGTGTGTATCGCCGCTCGATCGCATCGAGAAACGTCTCCCAGTCTTCCCGCGAAGGCTTCCGGTCATAATCCCAACGATCCGCGCTGCGGTCCTTAAACTGAATCTTGAAGGTCCCGGAAAACCAGGTCACCCGCACGTCGTACTTGGAGCCGTCGTCGCGCCTGGTCGTCCAGTTAATGTCACGACGCATGGCTTGCCCACAGATTCGCGACACTCAACTCATCAAGCCGGTCCACCACCCAGGTGGCGTGGGCCAGTTTCTCCCTCGGCTCGGTCGTCGCCACGCCGACCACTCGCATTCCGGCCGCCTGCGCTGCGGCGATTCCCACTAGCGCATCCTCGAAGACAACGCCGTCCTGAGGCTCGACGCCAATCCGTTTTGCCGCCGTCAAAAATACCTCCGGATCGGGCTTGCCTCTCTTCACATCCTCCGCTGTGACCAGGCCGGCAAAGAAATCCTTCAGGCCCAGCACACCGAGCGTTGTCGTGATATTTTCACGGTGTGTAGACGAGGCGATGACGCACGCGACTTCCGCGTTCCGGAGCCTCTTGAGCCACGCTTCGACCCCTGGCAGGGCCGAGACACCCTGCTCGCGGACAACATCGCGATAGATGGCTTCCTTGCGTAGCGAAAGAATCCGGATCTCCTCCGGGTCGTTGGTCCAACGCAGCAATTCCGGAAAGATCACCTCATTCTTCATGCCGAAACCACGTTTGAAATGTCCTTCGGGCAAAGGCTTGTTTAATTCTTTCGCCAGGCGCTCCCAGCTCGCCTCGTGGTGCCTGGCCGAATTGATGATGACTCCGTCCCAATCAAAAATGGCGCCACGTTTGCCGTTCATTGTGGTGTGTTTATGGCTGGCTTTATAAATTTGTCGAGCCGCGATGATGATTTGATAAGAAGTCCGGCTTTGCGATATAAGAAGTCATGAAACTAGCCCTTCTTTTCTCCCTGGCGACTTTATTGACCTGCCCGGCCTTCGCCCAATCGGTTACTGCCACGAATGCCCCGCCAGCAATTCCTCCCCCCAGGACCGCGACGCCTCCCATGGCGCCGCCGGGTGGGCGCGGTTCATTTCTCTCGCCAGAGGAAGTACAGGCTTTGAACAAAGCCCGTTCCGAGGCACTTCAAGCCAATCCCGACTTGGAAACCGAACGAAAGGAATTGGACGAAAAGGGGAAGGCTTGGCAAATGAAACTCGAAGCCGATATGGCCAAGGTGGATCCCTCTGTCGCGCCCATTCTTGCCCGAATACAAGCCATGCGTGCTGCCCGTGATGCTGGCGGCCCGCAGCCTCCTGCGCCGATGCCAACTCCCCGCGCACAAAGCCCCGCCCCCTCTACCAACAGTCCCGCTGGTAACCCGCCCTCCAGGCCATCCGCGATGATTGTATGGCAAAAAAGCACCCGTACGGTATAAGAAGCCATGAAACGAGTTCTTCTTACCTTCATTTTCGGGACACTTCTGGCCTGTCAGGCCTTCGCTCAAGAATTGGCGTCCACGAATACTCCATCCGCCGTCCCCCCCAAGGCGCCTGCGCCATCTCCCGCCGGACGGCCGCCGCCGATGACCAAGGAAGAGTCCCAGCAAGCCAACGCCGCCTACGCAGCAGCGCTTAAAGCCAACCCCGACCTCGTCACCTCTCAAAAAGACCTCCAGGACAAAATCAAGGCGATTCAGGACCAAATGAAACCCTTGCAGGATCAAATCAAGGCCTTGCAGGGCCAGCAGAAGGATCTGCAGCAAAAAATCAATACGGCCATGATTCAATCCGACCCCGGTGTGGCGCCGATCCTCTCCGCTCACCCTGGAGCGCACTTCACCCTGCCGCCGCCTCCCAAGCCCGCTCCCGCCCCCAAGGCGCCCAAGGCGCCCAAACCTCCGAAGCCTGCCGCGACTCCTCCTTCGACCAACGCACCCCCGGCTAATCCCACTGCGCCCGCTACTCCCGCGGGATCGGCTACGCCCAAGACCAACGCCGACTGATTCGCCTTTCCGGTTACGCACGCCGGGAGACAACCTCCCGGCGTGCTTTTTTTGCAACCCGGACGATTTGGTTGTCCGGTCGGCCCTCAGAGCACAGTAACTCGCCATAAGCTGGCTGATGATGCCTTTCCAGTGCCCTCCCCCCTCCGGCGAGTCTCAAACCCCGATAAGCTTGCGCGTTGCGAGCGACCACTTTCCGTACCGGATCTCGAGCGTTCGCTTAAAGGGCGTTTGAAAGGTAATCAGCACCCGGAAGGCATCCTTCGTCGGGTGAGACTCACGCATCTCCCAATCGCAATGCACGCCGCTTCCCGGACCGATTGTGATGCCTTCGTCGCCGCAGCGGAAGGTGCCGTGCCCGGTTTTGAGGATGACGGAAAAACCATTTTCCACCCGCATGAGGGTATCGGTGGTTTCCCACTCGCCGGGCCCGTTGAATGCGCACTCGATTTCCATCGGCACCCGGTCGAGGCCGCCGTCTGATTGCAGATGCAGGTCGAAACCGTTTTCTACCTCCACCATATCGACCGTCTGGTTAAGTTCCGGCAACAGCCACGTCTTCCGCTCGCGTTCCATCCGGTGGAACTCACCAAACGGGACGGGCTTGCCCAGCGGCAGGTAATAACCGGCGAAGCCGTTCATGCTGCCACGATTGACCAGTCGGACTCCGTTGGAAATTTGTTCCATGGTGTTATTGCACACATGTGAAGTGCCATGGCACGAGCCCGCGATTTTGACGCTCTTGAGATGTACCTGGCCGTAATAAACCGCGAACGCCGTGCGGCTGTTGGTTGCCGCTGTGGCGGAGAGCCGTCCGCGCTTTACCCGCCATACGCCGGACACCGGGTAATATCGAGTAAAGTGGTCCGGAAGCGTCGAACGCTTCAAGCTGTCATGCTGGTACTCGGGGTGCAGGAGGAACGGTTCCAGCATCGTAGCGGAGGTGCTTTCCTGCCGATGATCGAAAAGCGAATCGGCAACGGCTGCCCAGACGCCATTGCCTTCGCGCTGTGCCAGGTCGAAAAAGGTTTCGGCCGCAGACAGCGGCACCACCCGCCGCCCCCGGTCCTGCCGGTTCGATATCGATGTCACAATGGAACCGTCGTCGTGAAACATGTGGGTCATGAAATCCAGATTCGCGCGTACCGCCTTGAGAAGCTCCGGCCTGCCCAGGCTATCAGCCATGTTCCGGATCGCGTAATTGCACACAGCGTTATAGACCCCCATGCTCCGCTCCGTGTATTCCCCGTCGGCTTGGATATCGATCCCCTCGGCCAGGATGCTCTCTAGGTACTCTTTCGCCGGCAAATCGGGAAACAGCGCCATTGCCCGCGCCAGTGCCCCGCAGACCACCCACCGATGATTCGGGGTGTGAAAACCACGGCCGATCATCCCCTGTGCAGCTGTGCGGACAAATTCGCCGAGTTCCTGCGCGATGTGGCTTGCCCCGCTATTGGCTGGTTTCATCCGCGCCACGGTCACCACGGCAGCACACCCCTGCACCACAAAGCCGGTATCGGGTGGAGATTCCGTGTTCAAGCACGTCAGGTCGATCAACCCCGTTGGCCTCTGCCAGCGACGCTGAAAAGCGATCGAATCGCGGATCCGCGCGAGAAGCTCCGCGTCATCCTCCAACGGCGACCCCGGGGCCAGGTAGACTTGGCACGCCTTCACGAGATCAGACTCATTGCCGCAGTGGTCCGCGGATGGATAGCCACCGGCGTACCAGTCCGATAAAAAAGCGCCGTGCGCAGGATGCCCCTCTTTCCGCACTTGCCTCAAAAAGGAAGCCCGCACATGGGCCACCACACATTCTAAAACAGCTTGGTAAGCAAACATGGGGGAAGGTTCTACTTTGGAGAAACCTTGGCAAATGGAAATTTGCCGCTTGGGCTTTTATCGTCGGCATCTACGGTCGATTATGAGTGATCTTCTGACTGGGACGGTGTCAGGTGATTTGGGTTGATTCGATGTTCATAGCCTCCACCGAAGCTAAACCGGAAATCCCGCCCAAAAACTCCTCTTCAACCTTTGCTTGTCGAAGAATAAGTTCGTTCTAAGGTGTCGTCAGTGACTTCAAACTTGTCGTCTCGCTCCCTTCCCGCGTCTCTTTTCCTGCGCGGCGGCCGCATCATTGATCCCGCCTCGGGCCGCGATGAAATGGGCGACCTGCTTGTTATCGATGGACGCATCGCCGAAAGCACGGCCGGGCCTGCCGACTCCTCCGTCCCTGTCATCGATGCCAGGGGACTCATTGTCGCGCCCGGTCTCATCGACATGCACGTCCACCTGCGCGAACCCGGTGGCGGTCAGAAGGAAACCATCGCTACCGGTACCCGCGCCGCGGCGGCGGGAGGCTTCACCAGCATTCTGGCCATGCCCAACACCAATCCGCCTGCGGACGGACCAAACACCATCGCACTCATGCGCCAGCGCGCGCTCGAAACTGCCTGCGTCAATGTCTTTACCACCGGCTGCATCACCGTCGGCATGAAAGGAGAACAACTCGCGCCCATCGGCTCCCTCTACAAGACTGGCGTCGTTGCGATCACTGACGACGGCCATTGCGTCCAAAACAACGAAGTCATGCGCCGCGCCCTCGATTATGCCCGCATGTTCGACCTCCTCACCCTCGACCATTGCCAGGACTACAACCTCTCCGCCGGTGGCGTCATGCACGAAGGGTACTGGAGCACGGTCCTCGGCCTGCCCGGTTGGCCCCGCATCGCCGAGGACATGATAGTCGCCCGCAACATCCTTCTTTCGGAACTCACCGGCGCACGCGTCCACGTCCAGCACCTCTCCAGCGGTGACTCCGTGCGCCTCGTCCGCGAGGCCAAGCAGCGCGGCGTCAAAATTTCAGCCGAGGCCATGCCTCACCACCTCGCCCTCACCGACGCCTCCATCGAGAATTACGACACCAACTTCAAGATGAACCCGCCCCTGCGGGAACGCATTGACCAGGAAGCGCTCCTCGCCGGGCTCGCCGACGACACCATCGAAATCCTCGCCAGCGACCATGCCCCCCACGCCGCCTACGAAAAGGAGGTCGAGTTTGCCGACGCCCCCTTCGGTATTGTCGGTCTCGAAACCGAAATCGGTATTTTCATCAAAATCCTCATTGAAGGCCGCATCCTCGACTGGCCTCAGATGCTCGCCAAGCTCACCATCAACCCCGCCCGCCTCCTTGGCCTCGACCGCGGCACCCTGGCTCCCGGCGCCATCGCCGACCTCACCCTCATCGACCCCAACCGCGCCTGGAAAGTCGACGCCGAAAAATTCTACTCCCTTAGTCACAACACCCCCTTCGACGGCTGGGAACTTCCCGGCCGCGCCACCCACACCATCGTCGAAGGCCGCGTGGTTTGGAGCCTGGAAAATCAGTTCGAAGCCTGATCTGACGTTTGCACTGCAAGTTCGTGTCCTCCGTACTACTATTAGAATTTTTTGCGCAACTACGTCAGCACGTTATGGTTTAACTAAATATGTTAGATGCGCTGCCTTCTTCGCAGTGGAATACAACGACTGCGGCTCACCTGATGAACCGGGCCGGGTTCGGCGGCAGCCCCCAGGACATTGAGAACTTGCGCCAAATGGGCTTGGACGGTGCCGTCTCCTGGTTCGTTAATTACGAAAAACTTCACGATTCTACCCCGGTTCCCGACTGCGCCCATCCCGACCCGGAACTAAATGAAAGGCGGCAGGCTATCCAGCGCGCCGCTGACCCGGAAACCCGGAGGATGTTGCAGCAGCAGCAGAACATCATCGATGCCACCCAGATCGCCGATCTCCGCTACTGGTGGATCCGCCGCATGGCCCTCGGGCCGCGCCCCTTCCAGGAAAAGATGGTCCTTTTCTGGCACGGCCATTTCGCCACCAGCTACGAGAAGGTGCACATCCCTTATTTCCTCTGGCTCCAGAACGAAACCTTCCGCCAAAACGCGACGGCCAAATTCAACCAGTTGCTCATCGCCGTCTCGGAGGATCCGGCCATGCTCCGCTACCTCGACGGCGCCAGCAGCAACAAGGGCCACCCCAACGAGAACTTTGCCCGGGAAGTGATGGAACTGTTCACTCTCGGCGAGGGCAATTACACCGAGCCGGACATCCAGCAAGCTGCGCGGGCCTATACCGGCTGGGGTTTGGACTCAGAACAGCTTCATTTTCAGTATCACCCCAACAATCACGATGACGGCCCCAAGACCGTCTTTGGCCAGACCGGCAAGTTTATCGGTGAGGACGTGCTCAACATGATCTGCGCGAAGTCTGAGTGCGCCAGGTTCATCACCTCCAAAATCTGGCGGTTCTTCGTTCAAGACCAGCCGCCCCCGGCCGTGATCGATGCCTTGGCGGCCGAGTTCCAAAGCCACGACATGGACGTTAAGCATCTAATGCAAACGATCTTCCGTTCCCGGGAATTTTACGCCCCTGAAGTCATCCGCGCCCAAATCAAGAGCCCGGTGCAATGGCTAATTGCCGCCACGCATCAGCTTCAGGCCCCGGTGCCGACTCAGGCGATGAGCCTCGTCATGCTCAATTTGCTCGGTCAGGAATTGTTCCAACCGCCGAATGTCAAGGGCTGGGACGGCGGCATTGCCTGGATCACCACCAACAGTCTCCTTAACCGCTACAACTTTGCCGCCGCGCTGGTCGAGGGTGACCGCGTTCCCCTCCCCGGACTGAAGGGCCAGATGAAGAACGTGATGAACAGCATGGCGGAGGATGGTTTGATGGAAATCGCGCCCGCTGATGTCCGTTCGCTATTCACCACGATGGACCTCGTCACGCCCGAGAGTTTCCTTGCGGCCCTGCAGGCGCGGTTCATCAATGGTGAGCTTAAGTCTCAGCGCCTCGATTCCCTTCATGATTTTCTCCGGAACCGTGACCCCATCGAAGAGTCGGACATCCGTAAAGCCATCCGCCTCCTGATGTGTACGCCTGAATATCAACTCACGTGAACGCCCACGCCTATGCATAATCAGCTTTTCACCACCCGCCGCGACTTCCTCCGCACCACCCTCCTTGGCGGCGCGCTTTCCTGGACCGTACCCAGCTTTGTCGCCCAGACCTTTTCCGCTCTCCACGCCGACGCCGATGGCTCCCTCACCCAGACCACGACGGGCAAGGACAGCCCGATCCTGGTGCTCATCCAGCTCGCCGGCGGCAACGACGGCCTCAACACCGTCATCCCCTACACCAACGATTTCTATTACCAGGCCCGCCCCACCATTTCCATTCCCAAAGAACAGGTGTTAACGCTCAATGACACGCTGGGGCTTAATCCCGGCATGACCGGATTCAAGAGCCTCTACGACGCGGGGAACCTCTCCATCATCAACGGCGTCGGTTATCCCAACCCGAACCGCAGCCATTTCCGGGCAACCGAAATCTGGCAGACTGCCAGCGACGAAGACAAGTACCTCACCGACGGTTGGCTGGGCCGATATTTCGACAACGCCTGCCAGGGTTGTGATCCCACGGTCGGCGTCAATATCGGGCCCCGTCTCCCGCAGGCTTTCTCTTCCCATTCACCCACCGGCATCACCCTCGAAAACCCCGACAGCTTCCGCTTCATGGGTGCCGGCCTCCACGACGATGAGGAACAGGTCTACCGGGCCATGTACAGCCCCGACCCGAACGACGTGTTCCTGGGCGCCAACTCGGGCGCAAGCGTCAGTATGGTTTCCGGCACCGTTACGCTCCAGAATGGCCAGAGCGCGCTCGATTTCCTCGAACGCACCTCCATGGATGCGCAGGTCAGCTCGGACAAAATCCGCGCCATCGCCTCCAAGACGCCGAACAACTCCGCCTACCCCGGCAGCGGACTCGCCCGCGACCTTCATCTCGTCGCGCGGCTCATCGCCGGCGGGATGCCCACGCGCATCTTTTACGTGTCCCAGGGCGGCTACGACACCCACACCAACCAGCGCAACGGCCAGGACAACCGGCTCCGGGAATTAAGCGACGCCGTCAAGGCCTTCACCGACGACCTCAAGACCTCGAACGCCTTTGACCGGGTGATGATCATGACCTTCAGCGAATTTGGCCGCCGGGTCTCCCAGAACGCCAGCGGAGGCACCGACCACGGCGCCGCCGCCCCGATGTTCCTCATTGGTCCCACGATGAAGTCGGGCCTTCTCGGCGCAGAACCCGGCCTCGCTCCCTCCGACCTCAAGGACGGCGACATCCAATTCAACACCGACTTCCGCAGCGTCTACGCCAGCATCCTCCAGGACTGGCTCAAAACAAGTTCCGTCCCCATCCTCGGCAAACAGTTCCCCACCCTGCCAATTGTCACATGAAGGTGTAGCGGCGGTCGCCGATTGTTTATCGGATTATAACCAATCATCTCGTTTTAGAGCGCACGTACAACGTGTTGTCCCTACTCCTTCGTAACCTCTTCGAGCAAGATCAGCTCTGAACTATTGACCGAGGGTAGCGATACCTTAAGACCCTGATGGAGGAGCGCAGCCCCGGTCAGGGTCTCATCGGCTGCGCTGTGGTCGTGGAAACGGACCTGATACACGCTGTCATCTCGCAGCCCCTCAAGTAAAAAGGAGTGGCTCGCTTCCTTTTCCATCGAGCCGCGAAAAGCAAATACGACGCCAGCCTTTCGCCGGGGATCGAAGTACTCCGTGCCATCCCAATGAATCCCGTCTGGGCGGTCGGAAATGTGATAAAGATCGGCATCACGGATGAAAGATCTGAGTTGCGTTTTGAAAAACTGAAATTCCACCTTCGCTGCGTCATGTTGCTCGGGACTCCATTGCGTTGTGTCGGTCATGATCGTCGGCCAACCCATCATGCCGCTCCGGAGCATATACCGGAAATTAGCGAGGTTCGGCGCCGGCCATTTCTCGATGTAGCATTCAAGCATCGCGGGGGGCAGGACGTGGCTCGCATCGTAAAAGGCGCGGCGATTGGAAAGCGGATCGTAGGTGTCCGTTATCGAGAAGTAATCGCCATGCGCCGCGCTGCCGAAATCGACCATCCTTCCTCCGTCGTTGCAAATTTCCAGCAACAGCTCCGGGTGGTCTCTGCGCAATTTCTCATAAATCTCGTAATAGGCCCGCACGGAGTGGTAACTCACATCGCTGCTGTTGGCGTTGAGTCCCCCCGTGGCGCTTCCTGCCCCCGGGGCCGCCGGTGCGTGGGGATGATCGGCGTGGTCACAACGCTTCGCGACGAGATACCCGTCGTGTTCGAGCATATCGAGGTGATAATCGCCAACCATCCGTTCCACCTCGTGCCTGGCCCACCCCTCCGCTTCCGGAACCCCGAGGTCGATGGTGATGCCCTTGAATGCTTCGGGTTTCCAGTCGGCCGGCGGATCGAAGGTCAGCCAGTTCCTTACCGTGGCATCGCGCGCATTGAGCGCCCCTTTTTCATTGTCCAGGCCGGCTTGGGTCCAATCGACCCAAAGACCGAACTTCAACCCATGCTGGTGTGCATCTTCGGCCACAGCGGCGAGACCGTGGGAAAATTTCTTTGCATCGGGATACCAATCCCCGACACCGCGAAACCAACCGGCATCCAGGTGAAACA
>Ga0302319_10020691_pt1 | contig 11874 bp, 10 predicted proteins | sample Bog_T0_2_FD_203319 | JGI IMG/M metagenome (GOLD analysis project Ga0302319, IMG submission 203319) | Peat permafrost microbial communities from Stordalen Mire near Abisko, Sweden - Bog_T0_2 | ecosystem: Environmental > Terrestrial > Soil > Wetlands > Peat | place: Sweden: Abisko, Stordalen Mire...
CTCAAGCTCTGGGCGAGCATGTTGCGGTGAAAATCCCAGCGCAAACGCATCGAGAAGTTCCCGGCCAGGGCCTGCCGCCGGATCAGACTCTGCATGGCGATCAACAGCGTGCTGCCCACCAGGATCGTCGCGAGCAGCAGCAGCGAGCTGCGGTGCTCCGTCCACAGCTTGGACGGCTCGACCTTCGCGAGCCAATCGACGACATGACCGAGCATGCTGAACAGCAGCGCCTCGAAGGCGCCGATCACGGCCGTGGCGGCCGTCATCGTCGTGATGAAGCCGCGCATGCCGCGCGTGCAGGCCCACATGAACGCGAAAAATCCGCGCGGCATCTGGGCCGGGGGATCGTCCGGGAAGGGAGCGACGAGGCGCTCGAACAGTCTGTACAACGGCTTTGGACTCCGGCGGGACGTAAGCCGCAAGATTACCTGAACACTATTGCCTGAACACACCCTCCGCGTACGACTCGGGGACGAAATTTTCGAACTTCGTGTACTGCCCCAGGAAGGTCAGCTGCACCTCGCCGGTCGGGCCGTTGCGCTGCTTCGCGATGATGATGTCGGCGATGCCCTTGCGGGTCGTGTTCTGCTCATAGACCTCCTCGCGGTAAATGAGCAGGATCACGTCGGCGTCCTGTTCGATCGCCCCCGATTCGCGCAGATCCGACATGACGGGCTTCTTCTCGACGCGCTGTTCGACACCCCGGTTCAGCTGCGAGAGGGCGATCACCGGCACCTTCAATTCCTTGGCGAGCGCCTTGAGCGAGCGCGAGATCTCCGAGATCTCCGTCGCGCGGTTCTCCTTCGTACCCGACACCTGCATGAGCTGCAGGTAGTCGACGACGATCAGGTCGAGGCCGCGCTCGCGCTTCAAGCGCCGCGCGCGCGCGCGAACCTCGGTCGGCGTGAGTGCGGGCGTTTCGTCGACGAAGATCTTCGCCCCCGAGAGCTGGGTCATCGCCGAATCGATGCGCGGCCAGTCGTCCTCGTGCAGGCGCCCGGAACGCAGATTGCTCTGGTTGATCCGCCCCAGCGACGAAATCATGCGCAAGGTCAGGGACTCGGCGGACATTTCCATGCTGAAGATCGCCGCCGACTTGTTCGATCCCAGGGCCGCGTTCTCGGCGATGTTGACGGCGAGCGTGGTTTTGCCCATGGACGGTCGTCCGGCAACGATGATCAAATCGCCGGGCTGCAGGCCGGAAGTCATCTCGTCGAGCGCCTTGAAGCCGGTCGAGATGCCGGTCATCTTCCCGTCCGAATGATAGAGCTCGTCGATGCGATCGACGACCCCGGGCAGCACGCTCTTGACCGCGACGAATCCGACCTTGCCGCGCGATCCGCGCTCCGCGATCTCGAACACGGCGCGTTCGGCCTCATCGACGATCTCGCGCGCCTCGCGGCCCTCGGGCTCGAGCGCGCTGCCGACGATGAGATTGCCGGCGGTGATGAGCTGACGCAACACCGAGCGCTCCCGCACGATGTCGGCGTAGGCTCTGATGTTGGCCGCGGTCGGCGTGTCGCGGGCGAGCGAGCCGAGATAGGCGAGACCGCCCGCCTGATCGAGCACGCCCTGGCTGTCCAGATGGCCCGACAGCGTGACGGCATCACAGGGTTGACTGCGTTCGATGAGACCGGCGACGGCCTCGAAGATCAGCCGGTGATCGTGGCGGTAAAAATCCTCGCCCGAGACGCGATCGGCGATCTGGTCCCAGGCCGCGGAATCGAGCATGAGGCCGCCGAGCACGGATTGCTCGGCTTCGATCGAGTGAGGCGGCAGACGCAGGCCCTCGCCGCCCATTCCGGGCGATCGATTGCCGATGCGTGCAGCCACGTGAAGAGCCTGCGCGTCGCGGCCGCGGCGGCCGCTAGTCTTCGGCGACGATCGTGACGACCAGCGTGACGTCCACGTCGGTGTGCAGGTGCAGCTGAACCTGATGCTCACCCGTGGAACGGATGGGCCCGGTCGGCATGCGCACTTCGGCCCGAGTGATCGGCTGACCCGCCTTGCCCGCGGCTTCGGCGATGTCCGCCGTGCCGATCGATCCGAACAGCTTGCCTTCCGTGCCCGCCTTGGCGCGCAGTTCGAGCTTGAAGTTTTCGAATTTCAGCGCCCGCGCCTGAGCCAGGGCGAGTTCCTCGTTGGCCTTCGCTTCGAGCACGGCGCGTTGCGCCTCGAATTGCGCAATGTTCTTGACGGTGGCGACGGTCGCCTTGCCGGTGGGAACCAGGAAATTCCTGGCGTAACCCGACTTCACCTTGACGCGATCGCCGATCTGACCGAGGTTCGCGACTTTCTGCAGCAGAATGATTTCCATGATCGGTCACCCGCCTCAATGCTGATCGGTGTAGGGCAGGAGCGCGAGGAAGCGCGCGCGACGGATCGCGAGCTGCAGCTGGCGCTGGTAATGGGCGCGCGTGCCGGTGATGCGGCTCGGTACGATCTTGCCCGTTTCGGTGATGTAGCTCTTGAGCGTCACGAGATCCTTGTAGTCGATCTGCTTGACGTCATCGGCCGTGAAGCGGCAAAACTTCTTGCGTCGGAAAAAACGTGCCATGGTGACTCCTCGTTAGCGCGCACTGATGGGCAGATCGTCGTCGCCGTCGCCGTCGTCGAAGTCGTCGTGGCGCCGGGCGTTTTCGTCCGGTGCACGCGCCATCGGCGAGGCCTCGGTCACGGCCTCGTCCATCTTGACGACGAGGTGACGCAGGACCGCGTCGCTGAAGCGGAAGGAGCCGTTCAGCTCATCGAGCGTCTTCTGATCGATCTCGATGTTGAGCAGGATGTAGTGGGCCTTGTGGACCTTGGAAATGGGGAACGTCAGCTGGCGCCGACCCCAATCTTCGAAGCGATGCACGAAGCCTCCGCCGGCACTGATCATGCCTTTGTAGCGCTCGACCATCGCAGGAACTTGCTCGCTCTGGTCCGGGTGAACCAGGAGCACGATTTCATAATGCCGCATTGTAGCTCCCTACGGGTGAAGCCTCCCGTCGCGAGCGGTGAGGCAAGGAGTGAAGCCGGCCGCGGGGCCGGGGAAAAACGAGCGCGGATAGTACGCGCTGGGCGTGGATGCGGTCAACCGGAACGTTGGCGCCTCGCCTCGAAAAGACAAACGCCCGCCGCCACCGAGACGTTCAGGGAGGGAACCCGGCCCGCCATGGGGATATGCACCAAAAAGTCGCATCGCTCCCGCGTCAAGCGCCGCATTCCCTCCCCTTCCGCTCCGAGCACGAGCGCGAGGGGCCGGTTCAAATCGGCTGCGTAAAGGCTCTCGGCAGCGTCGCCGGCGGTTCCCGCGACCCAAATGTGCCGCTCCTTCAGGCCATCGAGCGTCCGCGCGAGGTTGGTGACGCTCGCGACCGGCACGAATTCCGCCGCGCCCGCGGCAACCTTTCTCGCTACGGCATCGACGCTCGCGGATCGGTCGCGCGGAATCACGAGCGCATGTGCGCCGGCGGCATCGGCCGTACGCAAGCAGGCGCCCAGATTGTGGGGATCGGTGACGCCGTCGAGCACGAGCAAGAGCGGGGTTCCGGGGAGACTCTCGAGTCCCGCGAACAGTTCGGCCTCGCTCCACGGCGCGAGCGGCCGCACTGCGGCGACCGCGCCTTGATGCACCACGTCGCCCACGAGCTTGGTGCATGCCTCGGCGGCCACCGCCTGGACCCGGAGCCCCAATCCCTCGGCTTGCGCTCGCAAGGCCCGCATGCGCTGATCGTCGCGCGGCTGGGCGCACCAGAGCTCGAGCACACGCTCGGGAGCGCGCTCGAGCACGGCGGCGACGGCGTGCAGACCGAAGACATAGTGCCGCTTCGGATCGGCGCCGCCCCGGGGACCCACGCGCAGGAGCTAGCCGCGTCGCCGGCCGCCGCCCGACCCGCGACGGCCGCCACCGCGTGCAGACCCTGTGCCGCCGCCCGCGCCGCCGCCACTCCCGCCCGCACCACCGGCGCCGCCCCCGCCCCCGCCGGCTCCAGTGCCGCCACCACCTCGGCGCGAGCCGCCGCCGTGGCTACCCTCGCCGCCGCTCTTGGCACGCCGGCCCCCGCCGCCGCCACCGCCGCCGCCGCGCCGCGGCGCGCGCACCGGGCCGTGCGAGGTGCCGGACTCCCCGTCCAACAGTTCGAAATCGATCTGGCGCTGCGCGAGGTCGACGCGCGTCAAGCGCACGCGCACGGCATCGCCCATCTGCCAGCGCCGGCCGGTGCGCTGCCCGACGAGGCCCATGCCGCCGGCCTCGAGTTCCCAGTAATCGCCGGGTATCGCCGAGATGTGCACGAGCCCGTCGATCGGCATCTCCTTGAGCTGGACGAACAGTCCGAATTCAAGCGCGCTCGTAATCGTTGCATCGAAGCTCTCGCCGACTCGCGGCTGCAAATAGAGGCAGCGCAAATAGCTCATGACATCGCGGGCGGCGTCGTCCGCGCGGCGCTCGCGCTGCGAGCTCTCGAAGCCCAGCGCCTGCAGTTCGGCCGTGCTGTAACGGTGGCCGGAAGGCGACTTCGGCACGACCGCCGCCTTGATCGCGCGATGCACGAGCAGGTCCGGATACCGCCGGATCGGCGACGTGAAATGGGCATACTCTTCGAGCGCGAGCCCGAAATGACCGATGTTGGTCTGCTGGTAGACAGCCTGGGCAAGCGAGCGGATCACGAGGCTCTCGAGCAGCAGTCCATCGGGACGCGCATGCAGTCGGTCGACGAGCTGGCGAAACTCGCGCGGCGTTGGTTTCTCCGAAAACTGCGCGCCGACCTGCAGGGAATTCAGCACCTTCTGCAATTCCGTGACGCGCTTGTCCTCCGGCTGTCCATGCACGCGATACAGGCTCCCGGCTTTGGCAAGGCGCAACGCGACCGCGGCCTCGACGTTCGCGGCAATCATGCATTCCTCGATGAGGCGGTGCGCATCATTGCGCGTCACCGAAAAGAATCCTTCGATGCGGCCGTCGTCGCCGATGCGCGCCTTGACCTCACCGCCGCGGAAATCCAGTGCACCGCGCGCGTCGCGGGCTACTTTTAGCGCGTTGTAGACGGCATACAGGTTTTTCAGGGAATCGCGCACGGCGGGCGTCATCGCCGCCGTGGCGCCCGTTTTCGGCTTCTCGAGAAAGCCCCAAGCCTCATCGTAGGTGAGCCGTGCATGTGAGCGGATCACGGCCTCGTAGAATCGCGTCTTGCTGAGCTTGCCCGACCGGCTCACGCGCATGTCGCAAACGAAGGCCAGGCGGTCGACATTCGGCATCAGCGAGCAGAGGTGATTCGACAAATGCTCCGGCAGCATCGGGATCACCCGGTCCGGGAAATACACCGACGTTGCGCGCGCCCGCGCCTCGACGTCGAGTTCGCCGCCGGTACGCACGTAGTTGCTCACGTCGGCGATCGCGACGACGAGGCGCCAGCCGCCCCAGCGGCGCGACTCCGCATACACGGCGTCGTCGAAGTCCTTGGCGTCGGCGCCGTCGATCGTCACGAGCGGCAGCTTGCGCAGATCCTCGCGTCCGGCCAGGTCCGCCGCTTCGACGTCCGGGCTGAAGCGGTTCGCGGCGCGCAGGACTTCGGGCGGAAACTCCTGCGGCAGATCGTGGCGCAACACCGCAAAGCGTGCCGCGAGGTCCGATGGACGCAGGTTCTCGAGCACCTCGACGATGCGACCTTGAGCCGCATACTCGCCTTGGGGACGCTTCGTGACCTCGACGATCACGTAGTCCTCGTCTTCGGCGCCGTTGCGGTCGCGCAGCGGTACTTCGACCGAATACCAGTGACCCGGATCCTCGGGCGTGACGCGGCCGCGACCGGGGCCTGTGTGCCAGACGCCGCCGATGCGTTCGGGCGAATCGCCGATGCGCCGGATGAGCCGCGCCATGCGCCGGCCGCGGTCGTTGACGCCGACGGCGCGCACTTCGATCCGATCGTTATGCATGAGCGTTGCCGTGTCGGCGCGCGCGAGCACGAGCGGTGCCGAGCCGTCGTCGGGCATGATCAGAACTTCGCCGCTGGCGCGTCCGCGCACCCGGCCCGCAACTCGTTCGGCCTCGCCCGCAGTGCTGAAGCCGTGCTCGCTCTGCAGTGCCTGTCCGTCGCGCACCATGGCGGCAAGCCGCTTGCCGAGCGCGTCGCGCTGCGCGTCCGTCGTGAGGCCGAGTCGCTTGGCAAGACGCGCCGCGCTCAAGGGCTCGGGAGCTTCAGCCAAGTGCTTGAGCAGCAGTTCGCGGCTCGCAATCGGTTCGGCATAGCGCGATTTCTCCAACTCCAGGTTGGGATCTTCGCCGCGCCAATCATTGGCGCTGGTGCGCGAACCGGGGGTTCCACGTCTCGTCATAGTGAAATATCGCTTTGTTGAAATTTGTTGAAAGAAGTAACGGTTGTGGGGTGCCCAGCATCGATTGACAAGGTCAGGTTGGTTGCGCAAGGTCGGTCGGTTGCGTAGAATTCCGCGCCTCGCGTATCGCGGACCCATCTTGCCCAGGTGGCGGAACTGGTAGACGCGCTGGTTTCAGGTACCAGTGGAGCAATTCGTGGAGGTTCGAGTCCTCTCCTGGGCACCAATAAATCAACGGGTTGCACTATACTCTTTTTGTGGATTAGAGAAAGCCTGCGGAGTCAGACCGAGCCGTCGGCGTTGCTCGCCCAAGGCCGAGAACTCCGCTCACGATCCTACCATTTGGTTTGCGGAGTGTTATCGGGATTCCGAAGTGGCCGACTCGCGCGGCGCCGCGCGTGAACTCAAGCCTGGAGCTCGCGCAGGCGCGCCGCGGCGATTTCCGCGGTGATGTCCCGCTGGGAACCTGCGAGCAATTCATAGCCCACCATGAACTTGCGCACCGTGGCCGAGCGCAGCAACGGCGGATAGAAATGCGCGTGCAGGTGCCAATGCGCGTGGTCCAGGCCGTCGGTCGGCTGTTGGTGCAAGCCCATCGTGTACGGGAAGGTCACGTCGAACAGGCGGTCGTAGCGGCTCGCGAGATCCTTGAGCAGGTGCGCGAAATCATTGCAGGCGGCGGGCTCGAGCGCATCGATCGCGCCCACGTGAAACCGCGGCATCACCAGGGTCTCGAACGGCCAGACGGCCCAAAACGGCACGACGGCGACGAAACTGTCGTTGGCGCACACGATGCGCTCGGCGCGCGCGAGTTCGAGCCGCGCGTACTCGCAGAGCAGGCAGCCGCCGCGGGCCTCGCGATGCGCGCGCTGCGCGGCGGACTCCGTCGCGATCGCGTTCGGGATCGTGCGATTGCCCCAGATCTGGCCGTGCGGATGCGGGTTGCTCGCGCCCATCATCGCGCCCCGGTTTTCGAAGATCGTGACCGCACGGATGTCGGGGTCCCGCCCGAGTTCACGGTATTCGCGGCTCCAAGCATCGACGACGCCCCGGATGACGGACGCCGGCATCTGGCCCAGGGTCAAGTCGTGCAGTGGCGAGTAGCACAGCACGCGACAGCGCCCGCTCTCGCCTGCCGCGATCAAGAGACCCGCATCGTCGACCGTCGCCACGGAACCTTGCGGGCTCAAGGCGGCGAAGTCGTTGTCGAACGCGAAAGTGTTCGTGTAACGTGGATTCACGAGTCCCCCGACCCGCGCATTGCCCGGGCAGAGATAACATGCCGGATCATAATGCGCCGCGACGACGGGTGAGCGCGCTTCGGTTTGCCCTTGCCAAGGGCGCGCTGTGCGGTGCGGCGAGACGAGGACCCATTCGCGCGCGAGCGGGTTCCAGCGCCGATGCACGTCGCCCTGCAGATCGAGAAGCGCGCAAGGCCCGTCGACGCTCATGGATTGAGCTCCGAACCACCATCGCAAGCTTCGCAGACGTAGACCTCGGCGTCGCGGCCGGTGCCGTCGCGGTAGCGCCGCCGGATCTCGGCGCAAAAACGTTCGACTGCGTCGGCGCGCACGAGGTTCACCGTGCAGCCGCCGAATCCGCCGCCGGTCATGCGCGCGCCGTAGACGCCGGGCAGTTCGTCGGCGATGTCGACGAGCAGATCGAGTTCCGCACAGCTCACCGCGTAGTCCCCGGCGAGGCTCCGGTGGGAGGCGCGCATGAGGCACCCGCAGCCGCCGAAGTCGCCCGCACGCAGCGCCTCTGCGGCGGCCCGCACGCGCTCGTTCTCGGTGACGACGTGGCGGCAGCGCCGGTACACGACCGGGTCGAGGGCTGCGCCGTGGTCGGCGAGGAGTTCCGGCGTCACGTCGCGCAGCGCCGCGACGCCCGGGACCCTGCGCGCGAACTCCGCGACGCCGCGTTCGCACTCGGCACGCCGCGCGTTGTACTCGCCGCCGGCCAGCTGATGCTTGACCATGGAATTGCAGACGACGAGCCGCGGGGCGTGCGGCGATGCCCCGTCGGCGAGCGGCACGAGTTCGTGTTGCAGCGATCGGCAATCGAGCCACAAGGCGTGCCCGGCGCGCCCGCCCGCAGCGGCGTACTGGTCCATGATGCCGCAGCGCATCCCGACATACTCGTTCTCGGCACGCTGACAGAGGCGCGCTACGTCGAGGGGCGTGAAGGGGCCGCCGTCGCTCGTGGCGGCGAGCGCGAGCGCGACGGCAACTTCGAGCGAGGCCGAGGAACTCAAGCCGGCGCCGAGCGGTACCTCGCCGGCGATCAACAGATCCGCGCCGCCCAACTCGACCCCGTGTTCCTGCAGCGCCCAGGCGACACCGAGGACGTAATCCTGCCAGCCGGCGCGGCGCGGCGCCCCCGGCGGCGGCGCTCCGCGCGCCGGCAGGCGCAAATCGAGGGTTGCGCCGAAATGGCTCGAGTGCACCCGAAGCATGCGATCGGCGCGCGGCGCAATGGCGACGAATGTGTCGAAGCCGATCGCCGCCGGCATCACGTAACCGTCATTGTAGTCCGTATGCTCGCCGATGAGATTGACGCGGCCGGGCGCTCGAAACAGCCGGGGCGTTGCGGCGAAATGCGCCGCGAAATCGCCACGAAAACGGCCGACGTCGATGGCGCTCATCGCCGGGCAAGCCACCACATGAATAGTCCGAACGCAAGCAGGCAGGTCCCCCACCAGGCATCGACGTTGAAGCCCGCCGCGGGCCCTGACGCGGGCGCTCCCGCCCACCCCCCGTAGGCGATGAGCAGCGTGCCGATCAGCGAGAACAACAAAGCGATCGGCAGGCGGATATCCAAATTCATCGCAAGTTCCCCCGCGCGCCGCGGACACACTCACCAGTAGCAAACATTCAAGACCCCGACGGCGGCGAGCGCCAGCAAGCCGAGCGGCACGGGCTGGAAGTACCAGGGTTCGCCGACCGCGGGAGTTATGCGCCGCGTTGCCGAATAGACGAGTCCCGCCAATTCTACGCGGACCGGCGCCGCGGTTGCGAGACTCACGAAGAGGGTCACGAGGAAGCAGGCGAGCCAGGCGAAGATCGCGGTCCAGAAGTTTTGCGCCATCTCGCTCGCATACAGGTGCCGCACGCCGATCCAGCCGCCTTTGATGCCGACGACGGCATGGGCCGGCAGCGTAAGGCCATGATGCGCGGCCGCCGCGACCGTACCCGCGATGAGGCCCACGAAGGCGCCATGGCCGTTCGTCCGCCTCCAGAACATGCCGAGCAGAAACGTCGCGAACAGGGGTGCATTGATGAACGCGAACACGAGTTGCAGCACGTCCATGATGTTGTTGAACTCGGCCACGAGATACGCCGAGAGCAGCGACAGAACGACGCCCGCGACGGTCGCGATGCGGCCCATCCAGAGGTAATGAGCGTCGCTCGCGCCGCTGCGCAAGTACGGCTGATAGATGTCGTTCGTCCACACGGTGTTGAAGGCCGTGACGTTGCCCGCCATGCCCGACATGAAACTCGCGATCAGGGCGGTGAGTCCCAAACCGAGCAAGCCGTTCGGAAAGTAGTGGCCGAGCATCACGGGAATCACGAGGTCGAAATTGAGCGTGCCGTCCGGTTTGGCCGGAATTACCAGACCGCCGGAAACCCCGCGTTGCGCGAGCGCGATCGCGATCATCCCCGGCAGGATCACGAGAAACGGGAACAGCATCTTCGGCAGCGTGGCGATCAGCGGCGTGCGGCGCGCCGCCGACATCGACTCAGCGGCCATCGCCCGCTGCACGATCAGGAAGTCCGTGCACCAGTAGCCGAACGACAGCACGAAGCCGAGTCCCATGACCATGCCGAACCATTCGACCCCCATGGGATTGCTGCGGGCGGAGCCGAGAAACCGCCAGGATTCGCTGAAGGCTCCGGGCGCATAGCCCTGGGCGGTGGCGACCGTTACGAGTCCATGGCGCAGACCCTCCCAACCGCCGATATCGTGCAGGCCGAGCAGCACGAGCGGGAGGAACCCCGCGACGATCAGAAAGAACTGCAGCACCTCGTTGTAGATCGCCGAGGTCAGCCCGCCCAGGAAGATGTACGCGAGCACGATCACTGCGCAGGACCACATGGAGACATTGAAATTCCAGCCGAGCAGCAGGTTCAACAACAGCCCCATTGCATACATCGAGATGCCGGAGGAGACCACCGTCATGATCGCGAACGAGATCGCGTTGAAGCCGCGGGTCTTCTCGTCGAAGCGCAGGCGCAAATATTCCGGCACTGAACGGGCTCGCGAGCCGTAATAGAACGGCATCATGAAAATTGCGAGAAAAACCATCGCCGGAATCGCGCCGATCCAGTAGAACTGGCTGGTGATCATGCCGTACTTTGCGCCCGAGGCAGCCATACCGATGACCTCCTGGGCGCCGAGATTCGCGGACATGAAGGCGAGGCCGGCGACCCAGGCGGGAATCGAACGGCCGGAGAGGAAGAAATCCTCCGCAGTCTTGACGCTGCGTCGGAGCACGAAGCCGACGCCGAGCACGAAAGCGAAATACGCGGCCATGATCGACCAGTCGATCGCGCCGAGATGCAAACTGCCGTTCATGCCCCATCCTCGCGCAAGCGTTGTGTCCCGGCCGGATGGCTCAGCGTCGACCCGGGCGCGCGGGCACGACTTTCAACAGCACCACGGCGTGCGGCGCGACCCCGACGGCGAGACTTCCGGTCGCGCGCGCCAAGTCCTTCGCGGCCCATAGATCGCGAACCGCGAGCGGGACGTAGTCCGGCAAGTCGAGCGCCGACCAATCGAGGCGGATGCTGCGCGGCGAGTTGCCGCGGTTGAGCAGCGCGACCGCTTGGGCGCCGCCGGCGAGCGGTCTCACCCAAATCTCGGCGTCGCCGTCCTTGCCGGCGCGGTGCGCCGCGGCGCCGAGCGGGTCCTGGTCGATGGCGATGACCTCACGGTTCGTGAGGATCGCGGCGGTCTCCGCCGTCATGCTCGACAGATCGTTGCCTGCGATCAGAGGCGCCGCGAGCATGGCCCAAAGGCTGAAATGCGCCCGATATTCGACGGCGGTCATGCCGCCGTTGCCGACCTCCAGCATGTCGGGGTCGTTCCAGTGACCGGGACCCGCATAACTCGCGAGGTCCGCTTCCGCGTCGAGAATCTCGACCACGCCGTTCCACTTGGGCTCATGGCCGGCACCCTCCCAGATGTCCGAGATATCACCGGTCGTGCGCCACAGGTTGCCCCCGACCGACGCGGCCCAAACCCAGGGCTGGTGCGTCCCCCATTCACAGATGCTGAAGACGATCGGCCGCGCGCCAGCCCGCAGGGCATCGGACATCGTCTCGTAGGCGGCCCGGGCGTCGAGGAATTCGCCGTAACAAAAATCGTACTTGAGGTAATCGACTCCCCAGGCCGCGTATTGCGCGGCGTCTTGATATTCGTGCCCGCGGCTGCCGGGGCGCTTCTCGCAGGTCATGGCGCCGGCATCCGAATAGATGCCGAATTTCAGTCCCTTGGCGTGCACGTAGTCGGCCAGCACCTTGATGCCGCCGGGGAAGCGCCCGGGATCGGGCTGGA
>Ga0302319_10020693_pt1 | contig 11874 bp, 6 predicted proteins | sample Bog_T0_2_FD_203319 | JGI IMG/M metagenome (GOLD analysis project Ga0302319, IMG submission 203319) | Peat permafrost microbial communities from Stordalen Mire near Abisko, Sweden - Bog_T0_2 | ecosystem: Environmental > Terrestrial > Soil > Wetlands > Peat | place: Sweden: Abisko, Stordalen Mire...
GCCTAGTGAATTTGAATACTCATAGATGACTTCAAATACGTCATTCAAGACGCGTCGTTGTGCCGGCTGGAACTCGGCTAAAGAATCCTTGGTATCTCCGCGTTGGTCGATGGACAGCAGCTTCAATCTGAGGCTTTTCGTCCTGGCCTCGAATCCCGCTCTGTCATCCGGCGAAATCGATCCGCGCTGGGATGACGCTTCCATCGCATCCAGACAGCGTCGCACCTCCTCGGCGAGCCTTTTGACAACTGCGACCGGCGTACGCTTCTTCGAAGCGATTGCTATCTTCTCTTCGCATTTCTGAAGGTCGCCCACGATCCGAACAAGCAGGTTTCTATTGATTGAGCTTGTGCGGCAGAGCTGCGCGATGTTGCGGACATGCGGGGTCAGCCGTGTCAAGAGATCTGCGTAGAACGCATTATGCTCAAAGTTGTCCCTTCTTCCGTTCGGAATGATCTTCCGATCGAGAATATGCGACTCGGCAACTGTCCAAGCGTTAAACCGCGACTCGGGGTAGAGGTCCTCAATGAGGTCATTTCCGCCAACCTGAATGTCACCAGAGCGGAAGCGCCAACCACTTACCAGCGAGCTCTTGGGCAATGCTCCGTTGTAGCCATGATGGAGAATCCATGAAGCCGCAGCTGGACTGCCGTCCCGGTCCATCGAGGTAAATGTCTCCAGGCTGGTGAAAGTCACGAACTTATCGTTCCCGAGCGCAAGATGATCGCTATACGGTCGAAACACCTGACCTTCCCCCGCAACCTCAATGTGCAGGGGAATTCGGTCCGCCCCATTCGAGCGGAGGAAATCGAGAACCTGGCGCCCGAAGGAAAAGTCCGGACGGAACGGAACCGGAGCAACTTGACCCAGATAGCGCGCCACTTCGCCCGCATCGAGCAGGCGATCGTTCCCGTGACGCACGACGCCTCGCAGTTCTACCTCGAAAAAGTGCTCCGGCGCGTCGGCCGCAGCGATCGTCCTGATCTCGACGCTGTCAGAGACGATCTGTGCGAGATCCAAGGTGGTATCTTGCGATCGGAGAAGGTCGCGAATCTTGCGTGAGTCCCACCGCATTTCATGGACTGCCCGTTTGCCATGGGGCCGGGTGCGAAAGATCAGCTCCTGGCAATAAGCCAGTCCGGCCAAACGTCCAACGCCTCGAAAGCCGCGCGCCGCAGTACCCCGCTTCTTGCTACCGCCGATCGCGGTGAGGCGCTGATAGAACGTTTGTTCATCGAGTCCATAGCCAAAGTCCGTGATGATGATCCGCCGCGCTTGCGGCTCGATGCGTATGTCGACCTTACCCACGACCTCCGACGATTCGCACTCGCGGACGAAATCGTATGCGTCTGCGGAATTCTGGATGTACTCCCGGTACATCGAGAGAGGATCGACGTACATCGAGCTGCTTAGAAGCTCTAGGACATCCTTGCCAACGAAAATCGGATCTGCCCGCCGTGTCCAGACCGGTTCCTTCGCCTTCAGGCTTACAAGGGATGAGGACATTATGCCGGGACCTCCGCAAGGTCTGACGTATTCGATTCCATCGACTCGACGACATCCTCATTGAGCCCAGCGTCCTCCACCCTCTCGTCATCGGGAACCGCGGCTGCGCCTCGCGGAGTTTTCCAGATTTGCGCTTCGTCCGACTTGCCCAGCGGTATGTAGAAACGAAGGATCTTGCGCAGACCGGGCGTCGTTGCCCTCGCAGAAAGCCCGCTGAATCCCCTTGGGTCCGTTGAGGAGAGGAGAAACAGGAGTTCCGCTCTTTCGTCCGATTGAAGTCTCGAGAACTGCCTGGCGAAGTCCTCGAATTCGGGCCTTCCGCCATGGAATTCATACCATTCGCGATTGAAAATGAAGTGGTGGGGAAGAAGAAGGATGCGCTCGAATTCATCGTGAGAGCTGCCGAAAGCGTGGGTAAAGAATTCCGGCTGTCCGCTCACAACGCCGTGCGTGGCCTGGAGGATCAGCTGCATCGACCGCAGTTGATATCTGGACCACTTTTCACCGACATAGGTTCTGTCTTTCCGGTCCGTAGGTTGGAAGCGCATTGGGAATGACCAAATGCGAATACCCAGCTCCTCATTCAATGCCACATTGAGGCTCATTCGTTCGAACAGGTCGCGCGGGGAATCATGAAAGTTGTAGAGCATATAGTTGGACAGTTCCGTGAGACCAAATTCGGTCGCAAATCTGATTGCCTGTTCGTAAGGTTTCCTGAGCCCAATGTGGTCGAAAGCGATTCGTAACGGTCGCAGACAGATTGTGGACAATTCGCGTAAGAACATCTTGTCCTGACAGAGAATGCGCGCATCGACTCCTTGATTGAAATCGACTCGACGCTGTACGGCCAGATGTCCTCTCTTGAGCTTTGCGCCTGGCGTGAATCCGAGGTCTCGGATCTCCGCGATAATGTCCTTGAAATTGGCCGAGGCAACCACATTATTGTCCATCAGGGTGAGATCTTTCTTTGCCCCATAGAGTTCTTCGACGCCGCGGACGATGGTCGAAATCGATTTCGCGTCGCGTTGATCGCCTTCAAGCTTCGGTACACCGCAGAAGCTGCATTTCCTGATGCAGCCGCGGGATGCGTACGTGAAATAGGCATCGCTGACCGGGTACTTGTATTCGATTTGGTCGAGAATGCTATAGTCCGGCACCAGGTCCTCGATCGGCGTGCCGCCTTGATCGTTCGCATAGAGTTCGTCCGAGAAATCGTCAAGCTGCAGCGATCTGGCGGGAGGCTCGCTGAGGAGTCCTTTAATGAAACGGACGCCACACCAGCGAGGGTCGTTGACAAAGTCGTCATGCATTAGTGAAGCTGCGATACCGCCGACAAAGACCTTGTCACGGCGATTCCCGGCTGCCTCTATTGCGAATTGAATCGTCTCCGCGATTCGGCGATACTCGAACGAAAAGAGAGTTGTGACATAGATTCGATCCCACGCTTGTCCCAGAGCGCTCTTATCCGCGCCTTTGACAAACACGACCCTGTCTCGCTTTCCGCGAGGGCCGTGATACTGAGCAATCTTCATCAGTCCCAAGGGCGGATATTTGTTCTTGTATCCAGGTTCAATCAGCAGAATTTGGTTATTAGCCACGCGCCACCACCTTCAAGGCGCGTTTGGACCGGGCCTGCCGAACGATGGCCACGACCGATGGGACGCCGCCCAGCCCTCCAAGTCCTTTCATCGGTCCCGTCCTGCTCCAGTCCACGTCGGAGAGAAACTCGGACAATCTCGATACATAGAACTTCTTGTCGCAAGGTTGATGCGGGTTTTCGAGGAACAGATCAGCTGCGATTGTCATCAGTGCGTATACCCCAATACCTTTATTGATCAAATAGGAGCGCGGAGACTTCCAGGCTTCGGGTAGAACAGTGGCAACAGCCGCCCAAAAGGAGATTACGGCTTCTGCCGCGGTTTCCGGGGTTTCCGTTCGGAGGATCCGAGTCAGCGTGAGAAATCTTTTGACCGCTTTCTGCATTGTTCTGAGAGATGCCCTTCGCATCATGCCAGAGGTAAACTTCCCTCCGAGGTCGAGTTGCCTGCACCAGGGTGACTCGGCATTCGAATTAAGCTGCAAGGCGATATAAAGTTCGGGCCTATCCTTGCCCAGGTCGGCCGCCAAGGCGGCAGCATGGTAATCGAGCAAGCTGTTATTGAGCCCTTTCGCCTTGCTGTTGATGATGCTAAAAATCTCCATCTCGGCGTGCTCGTCCAGACCGAGGAATGACATGAAAGGCAAGGAAACATTGACATCGTTGAGGAATCCGAGGCGGTGCTGGCAATCCACCTGAACCATCACTTTTCCGGCGCTCGGGATGATCTCCAGAATGGCGTTTCCTTGAGCCTCTTTCCGCAGTCTCCAGGCTCCCTCCGGGCTGGGGCGCAAATTGAAGGTGAGGGGGATGGTTGAGCTATTCGGCTCCTGGATGTATCTGCGAAAATCTAAACTGTGTTTTTCATTAAACCGTCGCTGATATCCTCGTCCGGTGTCTTCGTTGAGCACGTCCGCGAAACTCAAGGCAGAAAGCAGCCTCGCTGGCGCGAACCCAAGAATAACCTCTCTATGGGCAGACGTGCCAAGCCGGCAAGGGATTTCGATCGGATCTTCCGCCATCATGAATTGCAGCCTTTCACTGCAATTGTGTCATAAATTCGCTGCACGTCAAGCAGAAAATCTTGCCGACTCCAGTTCATTTTCAATACATAACGTGCTTATTATCATGTAGATACAGTGAAAACAACTGCCTGCATGGAGCACCCACGCCTTCCTCGGCAGTGCAATCGCCAGGTCGGAGGGTGGTTGCATAAAACCTGGGGAGTATTGACAACAGACGCCCGGTACGCTATGGTTTGTCCAGTCTTCATTGGTATCCACTCATTTATGGATACTGAAGGGTGGAACGAATGAAAGCGACGCCGCCGTCGAATGCTCCTTCAAAGCCAACTCTCTCGGGGCAGGTGCTGATTATCGAGGAAACACGAATTCCAATCGAGCATCAGCTTATGCCGCTCAATGATCTTCGGCTGGACCCAAGCAACCCGCGAATCCAGCACGCGGTGCGCCAGAAGTTCAAGGACGCAGCGGTCAGCCAGGAAGAGCTCCAGAAACTGATCTTGGAACTATCGGGCGTTTCGGAGCTGTTCAAGTCGATTCGCGATAACGGCGGACTTCTGGAACCAATCTATGTCCGACCCGACGGAAGAGTGATTGAGGGCAATTGCCGGGCAGCGTGCTATCTGAAGCTCCGCGCCAGCATCAAGGGCAAGGACAATCGGTGGGAAATGATTCCGGCGGTGCTGGTGCCCAACATTTCCGACCGCCAGGTGGCGATACTTCAGGGCCACTATCACGTTGCCGGTAAGAACAAGTGGCAGGCCTATGAGAAGGCCGGGCACCTTCACACCATGCGAACGATCCTCAAGATGGATGACAAAGCGATCGCGCAGGCGCTGGGGATGCGTGAACGCGACGTTACCAGAGATCTCAAAGCGTACGAGACCATGACCCACAAGCTGCTGCCGCAAATCAAGACCGGCAACGGCCTCGATAAATGGAGTTTCGTGCAGGAACTCTTCAAGCGGAAGGATCTTGAGGAATATAGAAATAACCCTGGAAATGTGGATGAATTTGTTTCGCTCGTCGTCAGTAACAAAATCAAGTACGGCGCCGATGTTCGAAAGTTACCCAAAATCCTCAAGCATCCTACGGCAACCAAAGTGCTTGCAAAGCAGGGAGTCGAGAGCGCGATGTCTGTCGTCGGAAAGGCCGACCCAGCAGCGGACTCTGGTACGTTCCGAAAACTGAAAGAAGCTACCCGCCTTCTTCAGCAACTGCCGAGCAAGGAGCTGCAACGGTTGCGCGAAAACGAGAATTCTCGCTCGATCCTGCAAGACCTGTTCTCAGCGCTCAAGAACGCCGCAAAAGCTGCGGGCGTAAAGCTATCGCAATAGGTGCGCAATATGTCGCGAGCTACCATTTCAGCAGTCCCTTTGGTTGTCGACGAGATCACCCTCGACGGCAAGCGTGTCCAGGTGCAGAGTGTTGACCTGTCGCTCGATCAGGTGACGCTCGATCCCTGCAATCCCCGCATTGCAAATGCGGTCTCCGCTTCCTTATGAACTGCCGGTAAGTGATGGTACTGAGAACGCGGGCGGAGTCATCGCCGCTCGGCAGATTTGGGAGGACATTGAGCCCGATTTGCGTCAATTCGTTCTGGACCGCGCTACCGCACTGACCCGAGCGCTCCGCGATCGCATGAAAGAGACTGGAAAATCCGCCATTGAGGAGGAGAAGGACAGGTTTCGCCTGCGGCTCAAGGAAGTCGAGCGGGCAATGAGCGAAAACACGGTCGTCAAACTCCAGCGCGAACGCGATGATTTGATTGCTGACATGCGGCAACTCTCGCTCATCGATATCGACCGCCGCGCCCAGGAAGACCGGCTGCGCGACCTGGAGGCAGAACTCCAGCGCCGCTCGTTCCATTTTAAAGACCTTCTCGATCAGTTGAAGGCTGACCAGGAAAGAGTTGTAACCAACGTGTTGCCGATGCGCTATCAGCTCCGGCAGAGCGCACAGGTTTTCCCTGTTGCGATTGAGATCAGATTACCCGAGGCGGCGAAATGACCACGAACAACGATCCGCTCAATCAGTACAGTTGGTGGTCGAGCCTCAAGCATGGAGGAATGCTAATTTCTCCTGCGCGCCTGGCAAATTACTTTCCAGCGGAGCGCCCGCATATTCCGCGTTATCTAGCGGATCGACTGCGTACCGCGGTTCAAGCACAGCAGGGCGCTGAGTCGGAAAAAGTACAATCCGCTCTTTTGGACACGGTTCTCGAAGATGTTCTCGGACTCAAGGCCGACCAGTGGGCAAAGGCTACCAGTGTCAGTCCGAGTTGGAGCCAGCGGCTGATCACCGGCGAGAACTTGCGTCCGCGAAGGCTTTGGCAGGGTCCACACAACGCAGTGTTGCCGTTGTTCACTGACGACGTGAAACAGATTGGAGTTGGCACCGGACGACGAAGTGTAGCGAAGGTCGTCGAGTGGCTGCGCAAAAGCCAGCAAAAGATTGCGCTGCTCACCAATGGTTCACAGTGGCGCCTTATTCATGCCGGTCCTGACTACGAAGCGTGGTGTGAATGGGAAATCGGCCTCTGGTTCGAGGATGGCAAACCCAGCGGCCAAGTAGACGCTCTGATCCACCTGCTGAATCCCGAATCACTTAGACCACCCGAAGCGGGCAGGCCTTCCAAACTCATCGCCGCGATTCAGGACACTCGCAAGGGCCAGGCCGAGCTCTCAGCTAATCTCGGCGAGCGTGTCCGGCTTGCCGTCGAGCACATGATTCATAGTTCGGCAGAGGTCATAGATCAGGTTAGCCCTGAGGTCGCGGCTATCACTCCGCGCGATATCTACATCGCCGCCACGCGCCTTGTTATGCGGTGCGTCGTAGTTCTATTCGCGGAAGCGCGGGGATTGTTGCCCATCGCAGATCCGATCTACAACGTCAGTTATTCACTTCAAGGGCTTCGTACGCAATTAGACCGTATGGCTGGCGGGCGTTCAAAAGAAAGCCTGCGGCAGCAGGTAAGCGCATGGCCGCGACTGATTTCTCTCTTTCGTTTGATCTACGAGGGGTCTGCGCATCCGCATCTCAGTGTGCGCCGATATGGAAGCGGCCTGTTCGAACCTGGGCGTGCGGATTCCTCTGACCCTATTCTCCGGGCAATGGCACTGTTCGAGCATCCTAAGAATGCCCCAAGCGATCATGCCGTTCACCATATCTTGGAGTTGTTGACTCGGGCCTGGGAGCGTGTTCCTCAGGGCCGTACGACGAGAGTCGTGCTGTCGCCGATTGATTTTTCCGACATCTCCACCGAATACATCGGCATTCTGTATGAAGGCTTGCTCGACTTTCAGCTCCGCCGCGCGGAAGCTCCCATTCTGTTTCTTAACATCGGCGATCAACCCGCTCTTCCCTTCAGTGAGCTTGATCGAATGGAACCGGATGCTCTCGCCAAGCTCTTTGAGAAATTCAAAGTCGTGGAAAAGAGTACCAGCGACGACGAAGAGGACGGTTCGGATGATGCCGTTGAAGATGAGGTTGTCGAAGCCGAAGAAGTAGAGACAGAGGTCGAGCTGGATGCGGAGCAAATTGAGCCGGATTTGGTGGCTCTTGTCGAAGAGGATGTTGCCAGCGGCCGCGAATGGCAACTGGAGCAAATCCACGCCTGGGCACGACGCGCAGTTGAAGCCGGCAAGCTTGTAAAGAAGCCGAAGGGCAAGAACATCAAGCCTGATGCTCTATCCAAATATGAGACTGAACTGGATCAGGCGGCAAAGAGGCTTGTATCTCGCGCCATTTTCCCTGGCGAATGGTACCTGATCCGCGAAGGAAACACGCGCAAGGGTACCGGCACGTTCTATACGCGTCCACAACTGGCAGGACCGATTGCGCGCCGGGCGCTGCGGGAGCTCGCTTACGTCGGCGATGTTCCTCGAACACCCGAGGAGATTCTCGCTCTCAAGGTTTGTGATCCCGCGTGCGGCTCTGCTTCGTTCCTTCTCTCTGCATTGCGCTTCCTTACGGAGGCACTCGTCGAAAGCCTGCACCATTACCAGCGGCTTGTGCCCAACCCGTCCGGCGTCATCGTGCGGCTTGCTGACGGCCATGCTGCCACACAGCTTTCCGACGAGACCATCCCCAAGCCCATCGGCGACCCCGATTTTAATGACTACTTGCGAGCCTACCTTCGCAGGCATATCGTCGAGCGCTGCCTGTACGGCGTCGATATGGATGCGCTTGCCATTGAACTCGGTAGGCTTGCGCTTTGGATCGAAACGATGGACCCGCGACTCCCTTTCGGCTTCCTCGATCACAAGCTGAAATGCGGCAATGCCCTGGTCGGCTGCTGGTTCGATCGTTTTCAGGATTATCCGGCCATGGCCTGGGACCGCGACGGCGGCGACAAGGACCGGAAGAAGTTTGTTCACCACTTCAGGGAGTCGGCGAAAGGGCCAAAGGGCGATAAATGGACTTATGCCATCAAGGAGCACAAAGACAAGGTTCAGGCGGAGCTCGTGCAGTTGATTCGTGCTCGACGTGTGGTAGCCTTTCCGTTCTTTGAAGAGAAGCTCACGCCTGCGGGGACACAGGATCAATTGGTCATTGTGTTTGAGAAGCTGCATTCCATGCCGATCTATGACTATGAAGAGCGGCGCCTGGAGTATGAGAAATACTTCGGGCCAGGAACGGCCTATCGTCATCTCAGGGACGCATTCGATACATGGTGTGCCATCTGGTTCTGGCCAGGCGATCAGCTCGATAACGCGCCAATGCCCGTGGACTTTCTTAAACCCTCGGCGGTGTCACAAGCACTCGTCGAGGAATTGCGCAAGAAGTACCATTTCTTTCATTGGGAGCTGGAGTTCCCAGACGTATTCACGCCTGCGCACAGGGGATTCGATGCGATCATCGGCAATCCGCCCTGGGAAATACAAAAGCCGAACTCGAAGGAATTCTTCTCCAATGTTGATCCGCTTTATCGGGGTTACGGAAAGCAGGAAGCACTCGACCATCAGATGGAGTATTTCGAGCACGACGCGGCCGTCGAAACCGATTGGCTTGCTTATTCAGCTCGACTGAAGGCGATGTCGAATTGGGTGAAGTATGTCGCTCGTCCCTTTGGAGACCAGGTTTGGAAGGACAAAGACGACGACCCGCATCATGACTTCCCACTGGCCAAGCGGTTCACGGACTCGGCGGCTGACCATGCAACTTGGAAGACCATGCGCCAGGGTCGCCAGGGATATGCGGACCCGCGCCATCCCTTCCAGCATCAAGGCTCCGCCGATTTGAACACATACAAGATGTTTCTGGAGGCAGGGTACGCGCTATTGCGCGAAGGCGGGTGGCTTGGACTGCTGGTTCCCTCCGGCATTTACTCCGACAAAGGCACTGAGGCGCTACGACAACTCTTCCTGAACGAATCACGCTGGAGCCATCTCTACGCCTTCCAAAATGAACGCTTCGTCTTTGGAGCTGTCCACCATGCATTCAAGGTTGCAGCGGTGCAGGTGGAGAAGAACGGTCGGCCTGGAAACCTACTTACGCGCTTCCGCCTTGGTCCTGGTAATTCACCCGAATCGTATGAGCTGGAGACCGACATTCCTGACGAGAGCGGATATTTGCAGGTTTCCGTTTCAGAGATCGAGGAGTTTAGTCCGCACTCAGGTGCGATTTTGGAGATTCGCACGCCCAGGGATTTAGAAATCGTCAGGAAGCTTTACACGAACGGCGTTCTCCTGGGTGACAAATCACCGGATGGATGGAATCTCCGGTACACTACTGAATTTCACATGACCAACGACTCCAAACTCTTTCCGCCGCGCTGGAAATGGGAGGAGCAAGGATACCGTCCCGACGAATACGGGAACTGGATCAACGGCAATTGGCAAGCCTACTCGGGTCAACAGAACATTCTTAAACGCCCAAATGGATTGATCCTTTCCGCCGATGGGACTGCCGCTATCCAGTTGAGGGAGATCGAAGATATTGCTCTGCCTTTATACCAAGGAGGCATGATCAACCAGTTAGATTTTTGCGCCTCGGCATACCGTCCGATAGAAGGTAAGCGCGGTTTCAAGTGGGTCCCGATTTCAGGTGGGAACAAGCAACTGGAGCCTCGTTACCTTATGGGACGCAAAACGTATGTCAACGCCGAGAGCGTTATTCATTCGACTAAGCTCGTATTCCGCAGCATCTCGAATTCCACAAATTCACGAAGCTTAATAGGCACTCTGATTGAGGATTTGCCTTGCGGGAATTCCCTTGCAGTTCTCAGCGCCAGTCATGCCCCACTACTCGGCGCATTGATGAACTCCTTTGTCGTTGATTGGGCTATGCGCCAGCGTATCGTGGGCACCAACCTTAACTGGTTTGTGATGGAGGAACTGCCAACTCCTTCTCTCAGTAATCACAGTTTGCTTCGCGATTTAGCGAATTCCTTACTCTTGACGCACATTCGATTCGCCAGTTCGTGGGGAGCGATTGAGGGAAAAGCATGGAAGTCATGCTGGGCTGTGACACCTCATGAACGCATGAGAAGCCGCGCAATCTTAGAATCCCTTACGGGGTTTTTCTTTGGCCTTTCAGTAGGTGATTTCGCAGATATTGTGGCGGGATGCGATCATCCTCCCGAATTGATCACGTCGGGAAGGTTTAGCAGACAACTTGATCCTAAAGGGTTTTGGAAATATCAAAAAGATGAGCTGCCCGAGCGGCGACTTGCCGTCCTCTCGCGAATAGCTTTTGAGGACCTAAATACTAGGGGGCTCCATGAATTTCTAAATCAAAATGACGGTCAAGGATGGCAACTTCCAGAAACCTTGCGCCTTGCCGACTACGGCCTCGGCCATGATGATCGGGCAAAAGAGCATCAACCTGTTGCTGCTGCACTTGGCTCTCGCTTCTATCCCTGGCAGTTGGAGCAGTCGGTGGAAGAGTCATGGGAGGAGTGCGAGCGTCATGCGGATATCCTCGACAAGTTACTTCCGCGTCGAGATGTTGAGCCTGAATTTGAAACAGAAAACTGGGTGGCTCCCACCGTCGATCTTTTTGGTGATCCACTGCCGACCGATCTCTTTGGTAATCTCATCACCAAATCATCCAGACGCTAAAAGCTCTGCGGGAAGACCATGAACCCAACGAAGTCACTGAATCCGATCACGTTTACCGAGAATGTTGTCGAGGATTTCCTTCGCTATCAACTGACGACGTATTCCTTCGCCGATCCGAGCCTTCACCGGCAGATGCGCAAGCTTCTAAATCTGGATCAGACCCGCAGAACCCCGCTGCTTGCCGGACCGTTTATCAGTCTTTCTCGCAGCTTTCGCAAAGGGCCGAGCCTGCGGAGTCTTGGCGAAGAAGGCCTGCTGCATCCACTGATTGCCACGATAGCCGGATACGAAAACGTTTATGGCCATCAAGAGAAGGCAATCCGGGCTATAGCGGCGGGGCGCACTACAATCGTCTCGACCGGCACTGGGTCCGGAAAGACCGAATGTTTTCTCTATCCGATCATCAGCAAAGCCCTGGCTCTGCGCGATGCCGGCGAGCCGGAATCCATTTGTGCAGTCATTCTCTATCCGATGAACGCGCTGGCTGAAGACCAATTGGGACGCCTCCGCGAGCTGCTCTGCGGCGTGGGCGTGACCTTTGGACTCTATGTTGGCAAGACTCCAGAGCAGACATCCGACGTTACCGGACCGCGGCTGCCAGCGGGCTCATCCCGCGAAGACTACAAGGCCAAGGTCGAAGAATTGAGGACTCAAGGACAGAGTGGGGCTGTCCATCCTCCGGAAG
>Ga0302319_10020694_pt1 | contig 11874 bp, 10 predicted proteins | sample Bog_T0_2_FD_203319 | JGI IMG/M metagenome (GOLD analysis project Ga0302319, IMG submission 203319) | Peat permafrost microbial communities from Stordalen Mire near Abisko, Sweden - Bog_T0_2 | ecosystem: Environmental > Terrestrial > Soil > Wetlands > Peat | place: Sweden: Abisko, Stordalen Mire...
GCAGATCAACACGGCGGCCGGCGGCGGATCGGCCGGCGTGCCGGGCATCGGGCAGGGACCGGTGCCAACGCAGGGAGCTCCCAAGGGGACGCTGCTGTATGACGCGGTCTATGAAGTTTCCGACCACAAGATCCACTCGGAGTCGGGGCGGAAGGCGCTGATCCTTCTGACGGACGGAGAGGACGAGGGCAGCGAGACGAAACCCAAGGCCGCGATTGCGGCGGCGGAGAATGCGAACGCGATCATCTACGTCATCCTGATCGCGGATCGCGGCTTCTACTTTAACAACGGCTTCGGGATGGGTTATTCCGGCGACATGCAAATGCGGCAATTAACCGAGGCCACGGGCGGACGCGTGATCAATGTCGGGAACAACGGGAAGAAGCTCGAGGATGCTTTCGATCAGATCGAGCAGGAACTGCGGACGCAGTATGTGGCGCAGTACGTCCCGGACAACAAGACGATGGACGGGAAATTCCGGAAAGTCGATATTTCCTGCAAGGACTCGGACGGCGATCTGAAGGTGCAGGCGCGGAAGGGGTACTTTGCGGTCGGGGATGAGTAAGAGGCAGGGTACAGGGAACAGGTAGAGATCACCGGATCGGCCGGTGGGCGCGGAAGGCGCTTCATTTTCCAGCAGCGATTTCCGACGAAACCGGGAGCGCGCGAGGTGAGCCAGAGTCCAGCGAAATCGAGCATGAGGCGAGCCGGTCGACGGATCAGGGATGGACGGGTCTGCTCTGTCCAGGCTTGATGTCGCCGCAGTCGGAGCTGATGAATTTCGAGCTGATATTCGATGTCATGGACATGCCCTGCGGAAAAGAGGCCCCGGTCATTTTTGCGCTGGAAGTTCCATGCATGGCTTCGTCGCTGTCGAGGAACATCTCGATGTGATAGGTGACGTTGTAACCCTGATTGGACGAGCACTGGCCATCGAAGGACATTTTGTGGCTGTCCTGGTCGAAGTTGGAGGTGCTGCAGTTCATGTCCTGCTGATGAGACTGCATGCGCTGCATCGATTGTTTCCAGCTGTCGGGGGTGTAGCAGGACTGATTCGTAATCGCGCGGCCGCCGACGGGCCCCATGCCAGTGGAGGTTAGAGTGACGCTGGATTGCCAGAGGCCCATTTTGATTGGGGGCGGGGCGATGTTCGGAACTTGAGCGGCGACGGCGAGCGACAAGAGCAGCGGCAGCGGTGTCAGTGCGGCAAAGCGGAATGTCATGATGTGTCCTCGCGGGCGAAATTGCGGCCTGGTGAGCAGCGTTATAGCACGAAGAGGGAATGGGTGGCCAACCGAGACACGCAGAATCGGAGAAAAGGGCGTGGGGCGATGGAGTGGGGTGAGAGAAGCCCACACAGGCGCACAATGAGGAAATGAACCGCGAGCGCGGAAAGATGGCAGCACGCGAAGGTTACGTCGCGGACGGCAAAGCCTGCCTGCGACGGGAATCCAGCAAACCTGAAGAGAGGTGGTTACCGAGGGCCCTCGCAGTGAAAAACGGATCTCCGGAATGTCTCCATCGCAGGGTGGGGTTTCATTCCCATCGCGGGTCTGAAGACAGCGCGCGGGTGAGGAGGTTACTGTTCGGTCCGAGCAGTCAGCCAGGATCAGAGATGTACTGAGCCTCCGACGGGCGCTGCCGCTGGATTCCCCTCCAGCACCTCGCGACAACGGAGTCCGATCGATGAGTTCGCACGTCCCCAGACGGCTGAGTACCCTCTTTGTGATTGTTGCCTTCCTCGCTTGTTCGGGGTTCGCACAAGTTCCCATGGGGAGCCTCAACGGAATCGTGAAAGACCCGAAGGACGCGGTCGTTGCCGGTGCGCGGGTAACGGCTTCCAGCCCGGCTCAGGGCATCTCTCGAACGACTGTTAGCAACAGCACGGGCCTGTACTCGATTGCCGATCTGCCGGCCGGAATGTGGGATCTTCGCATCGAGCAGCGAGGGTTCGGCGTCAGTGAGTTCAAAAATGTGGTTTTGCTAGCCGGCACCGACACCACGATCGATGTCCAGCTGCACATTGCCCAAAGTGGCACGACGGTGAACGTGAACGCATCGGGGGCGGCCACCGTGGACCTGACGCAGTCGATGATCCAGGGCCAGATTACGTCAAAGACGATCGATAGCATTCCGCTCAACGGGCGCAACTTCCTCGAACTGGCTTACCTCGTTCCCGGAAATCGTCCCGCCCCGACTTTCGATCCGACGAAGACCAACACGCTCGAGGTCAGTTCCGCAGGCGGCTTCGGACGCGGCGGCAACATCACCGTGGATGGCGGCGACAACAACGACGAGGTTGTGGGCGGCACACTGTCGAATTTCCCCGAGGACTCGGTCCAGGAGTTCCAGATTGCCACCGGACGCTTCACCGCAGAGGTCGGCCGCTCCGGCAACAGCATCGTTAACATTGTGACGAAGTCGGGAACCAACGATTACCACGGTTCTGTCTTCCTTTTCGAACGCAATCGGAACCTGCAGGCTCTTCCCGCCACCTTTGGTCGCGGCCTGCCCACCCCGCCCTTCGACCGCGAGCAGACGGGCGGTTCCGTGGGAGGCCCGCTCGTGAAGGACCGCGCATGGTGGTTCTCTTCCTTCGAGTTCCGCGACCAGAACGCTCCGATCCAGACTGGGTCACGTGATTTCAACACTGGCACAATTCTGCACACCTCGGCGCCGGCGCCTCTGCGCGATGCCCTCTGGTCCTCTCGTTTCGACACGCAGATCACGGCGCACAACAGTCTCATGGGCCGTTACTCGTTCAACCGTTCTACGGATACGGCCGAAGCGACGCCGTCTCAGACCACCCCCGCCTTTACGGCTTCCGAACGTCAGAACTCGCTCAACCGCTTCAATTCCGCGATCCTCGGCCTCACCACCGTTCTTAGTCCCACCAGGGTGAACGCTCTCACCTTCCACTACGACAATTTCTATAACGACATCCCACCTTTTCCGTCGGACGCGCCAACGACCGATCCGCCGCTGAAGCTGACCAGTGAGCTCATCTTTCCGGATCTTGCCGACGGCGCAAACTTCAATCTTCCCCAGGCCACTCATCTGAGCCGCTTTCAGCTGCGCGAGGCGTATGCATGGACGCTCGGGAAACACACGCTGAATCTTGGCGGGGAGTTCCAGCACTACACCGCCTATGGTGAGATCAATGTCTTCGGCAGTGGAACAGCGATTTTGACTACCGACTTCGGCTTCGCGGATCTCAATGGTGACGGTCAGGTCAACGATCTGGACATTCCGATCGCTGTGGCCCTCAAGAGCAGCGCGCCGATTACGCCGGTGCCGATCCCGACCGTCTTCGACAGCTACGTGGCCGCCTATGCTCAGGACGACTGGCGCGTCAAGCCCCGGCTCACCCTGAATCTCGGGCTTCGCTGGGAATACGACTCCAACCTGACGGGCAACTCCAGTGCGCATGATCCTTGCCCGAGCCTGACGCAGCAGCCCACACAACCGTGCACATGGATGGCCAACGTTATCGACCTGAAAAAGAATCCGGACACCAGGGATTTTGGTCCACGCGTGGGATTCGTTTTCGATCCCTTTGGGAAGGGCAAGACCGTACTCCGCGGCGGCTACGGCATCTACTACGATCGCATCATTCTGGAGTCCGGTGCTGAGGAGCTGGTGCAGAACGATCGCGCCCTCACGGTTACGCAGTTTGCGGGGTCCTCCTGCATATCCCCCTACGTTCCCGGCGGTCCAAGCCTGAATGCCTGCTTCGCTCCTGGAGCGAGTTTTGCGCCTGGCTCTCCGACCCTGGCGAATCCCTTCAGCGGCCCACATCAGGTCGGCGGCGTCGGGATTCTGGCCATGGGACCGGATGCCCATCATCCGCTGATGCAGCAGACTTCCCTGGGTGTACAACAGCAGTTCGGCCAAAGCTGGCTTGTCTCTGCCGATGGTCTGCACGTCTTTGCCACGCGCCAGCTTATCGGACAACTAGTGCGCAAGACCGACTCAACATCGCCCGATATCTCCTGCCCGGGCGGCAATGTTCCCTGTACGATCACCGATCCTCTCACCGGAATCTCCGACAACATCACCCTGATCCAGTCGCAGGCGAAATCCTGGTATGACGGCCTCATCGTCAGTCTGGCGCACCGCTCGACGAAGCTCGGCCCCATCGCGTACCAGTACAACGTGGGCTACACGCTGTCGAAGACCTTCGATTACTCCGACGACGACCAGCTCACCAACAGCAATGCGGACGAGCAGGTAGATCTCGTCGAGGGCATCGACAATCTCCGTATGGAGAAGGCCTATGCGGTCACCGACGAGCGCCACCGGCTCACGGTTTACGGCGAGGCTCAGTTACCGTGGCGCTTTTCTCTGGCTCCCCTCTACACGTATGGCTCCGGCGTGCCGGCGGATACTTTCCTTCCTGGAACCGCCATCAATGGAGCCAGCGGTTCGCGCTTGCCGCTGCTGCCGCGCAACGCGCTCGCGCGCGAAGTGAAGAACAGCAATCAGCTCAACTCCGTTATCGGCCGCTGGAACGCCCTGCCTCCGTGCCCCGCAGCGTTTCCGTGCCTCGCGGGCGGGACTCTGGAGCAGGTTCCGTCCGGCATCAACTTTTCAAGCCCATTCAGCTCGCTCGATCTCCGCCTGCGCAAGGACATCGGACTCGGGGAGCACGCCACAGTGAGCCTGATGGCGGAAGGATTCAACATGTTCAATCAGACGAATATCCGCGGCACGGCGAACACCAATTACGCGGGGCGGAATATCTCGATCGGACCCGACCAGCCGGCGCAGAACGGACAGCCCGCTCAAACTGTACAGACCAACTTCTACTCGCCGGTCAGCACCGCCGGCGGATTCTTCGGCTCCGGCGGCCCAAGGGCCTTCCAGTTCGCCACGCGGATTGAATTCTGATCAGATGGACGGCATGGCGCGGGATGACGCAAGAGGCACGCAGTTGGGGACGCAGGTATTGTTGCCTTCCCCGGCCAACCTGCCGGTCATCGAGGAAAGTGGGGCCAGTAGCGAAGTTCTGGCTCTCTATGCCGACTACCGCGCCCGGTTCGGCCGGTCCGATGTCCCGGGTATTCTGAAATGTTTTGCCACCCACCCGCCGCTTCTCAAAAGCATGATGGACATCGCCCAGTCGCTTCTGTTCGTGGACGGGCATTTGCTCCGCCGGCATAAGGAGATGATTGCAACCCTGATTTCCTCGCAAAATAACTGTGCGTATTGTGCGGACAGCCACGGATCGTCTCTGCGCGCCCTTGGCGGCTCGGCAGAGCTCCTTTGTGCCCTGGGGGCCGGTTCGATCGATGCACACTGCCTCACGCCGGCCGAAAGGGCACTCCTCGAATTCGCCGTGAAGATCAACGCCGATTCGCAGTCCATCACGCGCACCGACATAGAAACAACGATGCGGGGCGGCTGGACCGAGGCACAGTTGGCCGAAGCGATTCACATCGCCGCTCTGTTCGCGACATTCAACCGCGTCGTCAACGCCTTTGGGCTTCCTTCTCCCCATGCGGGAACTCTGTGAGGCTTGCATGTCTGAACCGTTAAATCCGCGGCGTCCCAAACGGGGAACTTATAAGCCCAGACCGGAAACCGCCGCACTGCTGCGCGTCTCCGGCAACCCCATCAACGGCGTCGGCGAAACCTCGCCGCGCAGGCCATCTCCTTTCTTCTGGCATCCACCGGATCAGCATCCATGGGGCGACCTGCAAATCGTGGCGCGCACGAATTCGAGGAAATGCCCCGGTTCGGCGGAGGCGTTTCAGGCCGCCTGGAGCTATCCCGAACTGACTGCGGTCACGGCAAAACGAAACGAGGCTCCGGCACACCAACTTACGGAGGAAGTCAGCAAATTCGCCCTCTCGCATGAAGCTGACGGAGTTGGCATCGCGGCGATGGATCCGCTGTACGTGTTTGAGGGCTATACGGTCGATCATCCCTGGGTCATCGTCCTCGCTCTGGCGCACAACTATGAGCGTCTGCGCGAAGTTCCTTCGGACGAAACCAACGGTGCAGGGGTCTGCGATGTGGCCGATCAGTATGCCAAAGGCACCCGATCCTCGTATGCGGTGGTGAACTGGATTCGATCGCAGGGTTATCACGCCGATCCTTATCCTGGCCCCGGCGCCGGAGCGCTGATCCTGATTCCTCCTGCGATAGCGGCCGGTCTCGGAGAACTGGGAAAACACGGATCGCTGATCAGCCCTCAGTTCGGCGCTGGCGTTCGCCTCGCCGGCGTCACGACCGACATGCCGTTGGTTCCCACGGCGCCTCGCCGTTTCGGCGTCGACGAATTCTGCGCAACCTGTCAGGTTTGCACCCAGGCCTGCCCCCCGGGCGCCATCGCGCCGGAGAAGACGATGGTGCGCGGCGTCGAGCGCTGGTATGTGGACTTCGACAAGTGCATTCCGTATTTTGCCGAAGCCGCTTCGTGCGGGATCTGCATTGCCGACTGTCCCTGGACCCGCCCGGCTGTGCGGCCAAAACTGCTGGCGACCATGGCGCGGCGGCTTGGCCAGGAATGAGCACTATCGCATCCAACCCCAACGACGAAGGGTCGATTCACTACGCCGGTTGGGGCGTACTCGCCGCCTGCTCTACCGGCGTGATGGTGAGCTTCGCTCCCATTATTCCGTACACCTTCAGCCTCTTCCTCGATCCGCTGCAGGCCGCCTTTGGATGGAAGCGCGAGGCGATGGGCGCCGCTTTTGCTCTGGCGGCGATCACCGTATCGATTGTCTCGCCCGGCATCGGCGTTCTGCTCGACCGATTCCCGCCGCGGCGCATCATTCTGCCGGCCATCCTGTTCTTCGCTGTCGCGCTGGCTTCTCTTAGCAGGCTGACCGCGCATATCGCGCAGTTCTACCTGACCTTCTTCGTGCTCGGACTGGTAGCGAACGGCACGGCGCAGTTCGCATACACGCGCACGGTGCTGACCTGGTTTTCGAAACACCGAGGCTTCGCGCTGGCTTTGCTTCTGAGCGGCAGTGGCATCGGGTCCATCTTCATCCCGCCGCTCACACAGTGGATGATCCAGCATCACGGATGGCGCAACGGCTATCTTCTTTTGGGTGGCATCGCCCTTCTGGGCTTGCCACTGACCGCCATGCTGGTGCGCAACCGTCCCGAGTCCGGCATCGTTCGCGCCGACAATCGCGTCGCGGGCATGACCGTCGCGGCGGCTCTGCGTACCGCGGCCTTCTGGATTCTCGCGTTCATCACCATCTTGTCGGCATTCAGCGAAAACGGATTGGTAACGAACCTGGCCGCCATCCTCACCCAGCACGGTGTGCGTGCTTCGAGCGCCGCAGTGGCTCTCTCGTTCCGCGGCGGAGCCGGCATTATCGGCAGACTCTGCATTGGTTTCGCGATTGATCGCGTTTCGCCCCAGCGTATCCAGACATTTGTTCTGTTGCTGGCGGCTGCCGGCACGCTGATTCTGGCTTTCGCCGGCACCGGTTCGATGGCATTGCTGGGTGCGGCGGTTCTTGGCGTGGGCCTCGGCAGCGAGGCGGACGTCGGTCCTTACCTGCTGGCCCGCTACTTCGGACGCCGGCATTTCTCGGTTTTGTACGGACTTACGTGGACTGCCTATGCGATCGGCGGCGCTACCGGACCTCCCTGGATCGGACATCTGTACGACCGCGCCGGCTCGTATCAACCGCGATTCATCGTGTACCTCTCCTTGGTAGCCTTTGCGGCGGTCATTCTGAGTCTCTTCCTGCGGCCGGACGGGGATAAGACCGCGCACGAACCGGACATTGCTCCCGCTACTGCCGCGTCGCTCGAATAGCGCCCGGATCAGTTTGCGAATAATCCAGCAAGTTGGTTGGCAACGGATTCCGGTTGGTGAATAGGAATAAAGTGCCCGTCGCTCGAGCATTACCTCTCCCCCCAACGTCCCGAAGCAAAGCGGAACGAAAGGTTCCAACCTTCGACGGGAGCGCTTGCCTGGTCGATCCAGGTTGCACTCTATGGAACTTCCGCATTCCTGTCGAGTCTCGGTGCCATCCAGATCCAGCCAATGGTTGGGTTGCGCTCGGAATAGTGCGAACTGCCACTCCCTTTGCGGCTGATGAAAATGATTACTGGAACCTCCATTTACGGTTCGCCGCGCGCTTGGCCGACAATTAACTCACTCTCTTTGGTTCAGGAGCTGATTCCCTGACTCGGTACCCAGAAATCCTTTTCCACTGTGTTTATGATTTTCGAGCAATTATCCTTCATTTCTAAGATTGAGGTTCATGCGATGAAATTCCAATTCGGCTTGTTCGTTTTCATCCTTGTTTCATGCGCAAATCTTGTATAAGTGCCATTTATGCATCACGACCAATTTCAAAGCATTGCTCCGAACCCAAGCCATGAAGAAGAAAAAGCACTCGTCCAGGAAAGCATTGCAACGATCGAACAACAATTGCCGCAACTCCCGGATCGCGCTGCAGGGCTTTACCTTCTTTCGGTTTTGAATCACGAACTGGGGCACACGGATGAGACGCTCCAGCTACTTAGAGAGTGCATTTCACTCCGCGAGGGTTTCGATCCGGCCGGAAGTCCAAACCTGGGTGTTCTTCGCGGTCGAAAGGATTTTGATGAATTGGTCGGAGAGGTTCATAAGGACTTTCCCGCAGTAAACCATGCGCAAATTGCTTTGATCGCACCTGAAGCTGGCCTGATGCCCGAAGGGCTGGCATACGACGCGAGACAAGGTGAATTCTATCTGAGCAGTCTCAATCACCGAAAGATCGTGAGAATTACCAGAGCCGGGCTTACATCGGATTTTGTTCCCGAGGATCGTTATGGATTGCTCCCTGTTCTCGGAATCAGGCCCGATCAAGACACCGGCACGGTGTGGGCCGCGTCGTGGAGTGAGGACCGATCAGTCGGAATTGCTGCATTTTGACGGCTCAGGGGTTCTTCTGGGACGCTTCGTGCCGACCGAAACGAGGGAACATGGATTCAATGAACTCGTTATCGGCGGGCAGGGAGATATTCTGTTAACCGACAGCGTTACAAATGAGATCTTTCGATTTGACTCACTTTCACATGTGTTTCAGATATTGAAGGGATACCGCCCGCTGTCTGCCCCGAATTGATTAGCCATCACCCCGGACCGAAAGAGGATCTATGTGGCCGACGACTTTGGAGTCGTGCTCCTGGACCTCGAGACCGGATTGAGTTCCGATGTCAATGCCGGACCGAACAACACCTTGGCAGGCATTGATGGTCTTTATTGGTGGAAAGGCAACCTCGTCGCGGTGCAGAACGGAATTGGCTCCCCCCGCATCGCGATGTTCCGTCTCTCGAAACAAGGCAAACAGGTAGTTCAGACCCTTGTGCTGGAAAGCCGTCCATCGTTCCGCTTTGTGCCCTCTACAGGTGCCATCCGGGGCCGTGACTTTTATTTCATTATCGATAGCCAGGCTGACAAGATGGACGGCGACAGGGTCATGAATGCGACGAAACTGGAGCCAACCCGTGTTGGGATTTTACGTCTGCCAAAAATGTAGGCTCCCCTTGACGCCAACCCCGCTCGACCCACCCGCGACGAACCAAACCGAGGGCGTCCCTGTTCAACAGTTCCGGCAAGTGTCCTGTCCATGGAGTTCGTTCAGGATATCCTCTTGCAATTTGGTGAAGTTCAGCCAAGTTCGATAACCATCGAATCCGGGCCGTTTGCAGAGAGAGATTTTGAGGGAGTTGGCTCCTCAGGTAGGACTCGAACCTACAACCCTTCGGTTAACAGCCGAATGCTCTGCCATTGAGCTACTGAGGAGTATGACCGCTGATTTGTCCACTAGAATTATATCAAAATGCCGCCCATCGCGCCGGGCGCGCACCCGCTGCGATACCCTGTTGGCAAAAGGAGAAGTCATGCTGAAAACCGCCCCCCGCCTCTCGCGCGTGCCACGGACCCAGGCGACCCCCGCCGTCGCAGAGATCTACGACCGCTACATGCGAACCCGCGGCAATGTGCCCAACATGTTCCGCACCATGGCCCATCGGCCGGAGATTCTCGAGACGACGATCGCGCACTTCGAGGCCGTCCTGCAGACCGGCACGGTTCCGCTCCGCCTCAAAGAGTTGGTCATCGTCCGCACCTCGCAGCTCAACGGCTGCGAGTACTGCCTTGCCTCGCACTTGCAGATCGCCCTTCGCCTGGGCTGGTCCCGCGAACAGCTGGACGGCCTGGCTCACTATTCCGGCCGTAACGACTTCACCGCGGCCGAAAAGGCTGCCCTGCACCTCGCCGAGCAAATGACGCTCGACGCCAACCACATCCCCGATGAGGACTTCGAAAATCTGCGCCGGCATTTCGATGAAGGAGAAGTCGTCGAGCTGATGGCCGCGATCGGCCTGTTCAACTACTTCAACCGCTTTAATAATGCATTACAGCTGGAGCCGACAAAAGCCGGCGAAGGCCTGGAGTAGTTGGTTAGTAGAAGAGAATCGCGATGCGAGAGGTCGTGAAGTTCTCCTGGCCTGGGTCCGGAGCGCACGCGCCCACCGCAGCCTTCCTAAAATCTCCAGCGCGAATCTGGTTCGTTACCTGAGTAGGCAACTGGTTCAGGTCGGGAGTCTGGAATCGCACGATTGACCGCACGCCCTGCGGGATTCCGCGACCCGTCGCACACGCCTGTTCCGCCGACTCGGCGGGTGCCGACGCATCGACATTCTGTGCAACGAGCAACGCCCGGACCCGCTGCTCCACCTCTTCACGGTTGAGCGCCTCGGTGGCCTCCGCGAAATCTTCCACCGCATAGAGCGACCCGCCCCGCTCCGCCACAGCGATGCCGATGGCATTCATCCGCGGGTCGAGGATGTTGGTGCGATGCGCCGTCGAATGCATCCATTCCTGCTCCATCGACTGCGGGCTCGGTCCCAGCGCGAGATTCTCCGCGATCGCCTGGAAATGCGCGCCGGTGGCCGCCGCCCGTGTCATTAGCTCCGCTTCGCCGGGGTACTGATGCGAGAGGGCCGGTTCGCGCGCCATCCAGTCGGCATGGTCCTGCGCTGCCGCGGCCAGAGCGGAATCCCAGCGCAAAGCCGCAAGCCCCTGCCCCCGCCGATCCTGATTGGTGAGCGCGAAGATCTGGCGTGCGGCGGCGTCACCCTGAGCATGGGCCAGGAAAGCATTGGGCGAGGCACTTAGAATCACCGCAAACATGGCGAACATTGCCGCTCTTCTCATACCTCTCCGCTCCGTCTTAAACCGCGATGATTCTCGTTCGACTACCGCTCAAAATCCTCCGGCAGATCCTTCTTCCAGTCCAGAAACGCCTCTTCTATCGAGTATTGCGGCTGGTAGCCAAGCTCCCTGAGCCCTCTGGGATCAATCGAGGTCGAGCGAAATACTTTGCGGACGCGCACCGGCGTGATGGGTTGACGGAGACTGAAAATTCCCGCGACCGCAGCGATCGGATACGAAATCCCCAGCAATAGCGCGCGGGGCAGGTTGATCGGAGACCGGCGTATCTCTGCAGCCTTCTGGATGGCCGCAACATAGCTTTCCAGCGTGGGAGTCGGATCGATCGAGAAGTTCAGCAATGTGAAATCTTCCCCTTCCTGGTCCTGATATTCAAGCCCGAACTTGACGACCCGGCAAAGTTCCTTAACGTAGCCACCTGCCTTTCGCGTTTGGCGATTTCCCATGTAGACGAAATACCCGCGGACCAGGCTGCGAACCAACCGCGTCACGTTACCGCCTTCGCCGGGTCCAAAAACAACACCGGGACGCAGAATCAGCAGCTTTCTGCAGCGGCACGCAGCCTGCCATGCGAGGTGTATTTTTTCTGCCGCCAGTTTGGAACTTCCATACGGCGAATCGGGAACCGGCAGCGACCCTTCGTTCTTGAGTTCTTCTGAGAGTCCATAGGGAGCAATGCT
>Ga0302319_10020696_pt1 | contig 11873 bp, 8 predicted proteins | sample Bog_T0_2_FD_203319 | JGI IMG/M metagenome (GOLD analysis project Ga0302319, IMG submission 203319) | Peat permafrost microbial communities from Stordalen Mire near Abisko, Sweden - Bog_T0_2 | ecosystem: Environmental > Terrestrial > Soil > Wetlands > Peat | place: Sweden: Abisko, Stordalen Mire...
TCATGCGCCCTCGAACCCTTTCCGCTTTTGTTGTTTTCTGCTCCGGCGCGGAGGCCGGACCATGCTCAACCTGACGCAACGTCTGATCCTCGGCTGTTGTCTCATGGCGGCCCTCACGCTCGGGCTGCTCGCGATTGCCCATCGGGCCTTGCAAGCTGCCGGGCTGCTGGGAACGGCCTGGCTGCTGGTGGGCGCTGCCGTACTGGTGGAACTGGCAACCGTATACGCGGTGTTGCGGCCGATTCAAATCCTGGCCCGGGACGCCCGCAAGATCGCGGGCGGCAACCTGGAGCATCGCACCGCGTGGACGAGCCGCGACGCCTTCGGCATCCTGGCCGCGGAGTTGAATCGGCTGGCGGTTCGCCTGCGCGATCTGCATGAGTCGGAGGCCGGACGCCGGCAAATGGAGTTTCAACTCTCCGACGCGGTGTTGCAATCGATCTTCGAGCCGATCATCGTGACCGATGGCAAGGGGCACATTCTGAAAGTGAACCAGTCTGCGGCGGAGCTGCTGGGCGAAGCCGCAAACGATCGTATGGCGTTGGCGAATACTCCCGGCGGCGACAAGATTCTGAGCGCCATCCGCGATGCCGTTTCCATGCAGAAGGCCGTGGCCGCTGAGGACGAGGCGGCCATGCTGCCCATGCGCATCGGCAAAAAGGAACGCAGTTACCGGCTGCGCACAACGCCCATGCGCGACTCCGAAGGCCGCCTGCTGGGCACCGTGACCACGCTCGAAGACGTCACCAGCCTGCAGGATACCGACCGCTTCAAGACGCAGTTTCTCACCGTGGCCAGCCGCAAGCTGCGCGATCCCCTGCTGCAGTTGCGCCGCGGCCTTTATGCCCTGGCGCAAGGATTTGGCGGCGAACTCAATTCGCTGCAGACCGAGTTGGTGGTCGAGGCGGGAAAGGAGTCGGAGAAGCTCGACGACCTGATGGCCGACCTGATCGAAGTGGCCGAACTGGACACCGGCAAACGGGAGCTGAACCTGGAGCGGGTGCGCCCGCTGCAAGCTCTCACCGACGCGCGCGACCACTACTGCGATGAAGCTTCGCGCAAGCGCATTCGCGTGGAAGTGCGGGCCTACGCCGACTTGGCCGCGGTACGCGCCGACCGCCGCGCTCTGCGCTCCATCCTCGACAACCTGCTCGCGAACGCCCTGCGCTACACACCCGAGGAAGGCGAGATCCTGCTGGCTGCGGAGGAAGTGAAGAACCTGGTCCAATTCACCGTGCGCGACACCGGACGCGGCATTGAGGCAGAGCGTTTGAGCACCATCTTCGACCGCTTCAATCCGATGTCAGAAAGCGGCTCCGGCCTGGGCCTGGCGTTGGTGCGGAGGCTTGTCGAGTCGCTGGGGGGGCAGATTGCCGTGGAGAGCCGGCTGGGCCATGGAACCACCTTCCGCTTCTCGATTCCCGAAGCTGTTGCCGAACCCACGCGCCATCCGGTCGAGGTGGGCTAGATGGCGGAGATCGTTCTCGAAAAGCAACAGGAACCTGCCAAGCTGCGCATCTACATCGGCGCCGCTCCGGGCGTGGGCAAAACCTACCACATGCTCAACGATGCCCACCTGATGCTGCATCAGCAGGCCGTGGATGTGGTGATCGGGCTGGTGGAGACGCACGGGCGCAAGGAGACCGAGGCCCGCATCCGCGACCTGGAGATTGTTCCCCAGCGCGTGATTCCCTACCGCGGCGTGGAGCTGAAAGAGATGGATGTAGACGCCATTTTGGCGCGGCATCCGAACACCGTTGTTGTGGATGAGCTGGCCCACACCAATGTGCCCGGCAGCAAGAACCGCAAACGCTACGAAGATGTGCTGGAGCTGCTGGACGCCGGCATCAACGTAATGACCGCGGTCAATATTCAGCACCTCGAAACGCTGAACGACGCCGTCAATCGCTCCGCCAATACGGTCATTCGCGAGACGGTTCCCGACAGCTTCTTGAAGCGGGCCGACGAAGTGGTCAATGTGGACGTGACCGTCGACGAACTGCGCAACCGCCTGCGCGCCGGGAAAATCTACGCGCCGGAAAAAGTGGAGCAGTCGCTGGCCAACTTCTTCCGCAAAGGCAATCTCAACATGTTGCGCGAGCTGAGTCTGCGCACCACGGCTGAGCAGGTGGGCACGCGCGCCGCCGAATATCGCCGCACCCAGGGACTGGAGCAGGCGCCGATTCCGGAGAAGGTGATGGTCTGCCTGAGTACCCGCGCGGGCACCGAACGCCTGCTCCGCGTGGGCGCGCGCATCGCCGGACGGCTGTCAAGCAACTGGTATGCGGTGCACGTGACCAAGCCCGACGACAAGGGCCATGGCGACCCCGAAGCGTTCCATCGACTGGAAGAGTATCAGCGCATGGCCAGGGATTTGGGCGCGCAGGTTGTGGCCCTGGTGGACCGCAATGTCTCCGACGCGCTCATCCGCTTTGCCCAGCAGGAGAGCATCTCCCACGTGGTGTTCGGGCAGCCAGTTCGTTCGCGCTGGGACATCCTGCTACGCGGGTCTGTGCTCAACCGCTTCCTGGCCGAAGTGCGCGACGTGACCGTGCAGGTCGTTCCCGTACACAAAGTGCAGCGCAAAGGCTAACCGCAGGTCGCGGAAAATCTCAGCCGGACGGTAGGCCGGGGATCGATCCCCAGCATGGAGCCAATCCGCTCACTGGGTTTCAACCCCGGAGGTTCGCTCTTTAATCCATCCTTACCCAAGGACTCGCTTTGAGCCGTTCTACTCGCAGAACACGCGCACCTTGGTCGCACCTTCGTCTTTTGAATCCACATCGACGGTCAGGTCTTCGAGGTGATCGATCAGCTCTTCCAGATTCTCCGGCTTGATCTGGGAAAGCGCCAGCGGCACGCCGTGGCGGCTCAGCGCCTCGTCGAGCTGCTGATGGGCCTGCGCGGGAATCAGGCTGGCAAGCCGCACCCCGGCGCGCAGCAGCTGCATCGGGACGCGCACGTTCACCGAAGTCGTCCCCTTCAACCCGGTCATCTCCGGCTCGGCTTCCACCAGGACGCGCAAGTACTTCGCGCGCGTCTTCACCGTTCCGCCGCCGGGCAAGCCAGCGGAACGTTCGGCAACCGGGGTCGCGGGGGCGGATTCAAGCGCGGCGATCAGGCGCTCCGCTTCGTTCGCGTTGATCTTGCCGGCGGCAAGCATCTCCAGAATCTGACGGCGGTTCTCATTCATGGCGACCCTCCTCAGGGCGAATGTTTCAAGACGTTGGGTCTGAAACCCTACAAAAGTTTGACCAGCAAGCGGTTACCGTCCGCAACCACTTGGACATCGGTGCCCCGCAAGCTGGACAGAAGGTTCCAGAAAACGGCAATCAAGCGCCAGATGGTAGTTTTCACCGCGATAGCCGCTGCCGCCAGCACCAAAAAGACAAGCGGAGAAAGCACGACCAGCAGAATCCACAGCAAGAAGAGCGGGACCCAGAGGCGCGGCAAATGCCATTCCGGCGTTTGGATCCCGATCACAGCAAAGTTGGGAATCATGGTTGAGCCTCCATCGCCCGGATGGCCTCTTCGGCCGATATCTCGCCGCGGCTGAGCCGCTCCAGCACCTCGGCTCGGGAAGGAGCCGGGTTGGTCTCTACAAAGTGGAACTGGCCGGAGATCCGATTGAGCCGGGCTTTTATGGTGGGATAGCTCACGCCAAAGGTCTGTTCCATCTCCTTGATGGATCCGTGCGAACGGAGAAAGGCGACGACAAAGACCTGGTCCTCCAGACTAAGGCGGGCCAGCTCCGGCGGGACAAACTCCCCTTCTACGGCGATTCCCTTCTCCGGGATGCGAACGCGCTCAATGACCAGCGAGCCACCTTGCGCAATGCGAACAAGTTCGTGCCAGTCGGAAGTGTTTTTGGGTTCAGTAGGCATCGTTGTCTTGTGTCTCTCTCCACTAAAAGACGAATATTAGTCAATATATTTAAGTATTGCAAGTGTATTTATTAAATATATTTATATTTACTGTAAATCATCCCCAATGGAGATCCTCCTGGTCACCCTCGTCGGGCGCGTGGACCATGCGGGTCAGTTCCCCTCGGTCGAGCCAGAGAACAAGGCACGCGCCGCAGGAGTCAACGATCACATTGCCGGGGCCGGCGTAGAAATGCGTATCCATGCGCTGCTGGCAGCGAGGGCAATGCACGACACGCTGCAGGTCGGCGGGTTCCGGGGGTGCTTGCACGGCGGGCTTGTCGACCGTTCTGTGGATTTGTTCGATCAACCCCGGCAATGCGCTCATGGGCAGCAACAAACCGTGGCATCGATTGCAGAAAAGGACATGCGTGCCGGCGATGCGGGCATGCACGAGGCCCTGGCTGCACAGAGGGCAGGAATCGGTAACGACAGGTGCGGCAGCGTCTTCAGAACGTTGAACGCCGTCCTCTTCCTCGCCGGGATAGAAAGCGGCGCGACAGTAACCGCAGAGGTACCCTGCGGTGTCCGGCTTGGGCGTGATCGGAGCACCGCACGCCGGGCAGTTCACTGCGCCTTTCCGCACTCCGAGCAGAACTTGGCGCGGGCCGCAATGGTCTCGCCGCACTCGATGCAGAACTTAGTGCCGGCTGCCGGCACGGTGGCATTGACTTGTGCTGCCGCGGCAGGCGCCGCGATCGGGCCCGGAGTCTTCAGCGAGGATGCCAGGACCTGGGCGACAGCGGCGCCGGCGCCGAGGCCCATGCCCATGCCCGCGCCACCGCCCGTATTGGCCGCGGCCAGGTCCAGCGACTCGGCTGCGGCATATTGCGTGTAGCGTTTCATGTCGACGACCATGCTCATGCCGATGCGCTGGTCGAGCACCTTGGCCAGCTCGTCCGGCAGCGAGATGTTCTCGACGACGACCTGGCACAGTTCAAGGCCCAGCGCGGCGAAGATCGGCTTCAACTGCTCAACGATCTCGGCGCCCAGCAAGGCCTGGTTCGCGGCCAGGTCGAGGAACGGCAACCCGCTCTTCGCGAAGACGCCGGTCATGTGAGCCACCATGGTTTCGCGCAGCTGCCCTTCCAAATCGGCCGCGAAATAACACTCCCGCGTGCCGCTGATCTGGTTGAAGAACAGGTGCGGATCGGCGATGCGGTAGGAGTAGATCCCGAAGCAGCGCAAGCGAATAGCGCCGAACTCCTTGTCGCGGATGGTGATGGGCGTGGCCGTGCCCCACTTCTGGTCGATCTGCACGCGGGTGGAGAAAAAATAGACTTCAGACTTGAACGGCGACTCGAAGTCTTTGTCCCAGTTCATCAGGCCGGTGAGGATGGGCAGGTTGCGGGTGGAGAGCGTGTGCAGGCCAGGACCGAAGATGTCCGCGATGCGGCCCTCGTTGACAAAGGCTGCCATCTGCGACTCGCTCACGGTGAGCTGGCCGCCGTTTTGAATCTCCAGGTCCTGCATCGGATAGCGATACGCCAGGATGCCATCCTGGGGCTCGTTCCACTCGATCACGCCGATGAACTGCTTGGCTAGGAAACTGATCAGGCTCACAAAGCGCTCCTGACCGAGACGCTAACAGCGTCCGTTACCGAAGGGGTATAGCACGAAGGGAGCAAAGACCGGACGTTCGAATCAGATTGGAACAGGCGGACGCAGCATCACCCATCTGGCTTTGCGGCAGGCGATGCCGCCAAGCCTGCTCGACCCCAGGCTACGGCACGGTGAACGGCCGCAACCCATCGGCGGAAAAAAGTCCGGTCGGGCCGCTGACCGTGGAAGGCTGCGGGCGGAACAAGTAATGCACCGAGAACCCGGCCGATACAGCGGAGTAGTTGCGGGTGTTGTTGGCGGAGAAGAATCCCCCCGCGAACCAGTGCTCGGCGATCTGGTAAGAAACCTGGCTGTGCACGTCGTAGTTGGCGCCCACACTAGTTTTTGCGGGAAGCATCGCGTGGTTCAACAGTCCTTCCAACGGTTTATCGACGGCGAGCGGGTACAGCGGCGTCAGGTGCTGCTGATAAGCCTGCACCCCGGCGCTGCCCTGCGCGTTGTAATGCCAGCGGGTGCCCGCATGCCCCGCCCAGTTGAACGGTACGTTGGCCAGGAAGTAGAGCTGGGGGCTGAAGTAGCCCCCCATGCCATGGGTAAAGGCCTGCTCGTTGTGGGCATAGTGCATGGCGAAAAAGTTCACGCCGACGTTGAGAGTTCCGTATTCGGGCACGGTTTTGAGCCGCCAGTAGGCGCCGCCGGAACCGTCTATGCGTGTGTTGATCTGGACATGGCTGCCGGTAAGGTACTGTCCGCCTACCCCGGCATAGAACCCAGCGTCGGCGTCGCCTGAGGAAAACTGAACCTGCGCCAGGTTGGCGACGACGCCGCCCCAGGTCCGCCCGTCGGCTCCCTGCGCCTGGCCCGCCGGGTCGCGCAGGCCGGCGTAGGAAAGCTGTGTATCGCGCACCGAATCTCGGCTCAGGTTGAGCGTGATGGGGCCGTTGTCTGGCTTCCACAGGGCCCGCCCGGTCAGGGTTGACACCAGGAAACCGCCGGGCGTGTAGCCCGCGGCCAACGCCAGCTGGGGGAACGCAAGCTGCAATTCGCCGCCGATTCCTACCGCATTCTGCTGAGCGGGCGGGGTCGAGGCGGTCGCGGTCAGCGTGCCGATGGGGGCAGGAATATTCACCAACGCCGTGCCGGTTGCCGTTTGCTCCTGGACGCGGAGGGTTGCCGAACCATCGGCCTGGCCGGAATCGAGAAACACAGGCCGGGCAACCAGCGTGAATCGTCCGTTGTACCCCAGGGGCGTGGAAGCCTCAAAGGGAGCTTCAAGCGCGGCCAGGTGTTCGTAGCCTAAATTGCCACTGCGGAAATTGACCAGCCCCGTCCCACCCAGCCAGCCGCTGTAGCCGGACTCGATGGAGCGCAACTGCATTTCCGCTTCCTCCCGGGGGCTGATCGCATTTCCATTGCGCTGAAAGCGAAGCCAGTGGCCGCGAAGGGGCGCGAGATCGCGCGGTTGGTCGTCGTTGCTCGATCCGGCATTGCTGGCCGGGGCCGGCGGCGGGACCGGCGTTTGGGCAGGAGCCTGAACCGGGGCTTGCTGCGCTGTTGTCTCGGCGCCTTCCGAATGCGGAACCTGGTCGAGGGTAGGCGTGTCCGGCGGAAGCGACGCGACCCGCTTCTTTACTCTGGGACGAGCCGGGGAGGGTTTCTTCGGGCGAGCCGGCGCACATGTCTGAGGCACGCACTGTGGAGCGTTGGCACTCCCCGGAATCAAGGGGGCTGGGGCAGCCTGTTGCCCGGCAGAAGACAAGACGCCAGCCCCCGCGCCCTGCCCTGGGGGCGTATACCGCGCCCCTATCATTTGGCCGGAGGGCAGCGCGGAAGGGTCCGATGGCAGGCGAGGTGCGGCGTTTTCCGGGGTGCCGGGCGCTGTGTGAATCCGCGCAGCCGAACCTTGTGTGAGCTGGGCGTCGGTCTGGTCGGCGAACAATGCCTGCGATTGGGCTGCAACGGGGCCCATCGGTTGCGACGAGATTCGCAGGTTGGGTGATGGGTTGGGGTTTTCCACGGAATGAGCGGCCGGCGTCGCGGGAGCTGCCGGCACGGGCGGGATGACCGGCGGATCTGATTGATCAGCCGCAGGCGGGGCGGGGTCGCCCTTCTGCTCGGACGGCGGCAGACTCCCTTTTGCACGATACGGTAAACCTGCCAACGGCGCATGCGGTTTCACGTCGCCGGCTTGCCCTGGAGGACTGGTTGCCGCAGCTGAGTTAGCGGGCGGCAAGGCGCTTCCCGCGGCGAGCTCGGATTGGGTGCGAGGGTCGAGCAGGCGCTTCAAGTCGCTTCCCAAAGGAGTGGGTGAGGGGGGCGAGGAGAGGAGCGGGTCGTCCTGCTTGCGTACTGGATTGCTTCGGACATCCTGGAAGTGGGCCGCCAAGGCCAGGATCTTGGCATCATGGGGGAAGCGTGCCCGCGCCAGCTTCAGCCAGACTTCCGCCTGAGCCCTGTCCTTGGCCCCGAGAGCGGCAGAGATGGCTTCGGCTAGATCGCTGGGCGATGCCTGCTGCATGGGCACGGTCTTGTAAAGCGCCAGCGCATCGGTGGGGCGTGCGGTCCGGACGTAGCCTCCGGCCATGGCGCTGCGAACCGCCATGTTGTCGGGGTAGTTCTGCTCCGCCGCCTGAAGGATTTGCAGCCCGGCAGCCAGGGAGCCTGCGTCCATCAGAGCCTGGGCACGCTCCACCGACCACTTTGCCCAGGTGGACTGTAGCTGGTCGTGCTGCGCAGCCGTCAGGTCGGCCCGCGCATCCAGGTGCAGGAGAGCCGGGTACAGCGAGCGGTCGTCGCGGGCACTCAGGAGGAGCCGGGCATGCTGCAACTCCAGCGCGCCCGGCTCGGCGCCGCGGTGCTGCTGGTAGAAGCTCTCAAGACGGCGCATCGGCTCGGCAGCCCGGGTCGTGTCCCCCACGGCGAGCAGGAGGCTCGCTTCGGCTTGCACAAATTCGATATCCAGCTCAAGTTGCGTGCGAATCGCCGGCGGAATCCTGGCAATCTCCTGAAGGGCTTCCGCGTTGCGGTAGGAGCCCATCAAGGAAAAGACCAGCCCCTTCCAGCCGTCGGAGGCAGGCGAGTGCGGTGCATCGGCGGGCAGTTGCAGCGGGGGCAGTCCATCCTGCCCGGTTCCCGCCGCTACCGCGGAGAGCCGCGCACCGAACGCCACGCGTGTAAGGGGCCGGGTCAAGCCGAAGCGTGCGCGGCGATCCACCTCCCAGTTCGCCGCGATCAGGTACGGACGGTTCCGCCCTTCGCCCCGCATCCAATCGCCGCCGCTCTCTTCTCCGCCCGCAGCCCAGCGCCGCTCGAACCGGAGGCCGGAAGACGCAGGTAGGCGCGATGGATGCCACGCCTGCGGCGTGAAGGCGGGGCCAGCAGGCTTGGAGTTGGAATAAGGGCCTGAGCCGGGAGCCGCGGGCGATGTCCAACCGCCGTTCGCCATGGGATCGGAGTCAGGATTGAGCAAGCGCCGCAGGCCGGCCTCTGCGGCGGAGCCATGCGGCTGTCCGTCGGGCGGCGCGAGCATGTGCTCCAGGTTCTGCGCCGGCGTCGTGCTTTGCGTGGCCGCCAGCGCGGCCCGGTAATAGGCAGCAGCCCGTTGACGATCTCCGCGAGTCTGTTCATAGCGCCCGGCGAGGACCAGAATGGCGGGATCGCGTGGAAAACGCTCGAGGGCCTGGCGCAGCCACTGCTCGGCCTGGCTTTTGTCCTTCGCTGCCAGAGCCGCCCCAACCGCGGCTTGCATGTCGTCCACCGATCCATCCTGAAGCGGAATCGTCTTGAACAGCGCAAGAGACCGCTTGGCTCTCCCCACGGCGAGATAGCCACCGGCCACCAGCTTGCGTACCGGCATATTCCCGGAAAAAGCCTGCGCGGCAGCATCGAGAATCTCTCCGGCGCGCTGGACGTTGCCGTAATCCTGGGCTGCCTCGGCTCTGCGCACGCTCCAGTTGCCCCAGATGTCTTCCACTGCCTCTCGCTGCGCAACCGTCAGGTCGCTGCGCGCGTCGAGGCGCAAAAGGGTTGCGTAGAGCAAGCGATCCTTCTGCGTATTGAACAGCAGCCAGGCGTCCTGAACTTGGACGTCCGCGGGCGGATCGGCGTGGATGCCGGCATAGTAGGCGCGCACGCGGCCCATGCATTCCGAGGCGCGCATCCAATCTCCGGCTGTCGCGTACAGGCCCGCCTCCGACTGCAGAAATCGTATATCGGTCTCCAACTGGGCTCGAACCGGCTGGGGTATGCGCTCCAGCTCCACGAGTGCCTGCGGGTCGCGGTGGGTTGCCTGCAACGCTGCGATCAGGCCCTTCCAGGCATCTGCCTGATCGGGGCTGGTGGAAAGCACCTGGCGGTCGAGCGCGAGGGCCGGCTCATATTGGCCGCGCGCCAGGTAGACGCCCGCCAACTGCACCTGGAGATTCACACTGGGCGCGTGTCCAGCGGCGCTCGCGAGATTCGCGGCACGCTCCAGCAGTCCCTGCGCCGCATCGAGCTGGTTCGCCTGCTGGTAGATGCCCGCCAGCATGGTGAGGAAGCCGGGGTCGGCCAGCGCCGCCTGGTAGGTTGCGGGCGGCATCCGGTGCACATCGTCGATGGCTTGCTGGTCGCGGCCCAGGGCGTGATGGGCGTTGACGATTCCCGTCCAGGCGGGCAGGTTGGCGGCATCGCCGGCGAGCAGCTGCGCATACAGGACGCCCGCCTGGTCATAGCGCTTGGCGTCCATCAGAATCGCGGCATACTCCAGCTTGGTGGAGGCAGCGAGCGTTCTGCCGTTGTCTGGGAATGGAAGCGCCAGCGCCTGGTCCAGCACCCAATCGGCGTCCGCGCCGCGCCCCTGGTTCCGGTAGAGGTTGATCAGGGCACGCAAGTAATGCGGGTCCTTCGCCAATGCTTCCCGGACAGATGCCGGAAAACGGCCGCGAACCGCAAGCGCCTTTGCATCCTGCCCACTGCGCACATACACGAGAAACAGGCCCAGCCAACCGGCTGGCGCGGCCGGTTGCGCCTGGATCAGCTGATCGTAGACACCGGCAGCCTCTGTGAGTTGCTGCTGCCGGACGAGCAAACCTGCCATCGCGTTCAAGGCGTCCGCGGAACGCGGACGCATGACCAGAGCCTGCCGATACTTTTCGGCAGCCGCGTCGAGATGGTTGTCGTCCTCGGCCTGGGCCGCCTGGCCCATCACAGACCAGAAGCGCGCGGTAGCCAAGGCATCTCGGACCGATCGATCGTTGTAGCCATTGGCCTGGGACTGGCTGAGAAGGGCAATCGCCGCACCGAAGTTCTTCTGCTGCATGCGCAGAAACCCCATGCCGGCGGCCACCCGCCCGTTGTGCGGATTTTGCACCAGCAGGGCGGCAAACCGCTTCTCCGCCAATTCCTCGTTGTGCCCGTTGAGGGCGGCAAAAGCGGCGCGCTCGGCGGGCGTGCGGGCGATGCCGGAGCTCATCTGAGCCCGCTTGTTTTCGTCCTCCCGCAAACGCTCGGAGAGCTCCGCGTCCTGGGGATGGTCCTTGAGATAGGCGCGCAGCTCTTCGACCGAGGCCGGATTGGCGGAGTCCCAGATGAGAGCCTGGCGCAGCCCCACTTCGGCATCCGCGTCCTGCGGATGGGCGCGCAGAATGCGAATGCCTTCGGCCCGCGTCTTCTGGTCGTAGGAAAGCAGAATGCCGAGCTGCACCGTGTAGCGCGGATCTCCCGGGTTGCGCTGGGCAAGAGCGCGCAAGCCCGCCAAGGCCTCCTGCTTGCCGTTGGCCGTGCCGTAAAGCGTCTGGTAGTAGGCCAGGCCAATGTCGCCGTCGGGGGGCCGGTCGCCATAGAGTCGCCGATAGACGCGCATGGCGTCTTCCGCCAGTCCCTGCCGGGCCAGGTCGCCCGCCTGGCGCAGTTGCGTCACCTCGGGGCGGTTGCCGGTTCCGGACATGGCTTGAATCTTAGCCAGGTTGGGATCGTTCGGATTCACCCGGCGCAGACGTTCGAGGGCTTCGGGGGCCCCGTTCGAACCGGTCAGCTTCAAATCCCGGGCCATGCCCGCCAGGGCGTCCAGGTTGTTCGGATCGGAGAGCAGGACCTCCTGCCACAACTGAATCGCCATGTCCGGACGTCCGCGCGATTCAAGCGCGTTCGCCTTCTCCACCAGGAGGTCGCGGGTGGCCTGCGCTGAGCCGGCGGCGGGCTTGTGCTCGGCGTTTTGCGCAAGCCCTTGCTGCAACGCCAAAAACAGGCAGCCAGCAACCAGCAAACGCTTTCCCCAACCACCTTCACACTTGCTCATCGGAGTTACCATTGTAATGTCAGTTCACCGCCCTGACCAATGCGAAATCGTGCCTCCGGAAAGCCGGTGGAAAACTGGGAAAAATACGCTTTTAGGGCAGTTTCTGAAAT
>Ga0302319_10020697_pt1 | contig 11872 bp, 12 predicted proteins | sample Bog_T0_2_FD_203319 | JGI IMG/M metagenome (GOLD analysis project Ga0302319, IMG submission 203319) | Peat permafrost microbial communities from Stordalen Mire near Abisko, Sweden - Bog_T0_2 | ecosystem: Environmental > Terrestrial > Soil > Wetlands > Peat | place: Sweden: Abisko, Stordalen Mire...
CTCTGGGTCAGGGTCTTTCTCTGACTGGGTGAGTCCCCCGGCGAGAAACACGTGGTGCTTTTGCTTTGTGAAGCCGTAGGCTATCCACAGCCAGCCGAGGTAAGTCATCTCTGCTGCGTCCATCCCGATCTCTTCTCTCAGTTCGCCGCGGGCCAGTTCTTCGGGGCTTTCTACTTCCATCTCCCAGCCGCCCTGGGGCAGTTCAAGAGCGCGCTCCTGAATGGTGTAGCGAAACTGCTCGACAAGCCAGACCTTGCCCTGATCGACGGGAAGGATGATGGCCGCGTCTTCCTTGTCGACAACGCCGTAGATGCCCTTTTTGCCATTGGTGCGAAGGATTTCGTCTTCGCGGACGCGCATCCAGTGGTTGCGGTAGACCTCGCGGGTGGAAAGGGTGGTGATGGTGTTGCCTTTGCTGTCGTCCGACACGTTCATTCGGCCCCCGAAAATAAGAGTTTGATCACGTCGCCGATTGAGTCTAGCGGTGTGAATTTGGATTTGGAAACCTCACGAAACCCTGGTCTTTCCTTCTTCAAACCCATGGAATCGCCTTTCGTGTGTTTAGTAAATTTCAGCGTTGAGATGTCGTGCGGGGGTTTGCCCGGCTCTGTTCCAAACCAGAGAAATGGCCCGAGTTTCAAGTTGGCTGGATCGAAGAAAATCCATATTACGCACCAATTGGGCTTTTGTGTAAGCTTCAAACTCACATTTACCTTAGCCCGCTTTGCGCCTGTATGTGACGCCTTCAACTGTATGTGCCGCAGGATCGAACGGCCGTCTTCGCAACCCGATCTGCACTCGATTGCAAGGTCATAGCCCGAATTGTCCACTTGAGGTTTCAGCACCTCTACCTCAGTTCGTTTAGAAAGCCAGAGATTCTTCAGTATCTCGCCAACAAAGAGGTGTTCAATGAGCGATTCCCGAAGAGAAGATTGGGTATAGTCATTCGGATTCGACTCCATCTCTAAGTTATCCACGCCACACGCTCCAACTAAGGCTATTGTCTTGAGTCAAAAGCTCATCGCACGAATCCAGAAGACCAACCGCAGATCCTTCGACTCACCACCCCCAAACTGAAAAGCGTTTGGGGCCCCGTTCGCTCAGGATGACAGTGCCTGTTTGGCGACGAATTCTGGAAACAACACACTAGCTTAGCGCGTTTCAGATGGCCGCGCCCTTTCAAGACTGAGAAACCACCGAATCGTTCTCCCGTACACGATACTTCCTCAGGCGGCCAATGAGCGAGGCCGGGCCACTGACTTTGAGGCGGACGTTGTTGCCCTCGTAATCGCGGCTGTAGACGAGCATTCCGGCGTCGATGGCCGCCAAAACACCGCCTTCCTGCTGGGGGACAAGCAACTCCGCTTCGACTACCGGATCGGAGTGCAGCGCCCGGTCGATGGCGGCGAGGAGGGCTTCAATTCCCTCCCCGGTTTGTGCGGAGACGGCCACTTCGCCGGCCAGATCGGCTTCGACCTTTGTCCGGCCGAGCAGGCCTTCGCGCTCGGAGTCGGGGAGCAGGTCGATCTTGTTCAGGACCTCGATGCGCGGTTTGGCTAGAGACTCAAGTTCGCCCAGCACCTTTTCCACCTGGGACTTCTGCTCCTCGCCGTAGCTTGAAGACGCGTCTCGGATGTGGAGCAGCACCTCGGCTTGCGCGACTTCTTCGAGCGTGGCCCGGAAGCTGGTGACCAGGGTGTGGGGCAGGTTGCGGATGAAGCCGACCGTGTCTGAAAGCAGGATTTTGCGGCGGCTTGGCAGCTCGATGGCGCGGAGTTTGGGGTCGAGCGTGGCAAACATCTTCGACGATTCCAACACATGCGCGCCGGTGAGACGGTTGAAGAGCGTGCTTTTGCCGGCGTTCGTGTAGCCGACCAGAGCGACTGTCGGGACGGGGACGACCTCGCGGCGCTGGCGTTGCTGCTTGCGGACGCGGCGCACGCCGTTCAGCTCGTCCTTGAGGTGGTCGATGCGGGACTGGATGCGGCGGCGATCGGTTTCGAGCTTGGTTTCGCCAGGGCCGCGAGTGCCGATGCCGCCGCCAAGCTGAGACATGGCCTTGCCCTTGCCGGTCAGTCGCGGCAGCATGTATTCGAGCTGGGCGAGCTCCACCTGCAACTGGCCTTCGCGGGTACGGGCGTGACGGGCAAAGATGTCCAGAATGAGCTGGGTGCGGTCGAGCACGCGACAGGGCAGGGCTGCATCCAGGTTGCGCAGCTGGGTGGGCGATAGGTCATGGTCAAAGAGCACCAGGTCGGCTTCTGTGGAAGCAGCGATGCCGGCGATTTCCTCGACTTTGCCGGCGCCAATGAGCGTTGCCGGGTCGAGGCGCGAGCGGCGCTGCATGACTTCGGCGACGACAACTCCACCGGCGCTTGCAACCAGCTCGCGAAACTCGGCCAGGGACTCTTCGGCGTCCAGGCTGGTTGAGGCGTAAGGCGGGCTTGTCTGCAGGTCGGCCAAGGTGAGGTTGACTGCTTTGCGGCCCTCTGCCTGGGGCTCCCTCGGGTTGGAATCAGGGTCGTCCGGCGAGTTGAATGCAACATCAGGACGCACGGACGCGAGGCGCGCACCTGCCACACCGGCGCGGCTGATTGTCGAAGTGCCGGGACGGTCTGAACGACGGGGACCCGACCGGGAGGAGTCGACGCCGACCAGAACTGCGCGCTCTTGACCCGGACCACGCAGGGCTGTGTCCTTCAAGCCGGTGCGACCCGAAGTCGCGCCCAGACCTGCCGTCCTCTTGTCTTCAAAGGCCAAGCGAGACCGCTCTCGGTTTCATGTCGCTGTTCGAGCTATCGCTGTGCAAATTATCGCTGTTCTGCGATTGCCTGCACCGGGTTCGGCACTCCGACTGGAGACGGCCCGATGCCCGACTGCACGGCGACCGGCCGATGCTCAGTATGCATCACGCTCCGGTTGCTGACAACGGTCGAAATAGCGTGCTTGAAGATCAACTGCTCCTGGCTGTTGTTCTCCAGAAGCACCGAGTATTTGTCAAAAGAACGTATTTTTCCGGTAAGTTTAACGCCACTGACCAGATAAATCGTAATGGGTGTCTTATCTTTGCGGACCGTGTTCAGGAATGTGTCCTGAATATTTTGTGCCGGCTTGTTTTCCATGTGCCGATCTCCTGCTCTCTTATTTTCGGTTCAACTGCCTTGGGTTGGAACAAGAATGAACGGGAACGGCTCCGGAATCCCGGTTGCCGTTTTGTCCCGCAATGGCTCAACAATAGAACGATTAAGCAACCTTTTCAACTCCCCCAAGGAAGTTCGAGGGGTTTTGCCGCCCTCAGGTTGCCCGATTCTTCCGTTCGGATCTACCGGAAAGCCTGTATCAGGTAATAACGCAGCTGGGGCAAAGTCTCCTTTTGGGCGGGAAGTTTGCTTGTTTTGAGCGACTTGGCGGTGGGCTTCCGGCCCAGGTCTGGGACGGCCTGAGCCGCTCGGCTGATACCATGGTTGGGTGTCAGACGCGGCGCCAACTTCAGTAAGTACGTCTTCGGCCGTCAGTCCAGTTCCCATGCTGGACCTCAAGCGGCAGTATGCGCCGCTCCACGATGAACTGCTTGCCGCGCTGGATCATGTCCTACTGACACAGCACTTCATTCTTGGCGAGCCGGTTGCGGCCTTTGAGCGAGAAGCTGCCGCCCAGTTGGGAGTAGCCCACGCACTGGGCTGCTCTTCCGGCACCGACGCGTTGTGGCTGGCTCTGGCGGCGGCGGGAATTGGGCCGGGCGATGCGGTGGTGACTACGCCGTTCAGCTTTTTTGCCTCGGTGAGCACGATCCTGCGGGCCGGGGCGAAGGCGGTTCTGGCGGATATTGATCCGGGGACGTTCAATCTGGATCCGGGGGCGGCTGGAAGGGTGCTGGAGAGTTCGCAGGCAGCATGCGTCAAGGCCATTTTGCCGGTTCACCTTTACGGCCAATGCGCGGATTGGAGCGCGTTTCAAGGGCTGGGACGCGAGCGCGGGCTGAAGCTGGTGGAAGATGCGGCGCAGGCGTACGGTGCGGAATGGCAGGGCGTAAAGGCCGGCGGCCTGGGCGACACGGCCGCTTTCAGCTTTTATCCTACCAAGAACCTGAGCGCGGCCGGCGATGCGGGCATGGTGACCACCAACTCCGAAGTGGTGGCCGAGCGGGTGCGAATGCTTCGCCAGCATGGGATGCGGCGACGGTATTTCCACGACGAGATCGGCTGGAACGCGCGTATGGACGGCTTCCAGGGAGCGATTCTTTCGGTCAAACTCAAGTACATTGCGGGTTGGAACGAGGCGCGGCGAGCGGTAGCTGGGCGCTACCATGCGCTATTTGCAGCGGCTGGACTGGCCGAGGCAGGGCCATATCCCGCGCATGGGGTGGTTTTGCCGCACGAGGTTCCGGGCAGCAGGCATGTCTGGCACCAGTATGTGATCCGGACCGGACGGCGGGACGAACTGAGGGCGTTTTTAGCGGAGCGGAAGATCGGTTCGGAAATCTACTACCCGGTGCCACTCCATTTGCAGGATGCACTGAAGGAGCTCGGTTACAAAGAGGGCGATTTTCCAGAGGCTGAGCGTGCGGCGCGGGAAGTGCTGGCCCTGCCGATTTTCCCGGAGATCCGCGAGGACGAGCAGCAGACGGTGGTGGGCGCGATTGGGGAGTTTCTTAGCTGAGGGGCTCGGACGGCTCAAGCCTATATCGACCCGTGTGGTGCATGTCCGGAATGACGTGGCGGAAGATATAGACGATTTTCATCCATCCGCTCGTTTCGATCAGGATGAGAACGCCCCACAAGTCGGTGTGCTTTCCCCGATAGCGGTCCTTCCAGTGCAGAATCACGATGACATAGGCATAGATGAATTCCGGAAGAATCAGAAGAAACGCTGCAACAATGCAAAACGTCCGCACAAACTCTGAAGTGAGAACTGCAGTGAAGGCAAAGGCCAGGCCAGCGAGCGCAAGCCACCCCATAAGGCGAATTCGTTCAAATCTCTTTTCCCACTTGTCGATCATGCAGGCAGCTTACCGTGACGCAAGGAATAGTCGCAACCGGTGTTATGCCGCGGGCCATCAGTTATCCCATTGCGTCACGCTGCATACAGCACTTGCTCTTGCTCGGCGACACTTTTCAGGATGTACGGGTTCCGAATAGCTCCATCTTCCACGAGGTCCACGGGCCGGGACAGGACGGATGACAATGCCTCGCGCAGTGCAAGGTAATTCCGCATCCTCACTCCGACCGGGGCAGGCTCAAACTCAACCAGAAAGTCCGCATCACTGCGCTGCGGATCAAAATCGGGACGCACAATGGAGCCGAATGCGGCCAGGCGGCGCACATGGTGCTCACGGCAAAGGCGGGCGATTTCTTCGAGATTGCGTTTGATAAGGCTGTTCATGGCTCTTCCAAATGCAGAATAGCACTGGAAAGCTCGCTCGCGCGGCCCGTCCTTTCGCTTCCCAACCGCTGTCGCCCCGAGCTAGAATGGGCAACCATGTTCCCTTACGACCCCGACCTGCTCACTGCCGTTCAAGCCGCACCTGAAACCATTGCCGACGTGGTGGCAATCATGCAGATCATCGACACGGTCTGTGTCGACGGCGACGGGCTGAAGTGGTTCAACCTGCTTTACATGCAGGTGACGCAGGCCGTGGAGGCGCGGGTGAACGCCGGCAACTTCATCAACCCCGCGTGGATGGCGACGCTGGATGTTGGCTTTGCAGGCTACTATTTCCGCGCGATCCAAAGCTCCCTGAGCGGCCAGTCGACGCCCGGTTGCTGGCAGGCAATGTTCAATCGCCGCAACCAGACTGAACTGGCGCGCATCCAGTTTGCGCTTGCAGGGATGAACGCGCATATCAATCACGATCTGCCCCAGGCGGTGCTGGCTCTGTGCCGGGCCGAACAGATTGAACCGTCGCATGGCACCGACCAGTACAACGACTTCACGGCGCTGAACACGACGCTGGATGGCTTGATTAAGCAGGCGGAGATCGATATGCACCTGAGGCTGCTGGGCGATGTGCTGCCGCCGGTGTCGACGGTGGATTTCGCGGTGGGCGCTTTCAGCATGGCCGTAGGGCGCGAGGCTGCCTGGGACAATGCGGAGATGCTGTGGCGGCTGGGAGATGTGATGCCCGCGTTTGCCGCGTACCTGGAGTCGCTGGATGGGCTGACGCTCGTGGCCAGCGAGGCGTTGCTGGTTCCAGTGATCTGATTGCGCGGCCCGCGGTGCTGCCTGGATGCCGTAAAATCCAGTTAACATGAAATGTCCTTATTGCGGCTTCGGGCAGGATCGCGTGGTCGACTCGCGCGAGAGCAAGGAAGCCGATTCCATACGCCGGCGACGCGAGTGCGAGAGCTGTAACCGCCGCTTTACCACCTACGAGCGCATCGACGAAATCCCATACATGGTGGTGAAAAAGGACGGACGCCGCGAGCGTTTCGACCGGCAAAAAGTGCTGAGCGGCCTGTTGCGCGCATGCGAAAAACGGCCTGTCTCCGCAGGCAAGCTTGAAGCTATCGTGGACGCGACAGAAACCTTTCTGATGGATGCCCCGGAGCGCGAGCGCACCACCAGCGAAGTGGGCGAACTGATCATGCAACACCTCAAAGGGCTGGACACTGTCGCTTACATTCGCTTCGCCAGTGTCTATCGCGACTTCAAGGATGTGCGGGAATTCAAGGAAGAACTGGAAGCACTGCTGGGCGGACGGAAGACGAAGAAATAGAAGTTAGGAGCTAGTTCTATGACGCACAAAGTTACGTTGATTCCCGGTGATGGCATCGGCCCCGAAGTCACACAGGCCGTGGTTCGCATTCTTGAAGCAACCGGCGTGAAGTTTGAATGGGAGCGGTTTGCTGCCGGGGCTGAGGCCTTCGAGATTTACGGTGAGTACATCCCTGCGCAGCTTTACGATTCCATCGAGCGCAACAAGGTGGCGCTGAAGGGGCCCGTGACAACGCCGATTGGCGGCGGTTTCAAAAGCATCAACGTGACGCTGCGCAAGAAATTCGAGCTCTTCGCCAACTTCCGGCCGATCAAGAATCTGCCCGGCATGGCAACCCACTGGCCCGGCCTGGACCTGATCATCGTGCGTGAGAACACGGAAGGCGAATACGTCGGTCTGGAGCATGAGGTCGTTCCAGGCGTCGTGGAAGCCATCAAGGTGATTACGGAAAAGGGCTCGACCCGCATTGCCAAATTTGCCTTTGAGTATGCGCGCAAGCATGGCCGCAAGAAGATTCACTCCATCCACAAGGCGAACATCATGAAGCTCTCGGATGGGCTGTTTTTGCGCTGTGCGCGCACGGTGAGCGAAGGCTTTCCGGAGGTTTTCTACGGCGAACACATCATCGACAACACATGCATGCAGCTGGTGATGAATCCGTGGCAGTACGATACGCTGCTGCTGGAGAACCTTTACGGCGACATTGTGAGCGATCTTTGCGCTGGCCTGGTCGGCGGCCTGGGACTGGTTCCGGGAGCCAACCTGGGACACGAGTGCGCCATCTTTGAGGCAGTGCACGGGTCCGCTCCAGACATCGCCGGCAAAGACATCGCCAACCCGACAGCACTGCTGCAATCGGCGATCCTTATGCTGCGCCACCTGGACGAGATGGACGCCGCGGACAGGGTGCAGAAGGCCATGGAGACCGTTTACGCCGAGCGAAAGACGCTTACCCGCGACGTGGGTGGCACTGCCGGAACTTCGCAATTCTCCGAAGCGGTTCTGGCGGCGATGGGCTGACCTTATCTATTAAGACACGGTACGCGCAGCGAGGTTTACGGTCACCACGTCGTTCGGGGTCTTGGTGGTTCCGCCATCGCTTTGCGGATGGAATTCGATGGTCAAAGTTGTGGCATTCACCACGACGCGCAGATAGCCATAATCGGTGGCATCGTAGCTGTTGAGCGTGAGTGTGCTGTCGATGGGATAGGGCGTGCGCAGAGTGGTGCGCATGGCTGAGAGCGGATTGTGGCCTCCGCATCCAGCAACGATATAGGGAATCTGCAGGTTGTTCACGGTGCGGGTATAGCGCTGGTAGTTGTGTGCGTGGCCGGAGAAGACGGCGTGAGGCCAGACTCCGGCGGTTGTGCAAGCAGAGTCGATGTCGGCGAGCATCAACGGGCTGCCTCCATGATCGGTCCCCCCGGTAAATGGTGGATGATGCACTGCAATGATCACGGCGCCTGCGTAGCTCTCCGTCTTGATGCGCGTGAGTGCGGCGGTCAGAAAGTCTACCTGCCGTGCGTCGAGAACTGTATTTGCATTCGTCGTGCCGGTCTGCGCGGAGATGACGCCAGGATCTTCAAGCACATTACTGTAGATGCCCAGGATGCGGACAAATGGGGCGTCAAATGTGTAGTAGACGGCCGGCTGGATCATCGTCGTGCGAATGAGACCGCCTGCGTCGGGAGCGGGGCCAGGCGCAGAAGCGCAGAAGTTGGCGAGGTAGGCTTCGAGGCTTGTGGCAGGGTCGCTCGCGTACACAACTCCGTCGTGATTACCGGGAATGCCAAGGATGGGCGCCTGGTAATCCCGGTACGAATCGTAGAACTGATCGTAGTAGTAGGTGGCTTCGCCGAAGTAGTAGACTACGTCGCCGAGGTGGTAGAAGAAGCTCGGAACATCGGCGGGATTGGCCTCACTAAAATCGGTAACCATCTTATCCGCAACCAGAGACTGGGTCTGCGGGCCGGTGACGCTGCCGGTGTCTCCGACAGAATGGAAAACGATCTGGCGGGCTGCGGTGATCGAGGCGTCTTTGGCCGGACCGGCCGTACCGTAAACCTGAGCGAGTGTAAGCACCGGTTCGGCGAGAATGGCAGGGTCGGGGCCGTTTGCCGGCAAAGGTTCCAAGCCGGTCAACTCTGCGAAACTCTGATCTGTGACTGGCTGCATGAAAGACGTGGGATCAGGCGAGGGCGTGGGCTGGCCGAAGATCGGTTGACCAGTTGTGACAGGCGGTGGTTGGGTGGAAACTGGCGGGGGCTGTGTGGGGGTTCCACCCGGGGGGGGCACGGGATGTTTGCCGCCTTTGTGTTTGCGCTCGGGCTCGCTGTGCCCGGCGTGACTTTTCGTAGGGGGGGTGACGGTTTTCTTTGGCATTTTTCCTCTCCTGCCCTGCCGTGAATTTCGAGTGCAGGAAGAATAACGCAGAAGTGCGGAAAGCAGATGAATTTATTGCGATTTAACGATGGCCTCGGGCCAGGCCTGATTTTTCAACATGTGAACGAGCCGAGCCCTGCGGCGGTATGATGCATGCATATCGATTTGTTCCCACTTGACAAAGGAGTTTGCATGCAACGCATACGCTGCCGATCCGTGCTGTTTATTGCCGGGGTGCTGTTCGTTTCCGCATCCGTGGCACTCGCTGCTGAAACTATCTCGCTTACCGTGGATGCCACAAAGACGCCGGAAAAGATCCTGCGCTCCCACGAGGTGATTCCGGTAAAGCCTGGCCCGCTGACCATGTACTACCCCAAGTGGATTCCTGGGGAGCACGGCCCGAACGGGCCTATTTCAGGCGTAACGGGCTTGAAGTTCCAGGGCAACGGCAAGGTGATTCCGTGGGTGCGGGACACGCTGGACGTGTTCACATTCCACGTGGATATCCCGGCGGGAGTGAGCGAGCTCAATGCGGATTTTGACTTCATTGAGCCGGATGGCAACTCGGCGACCGACAAGCTGACGGTGATTGAGTGGAACAGCGTTGTTCTTTATCCGGCGGGTGTTTTGGCGCAGGATTTGAGCTTTGTTACCAAGCTGATTCTGCCGGATGGGTGGAAGTATGGCACGCCGCTGCCGATTGACAGTGCCTCAGGAAACGAGATCAAGTTCAAGCCGATCTCTCTCGACCTGCTGGTGGATTCGCCGATCATCGCGGGGCAGTATTATCGCGCGATCGACATTACGCCGCCCGGAGAGCCGATTCATCATGAGCTCGACCTGGTAGCCGACAGCGAAGTTGCGCTGGAGATCAGCGACGCGAACAAGAAACAGATGACCAACCTGGTGGCCGAGTCGGGCAAGTTGTTCGGTGCGCGGCACTATCGCGACTACCATTTCTTGCTGACGCTCAGCGATCATGTGGCGCACTTTGGCCTGGAGCATCACGAGTCGAATGACAGCCGTTTGCCGGAGCGCGTGCTGATTGGACCGGGGGCGGGCATGGCGCTGGGCGGCCTGCTGGCGCATGAGTTTGTGCACTCATGGAATGGGAAGTTTCGCCGGCCCGCTGACCTTGCGGTCCCCTACTACGAACAACCCATGGAGACCGACCTGCTGTGGGGCTATGAAGGGTTGACGGATTACCTTGGGCCGTTGCTTGCGGCGCGCAGCGGGCTGTGGACGCCGGAGGAGTATCACGAATACCTGGCGAGCATTGCGGCATCGCTGGGACCGGGACGGCCGGGACGCACATGGCGGCCACTGCTGGACACGGCCATCGGCGAGCCGGGGCTGGGCGGTGGGCGAGGCTGGTTTACATGGAGGCGCGGCACAGACTACTACGACGAAGGCGATCTGCTGTGGCTTGAGGTTGCGACGATTCTTCATCGCGAGTCAAAGGGCGAAAAGAGCATTGACGACTTCTGCCAGTCGTTCCACGGCGGCGCCAACAACGGCCCTGAAGTGAAGACCTATACGTTCGACCAACTGGTGTCTTCGCTCAATGCGATTGCGGCCTACGATTGGGCCACGTTCCTGCACGCGCGGCTTAACTCCACCGCACCGGAGGCGCCTACGGGCGGCATTGAGAACGGCGGCTGGAAGGTTGTGATGAATGCGGAGCCAATGAAGCTGAGCGGGCGGCGCGGCGGCGCGACGGATGTGTATTCGATTGGATTGCAACTGAGTCCGGACGGCACAGTTGGCGACTCCATTGTGGGCAGCCCGGCATTTGAGGCCGGCATTTCGTCTGGCATGAAAGTGATTGGCGTGAATGGGCGCACCTACACACACGATTTGCTGGAGGATGCCATTAAGGCCTCGGCAAAGGATCAAGCACTGCCGATCACGCTGCTTTATGTGGACGATGAATTCATCCACACGGCGACGGTGAATTATCACGGCGGCGAGCGTTCGCCTCACCTGGTACGGGATGATTCCAAGCCGGACTATCTGGCCGATTTGATCAAGGCGAGGGTGGACAGTAGGTAGAGCGCGGGACTCCATCCCCGGTTCGCAACAACGAGGGACCGGGGGCATCTGCCCGGGCGATTAGCTGCCTGGGAGAACTAGGGTTGGCCCGTTCTGAGCTAGAAGTGTGCGAGTAATTTGTTCGCCCGAGGGGGGAGGAGCGTTTGGAATTGAGAATACAAATATGCAGTTCTCGAAGTTGAGCGTGCTTTGGTTAAACGCGGTGTTCACTACTTGCCCACCTCCGAATTGCATTGGGATGGTCTGATTCTTCCATGCGAGAATTAGGTTGACTGGACCGCCTTTGTAGATGATGGTGCAATGCTTGAATTTGAGCAGAGGTGTCGATCCTGACAGAATGGCATTAATTCGATCGTCGTCTCGCGCTGAGTCGAGGGTGAACACACAATTTTCATACAGTCCCTCGCTAATCTCAAATTTATGAGGGTCTATTACCTTTGTTATTCGCATCGGCCCTGGCGCTGAATCGAGACAATTAGGCAGGTCGGTGGGTAATGCACCGCTTCTCTGGTTAGGCTGACCCGCTACGGATTTATAGTTAATTAACTCGGCGGCGGCAGACCAATAGCCGTGTGCAGAGTTGTCGGTATCGAGTAATTTCTTCTGGACGTCGCTTCACTGCTGTCCGGTTTAACTTAGTTTCGTCGCCGTCAAGCTCATTTCCATGTATGGTTTATAGCGATTTCAGGGTGTCCACGATTTGAATTGCGTGCGGCTCATTTG
>Ga0302319_10020700_pt1 | contig 11872 bp, 6 predicted proteins | sample Bog_T0_2_FD_203319 | JGI IMG/M metagenome (GOLD analysis project Ga0302319, IMG submission 203319) | Peat permafrost microbial communities from Stordalen Mire near Abisko, Sweden - Bog_T0_2 | ecosystem: Environmental > Terrestrial > Soil > Wetlands > Peat | place: Sweden: Abisko, Stordalen Mire...
GGCTTGAACCGCCGGAGTATGATTTGCGAGCCAGATTATCCATATTATTCTGCCGAAGAAGTAAATCCCCCGGCATCCCCCCTTCTCTCGGTTGACAACAGGTTAGCTAACAACGGAAGCTATCAACTTTCCCCAATTCGTTTTGACTTTCCAGACACTTGCATAACTTGCGTTACCAGATTCCTTTATCACTTCCGGTAATCCTCTGCCCTACCAAAGCTACAGTGGCAAGCCACGGCAATAAGCTGAGCCGTGCGCCGCTCTTCAATTCCAGCCTACGTAGCAGCCCCCCGAGTTGTGCTCCGTAAAGCGTTGCTGATTGCGGCATGATCGGGACACGCAAAAACTCCCGGGCGTAGAACACTTCGTTGCCACCAAAGCGGGCTGCGGCGCGCACAAACTGCGGTAAGTCGAGTCCACGACCTCTGTACTTGCTCACATAGTCAGACACGATGACAAGATAGGTCGCAACCCCTTCCCAAATGCCGGCATTTGTCGCCGAGGATCGGAGGTCCCCGAAGTCAACTTCTCCCCCGTCTACCAGCGCAGCCGAGTCAACTATGTCGCACAGCCGAAAGTAGAAATGGCGGTACATGCGCTGAAGTGTCGATATCATCAGCCGATCTGAGGCCGATGTAATTCGAAATGCATGAGTGCCGATGGTAAAGTTCCGCGAGCGCTCGATCAGGTTCGATGCGATTATCACTTGCTCGCCGGTTTGTCCAAGGCGCTGTACGTGAATCTCGACCGCTTCAGGCAATCCAGGAATTAGAAAGTTCCATTTGCCTGCCAGGCGGTCTCCCCAGCTTCGCGTAGCAAGCTTCGCGCCGAAACGACGGATCATGAATTCCGAAACGGCGTCGGGATCGGCACTCGTGTATAGGTCAAGGTCACTCCCAAGATCAGGAAAATGATCGAGCGATTTGATGACTACAACCTCTCGTTTTTCTTCTGCGAATGCCTTGCAAATCTGTTCCAGGAATCCGAGCGCCGTGTCGATGCGCACTCGTTCCGTTGCGAGGGCCGCCTCCGCCCAAAGGATGCGAGTTTCATCCTTTGCCTCGCGCATTACTTCAAGGAACACCTCCATCCCACGCACAATTACGTGATTCGAACTGGCCAGCCTCACTAGTTCATCAAACGCCTCACAATTGATGGTTTGAAGATCCGCCTTTAGTGTCGCGGACTTCTCCGAAGACGCCTCATCGCCACGCGACGGCGTCAGAACCAGGCGAGAAAGAAGTGTCATCGATTGCTGCGAGAGCGACTTTGCCAGGGAGTTGGTCATGTTATCAGTATCCTGAGTTATTGAAGTTGTGGCACAGTCGGCGTTACGGAAGGAGGAACATCGGAGGAGGAAGGCTTCTCTGACGGTGCAGCCGTAATCCCACCTGTGGAATCGCCACGGGGCGTGAGTTCAATTGGACCCTTCTCCTGGTGGCGTTCAGAGCTGTATCTTTCAATCTCCCGATCAACCTGATGATCGCTATCTGTGGCGATCGTAAACAGTTTCTTGCCTTCGGCAACATTCAGCGTCGCGAGCCCCACGCGGGCGTCCGCATTGCCCGCTTTCCGGGCCTTCTCATAGAAGAACTGCGCTGTTTCCAGGTCGCCGTCCATCTCTGCAACAAAGCCACGGTTATTCAGTGAGAAAGCACTGGATGGATTGAGGGAGTAGGCGTGGAGAAAGTCCTGCCTCGCGGCCAGCCAATCGTTTGCGTTCGCGGCAAAAATCCCGCGCGCGGTCAGCATCGAGGCATTCGCTCCCGCACTACCCATCTTCGTCATCCGCTCATTCAGCCGTCTCGCACTCTCGGCGGCCAGGGCACTTACTGGGAGTCCGGCCGAATCGCGATCCAGCGTCAGTGCTGCACGCTCAGAGGAATTCAATGCGGCAGCCTCGTCATAGGCCTTCAAAGCATTGTCGTATTCCCCGATCGACTCATAGGCGACGCCGAGATTATTCAGCGTGAAGGGATTCTGCGCATCAACTGCCTGTGCTTTATGCAACAGGGCGATAGCTTCTGAACCCCGGCCCTGCGACAAAAGGTCCATCGCCTCCACGTTCATGCGGTTTACCCTCATCGGGCCGTCCCGCAGAACCTGAAACGCATACTGCATCGGCTTGCCTTCAAGCAGCTTCGAACTGCTCTGAGAGATGTTTGCGTTGGAACTTTGCATCGTAGCCAACGCATAGAATTTGTTGGCCCGTTCCAGTTCGCCATGTAACTCGGCGATATAACCCAGGTTGTTCAACGTAAATGGGTCGGCAGGGTCATATAGATACGCTTTATAGAAAAGCGACGCGGCCTTTTCGTACTCGTGCTTCTTTACAGCTTCAACGCCTTCGCGGTTGAGCCGTTGCACAGGGGTTAACTCGCTGTGCCTGGGAATTCTGATCTTTAAAACGTCGCCCGCCCAGCAGGCGGAACCCAAGGACACAAGGGCCACCATGACTGCAATTATTTTGAGTGGCTTCCTCACGATTGCATTCCCTCTCAGCTCGGCGCATATGGTGCTAACACTTGTTTAGATGCGCAATGCCAATCTGCGTTGCCAAGCTTGCGTCCGGATTCCGAATAACTCGCAGACCACCTATACGCAAACGATGCCATCAAAGTTAATGTCTAGCAGAATTGACCTTGGTGAAGGTGCGCCTAAATGAAACGTGTTCTCGTATCCGTTGTGCTTGCCGTCATAGTAATTGCCGGCGCTCCGATCACAAGAGCTCAGACACAAGCAACGAGCCCGCAATCTGAATTGAGGTCGGCAACTCCATCAATTGATGTGTCCACCTTGCCGCCCCCGCCCAAAGGAAAGAGCACAGTCGTCGGTGGCGAAATCAAAAGTGTTGACGCCGTCCGCGATCAATTAACGCTAAGGGTCATGGGCAGGCGGCCAACGAAAATACTCTTTGATGAGCGGACCCAGGTGTTTCGCGATGGGAACAGAATTCCTCTTCGCGACCTTGGTCCCGCTGACCATGCGTCGGTGCAGACATTGTTGGATGGTACAGATGTTTACGCAGTAAGCATCCATTTGTTATCGCAATCCCCCGAGGGAGAGTCCCAAGGGCGGGTTATGAATTACAACCCAGACTCCGGTGAATTGATCATGAGTTCCGACATGCTGCAGCAGTCGATGAAGGTGCTCGTCGCGCCGGACACTTCGATCTCGCGCGTGGGTCAGCCTGAATTTACCCGGGCGCATTCTGGAACAGCTGATCTTGTAAAGGGCTCTCTAATCTCGGTTGACTTTCAACCGGATACGAAGGGACGAAGTGTCGCTAAGCAGATTTCCGTCTTAGCCACGCCTGGGTCCCAATTTGTATTTAACGGCGATCTGTCAGCCCTTGACACGCACGCCGGGATGCTGGCATTAGTTGATCCATTGGACCAAAGGACATACAGAGTATTCTTCAGTTCTTCCCGCATCCCCGCATCTTCGAATCTCCACACTGGCGATCATGTCATCGTGACTGCGGAGTTCGATGGCACCCACTATGTGGCCAGCGCGATCACAGTCAACAACTGAAAAACATCTCTTCGCACAACCGAAGATTCCCAAGGTAAAAGGGGTAGACTGGAAGCCGAACGCTGAATCGACTGGGCGTCGATTCAGCGTTCTTGCCCACGCCCGCACAATGCTCGAGGTGGAATGATTCCTACGGACAGACGAGCTTTCCTCAAACTCTGCGTTCAATCCGTTCCGGCATTAGCCATTGCCCATGGCATGCCGGCTGCCGGCATACAGACCATCGGGGCGGCCGCATATCGCTCGCCAGCCACGCTTGATCGGTATATCGATCCACTCCCGGCTTTACGACCGCTGGTGCCTTACGAATCGCGCAAAGACAAAGTCTTGTATCGCATTCGCATGTCGGAGTTCATACGAAAGATGCACTCGCAACTTCCGCCAACAAGACTTTGGGGATACGAAGGGCAGTATCCCGGACCGATTATCGAGGCTTTTCGGGGCCAGCCAGTAGAGGTCCGTTGGGAGAATCATCTTCCGTCTCAGCATATCTTCGAGGTCGATCCGCATATCCACGGCGCGATGCCGCCAACGCCCGCTGTCCGCACCGTGCCGCATCTTCATGGTGCGCGAACCGGATCGGAGAGTGACGGACTGCCAGAGAAATGGTTCTTGCCAGGATCCGGAGTAAGTTACAGTTATCCCAATGGCCAGTCAGCTGCCACGCTCTGGTACCACGATCACGCCGTAGGCATAACGCGGTTGAACGTCTACGCTGGGTTGTCGGGTTTCTATCTCTTGCGAGACGACGAAGAGCGCGCCATGGGCTTGCCTTCCGGTAACTACGAGATCCCGCTGCTCTTGCAAGACCGCACCCTCGACGATGCCGGCCAGCTCGTCTATTCTCCAACTCACGAGGATGGCGCGAAGTTACCGCCAGGCATTTGGGGCCCTGAATTCTTTGGAGAACTGCCTGTTGTCAACGGCGCCCTCTACCCTTATTTGCAAGTCGAGCCGCGCCCTTATCGTCTGCGTCTCTTAAACGGAGCAAATTCGCGGTTTCTGAACCTATACTTCAATCTCGCTAAGAGCCCAACAGACATACCTTCACTAATTCAATTTCGGCAGATTGGAACGGATGGCGGCTTTCTTCCAACTCCAGTCCAGCTGAACAAGTTACTGCTTGGCCCAGCGGAACGCGCCGATTTGATCGTCGATTTTACGGGACTTGAAGGCAAGACCGTGACACTATCCAACAGCGCCGCTGCGCCGTTTCCCGGATGGGAGATGATGGCTAAGCATCACCCGCAATTGTATGAATGGATGCAGTTTCGTGTGAACTTGCCGTTGACGGGCGACACATCGGCGCCCAAGGCGGAAACACAGGTTTCATTTTCCCGGCTGGATGCAACAACCTCCGTCATCACGAGGGACTTTGTGCTCTCCGAGCGCTTGGACCCCCAGGGACGATCCATGGGAGTGAGAATCAACAACAAGGGGTACGACGACCCAGTGACGGAAATTGTGAAGTTAGGCTCAGTTGAAAAATGGCGGTTCATCAACACTACTGACGATGCTCATCCGATGCATTTACACTTGGTGCAATTTCAAATTGTAGAGCGCCAAGGTTTCAATCCAGTGGCTCTCCAAAACGGCGTTCTTCAATTGGTGGGAGCCCCGCGTCCCCCCGGAGCTTATGAAGCCGGTTGGAAAGACACGGCGATCGTCAACCCGCGCGATGTGCTCACCATCATCGCGCGATTCGAAGGCTTCACAGGCCGCTATGTATTTCACTGCCACATGCTGGAGCACGAAGACAACGATATGATGCGGCCTTACGAGGTCGTATTGTAAGTGCTCGAGACACCGCGCCTCCCTCCTCAAGCGGGCCGGCTGATGATATCACTTCGTCGATTGACGGAGCGATGGCGCAAAGCTCGACGGTGTGCACGTATTCGTGCCAAGCGACTCGTCCGTAACCGGGGTCGGCGGAGTTGGCGGCGTGGCCCATGGAATGTTCGTAAAATCGAAGAACTCCAACAGGTTTGGTTGCGCCGCATCGCGGTTAGTCAGGTACTTGTGGTTGCCGATAAACCGGTCCTCGACGAACCGAATCACCGCTGTGTGATCCATCGGCGTGTGCGAAACATAATGCCTCCGCGTGAACGGCGAGATGATGATGTTGGGCAAGCGGAATCCCAGCTGCGCGGCAAATCCATCGACGGCCGGGGCGTCACCCGAATTTGCCCCAGGGTCAGTCGACGTCAGATCGCAATGCAACGTCGGCGTCCCGGGAGTCGAAGGCACACAGGGGAAGTACAGACTCGGCTGCTGGGCAGTTGTATCCGGGTTCACCGCAATCTGCGAGATGTCCGGTATGGTCCCCAAAGACGCATCGGTATTGTCGTTTGAATGTCCCGGAACAGGCGGTACATGGTCATAGGGTCCACCGCCTTCGTCGTAGCTGAAGAAGAATACAGAGTTATCCCATGACGAACTCGCCATGAGAGAATTCACTACTTTTGCAACCTCTACCTGCCCCTCCAGAATCTCCTGGCCCGACCCTGGATGCTCATCGTTGTTGCCGTAACCAGCCTCAATGAATGCAAAGCTGGGCAGTGTATCGTTTGTCAGATCGGTGAAGTACTGCGCCACCGGGGCGATATGATTCGGATCGATGCAGAAAGAATTTGTCGAATCGCCAACGACGCTAGACGGCTGAGTCGGAGCGGTGCACGCTGCGCCAGACGGATTCTCATACAGGTATTGATACGAATAACTCAGGTTGGAGAAATCGGTCGCGGGATAAAGAGCGTTCGAGCCTCCGTTGCAATCATCTTCGCTGGTGCAAAAGCCTTCAGTAACCGTGTAATAAATCTTCCACGACACGTTGGCCCCATCGAGCTCCTGAAAGATGTTGTTAATATCAAGTTGTCCCAGGTGGTCATCCCCACCCGGATCATGGACGAGGCCCTGCGTCGTCCCTCCGGTGAATGTAGCAATTCGATTGTCGATGCTCTTGCTCGCGACTGGTGAGAACCACCGATCGGAGACTGCAAACTGGGACGCCATGTAGTAGTAATAATTCAGGAATTGCTCATCGTAGTAACCCATTGCCCTCTGACCCGTTACATCCGTGAATGATCCGGCGCAGCTCCCTCCAGCGTCAGGGGCGACGCAACTATACGCATAGCCCTCGGCGTTGTGCACAAAGCCATTCGTCAGGATCGGACGTGTAGCTGCAAAGTCGTACGTGTTTACGTCGCCAAAACTCGCCAGCCAGTCTGAGCTCATATCGTCAACACAGCTGCTGGTGAATTTGAAAAGCGGATACGATGTTCCCTGATCGTCTTCGTTGCTCGTCGTGGTGAGTTTATCGTCGATGCCGTCCACGTTGTAAGTGACGCCATCATCACCGATGTTCCAATACTGCCCGTTCGTCTTGTTCGCTTGGCGGTACGGATTCAGCATCCCGAAGTAATTGTCGAACGAATGGTTCTCCTGCAGCAGGAAGATAACGTGGTCGATGGATTGTGTACTGCCAGCCGGTACCACCGTGACTGTCGCGGTCTGCGTTGCGTTTCCTCCGGAACCTGTTGCGGTAGCGGTGTAGGTGGTCGTCGCAGCGGGACTAACTGGCTGAGTTCCGCCGCCTGGCGGCAGGGTATACGAGCTTCCATCCGTTCCAGTCACGGTAACCGCAGTCGCGTTGGTCGCGGCCACAGTCAACACGGACGCAGAACCAACAGCAATGGAAGTGGGATTGGCGCTGATGTTCACAGTTGCCGCTGCGGCCGAGGTAACTGTGACCGTCGCCATCGCTGTTGCGTTCCCGCCCGCGCCAGTCGCTGTTGCAGTGTAAGTCGTCGTTGCAACTGGACTAACCGGTTGCGTTCCACCGTTTGTCTGCAGGGTAGACGAGCTACCGTCCGTACCGGTTACGATAACCGCTGTAGCGTTCGTCGCAGTCACCGTCAGAGCGGAACTGGATCCCGCTGCAATGGACGTTGGGTTAGCGCTGATGCCGACAGTTGCCGCCGTAGCTGCGGTTACTGTGACTGTTGTTGGCGCTGAGACGCTTCCGCCCGATCCAGTTGCGGTCGCGGTGTATGTGGTGGTTGCGGTTGGCTTCACTGCCTGGGTGCCACCAGTGGGCTGAAGTGTATACGTGCTGCCATCGCTTCCGGATACTGTAACCTGAGCAGCATTGGTCGCACTAACAGTCAAAGTGGCGGAGCTTCCCGCAGCAATCGAGGTGGGGCTGGCGGTGATGGCGACTGTAGGTGCGGGAGATATGTTGCCGCTGTGATTCGAGCAACCGGTAGCAAGCAGGGAAAGCACAAGGCAAGGAATTGCCGCGCACACAAGTGTGTGGAGGGATTTTGAATCACGCACCTTCATCATGGTGTCTTCCTCTTCATTTGGCGAAGCAAACCGCAAGGCTGAGATTCTTTGCCGTGCAGGACTCGCCCGCTGTTGTCGTTCGAAGTTTTCATTCACAGGTTGACGTCAGAAACCGGATTCTGCGGATCCAAATCGCCGCTTTGTTTATGCTTTGCGCCTTTTGCATAGCTCAATACAAACCCGTCGGGCCCGGTACCGAGAGGGGCAATTTTTCTTCCCGGATCGGTGGAAGTCCTGGGTTCCACTCCTCCTGGCCTCTGCGCTAAAGAAGTAACCTGAAAACTCGAGTCCGGGGAACCTTTGACGGTCTTGACTGAGCGAGGCCAGTGGAGCCACCTCATGAAAATGAATGCTGAACGCCGTAACGCCTTCTTGTGTTTGTGCAATTCGAACCAGCGAAGATAGTTTTTGACAACACTGCTCATCTTCATCTCAACGCCCACCGCAAAGTTGTGCTCAGCCATCTGGCTCAGCAACTCCGGAGACTTGAGAATGGCAATGAATTGCTCTGCCAAATCATCTGGATCGCCCTTCTTATAGAAGCGGACGGCCATCCCTTCTCCCGCTACCATCTCTTTAAAATCATCAATGTCGGAGCACACAATTGGCACTCCAAACTCACATGCCTGATGCGCCGGCCCACTGGACCCAGTGGCCGAGTCATAAGGCAAAACAAGCACCGACGTCGACTGAAACAATTCAGGAATAGCCTCCTCAGGAACGTACCCGCGGAATTCGATCGGGAGGCTCCGAGGCTGTGCGTCGCGTATCGATTCCCAATAACCCGCCTTGGTGTGATGATTAGATCCGGCCACGATCAACCTGGCGTTCGGAACCTTTTCCAGAATCTTCGGGAAGGCGCTCATCAACGTTTCCAAACGCTTGTAGGTTCCCCAGTGTCCGATTGCCAGAATGCGCAGATCCGGATTCCCGCGCTTGGTAAAATCCAGCGGCCTCTGGCTTGACGCAAATGTTCCGTGCGTCCCAAGCAACACGTTTCGTGCGGAATACTTCAACGTCAACGTGCTGTGATAGTGAGGAAGCAGAACAGAAACCGAATGCGCCTTCAGAAGCGCTTTGGTGGCAAGGTCGCTTCCCACTCGAAACAACTTCTCCCGCCGAACCCCAGCTGCGGCAAAGTCAACATGCTCAATAATGTTATGCAGAGTAATGTGCGTAAAAAAGCCCATAGCCTGAGTCAAAGCAGGCGCGGAGAGCCCTGCAAATGCGGCAACTGGATTCTCAGGCGTACCAAAGCTGGAGAAGATGAGGTTGTACCATACGACGTCGGGCCTTATCCGCCGAATGGTCCTGAGCAGACGAATCGGAGTTAGAATGCTACCGAACTTCCAGCAGCGGATCACCCTGAAACCTGGTAACTCCTGCTGCTCATATCCTTTCAGCGGATTGCCGTTTTCGTCGGTCGCAAATTCGTATTCGGTCAGTTCGTCGGCAAGAATCGTCAACTCGACCCCGGGAATGCTCTTGAGTTCGCGCGCAATATGAAACGCATATTCGTTCAACTGCCGCCCACTGGGGGGGAAAGTCGCTACGAAACAAATCTTCATAACATTCCGCCTTCAAAATAGACTTATACGTACATAGGGCCTGAACTGTTGATTGTGCCCCCCGGTAAAGTTGAAGAATGTCTCATCTTGCACACCCGCTGAAAATCGAATCGGATATTCAAGAACAACCGCTCCCGAGTCGTCGTTGAATTTGCGGTGAAATGGCCTTGCATAGGAAACCGCAACGCCATTCTGAATCGCGTCGTAAACATGAAAACTTCTGGTGCTGGAGTAAGCCGACGACAACTGCACGTCCCACTTGTGGTTGGGCATGTACTCAACCGTTCCAGCCGGGCGCAGGTTCTGCGCGATCCCCGAACTCGCTCCCACAACGCGCCATGCACGGACATCCTCCGCTAGCGCTTTAATATCAAATCGCTCCCCAAATTTCCGCTCAAGGCCGATGTAGGACGAGGTGTAGTAGTCCTCGTAGTGAACTGGTGAGAATTGCTGATTGTTGTAACCCCACCCAGTCAGTAACGCTGTCTTGCCCCACGGCGAGCCCACGCGGAAGTTCACCGCGGCGGTTGTCGCAACTGAATTGAGATTGCTCTCGGTAAACGGGCCCGACTCGCGGATCGCATATCCATACACCGAAACTGCGTTGAAGAATGAACTCGTAGATAAGTAGGCGAACATACGAAAGAGATTCTGGTTCATTGCAACCGGAGACTCCGAGTCGCGGCGGATAGTTCCCTGAACGCCGCCATTAAAAGTCAGCACATTACTGCCAAAACTGACCGTCGGATTCAACCCAGCATTGAGGATGTAGTCCGTGGTGTTGCGATTGACAATTGAGTTCGTACTGGGCACCGATATTTGACCCTGTGAGTTGCGCACCTGGAAGAAACCGGATGCAGTGGGCAGATTGCCAAGATGCAGATGGTATGCATTGGTTACCTGCGACTCGACGGAGGAGCGCGGTGGGGGAAGGAGCGACGTGTCCGTGCTCGACACCGGCTGTGCGGCATCGAGTTTCGAATCCAGAACATACACAGTTGAGTCTTCAAAGACTGGACTGATAGAAAAATCCGAAAGCATACTCACGATAGGCGTAACTCTGAGTCCTTCGTTTGCTCCCGCCTGAAGTAATGCTTCTTCCGCGACTTGATCTTCGCCTTCAGCAGTCGATGCCTGCGCGAACGAAGTCAATGCTTGGGCATCGTGATGTTGCTGGCGAAGAACGTTGGCTTCGGCCAGCAGATACTGGTAATTGGGTCCTTCATCCGCAACAGCGCTAACGGCCGCAAGTTCCGCCTGGGCTCTTGTCGTGTCTCCAAGAGCCAGATAGTTATTGGCCAGCCCAATTCGCACTTCCGTGTCGGGCGCGCCTGCGGCCTTAGCGCGCTGCAGATACGTCTGCGACAGCGCATAGTCATGCATGGAACGGAACACATCCGCTGCCTCGATAAGTTGTCCGCCACTTGGCGGCGAGGCATCGCCGGACGCGCCCTCCATCTGGGCGAGCGCAATCTGTCTTTCCGCATCTTCTGAGTGCCCTTGCTCTGCCATAAGCTGAGCGATGGCCAGACGAACCCCAACGCGATCGCTTCCGGGAGCTGTGAGCGCCAAACGAAAACGATCCATCGCAGGCGCACGGTCCCCTAAGGTGCTCAGCGCCTCGCCAGTTGCGATGTAGATGTCGCTCTGTGCCGTCTCATTACTCTCTGCGGTAGCAGGCATCGACTTGGCATGCTGCTCTGCCAGTTGCACATTTCGCAAAGTTTCGGCGCGGTCTCCAAGGCTTGCATAGGAGCGCGCGAGTAATGCGTAAACAGGCGCGCTGTCGGGCATCGCGTTCACTGCGATATCGAGTTCCTTGATTGCGTCGTGATACTGCCGCTCTGAGAACAGAGTGTTTCCCAGCCCGAAGTGCAGCGCGGGGTCATCTGGCGTGAATTTAAGCGCCGCCTTGTATTCCGCCGCAGCTTTCACGAGCATGTCCTGACGGCCATATGCTGTCGCGCGAATCACATGAATTTCCCTTAAATCACCAAGGGTCTTCTCCGCCAGCTCCACTTCATGCAGCGCTCCCTGCGGCTTATGCGTATCAAGATCGGCGTAAGCCAGGCCCAGATGCGCCTCGCCATTATCAGGCTCCCGTTTCAAAGCTGCTTCAAAGTCACTGGCGGCTGCTTGCGCCTGGTGAAGATCGTTCAACATGTAGCCACGGTTCACATATGCCGTAACCACTTCAGGATCTCGAGTAAGCGCTTCGGTAAAGTCCTGCCTCGCTTGTTCGCTTAGTCCCTGATGCTTGTGAACATATCCTTGAAGCAATGGAAGGTCAGCATCTTTCGGAAATACGTCGATGTACTTTGAAGTCAGGCTCAGAAGCTCATCGTACTGCTCAAGACGAAGCAAATCGTAGCCAAGATATACAACAACATCCCTGTCATGCGGTAACACCTTGATTGCTTCGCGAC
>Ga0302319_10020703_pt1 | contig 11871 bp, 9 predicted proteins | sample Bog_T0_2_FD_203319 | JGI IMG/M metagenome (GOLD analysis project Ga0302319, IMG submission 203319) | Peat permafrost microbial communities from Stordalen Mire near Abisko, Sweden - Bog_T0_2 | ecosystem: Environmental > Terrestrial > Soil > Wetlands > Peat | place: Sweden: Abisko, Stordalen Mire...
GCTGGGGATTCGTTCGGCGAGAGTGGTTTCCTGGTCCGTCGTCGGAGAAGCAGCAGGCGTCCTCGCCCTGACAGAAGTCACTTTGGAGGACGACACGACCGGCCTCTATCAACTGCCGCTGGCGACGCTGCCAGCGGCCGACGCCGCCAGTATCGTCGAACACTCTCCTAGCGCCGTGATCGCCACGCTGGATGTTGCATCACCCGCGACTTGGCTCATTGATGCTTCGGCAAGCCCCGCGTTTCAGACCGCTATCCTGCAGCGCATCATCGTGGAGCGCGAAGCATCGGAGTCTGAAGCGGTGGTTGCCACCCATTCAGCCGTGCTCGATCCGAAGCTGCTGACCGACCTGCCATCACGCGTCGGTTCGGCGGAGCAGTCCAACACCAGTATCCTGTACAACGACACTGCGATCCTCAAGCTCTTTCGCCGCGTGCGCAGCGGCGAAAATCCTGAGGTCGAGATCGGCCGCTTCCTCACCGACGTTGCGCACTTCACGCATACACCTGCCTACCTTGGCGATCTGCATCTTGCCTCGGACGGAACAACACTCGCCTTCCTGCAGGCATTCGCTCCCAACGAGGGCGACGGCTGGGTATGGACACTCGACGAGCTGGGCCGCTTCTATGAGCAGGTCGTAAGCTGCCCGCCTCCACCGGCTGCCGCTGATCTGCTGTCGATGGATGCTGCGCCAGCGGGCAAAGAGATACTGGAGCAAGCGGCACTCTATCTGGATGCGGCGCAGTTGCTGGGCCGCCGCACGGCGGAGCTGCACCTGGCGCTCGCTACTGCAACTGATAACTCTGCCTTCTCCGTTGAGCCGTACGGCGAGGAAGATCTGATTAGCGAGCGCGAGCGCATCCGCTGGCAGGCCACCACGTCGCTCGATGCTCTGCAGGCTGCGATGCCGCAACTTACCGCTGAGACAGCATCGCTGGCGGCCGCGCTGTTGCAGGCTCGCAACCGCATCTTCGCAACAATCGACGCGCTCGGCGGTGATGCTCGGGCCTTTGGCTCGCGCATTCGTATCCACGGCGACTACCACCTGGGGCAACTACTGCGCTCCAAAAATGACTTTCTCATCGTCGACTTCGAGGGCGAACCATCACGCTCGCTGGAAGAGCGCCGCCGCAAGCAGACTCCCCTCCGCGACGTAGCCGGCATGTTGCGCAGCTTCAGCTATGCGGCGCGAACCGCGCTGGTACGCATCGTGCAACTGCATCCGGAGAACGCAACGCCACTCACAGCTTGGGCCGATGCCTGGGAGAGCGCCGCGGTCGGCGCATTTCTGCGCGGCTATCTCGAAGCCGCAGCCACGCAGCCCAACCTGATCCCGCAACCGGACCAGCGTGAGCCGATGCTGCGCGTACTCTTACTCGAAAAAGCTCTGTACGAACTGCTGTATGAACTCAACAACCGTCCTGCATGGCTCGCGATTCCGCTGCACGGGCTGTTGAACCTTCTCGATATACGCATCTAATCCCGAATACTTGCCACTATGTCCTCTCTGCCCATCGCCGACGCTACTCAGGATGCCAGCCACACTCCAGCGACGATGTTGGTCTGCCTTCCGTCGCTGCCGACCGAGTCGCTCCTAGCGAATCTCGACAAGCTATCCAAAGTCTTTGGCGAGGAAGATCTGCTCATCGCCACTCCCGACACGCTGCCGGAAAACATGCAGCGGCCCGGCATGGAGTTGATCGCGATGAGCAGCGAGCGCATCGCCTCAGGATGGGTACTCGCCGCTGCTGACTATGCCTCCGCTGCCGCGGTTGCCGCACAGCGCAACGCGCAGACCGTGCTTTTGCTCGGCGGCGATCTCTACGGCCTACCCACGAATGCGCTGCGCAGCCTGGTGGATGGCGTGCGCGGCCAGCAGATGGACCTTGTACTTCCGCGCTTTGCTCTGCGTCCCGGCAGTGGGCTGGTGAACTCGGCACTGCTATATCCGCTCACACGCGCGCTCTTCGGTGCCAACATCCGTTTTCCACTCCCTGCGGATGCCGCGCTCTCCGCGCGAATGATCCAACGGCTCGCCGCGCAACGCGGCGCGCGCCCTGGACAGAGCGCCTCCCTGCTGTGGCCCGTCACGGAGGCGGCCATCGCCGGCTACTCCGTCCGCGAGGTGGACGCCGGTGAGGCCGAGCCGCCGCTACCGCAGCAAGCCGACTTCAGCGAACTCTTCCAGAGCATCACCGGCTCGCTCTTTGCCGACCTGGAATCCAAAGCCACCTTCTGGCAGCGCGCCCGCACGCGCCCCCCAATCGCTGCCGAACCTGCGCTTCCGCTGTCCAACAACGCTGCGTTGTCGGCGGAAGCCATGACGGAAGTCCAAAGCATGATCGACACCTTCCAGCTCGCCTACGCCAATCTGCAGGAGATATGGTCACTCGTGTTGCCGCCGCAGTCCCGGCTTGCGCTTAAGAAGTTGTCGCTCCAACCTGCTGCATCCTTTCATGTTGAGCCGCAGCTCTGGGCGCGCGTGGTCTATGACTTCGCGCTGGCCTACCGCCTCCGCAACCTGAACCGGGGACACCTGCTGGGCGCCATGATGCCGCTCTATCTCGCCTGGGCAGCCTCACATCTGCTTACCGCAGACAACGATGCCGCCCGCGCGGAGCGTCACATTGCAGAGACCGCCGCATGCTTCGAGTTGGAGAGATCGTACCTGGTCTCGCGCTGGCGCTGGCCGGACAGATTCAACCCCTAGTCAGCAATCAGGAAAGGAAAGCGAACATGGGTCAACAGATTAAATCCGCACTGCTCCAGTCAACGCACCGTGTTCTGGAGGTGCTGGTGAACTTCCTGCCGGGCGTCCTTGCTCTGCTGCTGGCAATGATTCTCTTCACCCTCATCGGCTGGGGACTGTCCGCGCTCGCCTACCGCATCCTCATCGCCATGCGCTTTGATGACCGGCTCGCGGAGCGCGCCACATCCGATGCGCCAGCTGGCATTGCGGACTGGTCGCCCGCCCGCTCACCGGCGCTGCTGGTCTCACGCGCCATTCTTTGGCTCTGCATCCTCATCGGCCTCGCTCTGGGAGTCTCCGCGTTTGATGCCTCCTACTCGGCCCAATCGCAGATGTCCTCCTTCCTGCTGCCGTACCTCACCCATATCGCGGGAGCCGTTCTGCTGTTCATCGGAGGCACATTGCTGGCCCGCTTTCTCGCCCGGTCGGTACTCATCGGCGCCGTGAATGCGCAGTTGCACTATGCGCGCTTTCTCTCGCTGGGCGTGAAGTGGCTGGTGCTGGTGCTGACGGCCGCCATGGTGCTGGAGCATCTGCACGTGGGCGGCACCGTCGTCGGCGTGGCCTTTGGGATACTCTTCGGCGGCATCGTTCTGACGCTCTCACTCGCCATCGGCCTGGGCTCGCGCGACCTGGTCACCCGCTCCATCGAGAAGACCATGGAACGGCCTAATGCTGCCAATGCAACCCAAGTCGTTCCTCCGTCGACTGCCGATGACACAGGGCAGTCGCGGCTGCGCCACTTCTAGGAACTCCCACCAGTCCCGGAATCCATCCTCGCGAGTTACAAGCTCACTGCCAAACGTGCGGCAGCGCTCCCGCGGGCTTGCCTGCCTGAATTTCGCTGTAGACGATTCCAATATCCTGCGCCATGTCCTTGGGTATCCAGTTCGCATCTGTAGACGGCAGCTTCACCTCCACTCTGGCCAATTCTACGGAGACCCCGTCCTGGACCTCGCGCTGCACCGCAGCATAGAGATCCCGAAGAAAGGTAGCCTGCCCCAGCAGGATCTCCCTTCCGCCTGCGTCGCCGTGTCCGGGTAGTATGGTCGCCGGATGTAGCGCCGCTGCCCTGTCAATGACCTTCGGCCAGTTGGCGATGTTGGCGTCCCACAGCTTATTCCTGGGACCGTTCACGGCCGCATCGCCAGTGCACAGAATCCGCTCCTTCGGCAGCCACACCCATCCATCGCCCCTCGTGTGCCCCCAACCCAGGTAGAGGAACTCCACCGTGCGCGTCGGGTCGTGCAACACGAAACGATGCCCGCGAAAGACCATCTTCGGCGGTTCCACATTGTTCTCGCCCACGGAGCGTACATCGTCGCGCCTAGTCATCGCCGTCTGCCATCGCAGCGGCTCATAGCGCTGCATCTCATCGCGAACACCAACATACGCGAGCGTGGTAGCGCCGGCCTTTGTCCACAGTGAGTTCCCATAAGCATGATCCCCATGTGCATGCGTGTCGAACACATAGCGTACGGGCTTGCGTGAGAGCCGTGGAATCTCCTCCATCAGCTCTCGAGTCCGCCCCGGATAGCTGGGGTCCACGAGGATCAGGTAACGGTCCATCTCGATGACAATGGAGTTGCAGTAGCCGGCGTGGGCATCGCCCTCCAGGAACCACACCCCGGGCGCCATCTCCTTCGGAGGAGCGGAGGCTGACCACGCCGTCGCGGCCGACATCACGGCCACGATAGCGGCGCTGCGGCATAGAGACCCGAGGGCGCTGCGAGGTTGCCGCATGACATTCATCTCCCTTTCGTACTATCCTCTTCCGATACCCTAAATCGCAACACGGGCTACGCTATGTCACAACCCAGGTCGCAATCCACCCCTATCCTCGGCACCTCCCCCCTCCGCAAAGAGGGTCGCGCCAAGGTGCTCGGCGAAGCAAAGTACATTGACGACCTCTCGCTGCCCGGCATGTGGTTCGGCGCGACGGTGCGCTCGTCTGTTGCTCGCGGACGCATTCGCAGCATCACCTTTTCGTCCGAGATCGACTGGTCGCAGTTCTGCATCGTGCGCGCGTCGGACATTCCCGGCGAAAACACCATCGTGCACCTCACCAAGGATCATCCCTGCCTCGCCGATGGCATCGTCAATCATCCTGATGAGCCCATCCTGCTGCTTGCCCATCCGGACAAGACGGCGCTCCTCGCAGCCGCCGCGGGCATCCACATTGATTACGAAGAGCTGCCCGGCGTCTTCACCATCGAAGAGTCCGAGACCGCCGTGGAGAACAACGACGCCGCGCGCATTATCTGGCCCGGCAGCGAACATGGCGGCACCGCCAATTGCTTCAAGCAGTATCTGATGTACTCAGGTGATAAGGACGAGACTGAAGCCGGTCTCGCTGCTGCCTTTGAGTGCGCCGACTTTATCGTGGAGGGCGAGTACCACACCGGCGCGCAGGAGCAGCTCTATATCGAGAACAACGGCATCATCGCCGAGTGCTTCCGCAACGCCTCTGGTGCCATCGAAAGTGTCTGCGTGCGCGGCTGTATGCAGTGCCCCTACTATGTCGTCCACGCGCTCACGCTGGTCTTCAACCTGCCGGCGGAGAAGTGCCGCGTGATCCAGGTTGAGACCGGCGGCGCCTTCGGCGGCAAGGAGGACTTCCCTTCCGTCATCGGCTCGCACGCTGCGCTACTGGCGATGAAGTGCGGCCATCCGGTGAAGATTACCTACGACCGCGCCGAGGATATGGCCGGAACGACGAAGCGCCACCCTTCGCGCACACGCCATCGCACGGCAGTGAGCAAGGAAGGCAAGCTGCTCGGCGGCACGATTGACGTGGCCCTCGACGGAGGCGCGTACTCCACGCTCTCACCGGTGGTGCTCTCGCGAGCAACAATCCATGCGCCCGGCCCATACAAGTGGCCACACGTCCGCGTAAAGGCCAAGGCCATGGCAACGAATATTCCGCCGCACGGTGCGTTTCGCGGCTTCGGCGCGCCACAGTCGCTCTTTGGGCTGGAGCGCCACATGGACAAGATTGCGAAGACCATCGGCCTCACGCCGGAGGAGTTTCGCCGCCGCAACTTCCTCGCCACCGGAGACACGACCGCGACCGGACAACCGCTCATCGAGAAGGTGGACATGCAGCACCTGCTCACCCGTGCACTCCAGGAGGCCGGCTACCATGAGAAGCTCGCGCGCTTCGCGGAGGAGAACAAACACTCGTCGATCAAGCGCGGCATGGGCTTTGCGGCCTTCATGCACGGCACCGGCTTCACCGGCTCCGGCGAGCGCCGCCTGAACTCGCTGGTCTATCTCGACATCCTCGAAGATGGCCGCCCGCAGATTCTGGTCTCCTCTACCGAGTTCGGACAGGGCACAAATACCATCCTGTCGCAGGTGGCCGCGCAGACGCTCAACCTGCCCTACGACGACATCCTGGTCGCGCAGCCGGACACCAGCATCGTGCCGGACTCCGGCCCGACGGTCGCTAGCCGCACCGCTATGATCGTCGGCAAACTGGTGGAGCGCGCCAGCCTTCAGATTCTCGCCACGCTGCGCGAGCATGAGCATCTCTCACTCGACCACACGCGCGAGCAGTTCATCGCAGCAGCCAAGAGCCACCGCGCGAAGCACGGAACATTGCGCGCGTCCGTGCGTTACGAACCACCCGCGAAGATCTTCTGGGACGACGAACTCTATCGCGGCGACGCCTACCCCGGCTACGCATGGGCTGTTTACGTAGCCGAAGTCGCCGTCGACCTGAACACCTACATGGCGACCGTCACGCGCTTTGACGCACTGCAGGAGGTCGGCAAGGTGATGCATCCTGTGCTCGCCAAGGGACAGATTGAAGGCGGAGTAGCCCAGGGCATCGGCTACGCGCTGTACGAGAAGTGCATGTGGAAGAACGGCCACATGGCGAACAACCAGATGACCAACTACATCATGCCCACCAGCGCCGACCTGCCCCCGATCCACGTTCACTTCGAGGAAGTCCCGAGCATCCACGGCCCCGGCGGCGCCAAGGGCATCGGCGAGCTGCCCATGGATGGCCCCGCGCCAGCGATCCTCAATGCGATTGAGAATGCCACTGGCATCGCGTTCAACACCATACCGCTGCTGCCCGAGGACATCTACGAACGCATGAGCAGCTTCACCGAGCCGCCGCTGGGCGGAACCGAAGACCTCGATCCCAGCAAAGATCAGGACACGCGCACCGAGGTGACTGCATGAGCCTGGTTCAACTCACCGTCAATGGCAAGCCGCAGCACCTCGACGTTCCGCCGATGAAGCGGCTGCTCGACGTGCTGCGCGAGGACTTGCACCTCACCGGCACCAAGGAAGGCTGCGGCGAAGGCGAGTGCGGCGCGTGCGCTGTGCTGGTCGACGGCGAGCTGGTCAACTCCTGTCTGGTTCCAGCGTTACAGGTGAACGGCGCGCGCATCTGCACCATCGAAGGCGTCAGCACCGAGGGCCGCCTGCATCCGATTCAGCAGTGCTTCCTGGAGCGCGGCGGAGCGCAGTGCGGCATCTGCACGCCGGGCATGATTCTCGCGACGCATCATCTGCTGGACAAGCACCCAAACCCGACCCTGGAGCAGATTCAGGAGGGACTCGCCGGAAACCTCTGCCGCTGCACCGGCTACATGCGCATCTTTGAGTCCGTGCAAGAGGCCGCGAAGCTGGGGGCGAGCTGATGCGATCCGACGTTGCTCAATTCGCTCTCTCTGCGCCCGCCACGCTCGATGCCGTGCTGGCACAGCTCGCCGCCGAGCCGGGCAAGCACACGCCGCTCGCCGGCGGAACCGAGCTGATGGTCGCGCTGAACACCGGACGCCTGACGCAGCACTCGCTGGTCTCGATTCAGCACCTGAAGGAGCTGCGCTTTATCCGCGTTGCAGCAGATGCCATCCAGATTGGCGCGGGTGCGACCTTTACAGATATTCGCCGCGACACAACCATCGCCGCCGAGCTACCGTTGCTCATCCAGTCCGCTTCGTGGACCGGCACCATCGCCAACCAGAACCGCGCGACGCTTGGCGGCAACATCTGCAACGCCTCACCTGCGGCCGACACACCGCCCGCCCTGCTGGCCTATGGCGCGAGCATCACGCTCATCAGCAAAGCCGGAACGCGCACGCTGCCTTACACGGAATTTCACCTGAGCTATAAGAAGATCGTGCTACGGCCCGACGAGCTGGTACACAGCGTGAGCGTGCCGCGCGCGTTTGCGGGCTATCGGCAGTACATACGCAAGGTGGGCACGCGCAATGCGCTGGCGATCTCCAAGATTGCGCTGGCGGCGCTCGCGAAACTAGACGACGACAGGCTCACGGATATCCGGCTCGGCGCTGCCTCGCTCACCGATCGGCCCGTGCGATGTTCTGCCGCAGAAGCTGCGCTGCTCGGCAAGTCGCTCGGCCCCAACGATATCGATGCCACCATCCGCGCCGGACGCGCCGCGCTGGCCGCCGAGACCCACACCATCGACGACATACGCTCTACCGCGAAGTATCGATCAGCCGTCGCCGGAAATCTGTTGGAAGAGTTTCTGCGCTCGCTAGCTGGGTAAACCTGGCGTCTGTTCCAGCAGCCTGCGCGCGCGGTCGAGGTCGTCCGGCGTATCAATATCCAGCGCAAGATTCTCATCCGCAACCGACGCGGCATCCCGCAGCATATCGCGAGCGCCAGTGTCACCTTGCAACCCCATCAGAACGGCAAAACTATTCGCTGGAAAGTACGCCGGGATACCGATCTTGCCCGCGTAGGCCGACCCGGTGATGCGCTCCGGCACCGCGCACAGCACCCGCAGATGCTCGGGCCGCAGCAGAACCTGATCGCAGGTCATGATCACGACGCCTTCAGCCTTCAACATTCCCGCAACATTCACTCCCATGCGAATCGACGCAGCCATGCCCTCATCCGCTTGATCGTTCAGGACAATCAGCGCGCCGCGCTGCTGCAGCGCGTGGCCGTAGTCTCCGTCCGCGCGCACGACAACGATCACAGGCGAGAGTCCCGCCTCCTGCGCAATGCGCAGCGCACGCTCCATCAGCGTCTCCTCGCCCAACACCAGATCTCGTTTTGGGATCCCCAGTCGTCGCGACGCACCCGCCGCCAGAATTACCGCTGCCACACTCATAGCGCACACTGCGCCTGCAAGTAGCGCGACGCTCCACCGGCGGCGAGTTGCTCGGCGACCAGCTCCGGTGTCATGCGCCGCGAGACGCCGAGCTTGCCCTCGCTGCAGGCCTGTATCTCGGCGACGGTTGCAAGCGCGATGGCCTCCGCGCCGTCGCCGCCGAGGTCGAGGCCGACGGGAGCAAAGAGGCCCTCGCAGGCGCGGGCGACGTCCCAGCCAAGAATCGCGGCGGCCTCAGCGACCAGCAGCGCGCTGCGATGCCGCGCGCCCAGCAGCCCAAGGTATCGCGGATGCAGAGGCAGCAACGCGGCCAGCCATGCGCGGTCCTGTTCGTAGCTATGGGACATAATTACCGCAGCATCATTGGCTGTTATCTGCAACGCGTCGAGTGAAGTACCTGCAAGCACGCGCTCGGCCTCCGGGAAGCGATCTGCGCGGGCTAGTTGCGGGCGACCGTCAGCCACAACAACATTCCAGCCGAGCAGCGCGGCCATGCGAACCATCGGCTGCGCATCGTCGCCGGCACCGAAGATCAGCAGGCGCTGCGGTGGGGTGATGACCTCGACAATTGTGCCGGCGGCCTGCGAGCGAAGATTGTCGCTCGATGAGTCTCCAGTTGCCAGTTGCCAGTTGCCAGTTTGGACCGTGCGGCGCAAAGGCGTTCCTCCGCTGGGCAAGATCGTTTCCATCACAAAGCTCTCACCTTGAAGTGACGCAGCCAGTGCCTGCATCAGCGTGGTGAACTCAGGCGTTCCGGCGGGCTCGATCAGAAGATCGACGGTGCCGCCGCAGCCCAGGCCATAGGGAATCTCCGCGGTATCGTCGAAGAGCGTGGAGTAGCGCTCGACGGTCGCGCCATCGCGGACGAGCCACGCGGCCTTGCGAATGACCTCGGCTTCCAGGCAGCCGCCGGAGATGGAGCCCGCATAGTCGCCATTCGCAGCTATCAGCAGCCGCGCACCCACGCGGCGGTAGCTGGAGCCCGCCACACGCACGAGCGTGACCATCGCCACGGCGTCGCCGCGCTGCCAGAGTTCGACGATTTTGCGGCGCTCGATCATAAGACAGTGAGTAAGCTCACGACTCCTTGCTGGTAAAAGTATGGATGCCGCACTCCAGCTTGTTGCCGCCCCAGCGGCCGCTGCGCGGGTCAGCCCCGGCGGCCGGGACCGCCGTGCAGGGCTCGCAGCCAATGCTGGTATAGCCCAACTCATACAGCGACAACCGCGGAATCTTGTGCTGGCGCGCATAGGCCTCCACGCGGGCCATCTCCCAGTCCGCGAGTATGCTGACCTTCTTCATGCGTTTGCCGCTGGGCAGCGTGTGGTCTTCCACCTTCTTCAGGCCGGCACGTGTGGGCGACTGCTCGCGGCGCAGCCCGGTGAACCACCATGAGTAGGGCTCGAGCGTGCGCATCAGCGGCTCAACCTTGCGAATGGCACAGCACTTCGCCGGCTCGACGATGTGCAGCAGACCGAACTCGCGCTCATGCTCTTCGAGTGTGGTGACGGGCATTGCGTTGATGAGGTTCAGGTTCCACTCACTCACCATGCGGTCGCGATATTCCAACAGCGCCGCGAAGTGATAGCCAGTCTCAAGAAAGATGACGGGAACCTGCGGCAAATGTTGCAGCACCATGTGCAGCACGACCATGTCTTCTGTCTGGAAGCTGCTGGTGAGGCAGACGCGCTGGCCGCGCGAGGCTTCGACGATCTCCGCGACCACATCTTCGGCGGTGAGCGCCTCCAGATCGGGCGACGGGCTGATGAGGGCTTCGCTCATGACGGGTCTCCTTCGCTGGAGTCTACTCCCAGCCACTGGAGCGCAGCGGCGGCGCTCTCAAACCAGGCGTCGCCGGCGATCTCACGCAGCGCAGCCAGCGGCTCGCGGCTGAGTACCGTGCGCGCGGAGATGGCCGTGACCTGCGCCAGTTGCAGCGCACGCACCACCGCTGGCAGGGATGCTTCGGGAATTAGCTCGTCATCGACGATGACCGCGGCGAGCCCCTGCGATTGCATGGAGTCACGCAGGGCGAGTGCCTCAGCCGTTAGACCAAGCAGCCAGACGAACGCAGTGGGCTTCGGCGCGGGCGTGTGGAGATTGAGCGGTGCAATCGGTGCCAGCAGCATGGCTGCGCCGACCGTGGCGTTGCTGATGGGGTCGATGAGGATCATCGCGCCCATCTCGCGATTCTCCGCGTAAGCGTCAAAGAAGAGCGGCAACGCAGAATCGAACTCCACCTCGCCGATGTCGTTGATGTTCAGCCGCTGCGCGTTGCGGTGCTCGGCGGAGTTCACATCCACGCTGTAGCGAATGACGCGGGCCGTGGCGCGCACCACGCGTGTGGTGTGCTTGATGAGATAGGAACTCCCGGCGGCAAGCGGCTTTTCGTGCATCCAGACCACCATCGCGCGGAACGCGCTGTCGGCGTGGGGCGCTGCGTCGCCTTCCGCAACCAGCATCTCGCCGCGGCTCAGGTCAATCTCGTCTTCGAGTTCGAGCGTCACACTGCGCGGAAAGCTTGCCGACTTCAGGTCGCCGTCGTAGGTGACGATCGTCTTGACAGTCGTAACCTGTCCGCTGGGCAGAGCGCGGACTCGCTGGCCGGGGCGGACCTCGCCACGCTCTACGCGGCCGGCGAATCCGCGAAACTCGGCATTCGGCCGCACCACCAACTGCACCGGAAAGCGCAGCGGCTCTTCGGCGATCTCGGCAAAGGTGAGCGGCACCGTCTCAAGGTAGTCGAGCAGCGTGGGGCCGCTGTACCACGGCATCGCCGTGCTGGGCTCCACGACGTTGTCTCCCGCCAGCGCGCTCACCGGAATCACCGCAACACTGCGCAGTCCGAGCTGGGCCGCAAGCTGTGTGAACTGCGCGCTCACCTGGGCGAAGACCTCGGGGCTGTAGCCCACCAAGTCCATCTTGTTCACCGCAGCGACCACGTGCGGTATGCGCAACAGGCTCGCAATATACGTATGTCGGCGCGACTGCGGCAGCAATCCTCCGGCCTTCACAAACG
>Ga0302319_10020705_pt1 | contig 11871 bp, 9 predicted proteins | sample Bog_T0_2_FD_203319 | JGI IMG/M metagenome (GOLD analysis project Ga0302319, IMG submission 203319) | Peat permafrost microbial communities from Stordalen Mire near Abisko, Sweden - Bog_T0_2 | ecosystem: Environmental > Terrestrial > Soil > Wetlands > Peat | place: Sweden: Abisko, Stordalen Mire...
TTGAGACGCACAAGCGCCCTGGGATCCACGCCCTTGCAGAACACCGTGACATTTCCCGTGACGTTGGCGATAGTCGGACTGCACCATCCCGTGGTGGTTTGGCGGATTACGACCGGCGATTGCGCTGCGACCGCCACCAGCAGGAGATATGCCGCTGCGATCATTTGCTTGCCGCTTTCTTCCTGGGTGGAGATTTTTCTTTCCAGGTGCCAGAACTTTGATCGACAGAGATGGTCACATCGCCCTGCACACCCTGCACCGCTGGGCTGCCCGCTCCAGTCGTTGTCTGCTCAACAACGTTCGTTTGTGTCTTCGAGATGGGCTGTACGGCGGGTGCGGAGACAGTCTTAGGCGCTGCTTGCGCCGTGCTCTTCAGATAAGCGAGCGTCAGGCCGCCGGTCAAAGCCAGAACGGCCATGGCCACTGCCAGCGGCCCCAACCACCTGCGTTCCTTGTCCCGTTTGATTCTGGAGAGTGCTCCGAACACCAGAAAGAGTGCAAACCCGGCCAAACCGAGTGGTTCGGTCAAAACCTTTGCCCAGTCGTGCATAGGCCAAGTCCTCCGAGGCTGTTCTCCACGCGGACCGAAACAGAAGATGAATTTATCTTTCTCCTGAATTGCTGTCAATGCGAATCGTGAGCGGAGAACTCATTTAGCTGGCAGGAATTTCCTACAGAAATACTGACGCTGATTGGATCTGGCATGACGCGATGTTGAGGGGATTGCCTCTTAGTACTACAGTTGTATTTGCTGTGGAAGGTCCTGAACCGGGCCTAAAGGCCCTGATTTTCCGGCCAGTTTTCAGGGGGATGAATCCCCCTGCTCCCTCCGAAAGAGCCATCAGCAACTGTAGTACCAGCTTTACGGCGTGGCTGAAGCCACGCCCTTTCAAACCGCGAGTTGAATCAGAGGCTCCCTAGCTGGCTTTGCAGATGGCGCATTGGCAGTGGCGACGGAGGAAGTCCCAGGAGTAGATGCCGCTGGAGTGGCCGTCCTGCCAGTTGAACTGGATGGCGTAGCGGCCCACGGCGTGGGCGCTGGCCGGCCGCGCTGGGGCCTCGTACATTTGCAGAAGCTGTTTTGGTTTGGGCTTGGGCTGGCCCGGCTCGCGGCCCTGCTGCTGGCGCTCTTCGACGCAGGTGGCGCAGGGGCAGGCGTCGCGCAGCCAGACGAAGTTCCAGTGGCTCTTGTGGCCGTCTTCCCAATCGATCTCCATGCCGGTGCCTTCGGTCTTGAGGACGCGCACTTTGCTGGGGGTCAGAGCCTGTTTGCTGAGCGCGCCGACGCGTGCGTTTTCGCGCTGTTGGCGCTCCTGTTCTTCTTTGCTGAGAAAGCGAATTCCCTCGTGGCTCATAGTTCTATTTTGCCTGAATTTCCGGGCTGCCCCTTATGCGTGGTTTTTCCAGAAGAAATAGGCTGCCATGCCCAGGCCGATGACCACAACCAGGCCGCGCAGGAAGCGTGGGTTGAGCCGCTGCGAAACACGCGCGGAGAGATAGCCGCCGATGGCGCAGGTGACCATGGCGAAGAGGCAGTAGCGCCACTCCACCTTGCCGCTGAAGGCAAAGAGAAGGCAGGCCATGCCGTTGGCCATGGTGGTGGAGACGACTTTCATGGCATTCATCTCGTTCAGGTCCTGAAAGCCGAAGACGGAGAGCAGCGAAATGATGAGGAATCCCGCGCCCGCTCCGAAATAGCCGATGTAGAAGCAGACCAGCATGGTGGCGAGGACCAGCGGCCAGTAGTTGCGCTGGCTTTCCGCCTGATTGTCCGACGGGGCCGGCTCGCCTTTGGCACGCTGCCTGCGCTGCAACTGCTTCATCACCGGTTCACTGAGCGCGAAGACCAGCGCGGCGAAGAGCAGCAGCCAGGGGACGAGCTGGATGAAGGTGGTTGCCGGGGTGTTGAGCAGAATAATGGCGCCGATGGAGCCGCCGACCAGGCCGGCGAGCGCCATCTTCCAGGCCAGAGATAGGTGTCTGCGAACCTCATCGCGGTAGCCGGCGATGGAGGTGAGCTGACCCGGCCAGAGGGCAACTGTATTGGTGGCGTTGGCCTGGATCGGTCCCATGCCGATGGCCAGCATAGCGGGAAAGCTGAGAAACGAACCACCGCCAGCGACGGCGTTCAGGGTGCCAGCCAAAAAGGAGGCGACGATGACCCAGGGAAGCCGCCAATCAATGGCCCGAAGCTGGGTCCAGCTCTGGGCCCAGCTGTCAGGTAGAAATGTGAGGAAAGTTGAGCAGTGCATCTATAACCATTCTAACGGCCGCGTAATTTAAGGTTTTGGCGCGTATGCGTGCCAGAAGAAATAAGCAGCCGTAATAAATCCGATGCTCGCGACGAGCCTTCGCATCACCTTTTGATTGATTTTCTTGCTGTAACGCGCGCCCAGATAGCCGCCGAGAGCTGCCAGCACGGCCATCAGAGCGCAGTATCCCCAGACCACTTTGCCGTTCAAGATGAACAGAACGACGGCGACGCCGATGGAGGCGGCTGCGGTGACGACCTTCAACGCGTTCATTTCATGGATGTTAGTGACGCCGCAGAGGCCGAAGAGCGCCATAACAAGGAATCCGCCGCCGGCGCCGAAGTAGCCGACATAAACGCTGACCACGGCCATGCCGAAGATGAGCCAGAAGTCCGAGCCGCTGCTGCGGCGGCGGGTGGCCAGCCAACCGCCCAGAGGCCCACTCAAGACAAACATGATCGCGGCGAAGAGCAGCAGCCAGGGCAGCAGGAATAGAAAGCGGCTGCTGGGGGTGATGACCAGCAGCCATGCCCCCAGGATTCCGCCTACTGCGGAAGCTATGGTCAGCGGAATCAAGCGCTTCTTGTGGTTATGCAGATCTTCGCGGTAGGCGAATACCGAAGTGACCTGGCCGGGCCAAAGCGCGACGTTGTTGGTGGCCTGCGCCGAGACCGCACCGGTGCCACTGCCCTTCATGGCATTGAGCAGCGCGGGAAGCGAGAGAAACGATCCGCCTCCGGCAATGGTATTGAGGGCCCCGGCAAGATACGAAGCGACAGGCAGCCAGAGAGCGTGCAGAATATGCAAAAAAGAAGATGGCATAACTCAATGTAATGGCTTTATGCCGCTTCCCCAAGGCATATTTGCCGCGCCCGGGAATCGATGCAACGGCGGGTTCATGAGAGGATGCCCGCAAACTGATACACTCCGGTTGAATCCCTTTTCGGAGAAGTACACCTACGCTATGAAAAGACTCGCCCTGCTGCTCGCCTGCGCTGCCACTATTACAGCGGCACAAACTCCGACGACCACCCCCGCTCCGGCCAAGAAGCCGGCGACTGCCGCTTCCGCGGCCAAGCCGGCCACCAAAGCTGCCACGACGGCCAAGACAGGCACAGGGACGGCTGCCAAGTCCACGGTTGCTTCCGCAGTGAAGTTCCCGCCGGGAGTCAAGCCTTCTCTCCGGGCGATGCGAACTGCTTTTGCCCTCAAGTACCAGGACATTGAAGTCGGGACTGGACCTCTAGCTGAGCCGCTGAAGCTTTACAAGGTGAAATACACCGGCTGGCTGGCCGCGGATGGCAAGAAATTCGACTCTTCCGAAGATCATCCGGGCAAGGAACCGATCCAGTTTCCCCAGGGGCGCGGACGCGTGATTCCAGGCTGGGACCAGGGGTTTGAAGGCATGAAGATCGGCGGCAAACGGCGCATCTTCATCCCCTGGCAGCTGGCCTACGGCGCTGCGGGACGGCCGCCAGTAATTCCGGCCAAGGCTGACCTGGTTTTCGATGTGGAACTGGTGGATGTGACCGATATGCCGCCTCCGGGAATGCCTGGTGGGCCGGGGGGCCGACCGATGCCGCCGCGTCCTGTAACGCCAGGCGCTCCGGGCGCGAATCCGGCTGCTCCGCCGACCCCACAGGTTGGCGCAACCCCGCAAAGGCCGGGCGACCCGACGACTCCTGGGAGTTCCGTGGAGCCGCAGAAGACGGTCGTTGTTCCATCGGGACCACCGACTCCTCCACCGGCTGCGCCGGCGACGCCGCCCACCGCTCCGCAGACCACGCCTCCGCCGCAAGACAAGCCGGCTGATCCTCAGCATTAGGCCGTTCGCAACAAGCAAGCAATTAGACACCCGGCAACTCTGGCGTGGCTGCCAGCAGTTGCCGGGTGTAATTTTCTTTAGGGCTGGCGCAAAGTTGTTCCGCTTCGCCAGTTTCGACCAGACGGCCGTGCTCCATAACGGCGATGCGCGTGGCCAGATAGCGCACCAGCGGCATGGAGTGGCTGATGAACAGGTAGGTCAGGCCGTGCTCGCGCTGCAAGGTGCGCAGCAGGTTTACGATCTGCGCGCCGACGCTTACGTCCAGCGCGGAAACCGGCTCATCGAGAACGACGAACTGCGGCTTCAGCGCCAGCGCGCGGGCGATGTTGATGCGCTGGCGCTGGCCTCCGCTGAATTCGTGCGGAAAACGCCCGAGCGCGGACTCGTCCAGACCGACGGAGAGCATCAATTCCCGCGCCACGGATCGCAGACCGGCTTTTCCCGTGGGAACGCCCGCTTCGCGACGATGTATTACGAGCGGTTCGGTGACGATGTCCAGAATTCGCATGCGCGGGTCGAGCGCGGCTGAGGGGTCCTGAAAGACGGGCTGCATCTGGCGGCGTAGTCCCTGAATTGTGCCGGGGCCGACTTCGACGCCCGCCACGCGAATCGTTCCTGAGGTTGGCTCAACCAGCCCGAGAATCATGCGCGCCAGGGTGCTTTTGCCGGAGCCCGATTCGCCCACCAGCCCGAGCGTTTCGCCGCGCGCGATGGTCAGACTTACGTCGCGGACGGCGAAGTTGTCCTGCTGGCGCAAGCCCATGCGTCTTGGGTAATTCTTGCTGACCTGCTCGACTTCTACCAGGGCCATAGATTCCGATGGTAAACGTTAGTTGTTTAGTCCAGCTTGGGGTGCAGCTTGTGGAAGCCGGTGGCTTCCTGATAGGCGCGGGCGAAGGCGCAAAGCTTCGCGTCCTGGTAATGACCGGCGAGGAAGGTGAGGCTGACCGGTGTACCTGGGCCGCCGATATCGTCGTTGTCTCCGTCGTCGACTTTGGGCGGTTTCGGGGCATCCGCGCCGCGCAGGCCGTTGGGCAGGATCAGAGCTGGATGACCAGTGAGATTGGTGGCCGTGAGTTGGTCGCCGTTGGTGGGGGTGACGACGACGTCCACCTGCTCGAAGACTTTGGATAGCTCTCGGATCGCGAGTGTACGGGCGCGGTTGGCCTGGATGTATTCGACGGCCGGGTAGAAGCGGGCGACACGGAAGTCGTTGGGCCAGTCTCCCGGCCCCTGCATGGTGAGCAGCTTGTCGCGGCCGGTCATGGTGAGTTCGTCAAATGCCGCAGCGGCCTCGGCGGTGAGCAGCGGAGTCATGGCGCCGTAGGGCAGTTTGGGTAGTTCGACCGGGATCAGGTTCACGCCGAGGGACTTGAGCTTTTCGATGGCCGCCAGATCGAAGCGCTGGTCGTAGACTCGGCGAGCGTAGGCAGCGGTGCGGAAGGCGTTGCGCTCTTCACGGTGCTTCTTCTGCTCGGCGGTTTCACCGGGCTTCGGCTCGGGGAGTTTGAGCGCCGGGATGGGATCGAACTCGCTCCTGAAGTAGCCGATGCGCAGTGCTTTCCAATCCAGGTCGGCGTTCCAGTTGAAGGCCGCTTCGCGCACCGAGAGATCCTGGCCGTCGGGTCCATAGATGCTGTTGAGAACGATGGCGCAATCCTCGACGGCGCGGCAGATGGGGCCGAGCTTGTCCATGGTCCAACTGAGGGCCATGGCGCCGGTGCGGGGGACGAAGCCGAAGGTGGGGCGCAGGCCGGTGTCTCCGCAGCGCGTGGAAGGCGACGAGATGGAGCCGAGCGTCTCGGAGCCGATGGCGAAGGCGACACATCCGGCCGCGACGGCGCTGGCTGGGCCGGCGGAGGAGCCACTGGAGCCCTGGTGCGGGTTCCACGGGTTGCGCGTCTGACCGCCAAACCAGTGGTCTCCCATGGCCAGCGCGCCGAGAGTGAGTTTGGCAACTAGGATGGCGCCCGCAGCGTCCAGACGCTGGACTACCGTTCCGTCTTCGTCGATGACTTGCATTTCAAAGCCGCCCGCGCCCCAGGTGGTTGGATAGCCTTTCACTGCAAGCAAATCTTTTGCGCCCCAGGGAATGCCGTGCAGCGGGCCGCGGTATTTTCCGGCGGCGATTTCGGCGTCCGCGGCCTTGGCCTGGGCGATGGCGCGGTCTTCGGTCAGGGTGACGTTGAAGTGTAGCTTGGGGTCGTAGCGCTTGAGGCGGGCGAGATACATCTGCGTGAGCGCGAGCGCGGTGATTTTCTGCGTGCGCAGCAGTTCGGCCTGTTCGCGGACGGAGAGGAAGGCGATCTCCTCGGAATTCGCGGAGACGGTCGCCGAGGGCGCGGCACTCCAGCGTGGCTCTTCCTTGGCGGTGTCGAGCTTTGCGCCCGGCGGCAGCGGATCGAAGACAAAGGCCGGCGCTACGCTATTCGGCATCTTCAGCTTGCGGATTTCCTCGTAGGACTCACGCTGCTGCTCCAGGCCCTCGAGCATCATCTTCTTTTGGTCCGCGCTAAGCTGCACACCGGCGAGAGCTGCAGCGTGATCCAGCATCTCTTCGGTCACATGGAAAGGCTCGGCGGGCATTTTGGTCTCCTGCGCCTGCGCGGCGAGTGTGTACAGCACGCCCGGCAACAGCGCCGAAGCAATCCCGGTCTGGCTGCAGGCAGCCAGAAATCCTCTACGATCCAATGCCATGGTGGAAGGCCTTCCCCGAAAGAAAATATCGTTATCTTCGAAAGCTAACGGGCCAGACTGGGGCAACGCAAGTCTTAATCGAACTCGGGGAGTAAGCGGCTTTGATCGGGACACATGGGCGCGCAAAAAAGCGAGTCCATCCCACACAAGCGACTGGACTCGGGTTGCGAACCTGTGAATCTTATTGGACCGCGATCTTGAGCACGTACGCGTAGTTGCAGGATGCGGATGCGGGCAGCTTCACGTTGAGCGCCTCCGGAGTTTGCAGCCAGGTGAGTTTTTCCGGTGATCCTACCAGCTCGACGGACTGGAGCTTGAGGCCTTTCCCTTCCTTTTCGGTACCGAGCGCGTGGATAGTCGCGTAGCCTTCTGCTCCGGCTGCCGGGCATCCCATGCCGATGGCGTAGACGGTGTTGCCTTTGGCGGTGAAGCGGAAGTCTTCCGTTGTATAGGGCTTGGTGTCCTGGTCGTGGAATGCGCCCTCGGTCACTTTGGTTGGACCTTCGCCGTAGACCTTCCACGGGGTGGTGTCGTAGATGGCTTCGCCGTTGGCTTTGAGCCAGGTTCCCATGGCGAGGAGCGTGGTCTGGATCTGATCCGGAATCGTTCCGTCCGGTTTGGGTCCGATATTCAGCAGCAGATTGCCATTCTTGCTGACGATGTCGATGAGCTGATGGACGAGGAAGTCTGGCGGCTGATACTGGTCGTGCTCGATGTAGCCCCAGGAGAGCTTGCTGATGGAGGTATCGGTCTGCCAGTGGTCGGGGACGATCTCCGCCAACTGGCCGCGCTCGAAGTCGCGCACGGCCGACTTCCAGTCCATCGAGTAGTCCTTGAAGTTGACTACGCCTGTGTAGCCGTGGGCGGCGGCGAAGTTGTAATAAAAGGCGTCAAACTCCTGCACGCGCGAGCGGAAGTTGGGCTGGCCGATCCACCAGTCGTAGTAGACGATCTCCGGCTTGTATTTTTCGACCAGCTCGGTGGCGCGGGCCAGCCAGTCGGCTGTCCAGGCTGGATTGACGTAGGTCCAGTCGTTGACCAGGTTGTTGCCATTCTGGCCCTGGAGCCAAGCATGCGCGGGGCCATAGAGTGAGGCGTATTTGGGGTCGTTGACGTCGGAGCGGATGCTGCGGCCGCCATCGAAGAAGAAGTTGTGCTCGGCGCGATGCGAGGAAAGCCCGAAGTGGAGACCTTCCTTGCGCACCGCCGTTGCCAGGTCGCCGATCACATCGCGCTTGGGGCCCATCTTGACTGCGGTCCAGTCCGACAAACCCGAGTCATACATGGAGAAGCCGTCATGGTGCTCGGCCACGGGAACGACATAGCGCGCACCGGCTTCCTTGAAAAGGTGCGCCCACGCGTTCGGGTCCCACTTCTCGGCGGTGAATTTGGGGATCAAGTCCTTATAACCGAGCTCGTCTTTGTGAGCCGGATCTTTCGATGCGAAGTTTTCCTGGAAATTCTTGTAGGCGCCTTCTTTGGGCCGGTACATGTTGCGCGGATACCACTCGTTCTCAGCTCCTGGCACCGAATACACGCCCCAGTGGATGAAGATGCCGAACTTCGCGTCCTTATACCACTGCGGGATTTCGTAGTGGCGAAGGCTTTCCCAGTCCGGCCGGAAGGGACCATCGTGGGCTTGGCGCTCGGCTTCCTTCAGCAGTGCATTGCGCTGCGTATCGTATTTCGCAACGGACTTTTGCCATTCCTGATCAATCTGCTCGGCTGTTTTGGTGTTGGCGGTGGGCGCCAGCGGATCGACCGCTTTGGTCTGCGCGGAGAACAAGGGAGCGGAGAGTAGCAGAAATACAGGAAGTGCACGAAGCAGATTGGGCATAGGTCCGCATAGTAAACGATGACTCGCAGACTGAGCAATGCAGATGCGGAGCGTTCTCGGAGTGGCATGAGAAAGCTACACGAACGTAGCCACCGGCTGCAGCGGACTATCCAGCACCCGGCGCAGAGCCAGTTCCGCCGACTCGGGCCTGCCGAGAAGGTACCCCTGTGCCTCATCGCAGCCGAGTGAGCGCAGGATATGCATCTGCTCCTCAGTTTCCACACCTTCTGTGACCACACGCAGGTGGAGGGCCTCGGCCATCGACAGCACGGAGCGCACCATGCTGACGGTAGCCGAGTCGGTGGTGAGGTCGCTGACGAAGGAGCGGTCCAGCTTGACGGCGTCGATCGGCATGCGCTGCAGATAGCTGAGGGAGGAGTAGCCGGTGCCGAAGTCGTCAAGTGCGACGCTCACGCCCAGCCTTTGCAGTTCGCGAATGCGGGCGACTGCCAGGTTCAGGTCGCGAATAAAGATGCCTTCGGTGATTTCGAGTTCCAGTAGATGCGGCGGGAAATTGGAATTTGCAAGCGCTTCGGTCACCATCTGCGTAAAGTCAGGGCGCATGAACTGCATGGGCGAGATATTGACAGCGACGCCGATCTTCCTGCCGGAGCCGGTCCAGAGTTTCGCCTCGCGCAGGGCATCGTACATGACACGGCGACCAATTTCAGAGATCAGGCCGGTCTGCTCGGCGATGGGAATGAAGCGGTCGGGAGGGACCGTGCCTAATTCCGCGCTGTGCCAGCGGCAAAGCGCCTCAAAGCGCACCAGCCTGCCGGTGGCAATCTGAAACTGCGGCTGGAAGACGACGTGGAACTCGTCCTGGCGCAACCCACGCAAGAGGGCGGATTCGATCTGGTGGCGCTGGACAGCGCGCTCTTGCAATCCTGGGTCGGCGACGAAGATCGCGTCTCCTCCGCGGCTCCGGGCTTCGAGCATGGCCGCGCGGGCGTATTTGAGAAGGGCTTCTGAGGCGGTATCAGCTTGATGACCGGATGGATTCCTGGGGTCCCGGTCGGGCGCTGCTCCAGCGGCGCGCCTGGATTCGCTGCCTCGGCGCCCTGTATGGCTGGCCTTGACAGGCTCCGAGTAGGCGACGCCGATGCTGGCGGAGACGGGTATCCCGTGTTTGCCCGATTCTCCGAAGCGATGGAAGGTCTCGCGCAGCTGGGTGGCGCGATCTAGGGTTGCTGCGTCATAAGGAGCAGCGTGCATCATGACGCCGAAGACATGATCGTCCAGCCGGCCCAGCACTTCGCCGGGCTGGCGGAAGGACTGCAGGATTACGGCCAGTTCGCTCAGCACTTCATCGGCTACGTTTCGTCCGAAGGTGCCTTTGAGGAAATCGAAACTGTCGATCTCAACATACAGCACCGCCATGCAGTTAGAGGGACAGGCACAGTCCTGAAGCGCCGCCTTGAGTTGCTCCTCAAAGGAACGGCGGTTGGGAAGGTTGGTGACTGGATCGTAATTGGCCAGATAGGCGAGACGGTCATTGGCGAGCTTCTGGTCCGTGATCTCTTCGCTGGTGAAGAAGCAATGCTGCTTGCCGTCGCTGATGGGCATGCGGGTCACGTTGTTGCGGACCCAGATGAGGGTGCCGTCTTTGCGCAGGAACTGGCGTTCGGCGCAATAGCTGGTTATCTCCCCGGTGAGGAGCGAGGTCAGGTTCTTGTCGAGCGCCTGTTTGAATTCCGGGGCGATGAAATCCCGTACCCGCCTGCCGATCAATTCGCTTGCGTCATATCCGAGGATGTTCGCGGCAACTGCGTTGGCCGAGGAGATCTCCCCATCCAGAGAGATAATTCCCATCCCGACGGCAGATGAGTCGTAGGCCATGCGCAGCCGGTCCTGGCTGGTCTGCAGCTCCCGGGTAGCGCTTTCCAGCCGCTTCTCAGCCCAGGCTCGCTTCCAGTCGGTCCAGAGCAGAAGGCAGAGCACTAATACTTTGAAGACCGTGACTGTCTGCCAGTCTTCTAACGATCGCTTCAGGGTGCGCGAGACTTCCGCGATGTGATTTTCGGAGGCGTTTTGGAATGCGCCCTCCCAGGCCTGCGCGGCCAGTTCGGCGTGATCGAATGCGGCTTGCCCGATCCCGGCATCGGACGCTTGCCCCGGCTGAGCATCCAGGACGGTAGCCAACGTTACGCCGCTGGAACCAGTCTTGAGGCTGTCCGCAGGCACTGAGGCGAGCATCCTGTCCCGTACGTCCCGGTAGGCCAACCAGCTCCGGTGAAACTGGAGTTGGCGATCTGCCGGGGAATCGCGAAGCTGGGCCAGACTGGATTCCGCCTTCGCAATGGCAGCGTCCCTTTGCCCCAGCGCTGCGAGAGTTTTTTCCAGCTGAGCGGGGTCGCCCCTGGCGAGGAGCACCCGGTAAGAACTGAGCCGGTCTTGCTGAAGTTGATTACGGAGTTCGCCCGCCAGCCGTATTCCCTGCTCATCCAGCGCGTGGACGTCATACAGCAGTTGCAGGTCGCGGTGGAGCATGGGAAAGATGCCGAGCGTCGCATACGCAACCGTAACCACGATCACCGCTGCCAACCCATAGCGAAACGGGGAGGCAGATGGGAAAATCGAAGCTAGTCGCTGTCTGGCGGAACTCCACTCTGTCCAGGGCAAACCCATGAAGTTTAAGTTACTACGGTACTTACGATCACGGAGCGCAAATCACACGAAAGTAACATAAACATCACTCTGAATGTACAAAGATTTGGCTCAGAATCTGCGTAATTTCGATGCCCGCACTCATTTATGCGATAGAAATTTCGTAAATTATCATTCGCCTAAGGCCGCGCTGGTAACAAGTGGAGTGAAGCAGCGCCAGATTGGGCTCGATGAGGGAGTCCGGACTGACACTGCTTGACTTTTCAAAGCATCGGCCCACGGGGCTCGCTAAATGTCGAGGTTCTTTACATCCAGGGCATTATCTTCGATGAACTTGCGGCGTGCCTCGACGTCCTCTCCCATCAGCGTGGTGAAAATGTGCTCGGTTTCCGCAATGTCTTCCAGCTTGACCTGAAGCAACGTGCGCACCGAAGGATCCATAGTTGTCTCCCAAAGCTGTTGCGAAGTCATTTCCCCAAGACCCTTGTAACGCTGCACCTGGTACTCTTTTTTTCCTTGCTCGACGACAAATTCAAAGAGTTCGCGCGCGGTTCGCTTTTCAACCGGCTCACGATTGGCGCGAACAGCCTTCTTGGGCGCGACCTTGGGGGTCGCAGCTCCAGATTCGACCGGCTCGGCGGCGGCATCGATCT
>Ga0302319_10020706_pt1 | contig 11870 bp, 8 predicted proteins | sample Bog_T0_2_FD_203319 | JGI IMG/M metagenome (GOLD analysis project Ga0302319, IMG submission 203319) | Peat permafrost microbial communities from Stordalen Mire near Abisko, Sweden - Bog_T0_2 | ecosystem: Environmental > Terrestrial > Soil > Wetlands > Peat | place: Sweden: Abisko, Stordalen Mire...
CCACGTCTATATGTAGCGGTTGTCTGCGTTAAGCGGATAGGCGCGGATCGGACGACGACGCCCGACCCGTTGAGCGCCCGCCCACCTCACGCAAACTCCATGATCACCGCGTCGACGGCCAGCGAGTCGCCGGGCTTGGCGACCAGCTTGACGACCACGGCATCGCGCTCGGCGACCAGCACGTTCTCCATCTTCATCGCCTCGACGACGCACAAAGCCTCGCCGGCTTTGACGTCCTGGCCTTCCTTGACGCTGATCGATTTGACCAGACCCGGCATCGGGCACAGCAGGAAGCGGGTGTCGGCCGCGCCTTTGCGGTCGAGCATCCACTGCGCGAGGTCCGCTTCGCGCACGGTGAACACCCGGGCAAAAGCGTGGGCGCCGCCATGAGAGATCTCGTAGCCGTTGAGGATCGGCCGAATCTTGGCCGAAACCGGCCGCTCGTCGACATCGCCGCGCCACACCGGCAGGCCGGGCGACCAAGGCGAATCGACCCGTATCCGTTTGCCGTCGGCGAACACCACGTCGAGGCCGCCCTGCGCCTCGCGGTCGATCACTTCCACTTCGACCTGCTTCTTGCCGAGGACGACGACTCGCTTGACGTCGAACGCCAGCTTCTCTGGCGCGCGCAGCTGGCCGGTGATCTTGCGCTTGCGGGTGTTCTGGCGATGATCGACGAACGCCGCGATGCCCGCGATGACCTGCTCGACCTCGCCCTCGGGAACCGGACGTGAAAACCCGTTGGGGAATTCCTCGGCGATGAAGCCGGTCGACAGCCGCCCCTCGCGCCAGCGCGGATGCTGCATCAGCGTCGACAGGAACGGAATATTGTGCCGGATGCCGTCGATATAGAACGAGTCGAGCGCGTTGGCCTGAGCGTCGATGGCTTCCAACCGCGTCGGCGCGTGGGTGACGAGCTTGGCGATCATCGGATCGTAAAAGATCGAGATTTCGCCGCCCTCGTAGACGCCGGTGTCGTTGCGCACCGTGATCCCCTCGAACGTGCCCTCCGCCGGAGGACGATAGCGCACGAGACGGCCTGTCGACGGCAGGAACGAACGGGTCGGGTCCTCGGCGTAGACACGGCTCTCGACCGCCCAGCCGTCGAGCTTCACGTCGTCCTGGGTAATCGTCAGTTTCTCGCCAGCGGCGACGCGAATCATCTGCTCGACGAGGTCGACGCCGGTGATGAGTTCGGTGACGGGATGCTCGACCTGGAGGCGGGTGTTCATCTCCAGGAAGAAGAAGCTGCGGTCCTGACCGGCGACGAATTCGACGGTGCCGGCCGAATCGTAATCGACGGCCTTGGCGAGCGCGACCGCCTGCTCGCCCATCTTGCGCCGGGTGGCCTCGTCGAGCAGCGGCGACGGCGCCTCCTCGATCACCTTCTGGTTGCGGCGCTGGATCGAGCATTCGCGCTCGCCCAGGTAGACCACGTTGCCGTGTTTGTCGCCGAGCACCTGGATTTCGATGTGCCGGGGATTGACGATGAATTTCTCGACAAACATGCGGTCGTCGCCGAACGACGACTTGGCTTCCGACCGCGAGCGAGCGAAACCCTCAGCGACTTCCTGCCGCGAATGGGCGATGCGCATGCCCTTGCCGCCGCCGCCGGCCGACGCCTTGATCATCACGGGATAGCCGATCTCGTCGGCGATTTGCGCCGCGTGCTCCGGGGTCTCGATCACGCCGAGATAGCCGGGCACCGTGCTCACATGGGCGGCGTTGGCGAATTTCTTCGATTCGATCTTGTCGCCCATCGCCCGGATGGCGCGGGTGTTGGGACCGATGAACACGATTCCGGCTTCCGCCAGCGCCACGGCGAAGGCTTCGCGCTCGGAGAGGAAGCCATAGCCGGGATGCACGGCTTCCGCGCCCGTCTGCCTGCAGGCCTCGATGATCTTTTCGATGACGAGATAGGATTGCGCCGCCGCGGGCGGCCCGATGAGCACCTTTTCGTCGGCCATCTCGACGTGCAGCGCGTCCTTATCCGCTTCGGAATAGACGGCGACGGTCTGGATCCCCATCTTCCGCGCAGTCTTTATGACGCGACAGGCGATCTCGCCTCGATTGGCGATCAGGATTTTTTTGAACATCATCCCCTCAAACGCACGCCCTGGCCGGGCGTATTCGTGGAGGGTTCTTAAGCGCTGGACAGCGCGCCGTAAATATGGCCCATGGCCGCGTCCGTTAGCAAATCGGATGACCCGGTCGGGCGCAGGGCGCGATTGCAAGCGGGGGTTGTGCTCTTGACTTAATGCAAATCCTGTTACACCAACCGCATCAGATAATATGATCGTGACTCAGATGACCGCCGGCACAGACATCTCTTATAAGACCATCTCGCCGAAGCGTACCGATTATGGTTCGCAATTCGAAATCTTGGTGTCTGTACTCTACCACGGGATCGTGAAGGCCGGAGACACGGTCGTCGATGGCGGCGCGAACGCCGGGTTGCATGCCGGACCTTTGGTCAGGCTCGCAGATGTAAATGGGAAATTGATTGCTTTCGAGCCGATTCCGGAGGTCTTCGCTCAACTCAAACGCAATCTCGGACGCTGGCCGGCGGAACTTCATAATGTCGCGCTCTCCGACCACCCCGGGAGCGCCGACTTTGTCGTCAACAAGTCCAACGCCGCGCTCAGCCACCTCAAGCATCAGTACGACGAGTCGAAGTCTGACGAAGAAACGATTACCGTGCCTCTGGTCACGCTCGACGACGTGGTCGGTTCGCGCAACGTGTCTTTCATCAAACTCGATTTGGAGGGCGCTGACTTTCTCGCGCTGCGCGGCGGCGAAAAGCTTCTGACGCGCGCACGGCCGGCCGTGATTTTCGAGAACAGCCGCGAATGGGCTTCGATCTGCCGAAACTACTCGAAGGAGGATTTCTTCGCGTTCTTCGATCGGGTGAATTACGAGATTTTCGATCTGCATTCGGACCAACTGGACGCCTCGACCTGGACCGAAGCGAACATGGCTTTCGAATTCATCGCGGTCGCGCGCGAGAACGAGGCGCAGCGGACGACTGCGCTCAAAACTATCCGTTTCTTCTGGGAAAACGAGGCCCGGCGCCCTGAACTCAAGAGCTGGGTCGACTGCATCCATGCGGTCGGCGCCGTCGACCGCTACATGATGACTTATCACGGCGCCGCCTGGGGCCGATTCTAATCGGGTTGCTGCCAAGCTGTCGCGGCGCGTGAGCGCGAGTCAGGTCAGCCTGCGGCGGCCAGTGACAAGGCTTCCGCGACCCCGCTCCACCCCTTGGTCGCCCTCGCGCGGACCGCGGCGAGGAACCAGCGCGGAGCGCGCTGGGCTTCGCCGAGCACATTGACGAGCAGCGCGAGCGCGTTGATCGAGGCGCAACCGTCGGCGCGTTGGATGAGCCACTCCGCCTGGGCGTCGCTCAACACGCCGGTCGGGCGCGCTTCCCAGACCACGTGCTCGGTGATCATCTCGACGAACAGATCCGTCCATTCGGCCGATTTGGCGATTCCGGCGCGTTCCACTTCGAATAATTCGTCGGCGGTGTCGCGAGTCACTTGGCCGCCTGCGAACACTTCCCGGCGCAGCCACGCGACATCCATCGCGGTGACCTTGCGGCCGTGAATCATCGCGGTGATGATCGAGCGACTGCGGTCGACATTGAACTTCATGACGCAACCCTGTTCCAGCCTCGCCAAGGTCTTTTCGCCCCGGCTTATGTCGTTGAGGCGAACATGCGTCGGCAAATCCTGCCAGGTTCTGAATCGCCTTTCCCTAACGGGGCTTAGTGTTAAGGGGGGCTGAAACGGAATGGTTGCGAGGGGGTGAACGCGGGGGCGCAAATCACGCCGTGGGCGCGCGCCAGTCGAGTCCGGGAAAGCGCGCAAAATCGCGGTCGCAGGTGATCCAAGCACAGCCGTGCTCGATGGCGAGCGCAGCAAGCCAGGCGTCGGTCACGGCAGGGCCCCGCGTCCCCGTTTCGAGGCAGAGCTGACGAAAGATGCGCCAATGCCGGTCGCCGGGTTCGACGATCTGGCAATGCGGCTGCTCCCTGAGCGCCTCGCAGAACGCGAACGCTTCCTCAACACTATTCGGGTCCGCGAAAGCCACGGAGTTGCTCACGATGCGCACGACGGCGCTGAGCGTCATCGGCGAAAGCCCGAAACGCGCTTCACCCCGAATGACGCCGTCCAGCCAGGCTCTGCAGAGCGCGTGGCGCGACGAATCCGCACGGAATGCGTAGATGAGGACGTTGACGTCCGGAAGAATCACGACGACCGCCGCAACCGTTCGAGGTCGTCCGTCTCCTCCAGAATCGAACTCTTGCTGATATCGACGCCCGGAAGCGCGCCGCCGCGCCGGTGACTCACTGGGACCAGCGGACGCGGGCGCGCCGACGGCTTTGGCGCTTCGACCTCGCGGCGCAGACCGCGCTCGATCAGCGCGGTCAACGAGAGCCCGTCAGCCAAAGCCTTCTGCTTGGCTCGGCATGGAAATTCGTTTCTTCGAGCGCCTCGGATTTGAGCCGGTCCGCGACATCTTCGCGGGCGAGGACGACGATGTAGAAATTCGCCGATTTGGCTTCGTAAGCTGAAGAAAAAACCTTAATTAGCCTGTAGTTTACAAACGCCGCCCGATATTCGCGCGGGGACACATGGCTGCCCGCGGGATTGTAGATCACGATTTCCGGTTCGAACGCTGCAACCATCTCGGGCAGATGCAGGCGCAAGTCGATGTCCGTATTCAACCGGCTCTGGTCGTACACCCACCGGTTTGAATAATAGGCCGAATTGCCAAAGCCAGTCAGCACCCGGAAATCCCCGGGCGTATGCGCGGCCACCCATTGCCCGGCATGGGCGCGGTCGGCCTCGACGCTTGCGGAATTGTCGACGAACCAGGATCGCTGCGGTTCGGCCCGCGCCAGCGCGTAGGCTCCGCAAGCGAGCGCCGCCATGGCGACGAGCGGAACGGAGAATCGGGCGCCCGGCCGCGGCGTCAAGAACGCGCCCGCGGCGAGAATGTCCATTCCCAGCAGGCTCGGGGACAAATACCAGATGAAAGGTTCGGTCGGGGGGAACACGGTGTAGGCGACGGCTTGGCCGATGATTCCGACGGCGAGGAACGTCAGCAGCCTCGGCTCGCCGCGATACCACCCCAGCAAGGCGAACAGCGCCATCACCGTGATCGCGGCGCGGCCGTTGCCGAGGAAAGCGGGCTCGGCGTCGAAAAACACATTCTGGACAAACCAATAACGCGACATCGTCGGCAGATTGCGCCCGTCCAGCCCGGTCGAATCCTGGAATTTGCGCAGCAACGACAGCGGCAGAAAATCGCCCGTGCCGAGCTTCATGAACCCGAAAAATGCGCCCAAGAGCAGCGCCGCCACAGCGACCGAAGGCCACGTCGCCTTACGGCGGAAGTCGTAACCGGCCGCAAGCAACAATCCCAAGGCAAAGGGCGCGAGATCGACCTTTTGGATGACGAGTCCCATTGCCAGCACGCTGAACACGCACCAATCCCGAGCACTGTCCCGATTCCAGGACGCCGCCAGTACGGCAAGGCTCGCCGCCAGCAGCGCGATTGTCAGCGGGGTCTCCAATCCGCCCATCGAGGGTCCTAGGATGAAGGCTGTCGCGGCGACGAACAGAGCGACAGATACGGCCGCCGGCCACCCGGCAACGGCGCGCATCGTCGACGAAAGCAGCGTAGAGCCGACGAACAGGCCGAGGAACGCCAAGCTGAGGCTCGCGACCCGCGCGCTCAGCCCCAGATTGATCAGCCCCGCTTGCAACAACGGCCACAACGGCGCCGAAGCGCCGATTGGCGCCACTTCACCGACGTTCCAGCGATAGCCGAAGCCGGAGGCGAGGTGTTCGGCGTAGCGCAAGAAGAACGCGCCGTCGTCCATGGGGAACATTTGGTAATAACGAGCGAACGCGAACATCACCGCCAGCGCCAGCGCGGCGTCGCCCAGGCGCCCACGAACAGCGAACGATGTCTTGGCGCTGCCTCCCGTCATCTCGTCGTCCTGGTATTAGGGGGACGCCATGTCAAATCCCCATTCTTGGGCAGATTTTGCAATTTATGTTACGCCTCTGCATGCCATTACTTGCATAACGCCAAACATTTAGCCCCTCCCGACCAACGAAAATAATCTTTTCCGCCTTTCACCCACACGCACCACCTATAGGGCGCTGCCATCCTCCTGAATAGAGTTCGCCGAAGGTGGGCGCGCCCGCATCGCCCGCGAGACGTCGAGCCGGAAACTCTGGACGGTCACATCCTGTTTGGCTCCCCGGTCGAACCGATGAACTAGTGTCTATTCCAGTAAGTTAATGATGGTATTTTTGATCTGACTTCCGCGCACTTCGCGCTTTTTCCAAACGAAGGGGTGGGCGTTTTCGTGCCAGACTTGGCAGAATTCGTCGATGGCCTTGGCGAGGTCTTCGGTGCTGTTGAAGCTGGCCCCGTTCAATGCCTTGCGCCCGAGGATGCCGAACCAGATTTCAATCTGGTTGAGCCACGAGGCGGATGTCGGCGTAAAATGAAACGTCACGTTCGGATGGGATTTCAACCACTCGTCGTTTTTCTTGTGCGTCGCGTAGTTGTCGAGAATGACATGAATTTCCTGATCGGCGGCGGCATCCTTGATGACTTCGTCCATGAAGGCCTGGAACTCGATCCTGGTCTTGGTTTTCGTTGTCTTCTTGCGTACTTCCCCCGTCGCGACATTCAATGCCGCGAACAGATTGAGCGTGCCGTTGCGACGGTAGGTGCTCTTCAAGCCGCGAACGATTTTGCCGCTCGAGGTTTGAACGTATCCCGTCGTTCGCGAAAGCGCTTGAATGCTCGGCTTCTCATCAACGGAAAGAACCAGCGCTCGCGTCGGCGGTTGCAAATAGAGACCGATAATGTCGGCGGCTTTCGCGGCAAAGTTGGCGTCGGTGCTGACGCACCAACTCCGCTTGCGTTGGAGTTGCACTCCGTCCTTTTGCAACAAGGCATAGACACTGCTCTTCTTGGCGCCGAGCGTCTTGGCCAAACTCAGACCGTCCCAAGCCGCTTGCCCCTTCGGCGGCGGCATTTCCAGAGTCTTGAGTATTTTCTCCCGCAAGCCGACATAAAGCTTGGGTTTGCCCGATCGCGGCGCGTCGTCCAGCCCCTTCATGCCCAATTGCGCAAACCGGCCACGCCACTTGGAGATCGTGGTCGGACGCGTCCCCAATCTCTTCGCCAGAACATTGTGGGCTTCTCCCGCGAAACAACCCAAAATGATCTTCGCTCGCTCAACCCGTTGACGGCTCTCCGTCCGGCTCCTACTAATCCGTTCGAGTTCGGTCCGATCCGCATCGCTCAAAGAGAGTTGCCGAGCCCGCCTTCCCATGCCATGCTCCCATGAAACAGGGTGGCATCGGTTTGCGCCGAGATGGTTAATATCTCGTTAACTTACTGGAATAGACACTAGCAACTGGCAGGGCAACGCGCCGGCCGATCCGCAGGAGAACGCGGAGAAGCCCGTCCACTCCGCCCACATCGTCGCCTCGATCGCGGCGCGCACCAACGTCGAGGACGGCGTGATGGCCAAGGGCTCGAAGCGCGGCGGCAAGAAGGCGATCGAGAAGGCCAAGCGGACGGTCGCCAAAAAGAAGGCGGCGGCTGCGGAGACCGTTCGCGCCGCCGCCCAGGCGCCCGAGCCGCCACCACCGCCGCCCGACTCGTCCTACGCGAGGGGCGCCTATGAGACGAAGCCGGCGACGCCGAAGCCCGCGGCGTCGACCAGCGCCGTGATGCCTTCCGCTGCGGAGATCGCGGCGATTCTCAACAGTTCCTGGGTCAAGGGCCCGATGGACAATCGAAAGGACAAAAAATGAGTCTCCCCGCCCGCAAGTCGAAAGCGCAACCGACGAACTCCTGCAACGGCAATGTCGAGGATAGGCTGGTCCACGCCTACGTCGAGTTCCTGAAGTTCCGCATCCCTCGACCACAACTCGACGCCGTGCAGAGTTCGCTCAACGTCATGCGGCGCGCAGGGGTGCTGACCAAGGGCCATCAGCAGAAGATTCTGCCGATCATCGGTCCTACCGGATCGGGCAAGTCGACGATAATCACGGATTGGTGCGATGGCATCACGGCCAAGGAGGGGCTTCCCGACGGCGTCCATCCGATCGTGAACGTCAGGCGCCGCGTTCACCAAGACCGTGGGCGTCGCCGATCCGTCGGATCTCAAGCCGTTTCTCGCTGTCGGCGCGGGGCAGTCCCCGTTCTCTCGCCCGGACAAGACCAACGCGCATGAGGCCGCCGTCTATCTCGGGTGCACCGAGTCCGCGATCACTCAGTTCGTCAATCTCACCATTCTGCCGACGAACGGCGACCACAAATGGAAATTGAACCGCGCAGATGTCGAAGAGTTTCGGCGCCGGTACATGCTCTCCAACGAGATCGCGATCCGCTGCGGATGCTTGGCCCATCAGGTCAAGCCGATGCTCGCGCAAATGGGCGTGCACCCGCAGCACCGGGCTATCAACATCATGATGCTGATCTGGAACCGGAAGCAGGTGGAGAGGGCGTTGGGGATGGGCGGAGCGGAATGAAGAATCCAGACCTTTGCGAACCTATACTCGCCGAGCATCACGGAAACGCGCCGGAGTTTTCGGCTCGGCTTGCTCAGATTCCCGATGGACCTTTCGGAACCCAGTATGCGGAGACGCCGACCTTCGGTCGTATTCTGGAGGACTGATCGCGGGACGGATTGACGAACGCTCGTTGGCTCAGGCATCCGGCGAATGGGCGGTGCGCTGGCGGTATAACGGGGTGACGACGCGTCGGAAATTCTCCGACGCGTCTATGGCCGGGCGTCGAAAGCTCTCCTGACGGTCTCTCCGAGCTTCGCGACCCGGCTGTAATCTATGATGTGAATTCGATTGGCTTTCGCCGCCCGAATGCCTGACGTTTCGACCGATCCGTTGGTCACCAGGAAGAACAGCGGATTTTCGATCTTGTAGCGATCCTTTGCCCGAAGGACATCCAGCACGTCCACCTCGGAAACGATTCCCATCTTGCCCTTTGACCGGTGCTTTACCTGCATGAGCCCGCCACGGGCCGGATCGGACGCGAGCCGAATGACCGTATCGGCACCGCCGTCGCCGGATAGAGGCGTCTTGTTGGCGCTCAGTCCGGCCGCGGCGACTTTCTCGATCGTCCAGTTTTCGAAGCGCTTCCAGTCCATGCTCGCTAGTTCGTCGTGAAGAGCGTCGCCGCCGAATATTTCGGTGTGGAGGCGCGCCATCTCGCCCGCGTCGAAACGGATAGGCACGATCACGTCGTGGGCCGTGTCCCGTTTCTTTTTGAGTTTCGCCTCCAGAATGACGTCGTAGGATTTCTCGCCGTATTCCTTGTGTCGCGCGATCGGCGCCCAGACGAACACCTCCATGTTCTGCCCGATCCGATAGGCGCGATCGGTACACTGGTCTTCGACGGCCGGGTTCCACCAACGATTTAGATGGATGACATGGTTTGCCGAGTGGAGCGTCAGGCCAAAGCCTGCGGCGCGCGGTGCGAGGATCAGAACTTCGAAGCCCTTTCGCTTCTGGAAACCGCGCCGGATCGTGTCGCGGCTTTCCGCGCTGGTTTCGCCATTGATAACGTAGGGAAGCAGTTCGAGATCGTACCTATGTTTGATCAGTTCGGCGACGACGGACTGCGCGCGCCGCAAATCCAAGAAGACGAGCGCCTTCTGATCGTCGATTTTGATTTTGTCGAGAATCTCGAAAAGCGCCTTGAACCGCGCGGACATGTCGATGAACGCCGACACCGATTTCGGGCTTCTATAATCGATTTTGGCTTCCAGATCGGGGTGCAGCGACACGTTGCGGATGGCTTGGAGGGCGATGAGCGCGGCTCCGGGCTGTCCCTGCTGACTTTGCAAGGCGAGCGTGTAGGCGTTCGCCTGGACCTCGTCCATGTCTATGGATATCGCCTTGAACGTCTTCGGCTTGAGATCGGCGACGTCGCTCTTCATGCGTCGGATCATCAACTGCGGAACGACGATCTCGGCGTCCTGCTGCGGCTGCGTGAGAAGACGCCTGAGTTCATCGAGATCCTCGATTGCCCCGCCGACAAACTTCTTCCGAAAATCCTTGCCGCTGTATCCGAGGCGCCCGGGCCAAGCGACATCCATGAGAGTCCAAATATCCATGACGCTGTTTTCGACGGGCGTTCCGGTCATCAGAATTCGAAGCGAGGCAATCTTCTGCGATCGCGCGGCCTCGGTGACCATCGCGCCGTTTTCCTTGATCTTCTGGGCTTCATCGAAGACGACGACTTCGAAGCCGACCAACGCCAGCGAAATCTGATAATCTCTCAGGGTTTCGTAGGTCGTCAGAACCCAATCATAATCCTTGAGTTTTTCGCGATCGAGCACCTCGCATCCTTCGAGGATGTCGCGACCTTTCATCTTGCGGAACTTCTTGAGGTGTTCGCCATAAAGCAGCGCCGGTTTGCCAAGCGCGTCCTTTGGAAGGTGAAGCTCGACTTCGTCGCGCCAATTTCCCAGGAGTGTCTTCGGAGCGACGATTAGGAACATGGGGTCGCTTCCGCGCTTGCGGCGACCGTCGAACCGCTTTTCCAGCCAACGCAAGAACGCGAGCACCTGGAAGGTCTTGCCGAGTCCCATGTCGTCGGCCATCAGCATGCCTCGCATGCCGGTGGAGTAGCCGCGCTGGAGCCACTCGATGCCTTCGACCTGATAGTCCTTCGGCACGTTTTTCAGGCCCAACATCGTAGCCATGTCGGACGGACGCGCCTTGCCCAAGCCTTCGACGTAGGTCAGGGCGTCGACGTTCGCTTTCGGCTTTACGTAGAAATACGTCTTGGCGGGACGCTTTGGCTTGATTTCGTCGCCGTCCTTGTCTGTCGGCCGTTCGACGACGGGGATGATCGGCAGATCGACAAGCATGCTCGGGTCGACATGAACGGTCTGGCCGTCAATCTCCACGGTCGGATGTCCAGCGGCGATTGCATCTTTGATTGCCGCGACCTGCTCGCCGATATTTTTCCCCGTCAGGATGAAATCCTTTCCGAGGGCGTCTCTGATCACGTAGGTCGTCGCCTCGACGTCGGGAAACCATTCGTCATCCCCGTCGCCGCCGCCGAGATTCGAACCACGTTCCCACGGCACGACGCCGATGACGCGATCCGAGAATTCGACCACCGACCCGTCCGACCCCGCCTCGCGCAGGGCCGGCAATAGGAAAGACATCTTGTCGTCGAAGAACGCCTGGCGGGTTGCCCTGTCGGCGCGGGAGACGCGCCTAACCACTGCCAGAGCGGCGCGGACCCCGGGATCGAGGACCACGAACGTGTTGGCGGTCAGCACGTAACTGGGTTTCGGGTCGAGACGTCCCTGGTTTTCGGATTGGTCGATACGTTGGTTGAACTTGTTCGTCTCGGATCGATTCAGGAGCGCCGCGCGACGGGGCGTCTCGTCATCCTCGGCGCCCGGAAGATCGCCGAGGAGTTCCGCCTGAAACTGGTAGCCGTCGGCGCCGACGGTCGTTTTTATCCCAAGACCGGTCGCTTGATAGATGACCATGTTCTTCAGGTTTTCGGGCGAGAAGGCCGTCTGCGTCGATTCCAGTAGGCTCGACCGCACCGCCGCGAACCTTCTGAGTCGCTCGTCCTGATCGCCGGCGGCATTCATGTGCTCGATATTGTCGACCAAGGTGCGCAGCGGGTCGCGCAGCAAAAATCGCGTATCTCCCGTCACGACGAGGGTTCCGTCGCGCTCCATGGCGGGAACCGGAATATGCCTCGCGTCCAGCCAGGTGAGTTGAACTTTTCCTCGCGGGTCGGTGATGGGCAGGTCGGATGAAACGCTCAGCCTGAAAGGG
>Ga0302319_10020709_pt1 | contig 11868 bp, 11 predicted proteins | sample Bog_T0_2_FD_203319 | JGI IMG/M metagenome (GOLD analysis project Ga0302319, IMG submission 203319) | Peat permafrost microbial communities from Stordalen Mire near Abisko, Sweden - Bog_T0_2 | ecosystem: Environmental > Terrestrial > Soil > Wetlands > Peat | place: Sweden: Abisko, Stordalen Mire...
GCGATTATGGCGGCAAGGTCAAGGGCAAGCCGGTCGTGGTGGTCGCTGCCGATCATCAGAACAAGCCCGATGTCGGCGTCAGCATCGCCCGCAACTGGTATGACAATGAGAAAGTCGATGCCATTTTCGACGTGCCGACCTCCTCGGTCGCGCTGCCGATATCGGCGCTGACCCGCGAAAAGAACAAGATCCACATCAATTCCGGCGGTGGCAGCTCCGACATTACCGGCACAGCCTGCTCGCCAAACACCGTGCACTGGACCTACGACACCTACGCGCTCTCCAACGTGGCCGGCAAGGCCATGGTCAAGCGCGGCGAGGACAGCTGGTTCTTCGTCACCGCCGACTACGCCTTCGGCATGGCGCTCGAGCGCGACGCCGCCAATGTGGTCAAGGAGAGCGGCGGCAAGGTGCTCGGCGATGTCCGGCATCCGCTCAACTCCTCGGATTTTTCCTCGTTCCTGCTGCAGGCGCAGGCCTCGAAAGCCAAGGTGGTGGCGCTCGCCAATGCCGGCGGCGACACCACCAACGCGCTCAAGCAAGCCTCCGAATTCGGCATCACCGCGGGCGGCCAGAAGATGATCGCGCTGCTGCAGGAGATTACTGACACCCACTCGCTCGGTGTCAAGGAAACCCAGGGCCTGATCGTGACCGACGCCTTCTACTGGGACATGAACGACGAGACCCGGGCCTTCTCCAATCGTTTCATGACCAAGGTGGGCCACATGCCAACCATGATCCAGGCGGGGCTCTATTCGGCGACCATGCACTATCTCAAGGCGATCGAGGCGATCGGCACCGACGAAGCGCCGAAGGTGATGGAGCAGATGCGGGCGACACCGGTCAACGACTTCTTCGCGCATGGCGGCAAGATCCGCATCGACGGCCGCATGGTGCACGACATGTATCTGTTCGAGGTCAAGAAGCCCGAAGAATCCAAGGGGGAATGGGATCTCTACAAGCTGATCGCCACCGTGCCCGGCGACGAGGCATTCCGACCGCTCGACAAGGGCAATTGCCCGCTGGTCAAGACCAATTGAGGCTGGCTTGAGGCGCGATCGCCGTTCCCAGATCTTCATTCGGGATCGGCAGCGCCGTACACGACACAGCGCGCCTGAAATCAGGCGCGCTGTTTTGCTTGCAATCCCGCCTGGCAGATCTGGTCACGCAGACCTGGTCACGCGGACCTGGTCACGCAGGCCTGGACTACGATGAGAATTTGAACTCCGGCATCGCCTTCAATTCGTCCTTGGTGGCATTGAACACCGCGTGGTCCGGGTACCAGGACCTCGTTGAGGTTGAACTACTGCTGCTGGTTGCCGAGCCCGTCGTGCTGCTCGATGCCGGGCGGCTGCCGGAATCATTCGAGGACGTGCTCGACGAAACCGGTTCGTTGACGAATTTCAACTTCTCGAAAGGCACCGCGACGAGATGCTCGCCGACCCCGAGCAGGCCGCCGACGCCGATCACCGCCGCCTTGATATTTCCGTTCTTGTCGGTGAGCAGATCGTTGATCGTGCCGATGCTGGAATTGTTGTCGTCATAGACGCTGAGGCCGACCACTTTCGACGTCCGCCAGTCGCCCTGCAACGACTGCTCGGAAAGCGTGGATGGCGCCCTATTCGTTGAGTTCGGCGTTTGCGCCGACACCACCGTCACCAGCAACGCACTCGCGGCCAGGCCGGCCGCAATCGATTTTACCAACATGGGATTTCCTCCTTTGAAAAACGTCAGGACAGAACCCACGACGCCGTGCGCCGTTCCCGGCGCAATAGCGGATTTTTCTGCATTTCTTCCAAGGTATTTTTTGCAAAGCATTTTTGCGACGCAACGCGCCGGGTCCAGGATGGACGATGTGTCGCGCATGCCGCCGCTGGTCGCAGCGCAGCATCGCGACCACGAACGCTTTATCAATTGCCGTCGAACCACAACTCCGCCGGCCCGCCAATGACTGCCGGCAGAATGACAGACGTCGGACGCGCGCTGTCAGGCAGCGCGCGCGCGGTTCTCGGAACCGGCTTCCTCGAAAACAGCCACCGCCTCGAATCGGTAGCCGCAGGCCCGGCAATTCCAGAGATAGGCGACGCGGCGCGGGCCGGCCTCCATCCAATCCGGCGCGGCGATCGGTTCACCGCATTGGGCGCACGGATTCTGCCGCGGCAAATAGCCGGAATCGACTCCCATCATGACGCTTCTCCCGTTGCTTTCTTTCTGAAGCCGGAATGCTTTGACGAAGCATGACCGCTAATGAGACAGTGGTACTGTCGGAACTGACAGCGGCTGTCACATTGGCGCATTTGCCACGGCACGATCGATCACGCAACCACTAATTGTAGCGACTTCCGTCGCGGTCTCAAGGCGGATCGGGGTCGACCGCGGGCTCCAGCCGGTGCAGCGCCAGGGGCTTGCGGAGGTGAATGGTGGCGATATCGTCGGCATATACTTTCTGCCAGCCGTCGATGTGATCGAGCAATTTGGTCGCCGCGCTTTGCGTGCGCAGCAGCGTTGCCTCGATTTGATAGGTCTGAAGCAGCCGGAACAGGTTTTCCGGTTCCATCAGTCCGCTGGCAGCGTTGTGATCGACGAAGAATTTTTCGCCATAGAGTTCCGTGCGCCCGTCGATGAAGGGGGCAACGCCGTTCTCGATCAGATAGCCGCCGAAATCATAATCATTGAACACCCGCGACACATGGAGTTGCTTCAGCGCGGCCACCGCGGCAACCGGAGATTGCCGGACGTTGGGTTCGAAGCGGTGCTGCAACGAAAACCCCAGCGTTCCCGCGACCAGGACCGCGGCGAGACCGGCGATCAGCACACCGCGCTTCGTCGTCGGCCTGTCGCTGCCCTCGACAGCAGCGGCGCGGCCGAGCTGCGAAGCCAGCGGCGCGGCCACAACCAAAGGCGCCAGCAATCCCAAAAGCTCGGCCGCGCGGGCCTGAGCCAGCGCCAGATGCAGCAATCCCAACAGCAGCAGGATGCGTCGCGGCGGCAGCTTGATGCCATGCGCCAGCGCCAGCCCCGCGCCGAGCAGCAGCACGATCTCAAATACCCCGAGGCTGCCGAAATCCGACGGCCGCCATTCCATGATCAGCGGCAGCGCGCTGCCGAGAGAGAGGATTTTTTGCGACGCCAGCAGCGAGTTCCAGCCATAGGGCGTGCAGCAGCCGGCCAGCAGCGCCGCCAGCGAAAATGCCGCCCAGCGCCTCGCCAGCGTTATCCGCTGCTCCGGCGCGGCGCTGCAGAGTGCATCGAAGGCGATCGGGGCCAGCAACACCAGGCCGAACACGAAACCGCCATGCAGGTTCGCCCACAACGCCATCAGCGGCAACAGCCTGAAGGACGGCGCCCTGCCGCGGTCGACGGCTGCGATCAGTCCGCCGACCCACAGCACCATGATCGGCATCGCCAGCACATGCGGCCGGGCAAACAGATGCGGCGCGCTCAAGGCGAGCGCTACGGCGACAAACACCAGCACCGCGCTGTCGCCAAGCCTTCGGCTCAGCCAATGCGCAAGTAACCCAAAGGCCGCGGCGATTGCGCTCGCGGCCACCACCACTGGCCCGCTCCAGCCCGCCATGCCATAGGCCTTGGCCAGCACGACCTGCGCCAACCACTGGGTCGATATCCACCTCTCACCGCGCATGGTGAAGGAATAGACGTCAGTTTCGGGCACCGCGCGGTGCTGCAGGATCCACTGGCCGACCGTCACCTGCCACATCGTATCGGGATCCTGCAGCAGCCGGTTGCCGGCCAGCAGCAGCAGCGTGTAGACGCCGATGCCGATCCACAATGGCAACAGACCCCGCCAGGGGGCCGCCCGATCGAGGGGATAGGCGACGGACAGGGTCATTAGCGGCGGGATCTCCCTTGAGGATGTTGGCGATCGACGGCGGCGAGCGAAGCATGCCAGGGCATAATTCTTGGTAAATCCGGCGCTGCCTCGCGTGCATCCTTCCGCAATAAAGCCAGAATTTGGCCACACCGCCGCCCCGTGTTCCCGGCATTCGAGGCAGGTCAGGCGTGTATCGGCGGGCTGCGAACTGGCTCGATGCTGATCCAGGAGGCTGTCGGTTGAAATATCGGTTCGGTTGGTCCGCGCTCGCGGCGCTGCTGGCACTGCATTTTCCGCAAGCCGCGCAGGCCCAGCGCGCGCAGTACGAAACCCTGGTCGCGCTTCATGCTAAGGCCAATGCCGTGCCGGAGCTGTTGGTGCATCGGGTGATCCTGCGCGAAAGCCGCTATCAGGCGGCGCTGGTCGGACGCGGCGGCACCATCGGGCTGATGCAGATCAAGCTCGCCACCGCCCGCAGCCTAGGTTACAGCGGCGATGCCGCGGGACTGCGCGATCCGAACACCAACCTCACCTATGGCGTAAAATACCTTGCCGGCGCCTGGCGCGCCGCCAATGGCGATCACGGCAGGGCGGTGGCCTATTACGCGAGCGGCTATTACCAGGTCGCCAAGCGCCAGCGCCTCGCCCATGGTGGACACCCCGATCCCGCGGTCGCCGATGCAAAGGCGCCGCCGCCGGAGAATGACAAGGCCACGCCGGTTCCTGCGGACTGACCCGCCACAGCCACATCGCAGGGCACGTTGACACCCCGTCGCATCGGCCTACATTAGGCTCGTTCCGAGGGGAGCTCTGACGAGGAGCTGAGAGACCGCAAGCTTTCGACCTCCTGAGGTCGAGGACCGCGGTGACCCTTTGAACCTGATCCGGGTCATGCCGGCGAAGGGACAGGGATGTACCAGAGTTCGACGTCACCGCACGGGCGACCGCCCGCTGCCACGCGGGAGCAACCCAGCATTTCCGTGATCGGCGCCGGAATAGCCGGCGCCTGGCAGGCGCTGCTTTTCGCACAGGCCGGTCACGCGGTGACGCTGCATGAGCGCAGCGACGCGGCGATGACGCTCGCCACCAGCCACTGGGCCGGCGGCATGCTGGCGCCATGGTGCGAGGGCGAAATCGCTGAACCGGTGATCAGCCGGCTTGGCCTGCGGGCGCTTGAGCTATGGCGCCAGGAAATGCCGGACACGCCGTTCAATGGGTCGCTGGTGGTGGCGCATCCGCGCGAACGCAACGATTTCGAACGCTTTGCCAGGATGACCTCGGGGCACCGGCGGCTCGGCGCCGAGGCGCTCGGCGCGCTTGAACCGTCGCTGCAAGGCCGTTTCCGCGACGGCCTGTTCTTCGAAGGCGAAGGCCATGTCGAGCCGCGCCGCGTTCTGCCCCGACTGCACCAGCGGATCGAGGCCGCCGGCGGTGCCATCCGATTCAACAGCGAACCAACAGCCGCGGATCTCGACGGCGTGGTGATTGATTGCCGCGGCTGGGCCGCGCGCGCCGACCTTCCGCAACTGCGCGGCGTCAAGGGCGAGATGATCCTGGTCGAGTGCTCAGAGGTCGAACTGGCGCGCCCGGTGCGGCTGATCCATCCGCGCTGGCCGCTCTATGTGATCCCGCGCGAGAACCATTTGTTCATGCTCGGCGCCACCTCGATTGAGGCCGAGGACAGCGGCGTCAGCGTTCGCTCCGCGCTGGAATTGCTGGGCGCCGCCTATGCCGTGCATCCTGCATTCGCCGAAGCGCGCATCGTCGAATTCGGCTCCGGCCTGCGGCCGGCGTTTCCCGACAACCTGCCGCGCATCGCCATCGACGATCGGCACATCTCGGTCAATGGCCTCTATCGCCACGGCTTCCTGATCGCGCCCGCGCTGGCTGAACTGACGCTGGCCTATGTCGAGCGCGGCCAGATCGACAACGAGGTGATGCAATGCGCGTGATCCTCAATGGCGAAGCGCGCGACATCGCGGCCGGCAGTATCGACGCGCTGCTCGGCGAACTCGATTATCACGGCACGCATTTTGCGATTGCCCTGAATTACGACGTGCTGCCGAGGAGCCGCTGGGCCGAGACGGCCTTGAAGGCCGGCGACGAGATCGAGATCATCACGCCACGGCAGGGAGGGTGATGCATGCTGAAATTCTACGGCAAACCGTTTACGTCCCGCCTTTTGATCGGCAGCGCGCTGTACCCATCGCCATCGATCATGCAAAGCGCGATCCGCGCCTCGGGCGCCGAGATCGTCACGGTGTCGCTGCGGCGCGAGGCGGCCGGCGGCAAGGCCGGCGACGCGTTCTGGGCGCTGATCCGCGAACTCGGTGTGACGGTTTTGCCGAACACCGCCGGCTGCCGTAGCGTGCGGGAGGCGGTCACCACGGCCAAACTGGCGCGCGAATTGTTCGGCACTTCCTGGATCAAGCTCGAAGTGATCGCCGACAATGACACGCTGCAGCCCGATTTGGTCGGCCTGGTCGAGGCCGCCGGCATCCTGATCCGCGACGGCTTTGAAGTGTTTCCCTATTGCACCGAGGATCTCAGCGTGGCGATGCGGCTGGTCGATGCCGGCTGCCGGGTGGTGATGCCCTGGGCGGCGCCGATCGGCAGCGCCAAAGGCATCGTCAACCGCGAGGGCTTGAGGCTATTGCGCGATCGGCTGCCCGACGTGACGCTGGTGATCGATGCCGGGCTCGGCGCGCCGAGCCATGCCGCGCAGGCGCTCGAACTCGGCTATGACGCGGTGCTGCTGAACACGGCGATCGCCAAAGCCGCCGACCCCATCGCGATGGCTGGGGCGTTCCGGCAGGGCGTCGAGGCCGGTCGCATCGCCTTCGAGGCCGGCCTGATGGAAGCCCGCGATTTCGCCTGCCCTTCCACCCCTGTCGTTGGGACTCCGTTCTGGCATGCCGTATCCTGACCGCTTCTATCCCGTCGTCGACAGCGTCGCCTGGGTGGCGCGGCTGGCCGCGCTCGGCGTCGGCACCGTGCAATTGCGCGCCAAGGATCTCGACGATGCCCGGGCGCTGCAGATCATCAGCGACGCGCTCGAAGCCATCGCCGGGACCTCGACCAAACTCGTGGTCAATGATTACTGGCGCGCGGCGATCGTGGCCGGCGCCAGCCATCTGCATCTCGGCCAGGAAGATCTGGCCGAGGCCGACCTCAAGGCAATCCGCGACGCCGGACTGACGCTTGGCCTTTCCACCCATGACGAGGCCGAGCTCGACACGGCGCTGCGCGCTGATCCGGATTACATCGCGCTCGGACCGATCTTTCCGACCACGCTGAAGGCGATGCGCTTTGCGCCGCAAGGCATTGCCAAAATCAGCGAATGGAAACGCCGAATCGGCGACATTCCTCTGGTCGCAATCGGCGGCATCAAGCTCGAACAGGCCGCGGAAATCTTCGCCGCCGGCGCCGATTCGATCGCTGTCGTCAGCGACGTCACCCAGAATGCCGATCCGGACGCGCGGGTGCGCGGCTGGCTCGGGCTCAGCCCGGAAGCTGCCTGAGATGAGCACCCACTACATCCACCGTCATTGCGAGCCACCGGGTCGGCGCGAAGCGCCGCCCGATGACAGGCGACGCGAAGCAATCCAGCTTCGCCAAGGTGCACAAAGCTGGATTGCTTCGTCGCTGACGCTCCTCGCAATGACGAAAGCGGGGGATCGGTCCGCGCGCCTTGAACCGACAGCAATCAAAAGGAGGACGCCATGAACATCCGCTCCAATCCCGACACCACCCTTCCCGCCGTGACCACCGGCCCGCTGCCCTCGTCGCGCAAGATCTTCGTCTCACCCGACGAGGCGCCGGATGTAAAGGTGCCGCTACGCGAGATCATGCTGAGTGAAGGCGCCGGCGAGCCCAACCTGCCGGTCTATGACACCTCGGGCCCCTATACCGACCCGAACGTGGTGATCGACGTCAATGCCGGGCTGCCGCGTCCGCGCATCGCCTGGGTCAAAGAGCGCGGCGGCGTCGAAGCGTATCAAGGACGCGCCGTCAAGCCGGTCGACAACGGCAATGTCTCCGGCGACAAAGTCGCAAAAGCCTTCACCGCCTATCATCAGCCGCTGCGCGGCCTCGACGGCCACAACATCACGCAACTGGAATTCGCCCGCGCCGGCATCATCACCAAGGAAATGATCTACGTTGCAACCCGCGAAAATCTCGGCCGCAAGCAACAGCTTGAGCGCGCCGAGGCGGCGCTGGCCGACGGCGAGAGCTTTGGCGCCGCGATCCCGCCCTTCATCACGCCGGAATTCGTCCGCAGCGAGATCGCGCGCGGCCGCGCCATCATTCCCTGCAACATCAACCATGGCGAACTCGAGCCGATGATCATCGGCCGCAACTTCCTGACCAAGATCAACGCCAATATCGGCAACTCCGCGGTGACCTCTTCGGTCGAGGAGGAGGTCGACAAGATGGTGTGGGCGATCCGCTGGGGCGCCGACACCGTGATGGATCTCTCCACCGGCCGCAACATCCACACCACCCGCGAATGGATCCTGCGCAATGCGCCGATCCCGATCGGCACCGTGCCGATCTACCAGGCGCTGGAGAAGGTCAATGGCGATCCGGTCAAACTCGACTGGGAGGTCTACAAGGACACCCTGATCGAGCAGTGCGAGCAGGGGGTGGACTACTTTACCATTCATGCCGGCGTTCGGCTGCCCTATATCCACCTCACGGCCAACCGCGTGACCGGCATCGTCTCGCGCGGCGGCTCGATCATGGCGAAGTGGTGCCTCGCCCACCACAAGGAGAGCTTCCTCTACACCCGCTTCGAGGAAATCTGCGACCTGATGCGCAAATATGACGTGTCGTTCTCGCTCGGCGACGGCCTGCGCCCGGGCTCGATCGCCGACGCCAACGACCGCGCCCAGTTCGCCGAATTGGAGACGCTCGGCGAATTGACCAAGCTGGCCTGGGCCAAGGGCTGCCAGGTCATGATCGAGGGCCCCGGCCATGTGCCGATGCACAAGATCAAGATCAACATGGACAAGCAGCTGAGGGAGTGCGGCGAGGCGCCGTTCTATACGCTGGGGCCTTTGACCACCGATATCGCGCCGGGCTATGACCACATCACCTCCGGGATCGGCGCCGCCATGATCGGCTGGTTCGGCTGCGCCATGCTGTGCTATGTGACGCCGAAGGAACATCTCGGCCTGCCCGACCGCAACGACGTCAAGACCGGCGTCATCACCTACAAGATCGCCGCCCATGCCAGCGATCTGGCCAAGGGCCACCCGGCGGCGCAATTGCGCGACGACGCGCTGTCCCGCGCCCGCTTCGACTTCCGCTGGGTCGACCAGTTCAACCTCGGCCTCGATCCCGAGACCGCCAAACTTTATCACGATGAGACGCTGCCCAAGGACGCCCACAAGGTGGCGCATTTCTGCTCGATGTGCGGGCCGAAATTCTGCTCGATGAAGATCACCCGGGACGTACGGGATTACGCCGCGACGCTGAATGACCCGAGCGGCGTGGGGATGACGATCTCGGGCACGATCGAGGATGGCATGGCGGAGATGAGCGCGAAGTTCAAGGAAATGGGCGGACAGGTTTATCTGGACGCCGAGACGGTGAAGGCCAGCAATAAGGTGCTGTGAACAAGCGGGGCCCGGATGAGCGGAGCGATATCCGGGACTCATGCGGGCTACGTCATTTGCCAACACATACCGGATATCCCATTATCTTGTGCGACCTTAACGAAGCAGACGTGATTGTGGATGTGCAGGCCTAATCCTCCATCTCCCTTGGCCAGGCTGCATTCTTCTGCCAATGATGGCGTCGACCGGCCGCAGAAGCCGGAGCCCATCAAAGGGAAACGCCATGTCCAACGCCCCGCATTGCAGCATCGACGTTGCCGCCTTCTGGGCCGATCCCTATCCCGATCTGAAAAGAATGCGCCGCGAGGCGCCGATTGCGTTCGTGCCGCAGTTCGGCTCGACCTTGTTCACGCGGCGCGATGACATCTTCAGCCAGGAAAAATGCATCGACGTGTTTTCTTCGCACCAGCCGGCGGGATTGATGAACCGTCTGATGGGCCACAACATGATGCGCAAGGATGGCGCGGCGCATCTCAGCGAACGCAACGCGATGTTTCCCGCGGTCTCGCCGCGCACGGTGCGCGATACCTGGCGCGTTCAGTTCCAGGGCCATGCCGATCGGATCCTTGATCGGCTGACGCCGGCGGGCGGTGCCGATCTCTGCAAGGCGTTCGCGCTGCCGCTGTCGGCGGAATGCCTGAAAGACGTCACCGGACTGACCAATCTGCGCTTTGAGGACATGGATGCCTGGTCGCAGGCGATGATCGACGGTATTTCGAATTATAGCGGCGACAAGGAGGTCGAAGCGCGTTGCCACGCCGCGACCGCTGGCATTGATGCCGCGATCGATGACAGGATCCCGGTGGTGAGGCGGCATCCGGATCATTCGATCCTCAGCGTGCTGCTGGCTTCGGGTCAGCCGCTTGAAAGCATTCGCGCCAACATCAAGCTCGCGATATCAGGCGGCCAGAACGAACCGCGCGACGCCATCGCCGGGACGATCTGGGCGATGCTGACCCATCCCGACCAACTCGCGCTGGCGCGCCGGGATGTGCTCAGCTGGCTCGACGTGTTCGAGGAATATACCCGCTGGATCGCGCCGATCGGCATGTCGCCGCGCCGGGTGGCAAAACCCTACAGCTATGGCGGCGTCGATTTCGCGCCCGAGGACCGGGTGTTCTTCATGTTCGGCTCCGCCAATCGCGACGAAACCTGTTTTGCCGATCCGGATCGGTTCGACGTCAGCCGCGACACCCAGAAGAGCATCGCCTTCGGTGCCGGCCCGCATTATTGTGCCGGCGCGTTCGTATCGCGCGCGATGGTGGCGGACGTCGCACTGCCTGGCGTTTTTGCGCGCCTGAAAGGACTGCGGCTCGACCCGTCAGAGCCGGTGCGGATCGGCGGCTGGGCCTTCCGCGGACTGCTTAATCTGCCGGTGCTGTGGGATGCCAGCTGATTCTGGCTCGCAGCCGCAGGGCTTTGCAGGGATTTACGACAGGCCTAAAACCACCTGCGCGGCACGTTATTATGGCATAGAATGCGAAGCGGGTTGGCTCGAAGTCGCCATGCCCGTGTCACCCAAGCCAGCGAGATCAGCATGACCCACGTCACCTACAAGATCGTCCAGCATGACGGCGGCTGGGCCTATACCGTTGATGGCGTATTTTCGGAACCGTTCGCAAACCACGCCGCCGCGCTCTCCGCCGCCAAGCGGGCCGCGGCCGAACAGCGCGTGCCCGGGCGTACCGAGGCGATCGAATATGAGACCCCTGACGGCAAGTGGCACGTCGAAACCGCGTCGGGCAGCGACCGTCCCGATACCGATGTCGAGGATACGCGGTAAGTTAAAAGGGGCGAACATGAAATATCGGCGCATGGTGCTGGCGGCTATCCTTGCGATGGCTGCATTGACCGCGCGGGCAGCGGATTATCCGGCTCCCCGGGCAGGCGACTGGGTCGCCCGTGACTTCAAATTCCACGGCGGCGAGACCTTGCCGGAACTGCGGCTGCATTACCTGACGGTCGGCGACCCCAGCGGCCAGCCGGTGCTGGTGCTGCACGGAACCGGCGGCTCGGCCGCCAGCATGCTGACGCCAAGTTTCGCCGGCGAATTGTTCGGTCCCGGCCAACCGCTCGATGCCGCGAAATATTACATCATCCTTCCCGACTCGATCGGCCACGGCCAATCCTCAAAACCCTCCGACGGCTTGAAGACGGCGTTTCCGAACTATGATTACGACGACATGGTCGATGCCCAGTACCGGCTGGTCCGGGAAGGTCTCGGCATCAAGCACCTGCGGCTGGTGATCGGCAATTCGATGGGCGGCATGCACACCTGGCTGTGGGGTGAAAAATACCCGGATGCGATGGACGCGCTGGTGCCGATGGCGGCGCAGCCGAGCGCCATGGCCGCGCGCAACTGGATGTTGCGGCGGATCATGCTCGATACCATCCGTAACGATCCCGATTACAAGG
>Ga0302319_10020710_pt1 | contig 11868 bp, 8 predicted proteins | sample Bog_T0_2_FD_203319 | JGI IMG/M metagenome (GOLD analysis project Ga0302319, IMG submission 203319) | Peat permafrost microbial communities from Stordalen Mire near Abisko, Sweden - Bog_T0_2 | ecosystem: Environmental > Terrestrial > Soil > Wetlands > Peat | place: Sweden: Abisko, Stordalen Mire...
TCTGCTTGATCGTTGCCGGAGGCCCTCCATGCGGTTTCAAAGAACGGGGTTGTTGTCGGTTCGTGGTCGTCTTCTACCCGCCGTGCTGCTTTCCCTTATCGCCATCCTGGGTTCCGGCGTCCTTGTTTGGGCGCAGGGAAGTTATCGGGCGCAGTTGCGCGGTGTCGTTTCCGATCCAACGGGCGCAGCGGTCGCCAACGCCACGGTGACCATCCGCAATGTCGGCACAAATATTTCCAGCAGCGCGCATACCGATGCCAAGGGATCGTTCTATTTTACGGGTTTGGCGCCCAGCACCTATGTCGTCACGGCCGAGGCCCCTGGCTTTCGCTCGGCAGAGCGAACCGGCGTGGTTCTCGCCGTCGACCAGGAGTCATCGCTGAACTTCAAACTGGAAGTCGCTGGCGCAATGGCCACAATGACCGTCACCAGCACGCAGCCTCTGCTCGACACGGATAACGCCACGCTCGGCACCGACATCACCAGCGAATACGTGAAAGAACTTCCTCTGATCAACCGCAGCTTCTTCGGATTGATGTTCCTGTCGGCGGGTGTAACCGAAGTAGCGGGGTCCGGCACAAATGATAACTACCCTTCGGGCACGAACTTCGTCTCCAATGGACAGCGCAACGCGACTGCCGAAGTTCGCATGGATGGTGCCTTGATCAGCGCACCTGAGCAGGGCGAAGGAGGCAACTCTAACGTCTACTACGAGCCCCTCGTCGAGAGCATGCAAGAAGTGAAGGTCCAGAACAACAGCTTCTCCGCGGAGTTCGGCAGCAACGGCGGCACCGTCGTAAACATGGTCATGAAGAGCGGCACCAATGCTTTCCATGGAAGCGGCTGGTATTTCTTGCAGCGCCCGCAAATGGACGCCCGCGATTTCTTTAACCCTAAGTACTTTTTGGGCAGCACTGTACCCAACCCGAAGCCAGACGTGAAGCGCGACCAAGGCGGCTTTTCGATCGGTGGCCCGATCATTAAAAACAAAACTTTCTTCTTCGCCGATTTCGAGAAAGTTCGCAGTGTCCAATCGACCAGCGGGCTCGCGTCCGTGCCGACATTGGCCGAGAGAACGGGCGACTTCTCGGCGACGGCGACTAACATCTACGACCCGACGCAAGTTAGCTGCCCGGGTGGGAACTGCGTCAGACCGCAAGTTCAAAGCGCGGGTCAGTTAAACGTGATACCCCAGAACGAGATTGATCCCATCGGCCAGGCTGTCATCAATCTCTATCCAAAACCGAACCTCGTCGGAGAACTTAACAACCTCAATTTCACCACCACAGCAAATGCGCCGGACTACCAATTCGATATCAAAGTCGACCACCAGCTTAACGACAAGCAGCGCATCAACGCCCGCTACAGCCGGAGCCATAGCAATTTCACCAGCCCGGAGATTCTAGGAGACAGCTTCGATAGTCCTTCCGGCGACGGAATCGCAGCCAGCCCAACAACGGCGCAAAATGGCTCTTTCGAATATTCCTGGACTATCAACCCGCGGGTTATCTGGACAAACCACATATCGATAGACCGAGTTCACGAGTTGTCGGTATCCGGCGCGCCGTCGATCTCCAGCTTCAACGCTTCCTTGCCAGCCGGAGTTCAGGGATTGCCCCCCGTTCTGCAAGCCAACGGATTGGGTAGGATGCCCACATTTCAAATGGTGGGGTCGTCGCCGTGGACCGATCTTTTCGATCAGTGCTGCGTCGACACTACCTTCGCCCACACACTTTTGAGTTATTCCTCCCAGTTTGTGATTTCCAAAGGCTCGCACCTCATGAAGTTCGGTGGAGAGCAGAGACTCTTTTACAACAATTTCTTTCAGCCGCCGAATCCGACGGGCCTCTTTAGCTTTACGGACTTTGTGACATCCCCCACTCCGAACAGCGATACCGATTTGTCTGGCAATTCCACTGGCAATCCCTTCGCCAGTCTTCTCTTTGGTTATGCCGACAACGTTAACGCCTCTACTTACCTGAATCTGTACCCCTCGGTGGCCAACCGATCGGCGGAGACCGGCTTTTATTTCCAGGATGACTGGAAGGTCACGTCGAAATTCACTCTCAACCTGGGCTTGCGTTATCAGTGGAGTACGCCGTACGACGAACGTCACAACCGCCTCGAATTCAGCGATTTCACCGCCAATACTGGGGTCAATCTCGACCTGAGCGGAGCGAATGGCGCTCAGGCAACTCTACAGGGGGTTGGTGTGAATTTTCCTTCCTCTGAGCCGTTGCTGGGTACAACCGTCTTTGCCAGTTCCAGCAATCGCAGCGTCCCGGTATATCGAAAAGATGTTGGACCGCGGCTAGGTTTCGCCTATCAGATCGATTCGAAAACGGTTGTGCGCGGCGGGGCAGGCATATATTTCGGCATGAGCCCAGCCACAAACTTTCAATATCCCGGCACCGCCTTCCGCAAAACCGCAACCATGTTTTTCACCAACGACGATTTTGCGACTCAATCCGCTACCTTGGAGAATCCATTTTCGGGCGGATTCACGGGTCCTCAGGGTATGCAATACGGCAAGCTGGCAAATTGGGGCTACGGCAACAATAACGACTTGGGCACGACCGCCGCGCGAGACGCCAACATTTATCAGTGGAACATCGGCGTTCAGCGTGAATTGCCCAGCCAAATTGTGCTGGGGGTGGACTACTCCGCAAACCGGAGCACCCATCTGCCGTGGGCTGGCACAAACAACCGGGATTTCATTCCGTCGGCTCTGCTAGCAAAGATATCCGCCGCCGTGACCCCTACTGATTCGAGTTGCCAGACCGACAGTTGCGTGAGCAACTTTCTGCAGACACAGGTGACCAATCCATTTGCCCCTCTGTTCAGCGCGGGTTGCACACCGACACCTTCCACTCCATGCTTCAACGAGCCCGATTCGAACTATGGCCAGTCCACCCTCCCTTTGGCGAATCTGATCAACTCCTACCCGCAATTCGCCGGAGACTTTGAAGGCCTGATGCTTGAGGAAGCCAATTCCTGGTACAACGCCATACAGTTTCGTTTCCAGAAACGCACGACGCACCACATCAGTTTCGATGGCAGTTACACGATCTCGAAGTCGACCGACGACTCTTCAGCGGGCAGAAACAACTGGGTTGGCGCGCTAGGTAACGGAACGATTCAACAACTGGACCGCTTGAACTTAGAGCACAGCATCAGCGCTAACGACACCCCGCAGCGCCTCGCGGTCGCCGTCGTTGTTGACTTACCGGTCGGCCGGAATCAATGGATTGGTGGTGATATGAACCGTGTTCTCGACGGAGTCGTCGGAGGCTGGTCGATTTCGACTCTGATCACAGAACAATCGGGTCAGCCCATGGCTATAACAATGGCCACAGCGCGGCTCGCGAACGGCAGCCAACGTCCCAACGTCCTGTGCCCTCAACTCAAGGCCGGATCGAGCATAAATGACGCAGCCCTTACTTGGCAGACGACGCTGCTTCCCTACCTCAATATGAATTGCTTTGGCGACCCCGGCGATCAGAACCCCGGCAATGCGCCACGTTACTTTTCCAATTTGCGCGTTGACGGCATCCATAACGTCGATCTCAGCCTTTACAAATCGTTCGTGCCAAAGGAAGGTGCGCGGATCGAAGTGCGCGCGGACATGTTCAACTTCGCCAATCACCCTCGCTTCGGCCAACCGAACTCGGCGGTTGGCGATCCTCTTTTCGGAACGGTGACCAGTGACGCGCCCGGAGAACTGCCCCGATACTTCCAGTTCGGAGTAAGGTTCGAGTTTTAAGGATCCCGCTTCAAACGAAGTCAGAGGTTATTCATGACAAGCATCCGGCGCGGCGTGCGGTTCAGCGCATGGCTCGTCCTTCTTTTCACAGCAGCGACTGCCGCAGCCCAAGCACGGCTGGGTGTGCCGGCCTATCAGGACCCCGGCTCGCCGCAATGGACGGCATGGGCTGCGCCGGGCGCGAAGTCGGTTGGCGTTATGATCGTCAACCTCAACAACGGAGACGACGAGCATTACTATGCAAGCGTAGACAAGGCGATCCGCGCCACCCGCAAGCAGGGCATTTTCGTGTTCGGATACACCTACACGGGTTACGGCAGTCGTGATCCGAAGATCGTCAAACGGAAGATCGATGCGGTGTACCGCAACTACCTGGTCGATGGCATGTTCTTCGACGAAGCGCCCACCGATTGCAACGCCAGCAATCCATTTCTTCCCACTGCATTTTTGTATTACGAATCGCTCACGAACTATGTACGCGAGAAGGCCGGTGCTCGTATCACCGTACTCAATCCAGGAACCTACAGTGCAAGCGACTGCTGGATGGGAATTACCAACATCCTGATGAACTGGGAAGACCAGGGCCTGGCGAGCTATAAGAGCAAGTATGTCGATTACGCGTGGGTTCATAAGTACCCGCCCGACCGCTTCTGGCACATCATCTATGGCATGAGCTCCGATCAACTCCAAGAGGCCTTGGACCTAGCCAAGCAGCGGAATGCCGGATGGCTTTACCTGACCGAAGAAACCGGTAATCCCTATGCAGGCCCACCTCAATACTGGGGCGCGGAGTCAAGAGCGGTGAAGGATCAAGCGGTGCAGGCACCGTTTGCTACTGCATGGCCGAGATCCTTCGACGCCCAGGGCGATCAGGCGCAGGCGCGCACCTCGATTCGTTGGAACGGTACCGGCGCGGCGAATTGGCAGATATTTCTCGATGCCGATCAGAGTTCAAAGACCGGCTACATCGGCGGTGGTATTACAGTGGGCGCGGAATACCTGTTCGAAACCGACGGTCGAGCGGCCCATTTGTTGCGGTACGCGGGCACCGGCACCGATTGGAAATGGACGGAAGTAGCCGCGGAAGCTGATTTCGAACTGCTTGATCCAGGCGTTCAGACAGCAAGCTTTGATACCACAGGCCTCGGTAAGACACAGGCTCTCAATTTTCAGATCCGCGCCTTGGACGCTGCCGGACATCCGATCTATGACAGCTATGTCTTGCCGCTTAGTTTGAACAATACTGGGATGGTCTTCGACATCACCAACCATAAGTAAGCGGAACCGCGATTCATCTTGTCAGCACAAGACGACGATCCGGATCGACCAACACCCAGGCGAGTCCTCCAACCGCACTGAAGATAGCCGCTATCAGAAAAGAAGAAGTCCAACCATATCTCTGCGCAATTGCTGGTGTCAGCGACGCGGTCAGCGCTCCTCCTAACTGGCCGCCCATGTTCATAAAGCCAGACGCAAGTCCGGCGCTGCTACCAGCGATATCCGCTATCACCGACCAATACGAGCTTTGGGCGATATAAAGAGCGCCAACGCCTCCCGACAGCACGATGCTGGCCAGCGGAGCGCTTGCGACGCGCGATCCAAGCACGAGAATCACTGCGGCCAAAACCAGTGCAAGACCTGCTACTCCGCACCGGCCGATGCGCTTACCGTAAGCCTTCGACAATGCATCGCAAATAGCGCCGCCGCTGAGGCTGCAAACCACGATGGCGACGGGTGGCAAAGTACTGTAAAAGGCGCTCGTTTTCAGATCCAGGCCGCGCACCTTGACCAGGTAGATGTAGAACCAACTAAAGAAAATCCAAGCCACATAACCGAAACAGAAATAACTGGCGGTGACGGCGAGAACATTTCTGTTACGGACAAGTTGCCCCCAACTGTCGCCGAACGATTCGCTGCCCGCCGGGCTTTCAGACAGAACATCAGGGGCTGGCTTCGCAACGGATACTGGTATCCGGAACTCCTGTATGTACGAGAGCTCACCCTGCGAAACAAGCGGATGTTGTTCCGGAACATCGCGAGCAGCCACGTACCAGACAGCGCCGACAATCAATCCCAGAATTGTGCTGGCCCAAAAAGGCGCTCGCCAACCATAATGCACCATCAGATAAGTAACAAAAATCGGAGCGCTGGCAGTACCGGCCCCAACACCCGCAAAGATCAGCCCATTCGCCAGGCCGCGTTCTTGCGAGGGAACCCATTGCGAAACGAATCGATTGCAAGCGGGATAGATGACCGCTTCCCCGGCACCGAGCAGGAAGCGAATAAGAATAAGATACGCAAGGACCCCGGTAATCGTCGCAGACAGGGATGCCGTAAGCGCGGTAAAGACTCCCCACCAAACAACGCCGATCGTGAGCACGTAGCGCGGGCCGAGCTTGTCGGCTAACCACCCGCAAGGCGTCTGAAACAATGCATACCCGATCAGAAAAGCGCTGAAGATCGAGCCGAGTTGGACTTGGCTGAGATGGTATTCCTCGGCCAGTGCGCTACCCGCAATGGCAATATTGACCCGATCAAGGTAGGAAACGGCGCCCAGAACGAACAGCCAGAACACCAGGAACCAGCGCACTCGTCCGCTCGGCAGGTCAGCCACCGCTATCTTCCATATCAAGAAATGACTGCGAGTTGTTACCTGCCGCACGGTGGTCCGGGTGCTTCGAACTAATGTTCATGGTCGCACCTTTATTCAAACGCGTGATTTCGAGAGCTATTTGCGAACAACAGCAGCGGTGCAGTTGATTTCGACCAGAGACTGGCCGGGGAGAGCCGCCACTGCAACCGTCGTTCTGGCGGGACCGCCATGGGGAAAATAGGTTTTGAACACTTTGTTCATCGCCTCAAAGTCGTCAATCTTGGTCAGAAAAACGGTGAGCTGCAAAATGCTATCCATCGTCCCGCCGCCCGCTTCCACCAAAGTCTTAACGTTTTCCAGGACTTTCGTCGTATGCGTCTCGACATCCGTGGGAAATTGTTCCTGCGGGTTGCGAGAATGCGCTCCCTGCCCGGCGATATAGATAACTCCGTTGTGCACGATCAGCGGCGTGATAAATCCGGTGCCATCGGTCGGCTTTCCGTTATAGCCGAGTTTGCGAACTCCATTTGATTCTGTAGTTGCAGCACGGACTGAGCCGCCGATGAGGCTGGCCGCACCCATGCCGGTGAATACGCATGCAATTCGAGATGCAAAACTTCTGCGCGTGGTTGAAAGCATCGAAGATTCTCCTTATTGAATGGCGAAATTTTGCACCCGCGACGAGCCAAACAGCCTCAAAGCCGGCCGACCTGTTTTACTGCTTCGACAATCGATTTTGCTTTTTCGATAATGGCGTACATGGAGTGCTCCTTGAAGTCCAACTCCTGTGCAAGGGCGAGGGTCTTTTCCGCCACTCCACGCGGTACCACGGCGACGCCATCGGCGTCGGCGACGATAATGTCTCCGGGGTTAACCGTCACACCGTCGCAAACAACAGGCACGTTCGCACCGGCGAAACGATAGTGGTGAACCGAAGTGGAGGGCACAATGCCCAATGCAAAGACGGGGAACCCAATTTTCTGCAAGTAAGCGACGTCGCGAACTCCGCCATCGATTACCGCACCGGAATAGTTCCGGGCGGACATAGCCGTGCCCATCAGACCACCCATGCCAGCGATGTTGGCGCCATCATCCACCACCATCACATAGACGGAGTCTCTTTGGCCCTCATCAATCGCCGCTAGCATGCCATTGAGAGCTGCCGGATCCTCATTCTCTTCTTTCTTCAAGTGGACCGTTATCGCTACGCCGGCAAACTTGCTCGAGAAAATGGGCCTCATGCGGTGCGACATATACATCTTCTTGTTAACAACCTGCTCCAGCGCATCGGAAACAGAAGCAACTTCGACATGTCGAAAAGCTTCCACCAGTGTGGTGTCGACCGTGTTATTACTCGTGCTCTGCGCTGTGACCGTGTGCAAACCCCATATCAGCGACATCGTACCCACGAGTACAACTGTGAGCAGAATCAGCTTCGAAATTTGCTTCAGCGCTTTCAGTCGACTAAAGAATATAAACACGGCGCAACCCTCCTTACCGCTATTAGGCATCCGTACCTGGTAAGCTCATTTCGTCCCGTAGGGCAGGGAACCCGTTGCATTCGTCTTGAGCTTGTAGAGCGACGTGGTGGCCGTAATGTACAGCGTTTTCTTGTCAGAATCTCCCCACGTGAGATTTGCTGGCTGTTCGGGCATGATGATTGTCCCCAGGTGAGTCCCGCCCGAATCCCACACCCAAATTCCTCCAGGACCCGTTACGTAGAGATTGCCCGCCATGTCCACTTTCATCCCGTCCGGAACGCCTTCTTTCTTACCTCCCGGTTCTTCCCCAAAAATGCGCCCATTCCGAAGCGTTCCGTCCTGCTGAAAATCATAAACACGAATATTCCTCTGCGTGCTGTCGTCCACGTAGAGCCTCTTCCCATCGGGAGAAAAGGCAAGCCCGTTCGGTTCGGTTAGATCCTTGGTCAGCAGCGTGACTTGTCCCCGCGCGTCCAACCGAAAAACTCCCTTGAAATCCAGTTCCTGCTTCTGATCCTTGGGCAAATCAGAGGTGGGATCGGTGAAATAGATCGCTCCATCTGGACCAATGACTACGTCGTTCGGACTATTGAGCCGCTTGCCCTGGTAACGATCAGCCAGCACCGTATACGTGCCATCGGGCTTGATGCGAATAATTGCGCGGAGAACGCTGGCACAGTCGATAAGCTGCCGGTGCTCGTCGAAAGTATTACCATCTGGATCGCCCAGCGAAATGAGTTCTTCTTTGCGCCCGTCCGGGTAGATGCGGTATATCTTGTTGATTACTTCGTCGCTCACATAAACGAAACCAGAGGGATCCCAAACCGGCCCCTCTGTAAATCCCATTCCGCCAGCCACTAACTCCAACTTAGCGCCCTTAGGAAGGAGCTCCCAGAATTTCGGCGATTCTCCCTTCAACTCGAACTGCCGAGGCCGCTCTTTCGCAACCGCCGCCGTCAGAGCAATCAGCAGCCCGACTCGCAACGCCAGCCTGAACTGTCTTTTCATAAGGTTTGCCTTGGAAGATCAACGCGGAGCGCAAACGCTACTCCTTATTCGCTTCCTTTTTTTCCTTTGCTCGTCACAACTTGTCGATTCTGTTTCGTATCCGCTGCGTTCAACAAATAGCTCGCCACTTGGTCGAGTTCAGATTTGCTGAGTGTCGATCCATACTGATCCGGCATGAGCGGCTCCGAATCGAAGATTAGTTCAGACAGGTCTGACTTATCCAGCGAGTAGAATGCACCATCCTGCGCTTGCAACTGCACTGAGAAATTGTCCTCGTTTCTGACCATGCCAGAAATCTGTCGCCCATCTTTGGTTGTTGCTTTGGCCAATCCTTTGCGAATCGCCGGCCTTTTTTCCGCGCTGAGGATGACGTTGCGGATATCGTCCGAGGAGTGGCTTGCTCCGTAATCCGAAAGGTCAGGGCCGAGAAATCCTCCCACACCCCGGACCATGTGGCACTCCGAACAACCTCCCTTGCCTGAGAAAACTTCTTTCCCTTTTTCAGCGCTTCCTAGTAGCGCTGGCGATCCACGCTGGCCTTGCAAGACTCGCAAATAACGCACTAAGTCGGAGAGTTTCGCTGCGCCCAGTCCTGCAAACGGAGGCATTCCTGCTTGCGGCCTTCCCTCCCGCAGCAATTTAAGAATTCCGCCGTCCGATAGCTTCACGATTTCGGGACTTGTCGCAATGTCTGGGGCGTGTTCGCCTCCTCTTCCATTCAATCCATGACACGGCGCGCAACTGGATTCAAACGTCCGCCGCCCCGCACTATGCGCAGTCGTCTGAGCGTGGCTCACAGCAATAGTGAAAATAAGCAGAGCCGCAAATTTTGCGGCGAGCGACCGAATGACTCGCGCAGTCTCTGACCCCTTCCCCTCGCTCGCTCTCACTCTCACCTGCCAAACCTCAATCGATCAATGCGCGGATTTACTACGGACTGCGATGAGTGAGACTTGCTCCAGATCGGGATAGTTGTCATTCTCATCCGCTGTCCGCTTTGTCGGAGCGATTTGTTGAACCGTGGTGCTCGCCGGCATCATGCTGAAATACTGGCCGTAAACTTCATTAAAGGCTGACGCATCGGCGAGATCGTCTAAATAAACATTCGTGGAAACAACCTGACTGAAGTCCATTCCAGCTTCTTCGAGATTGTCGAGCAGGTTGCGCATAGTCTGCCGGACTTGATGCGGGGTCGTGGCGGCATAGACACCGCCGTGTGGCCCAGGGATGAAGCCGCTCTTGGCCGAGCAGTATAAGGTGTCGCCCGCAAAAACGCAGGGGCTGGCCGTTGGGCTCGGAGGCATGTTCTTCGGCCGCACCGACTTGCGCTGCTGCAGGTCGCGAACCGCCACGCCGGTGTACTCGATCTGAGCGCCGCCAGGAAGGCTCGACACCTCGATTGTCGCCCGCCCTGGCGTGTTACCGAATTCAAACCGCTTGGCATAGCGCTCGTTCATGACGCGCGATGGAATCTCCGCCGTCAGATAAGGATTGACGAAAACTACGTGGCTCATTTCCAGCCCGGCGGCTTTTACAACAGCCTGCATGTTGTCCAGCGCGAGATCGACCTGGGCCTTGGGGTCATCGGGAACCTTGCCGGTCGCGGGATCAGCCCCAGCCATGCTGGAAATGAAAAGACGATCATGTGTCAGCATTCCCGGAGATGCGGCGGCGTCTTTCGCAAAACTCGCAGGATAAATTGCCTTCCGTCCGTCTAGGTTGCGGACAGCAACGGCATTGATCTGAATCGGCGGATCAGGAAGTCCGTAGACGCCGAGGACAGCTCGAGCCGGCGGGGGTTTCGGGAAGTACTCGGCGAACACTCGATTCATCTCCGAGTACAAGTTCATATCCGTCAGGTAAACCTGGACGTAGACGACGTTCTCCAGCTTCAACCCCGCAGCTTCCACGACGGCTTTTACATTGTCGAGCGCTTGCCGAAATTGCGCTCCAGATGTGGAGGGCACGGCGCCATCCGGCCGGCGAGGCCCTTGCCCCGAGATATATACGTAGTCTCCGGTATCCACGCCTGCCGAGAGGAACCGCTTGCCGCTGAAATGATCGTTTGCCGGGGGCACCGCGCGCACTCCTTCCTGCGCGCTGAGAACGGTAGCCAGTAGAAGCGAAACGCCGTAGTGCCAAGCGAAGTGCCAGGCGATCTTTGACAGGTGCACGGGTCCCCTTTCGAGTTATTTAGGCAGCCTTTTTCTGTGCGGCGCCGAGCACGGCGCGCAATCTTTGCCCGACAATAATTTCCTCTCCGGGCTTGATGGTCATAGAAACCAGTTCGATATGATCGGGTCCCTTGTGCTTTTCCTTGGCGTTGGGATTGCCTTCCCGCACCGCTGTCACCAGGCTGGGATTGTCTGCGCCCAATACTTCAATGACCGGAGCGCCGGCGCGAAGTTCGCGTACGCAATCGGAAATCGAAAAGCCCCAAGCCTGCTGGTCCCACTTAACGTTTAGAGTTGGATACCGATTTCCATCATCGGGAACATAGGTGGTCGTCGTAACCCCAGGTACTGTTTCAACCAGTTTGCGGATGCGGTCGATGCGCGCATTCCATTCCGCGTAGAGTTTCTTTTCGTCGACCTTCAACCATGTTTCCAGCGCCGTTAGACATCCGATGACTTCTTCTTTACCCACTTTCATCGGGCGACAAACGGCGCCTTCGCGCGGGCTGCTATTGAGCAGAGCCGCTTCGATAAGGTCCTTGCGGCCTAGCAGCAAACCGCTGCACTGCGGCCCGCGCAGCCCTTTGCCTCCGGAAAAGCAGTACATATCAATTCCCATCCTCGCGTAGAGTTTCGCGTTTTCGACGGGAGGAATACCGGCAGCGTCATCGAGCAGCATGGGCACTTTGTGATCTTTCGCGATCGCAACTTGCTGTTGCAGCCTTTCACCAAGGTCTGTCGTGTAAATCATCGCCGTGTTCTCGGTAATGGCGTTGGCGATTTCTTCCGGCGAGCGCGCCAGCACAAGTTTCGCTCCAGTGAGTCGAATCGCGCTGTCAAAAGCGCTGC
>Ga0302319_10020711_pt1 | contig 11868 bp, 9 predicted proteins | sample Bog_T0_2_FD_203319 | JGI IMG/M metagenome (GOLD analysis project Ga0302319, IMG submission 203319) | Peat permafrost microbial communities from Stordalen Mire near Abisko, Sweden - Bog_T0_2 | ecosystem: Environmental > Terrestrial > Soil > Wetlands > Peat | place: Sweden: Abisko, Stordalen Mire...
CCGCTCCAATGCCGGCAGCAGCCATCGAGCGCTTATTGGCCGCATTTCCGCACGTCGCGTTCTTCCAGCAGTGCGGCCAGACGGAGGCCGGACCTACCGGCATCTACTCGACGATGGAACAGGTACGGTCTCGACCGTTGTCGTCCGGCCATATTGCGCAGCCTTTCGTCGAGGCTCGCGTTGTCGACGAGCGAGGCAACGACACGCCGCCCGGGCAGGTGGGAGAACTTGTATTTCGTGGCGAGGCCATCACCAAGGGCTACTGGAACAAACCCCAAGCCACCCAGGACGTGATCCGCAACGGGTGGCTACATACCGGTGATTTGATGCAGGTGTATGACGACGGCGCCATGCGTCTGGTCGACCGGTTGCGGGACGTGATCATCACCGGCGGCCGCAATGTGTACTCGGCTGAGGTCGAGCAAGTAATTGCCAACCATCCCGAGGTAATCGACGTGGCGGTGATCGGTCGACCGGATCCGGAATGGGGCGAGACGGTCGTGGCATTTATCACCGCGGTTGATGGGTCTGACCTCACGCCGGCCTTGTTACGGCAGTACTGCACCTCTCGGATCGCGGACTACAAGATTCCTCGTGAGTTCACTTTTGCGATCATCCCGCGAAATGGGTCCGGAAAGATCCAAAAACACCTGTTGCGAGACCGATCGAGCGTAAACCGTTAGACAACTTCGGCGCCGATGCAATTACCGCTTAGCCCGGGGGGCCCGTTTGGAAGGCGGTGTGTTTGTCCTTCCCGCAGCGCCGCGTCCGCTGAGATAAACCACGCGCCAAACGATCTCGACGAGTGAATCGAGTTGACGCTCGACCTCTTCGTCGTCGGCGGTACCGACCAGTTGATAGAGCCCTCGTTCGATCATCCAGATAAGCCACTGCGCCGTTCGTGCGGCGTCCAGATGAGCATCGGCCACTCCGGCTCGCTGCGCGTCGTCGATATAGGTTGTCAGCGCGGTCACCACTTGGCCGATCAGGTTCTGCTGCTGTTCTTGCGCCCGCGGATCATAGGCCGCGGTCTCGGCTATGGCTCCCAGAATTATCCCGTGCTTGCGATAGGTGTCGATCGGCACACGCAGGGCCTTGCGCAGGTCCTCGCGCGTTGCGTCGACGGGCAGCTCCCACCACGACGCGCCATCGGCGACCAGGTCGCCAATGACGTCCTGCGCCATAGCGACAAGGAGATCGCCCTTGTCCTCGAAGTAGACATAGAACGTGGAACGCGAAATCCCACCCGCGGTGATAATCGCCTCGACGCTCAGGTCTGCGTACCTCACCCCGTTCTCCACCAATTCTTCGACGACGCTCACGAAATGGCGACTGAGCATGGTGCGGCGCTGAGGCCTTGACAGTTGCAAAGGTCGAGGAGGAGAAGCGTCCACTCGACGAAGTATACGCACTGTACATCCAGTCATACAGAATGTCTTTTTACCAAACGTTCTGTTTGATACAGTGCTCGGCATGTCTGAGCTGTCGAAGGTGTACGTCATCGGAGCAGGTCCTTCAGGGCTAGCGGCGGCCTGGCGGCTGAAAGAGGCCGGCCGCGACGTCGTAGTGCTGGAATCCCGGGATCGTGTCGGTGGACAACTGCTGTCGATCAAGCGCGATGGCTATCTGATGGAAGCCGGGACGACGATCCTGCCTGCCGCTTACGACAGCGTGATGCGGTTGGTCGACGACATCGGCATGACCGATGAGTTGATACCGGCGAACTCGTTGATGGGGTTCATGCGCGGCAGTCAGTTGCATTACCTGCGGGCTAATCGGCTCGTCTTCGATGCGGCGCGCACCAAGCTGCTGTCGCTGCGCTCCAAGTTGAAGGTTGCCAGGCTCGCCGCAGACTCATTCAAGATGCGCAAATTGCTCAGCTACGAAGACTTGTCCATCGCCGGCGCATTCGACACCGAGACCCCCGAGCAGTACTGCCGTCGGCGCGGTCTCGATGGCGAGCTGTACGACTATCTGATTGAGCCCACCGTGCGCGGTGGAGCCGGCGTGCCGGCCAGCGTGATCTCGGTGGTCGAGTTCTTTTTTCTGTGGCAGAAGGTGCTCGGCACCAAGCTGTTTGCGTTCCGCGACGGGTATTCCTCGTTCCCCGAGCGGATGGCCGCAGCCATACCCGACGTGCGCCTTAACACCGAAGTGGTCGAAGTCTTCGAAGACTCCGATGGTGTGACGATAACCTGCGTCGGGCCCGACGGTAACCAGTACACAGAACGCGGTGCTGGAGCCATTGTCAGTTCCATGGGCAACAGAGTCCCCGACATCGTGCCGCAGTTGGATCCCGAACGCGCGAAGTTCTTGAGGGAATTGAATTACACCTCGACGATGTCGATCAACCTGGCGCTGAACCGGGTTCCCGACTGCCCAGCGTCCTTTATCGTCGTTCCCCGGCCAGTGTCGGAGGGGCTGTTCGCGATCATTCTGGAGCACAACAAGGCACCGGGGCGCGCGCCGGCAGGCAAAGGCTTGGTGTCGCTGTTCATGATGAACCAATGGGCCGTCGACCACATGGATGCCACTGACGACGAAATCCTGGCTGACGTGTTGCCCGACGCAGAAAAGGCGATCCCCGGCTTGGGAGAGGCGATCGAGTTCGCGCGAGTCAATCGGTGGTATCCGGTGCTCGTCTACAGCCACCCTGGCCTGTATCGCGATCTAGGCCGCTTCCACGCTGCCCGGAATCTGAAAAGCCGTATCCACCTGGCTGGCTCCTACAACTCGTCGGGCAACGTCAACACGGCCACCACGGCCGGCGAGCGAGCCGCTCGTGAACTGTTGCAAGCACTTTCACCGGCAGTTGCGCTGACTGCGTGATCACCATGTTTCAAGCCAAGGCCCAATTCAACATCCCGACGCCGCCGCAGATGGTATTCCCGCGGACACCGCAGACCATCGCCGAAATCGTCCTCTGGATAGTGGTTATCGCGTTCGTGGCTTTCGCGGTGCGCCAGTGGCGGCGGACCGGGTCGCCGCTGGGGTTGGTGCTGCTGGCAGGCGGTGGGATCGCACTGTTAAACGAACCGCTCGACGACATCTTGGGGCTGGTGCACCACCCCAGGCCTGGCCAGGACGTGGTCTTCGAGACGATGGGCCCGATACCGCACTGGGGGTTGCCCACGTACATCATCTTCTTCGGCGGCATCGCCTACGTATTGCTGTTAGAACTGCGCAGGCTGACCTTCACCCCACGCGCATTCTGGATTGGGATCACGCTCACGTTCGTCGCTGATCTGCTGATCGAGTTGCCGCTGCTGCATTTTCGGTTCTACACATACTTCGGCTACGGCCAGGTGCCGATGAGCATCGGCGGATTTCCGGTGTACTGGCTGTTGATCAATACCACGGGCCCAATCCTGTGCGCGGCCATCCTATTTGCGGCGCCGGGCTACTTCACCGGCTGGCGGGCCGGGCTGGTGCTGTTTCTGCCGCTAGTCACCGACGCCGGCTGCAGCGCTGCGGTGGGTTTGCCGGTCTACAACGCCCTGCACGTGCCCGACGCCTCGGCGTGGGTGACCTGGGTCGGCGCATTCGTCTCCTGTGCAATCGGTTTGGGCATACTCGACGCGTCGGCACGCTGGATCTACTCCCACACTCTGAAGATGCAAAAAGCCAAGGAATCGGCACATCAACTGCAGGACCAGGCATGACCTGGGTCCGTGGGCATTTCGATTTGCCGGTAACTCCAGATGGCACGCAGATGCCGCAAACTGCACAGCTCGTGGCGACAGTGGCCATGGCCGTGCTGGTGGCCGGCTTCGCCGCGTACGCGGTGCGAGAGATCGCCCGATCGCGATCGGTCACGCTGGCATTGCTGCTCATCGGGGGAGCGGTGTCGTACTTCAACGAACCGATCGATGATGTGCTGGGACTCGTGTGGCATCCGGTCGTCGGTCAGTGGACCGCGCTGGATACCTTCGCGCGTGTTCCGTTGTGGGGCTTGGGTATTTACATCGTATTCTTCGGCGGGATGCCTTATCTGATATTGCAGAGCCTGCGCCGTGGAGTGACCCGCCGCCAGCTGTGGGGTTGGGTTGGCGTGCTGGCGGTGGTTGACGTCGCCGTCGAACTGCCGGTCTTGGCGAGCGGGATCTACAGCTACTACGGCGATGCGCCGTTGCAGATCGGCGGGTTTCCGGTGTATTGGATCGTCATCAACACGGTGGGACCGCTGGCCCTTGCTGTGTTGCTGATGGCTGCCGGGGAGACGTTCACCGGCTGGCGTGCGCTGTATCTGCTGTTCCTGCCGATGATGTCCGACGCGGCGGGCAGCGTCGCGGTGGGATGGCCGATCTTCAGCGCGCTCAATGCCCACGCTTCGGCGCCGGCGCGGTGGCTGGCAGCGGCACTGACCATTGCGATCGGCTTCGGCGCGCTGGACCTGCTGATTGCTTACGCGGCGCGGATGTCAGCGGCGCTGGTGAGCACCAGAGCCGTCGGCGCTGCGGGAATCACCTGAATGGGTACTGCGCGGGTAGCTTCGTGTTCGGCGGCACGACGGCCTTGCCGTCAGGTGTGATGTAGGCAGAGCCCTTGCCGGAGTCACCGTTGTCGTTGCGGCTCAACGGCACGCCCGGGCCCGGGCACGCGCGATCGGTGCCTTGGCCGCACAATCCGTCGGTGAAGTACGACCGGTCGAGAATGTCGCGCTGCCATTCCTTGGAGTGGGTTCCGATCCAGTAGTTCGGCACGTTGTATGTCATGAACAATGCCACGTGCACACCGGCAAACACCGCGAGTGCGCGCACAACCATCTGAGAGCGGTCGGATATCCGAAGACGTTCAGCACCGCGTTCGACGAGCGTCTGACCTCTGTCGTTGCGGAAGTACCGCAGGCACGCGACGGCAGTGAATGTCGCAGAGACGGTGACGACTTCATTCAGTGGAAAGGCATGATAGGTCCCGCTGAAGATGGCGAAGCCGCGCCCACCCGGATATTCCCAGATGCCGAGCGGCATGAAGATCACGCCCTCGAGGATGATGTCGAAGCCGACCATCGCGACAAAACAGACGCCGATCAGTCCGAGCGCGCCGATTCGTGGCCACTTGGCTTTGGCCCGTCGCATGGCCGCGCAGCCGAGGAACATCGTGATGACGAAAACGTAGACATACAACCCGGGCATGATCAGGATCGGCTCGACCAGCATCGCGCCCGGCTTCCCGTTGGATAGCCAGCCCGGGACGCTGTGCACCCATGAGCCATAATTGAAAGCCCACGAGTTGTAGGTGAACCAGTGCCCCCCGTATGCCGACAACGGATCTTGGAACCACAGCGTCGAAAAAGCGATTACCAGCATGCCGTCGAGAGTCAACCGGCGTTGCCGGATGATCGGGCGCACCACGAACCAACCGATGAGGCCGATGCCGACGGGAATCGACACGGCCTGGAAGAAGACCATTGCCACCTTCATATATGCCGGTGGGTCCGTGGGTCCGGTCGGCACTCGCTCGAAGAACGGACCAGTCGCCCAGTCGATCAAGACATACGCGATGAAGATGAAAATCGCCGCACCCAGGCCGGCCCACCACTTCACGGGAACCAACTGGTGTGGTTCCTGCGCAACCGTGTTCAGATCAGAGGCGGCACTGGCTGACCGTGGATTCTTGTTTGCGGTAGCGGGCGTTGTTGCCATGAGTTTGATAATGAAACTCCTTGTATCAAATTGTCAACGCTATCTCGTCGTCATCCGCCTATGGGAGGGTTTCTCAGCGGAAGTCCATCCAGTGGCCGTGGGGGGTCCAGCCCATGTGGAAGGGGAGTTCGATTTTGCAGATAGGGCCCGCGGTGATGTCGTCGGTGTCGAAGATCTGGAATTCACCGCGACGTTCGTTCCACCAGGAGACGGGGACGATGATGTAGCCGTCGCCTTCGGGAGAGTCGATGGTGCGTGGCGCGAATGAGGCTTCGAGTACTGCGGCCAGTTCGCCTGGGCCGCGGATCTGGTAGACCTGCTCCGTGACTTTGTCCACGTCGTTGCGGATGAGGCTGTCCATGCGCATACCGTGTTTTTTGGGCTGGCCGCCGATCTGGAAGCCGTAGCGATGGCCTTTTCCGTAGAAGCGCTGGTCGACTTTGCAGATCTCGGAGGGCAGCTCGGAGAGCTGCTCGGCTTTGGTGTCGCCGGTGGTCAGGTTGACCGTCCAGCGGCCCAGGTAGCTGGCGGCGTTGCTGAAGAACAGCGCAGCCTGGTCGCCTTCGTTGAAGTCCTGCTCCAGCGGGAACGGCGGTTTGTTGAAGATCGGTGCGTCCAGGATGAGCTGGTCGCCGGTGACGTTGGCTGTCATGGTGTGCATCACGTACTGGGCGGGCAGATCGGTTTGTATCCACCGGATCTCGCCCTGCAGGTTGTGGCGCGGAATCAGCGCGAGGGTGATCGGCAGGTCGGGCTCCCAGCCGAAGACAGCGTATCCCTTCGTGTTGCGCTGCAGATCAATGATGAACGGCTGGAACGGCATCACCACCCATTCCGGGGTAAGCCACATGTCGTGTGCCACGGTGTTATACGGGGCATCCCACAGGTCGCGGGACTCCACCGTGCCATCGGGATGCACGTACTTCATCGACACATACGGTGCGGTGTCGCTGTAGGACCAACCGTAGAGGACCCCGGTGTCTTCATCCCATTTCGGGTGAGCACAGAACGTGCCGTCGCCGAAGCACACCTGTTCGTGCGGTCCTTTGGTCAAGGCCGGCGCCCACGGCACGATGCCCTTGGTCTCTAGCGTGATCGGATCGATGATCTGTGGGGGACCCCCCAATTCGCCCGACACCACCAGCTCGCCGGCGAACGGGAAGATGTTGATACTGCCGGTGCCCTGCGGGGTGTGGGCGTTCTCCGGGGTGCGCGCCACCTCGCCGTAGCCGTAGTCGCGGTAGTCGCCGAATCCGCCATCGGAATAATCGAACATGCCGCGGCCGCATTTGTCTTCCAGCACGTACTTCGGGGTACGTACCCAGCGGTTGCGGAAGTCGGCGCGGCCATTGTCGAAGACCAGGCCCTGCATCATGCCGTCCATCGCCAGCAGCGGTGTCGTGCCCTGGTTGGTCGGCCGCTTCCAACACGGCCCGGTGCGATAGAAGCCGCCGGCCAGATCCTTGGGGATCTCGCCATGGGTCACGATGCACTCCTCGACCGTGGCTTCGAACCGCATCGGCTGGAACGGGCCTTTGGTGGTAACCGTGTCGGGAATGGAGTAGCTCATTCTTTGCTCCCTGGTAGTCGTCTGTCAGCAGCGGCAAACCCATGCGCAGCTCCGATACCTGTGATGCTAGCGGTGAAGCCTTCGTTTGTAAACGATCATTTACAGTTCTATGTGAGTCGCAGTCATGATTTCAAGCACAACGAGATGGTGACCTCGACAAGCTCGTCCCCAACGGTGTGTGTCGTTAAATAAGCTGCTAACCAGGGCTTAGCTTGCGCGGGTACGAGTGCGATTCCATCGGTCTCGAGAGGAGAGACGCGAATGTCATCGTCAGGAATATGTAAACGAACGTTAGATATTTGTGCGGAGCGGTATCTCGCCAGGGGACCGCGAGGTGTGACGACTGTGCGCCGAGTGGTGTCCCACCCGCGTGAACCCAGCTCCGGGCGCAATGGGGGGTGAACACGGTGGGATCGCGCGACCGCTTCCCGATCGGCGAATTCGGGGTGCGGGCGGCACCGGTCGGCGCGATGCCGTTGTGGGTCTGCGGTGCAGTCGCGGGATCGTCGATAGAACTGGCGGCGCTGCCGGCCATGGACTTGATGCGGCAATCGGCCGGCGACATTATTGCGACCGTCGACCGAGGTGTTTAATCTTAATTCAAAGTGAGGGAGGTGGTTGTCGTGGTGTCGGAATCGACGCTCCGCCAAAGCGGCCCGCAGGTGGGTACGACTACTACGGACCCGTCCCGCTCAGGCGCGGTCACGGTGTGGGCCGCCATAGCTGTGGTTTGGCTAGTGATCGCCGGCCAGGCGCTGGTGCGATGGATGGCTTCCCGTGATTTCGCGCCGGCACCACTCGTCGGTGCGGACCGGATGCCGCTGTGGAATCTGGTGGCATTGCGAATCTTCGAGGGACTCAGCATGGCGCTGCTGGTATTCCTGATCTGGGCTTACGTAGTAACGCCGTGGCGCCGGACCGGCGCTTTGAGCCTAGACGGCAAGTTCGTCCTCGGCGGGATGGCGGCTTTCGTCGCAGACGCGTTCCTGAACTCCTACACGTACCTGTTCGCGTGGAACGCCCACAACGTCAACATGGGCGTCTGGACGGCGTATCTGCCGTTTCACAATCCAGCAGCCTCGTCGCGCTACGCGGAGTCCTTGCTGTGGGGACCGCCGATGTATGTGTATTTCTGCGCTGGTGTGGCCATCGTCGGCTGCCCGGCCTATTTCGCGCTGCGATCACGCTGGCCCCAGCTCTCCAACGTGTCGTTGCTGGCGATCGTGTTCCTCGGCGAGTTCGCGTTCGACTTCGTGGTGGAGAATCTGGCAATCCGGTTGACCCACGGCTACGCCTACGCCCAAACCTACGGGCCGCTGACGCTCTGGGCGGGAAGCCAATTCCAGTTCCCGCTGTACGAGTCATTCCTCGTGGCTTCACTGGGGCTGCTCTACACCTGGATGCGGCTGCAGGCCGTTTCTTCTGTCGACGGACTGTCGCCCGTCGAGCGCGGATTCGACCGGTGGAACCCGGCTGTTCAGTCGACGATACGCACCTTCGCGGTGATCGGATTCTGCTGCGCTGCAACCATATTGATCTATCATTTGCCATTCAACTGGCTGGGCATCATCGGAGCGTCGAAGGCGAACCTACCTACCTATATGTGGCCGGCCTGACGCGGCGGGCGTCCTTCACGCGGGCCGGGGCCGTCAGCAGACGCTGCGAGAGCACACGGCGCAACGCGGCCGTTCACTCTGTCGAGGGCTCGTCGTATCCGTCGGGAGGACGATGGGCCAGGCCCCACACGGCGAGCCGGGTCAGGCCAGGTCTTCGCGTTCGAGGCGGCGCACCGCGCAGAAGGCATAGGGCGTCACGACGACGATGAGCACGAAGAACATGACGAAAACCGCCCAAAAGTTCAGGAGACCTTGCCAGGCGAATGGGCCGGTTCGGACAAACGGCACCAGGCTCAGCGGAACGTAGAGTGCCGCGGTGAGGAAGCACAGGTAGCCGACCCATCGCGGGAAAAGGGGCTGTGCGCGACGGTCGAGGAGTATGGCGACACCCAATGCCACGCTCTGCAACAGCGAGAACATATAGGTGAGGTCGAAGAACAGCCATCCGAAGTCGTACAACGTCTGCACGGTTTCGGGTGAGCGGGCTTCAGCTCGGAATGCTGCGGTCTGCCACACTACGGCCGGCACGGCGGTGACGAGGCCGGTCATCAGGCCACCCAGTAGTTCGGTTGTCGATAACACGCCCATCGGGCCTTCCATCCGGCCGATGAGCTTGGAGATTGCCGCACTCCACGTGTAGTAGCAGGGTGCGCCGACAACCATCAGCACCATCCCCACCTGGATGCTGGTGTGGTGCGCCCGGAAGTACAGGGATATGGCCGACGCGCCGATGTCTTGTCCCGGCGGTGGCCAGAACCCGGCGAACACCGCGAAGCCCAGCAGGCCTAGGCCCGCGTACACGCAGACAGACCCTAAGGCGAGGCGAAGCGTCGTGTAATCGATCCTCGAGTTCTGCACACTTAGGGCGTGTCCGGTTGCCGTCGTCATAGTTCCTCCTGAATCCAGGCTCGACGTCGATCTCTGTTCGCGATCGGCGCTGCCTCCGCGGCCCAGATCGACCGCTACGCCTGCAGCGTGGTCCATGTCGTGGCTACCTATCGACGACATCAAGGAATTTAACATCCACTAGAAAATTCTGCTAGCGTGTGAACCGATAGCTGTTCAACTGGATCATCCTATATCTAACAGATATTAAATAAATAGCGTTTCGTTGCTCTTCGCGCTGAACAGGAGGTTTCGGGATCATCGACCGGATGAACGATCTTGTAACCGCCGACGGCAAGCCAGGGGTGATCGTCGAATCGAGTGTTGGCCATGGCGCCTGACGCGACGCAGCCTTGGGAGACCAAGGTCGCTGCCGTTCGGAGCCTCTACCGCGCGTTGGCCGCCGGCGATCGGGACACGCTCGCACAGCTGCTGCATCCGGATTTCATCGGACACGCCACCGCGGGCCTGCCGTTGGGGGCTGGGGGTGAGCATGTCGGTCCCGAGGCGATGCGCCGCGAGGTTTGGTGGCAACTCGGTCGCCATTACCGGGTGGAAGCCCATCCGGACGAATTCCACGCCCTCGACGACGGCCGCATGTTGGTCACCGGCCAGTACCGGGGCGAGGGCCGCCAGTCGGGCAAGAAGCTCGAGGCGGCTTTTCATCATGTGATCGGTTTCGCGGACGACGGCCGCATGACGTCGTTGGACCAGCTGACCGACAGCGCCGCGTGGGTCGAAGCGCTGGATGAGTCTTCGCCGCTGGAAACGATCGACTACTCCGTGGCCGACGGGTTGGCGACCGTTTGCCTGAACCGGCCCGAGGCGCACAACGCAATCGACCCCCGCATGGCGGCCGAATCGCTCGTCGTGGCCAGCCGAATCGCCGGTGACCGGTCCGTCCGCGCCATCTTGATCTGCGGTAACGGGCCGTCGTTGTCAGTCGGTGGCGACATCAACTCGTTTCTGCCGGATACGTCTACACCGTATGGCGAGGTGCTGGAGCGGATGGTCACCCCTTTTCATGAAGCCTTCCGGGTGCTCAGCAGAATCGATGCGCCGATCGTCACCGCCGCCCATGGAACCATCGCCGGCGGTGGGCTCGGCTTCGTCTACGCAGCCGACGTGGTGCTAGCTGCCGAGGGGACCAAGTTCGTCACAGCGTTTGCCGCGCTTGGACTTTCGGGAGATGGTGGCGGCACCTGGCATCTACCGCGCTTGATCGGTGCGCGCCGGGCTGCGCAGGCCTACCTGCGGAACACACCCATAGAAGCCGTCGAGGCGCTCGAGTGGGGGATGATCAACGAGATTGTGCCCGCCGACGAGCTGCGATCACGGGCTCTGGTGCTCGCTGGCGATCTGGCGCGGGGCCCGACCCGCGCGTTCTCCCGAATGCGGGCACTACTGCGGGACTCATGGCGCAACGACCTGGCGATCCAACTGCAATCAGAGACCGAGGCGCTGAAGGCCACCGCCGACACCGCCGATGCCGCCGAAGCGCTTTCGGCCTTCCGGGCGAAACGCGCACCGCGCTTCACGGGGAGGTAGGAGATGGGACTGATCAACGATTCAACCGAGCACAAGGCGATTCGGGCCAGCGTCGCCGGTATCGCCAAGCGATATGGTCCCGAGTACTTCCTGGAGCGGGCACGCACGGGCGGGGGGATCGAGGAGTTGTGGGGCGATCTCGGTGCCGCGGGCCTGCTCGGCCTGCACCTGCCCGAGGACTACGGCGGCGGCGGGGGAGGAATGGCTGATGCCGTCGTGGTCGTGGAAGAACTTGCCGCACAAGGGATGCCGCTGCTGATCTGGGTCATCTCACCGGCAATCTGCGGCAGCATCTTAGCGTGCCACGCGTCCGAAGAAATGAAGCGCCGATGGCTGCCGCGGATCGCGGACGGGACCGAGAAGATGGCGTTCGGCCTGACCGAACCCGACGCCGGGTCCAACAGCCACAACATCAAGACAACCGCGAAACGCATCGATACCGGCTGGCGGATCTCCGGATCCAAGTACTACATCTCCGCCGTAGACCAATCCGACGCGATACTGCTGGTCACGCGCGACGCGAATCATTCGACCGCGGAGCACAACCGGTTGTCCTTATTCGTGGTTCCAATTGACAACCCGGGACTGACGTTCGCGCCCATCG
>Ga0302319_10020713_pt1 | contig 11867 bp, 8 predicted proteins | sample Bog_T0_2_FD_203319 | JGI IMG/M metagenome (GOLD analysis project Ga0302319, IMG submission 203319) | Peat permafrost microbial communities from Stordalen Mire near Abisko, Sweden - Bog_T0_2 | ecosystem: Environmental > Terrestrial > Soil > Wetlands > Peat | place: Sweden: Abisko, Stordalen Mire...
TTGTTTTTCTTGGTGGCCATGGGGGGAGGGTTTAGCACGAAAGGGGGGGAGGGGCAAACGGGATTGATCATTGCTCATTTCTAGGTTTGGCCTTGCAGGCGCGAATTTTTTTGGAGGGGAGGGGATTTAACGCAGAGGCGCGGAAGCGCAGAGAGGCGCAGAGGAGGCGGGGAGGGGGAGGTTCAAGTGAAAGTTAAAGTTTAGGTGCAAGTGGGGGAAAGCGGATTTGGACTGTGCAAGGGGCGGAGGGGGAGAATAGCTTACGGGGTCTGTGCCTGCCGTAGTTGAACCGAGTGATGAGGTGAAGGAAGATGCGAAACCGCGCAAGGGGTGGTTTTTCAACCCCTACCTGCATGTTTTCCTGAGCCTGCTGATGCAGACTACGGCCCAGCTTTGCCTGAAGCTGGGGGCGGATAAGTCCGTGGGGGGGATCTGGCTGGGGGTGGAGGCGTTGCGGTCGGGGTGGGTGTGGATCGGGATCCTGGCGATGGTGACGGGTTTGCTCTCGTGGCTGTACGGGCTGCGGTATGTGCCGCTGAATATCGCGTTCAACCTGTCGGGGCTGGTGCAGGTGATGCTGCCGCTGTCCTGCTGGTGGCTGCTAGGGGAGAAGATCGGGCCGATCCGGTGGTGCGGGATCGCGCTGGTGTGCGCGGGGGTGTGCGTGATCGCGCGCCCGCTGATGCAGGTGGAGGAGAAGCTGTGACGCCGCTGGCCTTCCTGGTGGTATTGATCTCGGACAGTTGCGGGCTGGCGGGGCAGATTTTTTTCAAGCACGCGATGGGCGGGCGTGAGGGGAACAAGGGGACGATGCTGACGGCGGGGATCGCGGTGAAGGCGGTGGGGTTTTTCCTCTGGGTGGGGCTACTGTCGCGGTACGACCTGAGTTTTCTCTACCCGTTCGAAGGACTGCAGGGGGTGGTGCTGATGTTCGCGGCGTCGATCTTCCTGAAGGAGAAGATGACGCTGAACCTATGGATGGGCGTAGCGCTGATCAGTGCCGGCATAATGCTCGTATCCCGCAGTTAGAGAGTGCCAGATGACGCGGAAGGCGTGCTGGTTGATGCGGGCGGCGTGGGCGGGATCGACGCGGGGCTGCCGGGGGTGATCGAGTCGGCTGCTGAGCCATTGCTTGAGGCGGGCGTGGCGCGGTACGGACCATGCGCCGCAGAGGTCGCCGCCGACGACGTCTGCGACGGAGTGGAGTTCATCAAGGGCCCAGGCGATATCGGCGGCGGTGAAGAGGCCCGGTTCCCAGTTGGTGACGGATTCGCCGGAGCAGAGGCAATCGAGATCGACGGTGACATAAACACGCTGTCCGGCGAGGCCGTGCGCGAAGCTGGAGAAGGTGGGTCGCCATGTATCGGGGTCGAGGGCGGGCCAGCGCCGCCGGGCGGAGCGGCCGATGCGGTCGTACCACGGGTGGACCTCAAGACGGCCGGAGGCGAGGGCCTCCTGGTTGCCAAAGAGACGGTGGGGCCAATTGAGCTCGAAGTTGCCGCAGCCCCAGACGGAGGCGCGTGTGAGGTGGGGGAGCTCGAGCGCGCGGTTGATCCAGCCGCCGCAGCCCCAGTCCGGCGGGCGGACGTCCCAGTCGGGGTGATTATCGAAGGAGACGAGGGTGACGGGGGCGGATAGGTTGCGAAGCCAGAGGGCGCTGAGGTGGTGGAAATCGCCGGAACCGAAGAGGGTGAAGGCTGGGAGATCCGCCTGGACGGCGGCGTAGAAAGTGTCCAGAAGAGCCGGGGTGGCGCTGTAGCGGAGGCGAGGGCCCCATTCGCGGAGGTCGAGGTGTCGGGGGAGGATGTCGTGCGGCCAGGCCCCGTCGAGATCGAGGTGCGCCGACGAGATGGGCCGCAACATGGCGGCCATAGTTTGCCGGGGAGGGGCGGATGTCAATTCGGGGATTGGGAAGGGAATTCTGGATTGATGATTTTTGATATTGGGGTTTTGCGCCGGAGGGCGGCTCTGGTTCGAAAATGGAGGGGCGTAAAGGGAGTTTGGCTGAGAAGCTGTCAGGATGGAGATGGGAAGCCTCTGGCCTGGGCGGCGGCGGAATTGGGCAAGATCGGCAAGGGGACCGCAGCCGTCCTGCCGACCCGGGGTTCGAGGGCGGTCGAGCCCCGGCGGATCATTATGAATAAAAATGTCAAACGGCCATACCCCCACTCAGGGATATGACCGTTTGACTGAACCCCCCATGCTGCTGTGGCATAAGGAAAGTCTTGGCCGCGCTGGTTATGCAGCAGCAGGCGTGGAGACGAACATCGGCTTCTCCTTCTTCTTACTGTGAGTGATGAAGTGGATGGCGCCGTAGATGCCCCACACAGCGGCTACGCCGAGGGCGATAAACGGTTCCTTCCAGCTCATGCCGGCCACGGAGAACGGGCCGATGATGTAGAAGAGCATGCAACCAAGGTTCGCGAGCAAACCGAACAGCGGCACGGCGAAGTGCTTGAAGCCATTGAACATGTGATGCTCCTTGAATGCGATGATCGCAACGATGCAGCTCATCATGTAGAGCAGGAAGGTGCCGAAGTTACTGATCAGCGTGATGATGAGCAGCGTGTTGGGCGCCGTCGCATAGACGGAAGGATCAAACAGACCGAAGCTGTACCAGAAGGTGTGATACTTCGGGTCAAGGGCTGTTTGGGTGGTGCCGCCGAGGTACATCGCGACCGTGGCCATGCCAAGAATGATGGAGATAAAGGTCAAAACCCAGATTCCCTTGGTGGGGGCGCCGGACTTGGCGTGGATGTCGCCGAAGAGTTCGCCGACTTCCTTGTCGCGGCCCATGGCATAAGTGACACGAGCGCCGGTATTGATACAGGCGAGCGTCGTGCCGATGAGTGCGAGGAAGACCGTGATGCCCTGGATCCACATATACCATGTGCCAGCCGTTGCGCTGCCGAACAGCCATGAACCGGTAAGCACCATCATATCGCCGATGGGCGCCGCAGAGGCGCCGGCGTTGCCGAGGGTGTAACCATTGTTCAGGAAGTAATTCGCGGCGAAGTACTCGAGCAGGTAGCAGAATGCGCCCTGGATGACGAGTGACAGGATTACCGCTTTCGGAACGTCCTTGGTCGGATTCTTCGCCTCGGCGCCCATAGCGGTCACGGACTCGAAACCGACGAGGATCAGGATGGCGACGCACGCCTGGATGACCAGGAAGTTGGGCGCGTGCGGGGCTACGACCGACAGGGCAGTCGGATGGAAGTTGAAGGTCAACGGACCGTCATTGGCACTGTGTGGATCTCCTCCGCCGCTGTAGGCATCGGCGGGCAGGTAGCTGATCGTGAACGGCACCATGATCGGCTTGCCATCCTTGCCCAGAACGATCTTGCCGGCAGAATCCGTCTGAAGAACCGGATACGGATCGCCCGTATTGAGGCCCAGCGAAGCGAATGTCTTGTCCTTGTTGTCATCATCAGTGACCTGACGATCCTGAGTCATGTAGACCGGCTGTTTCTTGTCGTCGACCTGGGGAGTGCCATCCGCCCATTTGGCCTGGATGGGCTTATTATTGGCGTCCAACTGATTGGTCTGCGCAACCTGATAGGTGATCGGAGTACCATTGGAGAGATGCCATGCGACATCGCCCTGCTTGTGCTGAATGCGGTAGGCCAGCGCGATGCAGGTGAAGATGAGAAGCGCGGTGATCTGGATGATATTGATGGCGACGCTCACCCCGGTGCTGCCGTTCACGCCCTTGGAGGCGATCCAGCCGACGCCGAGTGCGAATACGATGCAGACCATGCCCATCAGAACGGGGCTGTTGACCGCGGAGCTGAAAGTATTCGGCCAAAACTGATTGGCCATGTAGCCCACGAAAATGGCGGTAACACCGACCATACATCCCGGGTAAACCCAGTAGTAAAGGTGGCTCGCCCAGCCGACGATGAATTTCGCGATGCGGGCAAATTTGAACATCTTGGTCTTCGAGAGGAACGCCTGTTCCGCATAAAGATAAGATGAACCCGCGCCGGGGTAGAGTTTGGAGAGCTCGGCATAGCTGATGGCCGTGGCGAAGCAGAGCATGAGCGCGGCGACAATGCCGAACCACATGGCACAGCCGGCCATTGGAGCTCCGTATAGTGATTGTTCCTCGAAGGTTAACCAGAGAAACGCTCCGGGCGCAATCAGCGCCATCGCGTTCACGGTCAACCCCGTTAGACCTAGGGTACCTGTCGATTGTTGTTGTGGATTATTGGACATACAGCATGTTTTTTGTGTTTGGGTTTGGAGCCGGAAGTGGCTCGCGCAGCCTTAGCACCCGCTGTGCCATGGGGATGAAAAACGACTCCCGCGAGGGTCTAATACACGGTATTATAAGGATAATACGCGGTACTATATATATTCGGGACAAATGCGGCGGAACCCGCTTTCGACCCGCGGAGTGCACAGAAAGAGACAGCGGTGCGCAAATATCGTCCAATCGCTGACCCGGGCGCAGGCCCGATTGGCCCTGGACGACCCTCACGGAGGGATGACCCTATGCCGCCTTGCGCTTCGGTTTCGATTCGCGCGGCGGGAATTCCCAACCGATTTTCCCCTTTGCATCGAGGGTCAGGAAGGCGGAAAACGGGCGGGCCTTGCCCTTTTTCGATACGAAGCCGGCGATGAGTCCGGTCTTGCCCTCCGTCAGCAGCTTGCGCATCTGCTCCGTCGAGATGCCTTTTTGAAGGATGACCTTTCCGATCCGCAGCTCGCAAGTCTTGCCGGGCTGGCTGTGGATATTGTTCTCGCAGGCATATGCCTTTTCCAGCTCATACACCTGTCCTGCTTTGCACACCGGGCAGGGGGCGATGGGGGTGAGCGTGGTGAGGTCCACGGTTTCGTCGCCGGGATTGCCCGCTGAGTTCTCGAATTCGAATTCGGGTTTGTTCTCTACGCCGAGCTTTACGATGGCGGAAAAGGCGCGCCCCATTTTGCTGCGGAAGTTATCGAGCGGGCCCACGCGCCCTTCGGTAAGGAGGGTCTTTACCTCCTCGGGTTCGAATTCCCGCCCGGCCATGCTTTTCCATACACGGAGGCCGCAACCGGCGCAGGTGTAGGTACGGTAATCCTCCTTGTACGGGCCGCCGCCGCACTGGGGGCAGACGATGTCGAGCGTGGTGAATTCGCCCTCGATCGGCTTTTCGCCGAATCCCTTGACCTTCTCGACGATCTCGCGGGTGAGACCGCGGATCTGATGCATAAAGGTGTCGCGGGAGAGCTGGCCGCGCTCCATTTGCTTGAGCTTGAATTCCCATTCACCGGTCATCTCGGGTTTGCAGAGGGTCTCGGCGCGGACATTGCGAAGTAGTGTAATGAGGGAGATGCCCTTGGAGGTGGCGATCAGGTCGCGCTGCTTGCGCTCGACATAACCCTCGAAAATGAGGCCGTCGATGATGGCGGCGCGGGTGGCCGGGGTGCCGAGACCTTTCTCGCGCATGGCTTCGCGGAGCTCCTCGTCGTCGACCATCTTGCCTGCGCCTTCCATGGCGGAGAGGAGGGTGGCCTCGTTGAAGCGGGCGGGGGGCTTGGTTTCGCTCTCCTTGATCTCGATGGCCTTGACGTGCGCGGTCTCGCCGGAGGCAATGGCGACCAGGGATTCGCTCTCGCCTTCCATCTGGCGGCCATAGACCTCCAGCCAGCCCGGCTTGACGATAATCTTGCCCTCGGTCTTGAATTTCTCGGTCTCGACCGTGGTGATGCGGGTGGTGAGCTCGAACTCGGCCTGCGGGAAGAAAACGGCGATGAAGCGCCGGGCGACCATGTCGTAGATCTTCGCCTGCATGTCATCCAGGTCCTTCGGCACGACGCCGGTGGGGACGATGGCGAAATGGTCGGAGACCTTGGCGTCGTTGAAGATGCGCTTGTTCGGGTGGACCCAGCCGTTTTCGAGCGCCTTGGTGGCGTGTTTCGAGAGGGAGGGATCGGCGAAGCCGGCAAGGATGTTGCGGCTGGTGCCGATGTAATCCTCGGGCAGGTATCGGGAATCGGTACGGGGGTAGGTGAGGACCTTCTGGCGCTCGTAAAGGGCCTGGGCGATCTGGAGAGTGCGCCCGGCGGGGAGGCCAAAGCGGGAGTTGGCCTCGCGCTGGAGGGTGGTGAGGTCGTAAAGGAGGGGAGGGATCTGGGTCTGGGGCTTTTTCTCCTCGGTGACAGTGCCGCTTTTGCCGCGGCATTTCTCCGCAATGGCCTCGGCTTTGGGCTGCTCCCAGATGCGCTCCGGACGGGTATCCTCCTCCGCGCCCTTTTTGAAGGCCTCGTCGAACCACCGGCCCCGGTACGCACCGGCGGCCACGGAGAAATCGCCGAAGACCTCCCAGTAGGTGCGGGACTTGAAGGCGCGGATTTTTTCCTCGCGCTCGACCAGGATGGCAAGGGTGGGGGTCTGTACCCGCCCGGCAGTCGTCTTTTGGAAGCCGCCGACATGGCGGGAATTGAACGCAGTCAGGGCGCGGGTGCTGTTGATCCCGACCAGCCAGTCACTCTCCGAGCGGGAAACGGCGGCGTCCGCCAGCGGGCGGAGTTCCTCGTCCGAGCGGAGGTGCTCGAAGGCGCTCCGGATGGACTGGGTGGTCATGGACTGGAGCCAGAGGCGGCTGATGGGCTTGGGAGCCCCGGCCAGCTTGACGAGGTTCCGGAAGATGAGTTCCCCCTCGCGGCCGGCGTCGCACGCGTTGATGAGGCCGTCGATGTCGGGGCGTTTGATCAGTTTCTTGAGGAGCTTGAAGCGGGCCTCGGTCTTCTCAATGGGCTTGAGGTCGAAGGCCTCCGGCAGGACGGGAAGATTCTCGAGGTTCCACTTGCCGCGCTTGGGTTCAACGCCCTCGGGCGCTGCGAGTTCCACGAGGTGGCCAATGGCGGACGAGATGAGAAAGCGGTCGTTCTCAAAGAAATCGCCCTCCTTTTTGAAGCCGCCGAGGGCACGGGCGATGTCTCCAGCGACGCTGGGCTTTTCTGCGATGATGAGGGTTTTGCCCATATATAGGAGGAGGGAGTCGGGGAACCTCGGGCAAAGAAGCCGAGGTGCAAATCTTTACAAGCTTAAAGTGGGGGAGGGAGGAATTTGGAAGTGCAAAGCCAAAACACCCGGACCCCTTTCGGAGCCCGGGTGTTGTTGATTGGGTGGCTGATTACGGCGCGGGGCTTAGTAATCCATCCCGCCCATTCCGCCTCCGGGCGGCATGGCGGCGGGCTTGTCCTTCTCGGGCAGCTCGGCGACGACCGCTTCGGTCGTGAGGAGCAGGCCGGAGATGGAAGCGGCATTCTGGAGCGCGCTGCGGGTGACCTTGGTGGGATCGACGACGCCGGCTTTCACCAGGTCGACGTATTCACCGGTGGCCACGTTGTAACCTTCGGCGCCCTTGCGCTTCTTGACTTCCTGGACGATAAGCGCGCCTTCCTGGCCCGCGTTATCGGCGAGCTGGCGGAGCGGGGCCTCAATCGCGCGGCGCACGATCTCCTGGCCGATCTTCTCATCACCTTCGAGGTTGAGCGTATCCAGCACTTTCTGGGCGCGGATGAGGGCGGTACCGCCGCCGGGGACGATTCCCTCTTCCACGGCCGCACGGGTCGCATGGAGGGCGTCTTCGACGCGGGCCTTCTTCTCCTTCATCTCGGTCTCGGTCGCAGCGCCGACGTTGATGACGGCAACGCCGCCGGCGAGCTTGGCGAGGCGCTCCTGGAGCTTCTCGCGGTCGTAATCGCTGGTGGTTTCCTCAATCTGCCGGCGAATCTGCGAGACGCGCCCGGCGATGTCGGCCTGCTTGCCGCCGCCTTCGACGATGGTGGTGTTCTCCTTGTCGATGGTGACGCGCTTTGCGCGGCCAAGATCCTCAAGAGTGATATTCTCGAGCTTGATGCCGAGATCCTCTGTGAGACAGCGGCCGCCGGTGAGGACGGCAATGTCTTCCATCATGGCCTTGCGGCGGTCGCCGAAGCCGGGCGCCTTGACGGCGGCGACTTGCAACGTGCCACGCAGCTTGTTGACCACCAGGGTCGCGAGCGCTTCGCCTTCCACGTCCTCAGCAATGATGAGGAGCGGCTTGCTGGACTTCGCGACCTTCTCGAGCACGGGGAGCAGATCCTTGAGGTTGCTGATCTTCTTCTCGAAGATGAGCAGGTAAGCGTTCTCGAGAACGGCTTCCATCGACTCGGCGCTGGTCACGAAGTAGGGCGAGAGATAGCCCTTGTCGAACTGCATGCCCTCAACCACTTCGAGGGTGGTCTCGATGCTCTTGGCTTCCTCGACGGTAATGGTGCCGTCCTTGCCGACCTTGTCCATCGCGTCGGCGATGATCTCGCCGATCGTGGTGTCCCAGTTGGCGGAGACGGTGGCGACCTGGGCGATCTCGGTGCGGTCCTTGACCTTCTTGGAGATGCGGCCCAACTCGGCGACAATGGCCTCAACGGCCTTGTTGATGCCGCGCTGGAGCGAGGTCGGGTTCGCGCCGGCCGTCACGTTCTTGAGGCCTTCGCGGTAGATGGCCTCGGCGAGCACGGTTGCCGTGGTGGTGCCGTCGCCGGCGATGTCGCTGGTCTTGCTGGCCACTTCGCGGACGAGTTGGGCGCCCATGTTTTCATAGGGATCCTCGAGCTCGATTTCCTTGGCCACGGTCACACCATCCTTGGTGATCGTCGGGCTGCCGAATTTCTTGTCGAGGATGACGTTGCGGCCACTTGGCCCGAGGGTCGCCTTGACCGCTTTCGCGAGTTTCTCGACGCCGCGGAGCAGGGACTGCCGCGCGTGCTCGTCGAATTGGAGTTGTTTAGCTGCCATATTGTAAGTGAATTTCCTTGTTAGGTGTTTGGTTGTTGGTTTTTGACTTATCCGAGGATGCCGAGGATATCATCCTCGCGCATGATGAGATAGTTCTCGCCCTCGAACTTGATCTCGGTGCCGCCGTACTTGGAGATAAGGACGCGGTCGCCCTTCTTGACGGTGAACTCGATCTTCTTGCCCTGTTCATCGAATTTTCCGGTCCCCAGGGCGACGATTTCGCCTTCCTGCGGTTTCTCCTTGGCGGAATCGGGAATGATGATGCCGCCTTTTTTGACTTCTTTCTCTTCAAGCGGCTTTACGAGCACGCGATCCGAGAGAGGTTTGACATTGATTGCCATATTTTTGTGTTTTTCCTCGTTGTTTGTTGGGTTTTTGTTGGTTGGGTTGTTGTTTTACGTGACGCCGACGGCGCTCTTTTCAGAGCGCCGCTTGCGCCGGATCGTAAATTGGGATTCGGTTATTTCTTCTTGTCTTCGTCGACGACCTCGAACTCGGCATCCACGACATCTCCCTTGCCTTGTCCCTGCTGGCCGCCCCCTTGGGAGGCACCGGCATTGCCGGGACCGCCAGGGCCGGGCTGCGGGCCTGGGCCCGCGCCTGCCGCCTGGGCGTTCGCCGCGGCCTGCTTGTAGAGCTCCTCGGTCACGGCCTGGAACTTGTTCTGCAGATCGTCGTAGGCCCGCTTGATGGCGTCCACGTCGTCCCCCTTGAGGGCTTCGCGTACCGCCGCGATTGCCGCCTCGATGGGCTGCTTCTGGTCCGCAGGCACCTTGTCGCCGAGGTCCTTGAGCTGCTTCTCGCTCTGGTAGGCCAGGTTGTCGGCGTTATTGCGGATTTCGATGGATTCCTTCGCCTTCTTGTCGTCCTCGGCATGAAGCTCGGCCTCCTTCTGCATCCGCTCCACCTCATCCTTGCTCAAGCCGCTCGAGCCGGTGATGGAAATTTTCTGCTCCTTGGCGGTGCCAAGATCCTTGGCGGAGACATGCAGGATGCCGTTGGCATCGATGTCGAAGGTAACCTCGATCTGCGGAACGCCTCGCGGCGCCGGCGGGATGCCGTCCAGGTGGAAGGTGCCGAGCTGCTTGTTATCCCGGGAGAGCGGACGCTCCCCTTGCAGGATCTTGATTTCCACGCCGGGCTGGTTGTCGCTGTAGGTCGAGAAAATCTGCGATTTGCGCGTCGGGATGGTGGTATTGCGCGGGATCATCGCAGTGGCCACGCCGCCGGCGGTCTCGATTGCGAGCGTCAACGGGGTGACGTCCAGAAGCAGCACGTCCTTCACATCGCCGCGCAGCACGCCGCCCTGAATGGAAGCGCCGACTGCGACGACTTCGTCCGGGTTGACACCCTTGTGCGGCTCCTTGCTGACCAGCTTGCGGGCGGTCTCGATCACGCGGGGCATGCGGGTCATGCCGCCCACGAGCACCAGTTCATCCACCTGGCTGGTGGTCAGCTTCGCGTCGTTCAAGCAGGCTTTCACCGGTCCGATGGTCCGCTCGAAGAGGTCGTCGGTCAGTTGCTCAAGCTTGGCGCGCGTCAGGTTCTTCTGGATGTGCTTCGGACCGGTCTGGTCCGCGGTCACGAACGGAAGATTAAGGTCATACTCCTGCGAGGAGGAGAGGGCGATCTTCGCCTTCTCCGACTCTTCCTTGATGCGCTGCACCGCGTCGGGCTGCTTGCTCAGGTCGATCCCGGTATCCTGGCGGAACTCGGCGATGATCCAGTCCATGATGCGGTTATCCCAATCGTCGCCACCCAGGTGGGTGTCGCCGTTGGTCGCCTTCACCTCGAATACGCCTTCGCCGATTTCCAGCACGGAGATATCGAATGTGCCGCCGCCAAGATCGTACACCGCGATCTTCTCGTCCTTCTTCTTGTCCAGCCCGTAGGCCAGGGAAGCTGCCGTCGGCTCGTTAATAATGCGCAGCACCTCGAGGCCGGCGATCTTCCCGGCGTCCTTGGTGGCGTTGCGCTGGGAATCGTTGAAATAAGCCGGAACGGTGATGACCGCCTGGGTGATCGTCTCGCCGAGTTTCGCCTCTGCGTCGGTCTTAAGCTTGCCGAGGATCATTGCGGAGATCTCCTGCGGCGAGAAGGTCTTGGTCTCGTTGCCTGCCTTCACCTGGATGTGGGCGTCGCCATTGGCCGCCTTGACGATCTTGTACGGGACGCGCTTGGCTTCCTCGCCGACTTCCTCGAATTTGCGGCCCATGAAGCGCTTGACCGAGAAAATAGTATTTTGGGCGTTGGTTACCGCCTGCCGCTTGGCGGCCTGCCCCACGAGCCGTTCACCGCTCTTGGTGAAAGCGACGATCGAAGGCGTCGTGCGAGCGCCCTCGGAGTTTTCGAGAACCACCGGCTCCCCGCCCTCCATGACGGCCATGCAGGAGTTGGTGGTGCCGAGGTCGATGCCTAGTATTTTTGCCATAAAATGTGTGTACCTTTTTGAGGACTGAAAATTGTGAAACTGCTGGACTGCCTCTGAGCAAGGATCAATCCCTTGACAGATATACTTTATAAGTCACTGACAATAATGATATTAGAACTATGAACGTATTTCAATGTAGTGACAATATGTCTCATTGTCTGTCGCGTGTCTCACTGGTCTGCTACCGATTTGTCGCACCTGACCCTCCGCTTTGCACTCGTCCACCTCCCGGTGGCCTTCAAAGGCAGCCTTAAAACCCAACCTCTAAAATCGTTATTTCTGGATTGTCAGCCGCGATGAGCGAGACGATCCCACCACGCCGGGATTCGAAAGGGCAGGCCATCGGGACGAGTCATTGATCAATCTCTTCCATCTCCGCTTGAATTTACCCCACCCACCCCTCATGCTGTCCGGCCCGCGAGTAAACGGATGGGTGCCGGAGTGGTCGATCGGGCACGCCTGGAAAGCGTGTGTGCCCCTAAAGGGCACCGAGGGTTCGAATCCCTCCCCATCCGCTGGCGCGAGCCCCGGTACCGGGGTGGCCCGCCATCGGCCCTCACAGTTGACCCCCACTCCCGTTTGCCGTACAGGAATGCGCGCATCCGATCCGCGCAAAAGCCTCGAAATCCTAATAATCAACCACTTACAGAAGCACCGCACGAC
>Ga0302319_10020714_pt1 | contig 11867 bp, 9 predicted proteins | sample Bog_T0_2_FD_203319 | JGI IMG/M metagenome (GOLD analysis project Ga0302319, IMG submission 203319) | Peat permafrost microbial communities from Stordalen Mire near Abisko, Sweden - Bog_T0_2 | ecosystem: Environmental > Terrestrial > Soil > Wetlands > Peat | place: Sweden: Abisko, Stordalen Mire...
GCCGAAGGGCCTGTTGCACACTACGGGCGGCTACGCGGTGCAGACTTACATTACTTCGAAATACGTCTTCGATTTGCGCGACGAGGATATTTATTGGTGCACGGCGGACGTGGGCTGGGTGACGGGGCACTCGTATGTGGTGTATGGGCCATTGCAGAACGGCGCTACGGTGCTGATGTACGAGGGCGCGCCGAACTGGCCGGATTTTTCGCGTTTCTGGAAGATTATCGACGACCACAAGGTGACGATTTTCTACACGGCACCGACGGCGATTCGGGCGTTCATCAAGTGGGGCGACCAGTTTATCGAGAAGTTTAAGCTCGATTCGCTGCGGCTGCTGGGGACCGTTGGAGAACCGATCAATCCCGAGGCGTGGATGTGGTATCGCGAGAAGATTGGGCACAACCGCTGCCCGATTGTGGACACGTGGTGGCAGACGGAGACGGGCGCGATCCTGATTGCGCCGATTCCGGGCGCGGTGGCGACGAAACCGGGGTCGGCGACGCGGCCGTTCTTTGGGATTCAGCCGGAGGTGGTGACGAAGCCGGATGCGAACGGGCATTTTGAGGCCGTGCCTGCCGGTAGCGGCGGACTGCTGGTGGTGCGCAAGCCGTGGCCGTCGATGGCGCGCACGATTTACGGCGATCCCGAGCGCTACGAGAAGACGTACTGGAGCGATGTGCCGGGCTGCTACTTTACGGGCGACGGCGCGCGGCAGGATGCCGACGGTTGTTTCTGGCTGATGGGCCGCGTGGACGACGTGATCAACGTGAGCGGGCATCGGCTGGGAACGATGGAAGTGGAGTCGGCGCTGGTGGCGCACCCCAAGGTGGCCGAGGCGGCAGTGGTGGGACGGCCGGACGATTTGAAGGGGCAGGCGATTTCGGCGTTCGTCACATTGGAGAGCGGCAATCCGCCGAGCGACGCGCTGAAGGACGAGCTGCGCAAGTGGGTGGCGAAGGAGATTGGCGCGCTGGCGCGGCCGGACGATATTCGGTTTACGGAGGCGCTGCCGAAGACGCGGTCGGGGAAGATTATGCGCAGACTGCTGCGCGACCTGGCCACGCATGGGGAGATCAAGGGCGACGTGACTACGCTTGAGGATTTCACGGTGATTGCGAAGCTGCGCGAGGCGGAAGAGGGGTAGTGGGTTCGTTCGAAAAGAGGACTTTCAGGGGCTAAAGCCCTCACTCTTTGCGGCGTTCACGGCACCCTTCGGCTACGCTCAGGGCAGGCTAAAAGTCGTGCCCTTTCACGACGAGTTCAAGTTCACGGCACGGCTAAAGCCGTGCCCTTTCAAAGCAATTCCAAACTGGCCCTCGGACTGACGCGGGCTTCAAAATGCATCGGGCGTACAATATGAGCCACGGAGTATTGCACCATGGCTGCGCAGCCTTCCCTCATCCCGGTCGAAGAATACCTGAGGACAACCTCGGATCCCGACTGCGAGTACGTGGATGGTGTGATCGAGGAGCGACCGATGGGGGAGTACGATCATGCGACCTGGCAGACCATTCTGGCGGCGTTTTTTACCATTCGGCAGGTAGATCTGGGGATCGAAGCGAGAACAGAATTGCGCATGCGGGTTGCTCTCCGCCGCTTCCGCGTTCCCGACGTAACACTTTTGAGCAGGAAAGCTCCGCGAGAGCAGATCATTACCCATGCGCCACTCGCCGTATTCGAGATTCTATCGCCGGAAGATACGATGGCCCGGATGCTTGAGAAGCTGGCGGACTACGAGCGAATGGGCATTCCGGCGATCTGGGTTATCGAACCGACGAAGCAGGTGTATTACCGATTCGAGGCCGGACAGTTAACTCCCGAGACAATGTTTTCGCTGCCGGGGAGTTCCTACACGGTTGCCTTCGCCGAAATTGCCGCGCTGGCTAAGTGAGTGCATCGTACCAAGTTACGCAAAGCGGATGAAGGGTAAGCCGCGTATCTTCGGCTCGAATTTTCCGCATTCAACAAATTGCAGAGCGACGCCGTTCGTCTCCCTATAATAAGTAGAGCAAGTTTCATCAATGGCCTGACGGGATGGCCCGAATCCCTCAGGGGTTAAAACCCTTGAAGATTCTCGGCCTTTTCGGCACGACTGAAGTCGTGCCCTTTCACGCAACTATTCATGAAACACGCTCTAAATGACTGGCAGGGCGCTTAGCGCTCATTGCCGCATCGACTTTTTTATCTGGGGAACGCATGGCTGCATTGCTTGAAGCGATCGAAATGAAGCGCAAGATGGTTTTTGAGTTTGAGGGCACGCCGTATTACTGCCTGGAGGCGGAGGTTTCTACGCCGACGGCGCGTGGCGGCCAGACCCTGGTGCGCCTGAAGATGCGCAACCTGCTGACGCGCGCGGTGTTTGACAAGACCTTTAAAGCCGGCGAGAAGTTCAAGGAGCCGGACCTGGAGCTTGTCGAGTCGTCTTACCTTTACAGCGATGGGGATGGCTCTTATTTTCTTGACCAGGAAAGCTTCGACACGCACGCGCTCTCGCCGACGATGGTGGGCGACGCACTGGATTTTCTGGTGGAGGGAGCGCTGATTCAGCTGCACAAGTTCAACGGGAACCCGATCGGCTTGCAAATGCCGGCCCAGGTTGAGCTGAAGGTTGCGTACTCCGAGCCCGGAGCGCGCGGCAACACGTCGGGCGACGTGACCAAGCTCGCGCGGTTGGAGACTGGCCTCGAGATCAAGGTGCCGCTTTACATTCAGGAGGGCGAGAAGGTGCGGGTTTATACGGAAACCAAGGAGTTTGCCGGGCGGGCGTGAGCGGCAACTTTTTTGATGCGGATCGTGGCTGGTGGCTGATTGATTTTCAATGGTATTGTCAGCTGGGCGAAGCGGAAGAGGGCTGACGCAAACATGATTGACACACTGCCCAAAGGCTCCTAGTCTCAAACTATGACAGTCCAGCTTACCGCCGAGCAGGAAGGCCGCCTTTCTGAGATTGCAGCCCAGGCCGGGCGCGGAATTGACGAGCTTGCCCGCGAGGCTGTGGACCGCTATCTCGCCGAGGACGACCATTTTCGCGCCGCGGTGCATGAAGGTATCGCAGAGGCAGATCGCGGCGAGTTCATTTCCTCATCCGAAGTCTGGGCAGCGGTAGAACGTGAACTCGAAAGCTGACCTTGTAGATGCAAGACGAACTGAAGGTGCGGTGGACCCCGTCAGCCGCGAAGGATCTCAAAGAAATCACTCGCTACATTCGCCGTGACAACCCCGCCGCCGCAAGTGCAGTTGCAAAGGTGCTGTACCGCGAGGCCGAAGGCTTAAACATTCTTCCAGGGAGAGGACGGCCAGGGCAGATTCCTGAGACTCGCGAACTGATAGTTCCCGGCCTTCCATACATCATCGTGTACCGGATTTCCGGCACGGCAATCGACCTCCTTCGCGTCTATCGCGGTGCGAGAAACTGGCCTGCCCCATCGGCGTGAACTCTGTCGCGTCATCCGCACATACGGCCGCGCTCAACGACCCTCAATGAGGCTCATTATGGGAATCTCATGAGCTGTGGTCAAAAAGGCATAAGAAAACATTGAAGTTGGCGGATTGCTTGGCTGGTTTCGTAATCTGTTGCGCGCATTTTGCCGTCAAAGGTTGTGTGAGCCCTGCGGTCGCAGTTCGCTATCGCTGTCCATGTTGCGGGTACAAGACGCTGGATGCGCCCGGCGCGCTGCGGCTTTGTGCGGTTTGCTGGTGGGAAGATGACGGGCAGGAAGATGAGGACGCGTCGGAAGTGCGATTCACGGTGAACGGTCAACTGAGCCTGAACCAGGCGCGTACCAATTACTCCCAATTTGGCGCGTCGCACACGCGTTTTCTGTCGTACGTTCGTAAGCCCGAGGCCGCAGAACAGTAACGTGCCTTTTACGATGCCTTTTGGCACACGGAACCGCTTCTCCTGTTTGACCCCCCTAGCAAAGCCCCGTACCATGAAAGAAGGTAATCCCCCGGCCAAACGGCGCTGAATCGCCTTAAAGGCAGCCGAGACCGCATGGACCAAGGGGCAAACCCGGAAGGTACATTTTGACTGCCAGCAACACCCTCGAAAACAACTCCGAAACGGCTGAACCCGAGCACGATCACGATCACGCCGAAGAACACCACGATCACGACCATGAGCACGCGCACGGGCCGGTGCTGAACCCCGAGTGCACGCGGGAACTGGTGATTGACGTGCCCGCAGAAGAAGTGTCCCGCACTTGGGCCAAAGTGGCTGCGGGCTACAAGAAATACGCCAAGATTCCCGGATTCCGCGCGGGCAAGGTGCCAGAGTCGGTGGTGCGCAAGCGGTTTGGGGCGGAGATCCGCAAGGAAGTGATCGACACCCTGTTGCCGGAGCGGTTCAACAAGGGCGTTGCCGATTTGGGGATTCGACCCGTGGGCCAGCCGCAGGTGACTGAGCTGACAGTGGACGAAGGTGCCCCGCTGCATGTGAAGGCGGTGTTCGAATTCATTCCTTCCTTCTCGATCGACGGCTACAAGGATGTGACGGTGACGAAGCCTTCCGTCGAGGTGACGGAGGAAGAGTTCAAGCACGAGCTGGAGCACCTGCGCGAGTCGCGCGCTGTCATTGAACCGGTTGAGGAAGAGCGCGCGCTGGTGGACGGCGACTGGGCGCAGATCAGCTACAAGGGCGAGATCCAGAAAGATGCGGCTGAAGGCGCGGCCGAAGAGCAGCCTGTGGCCGGAGAAGACACGCTGGTCGAGATCGGCGGCAAGGATACGGTGGAGGCTTTCAATAGCGCCCTGCGCGGAGCCAAGCCAGGCCAGGAGCTGAAGGTGGAAGTGATTTACCCGGCTGACTACGCCGAAGCGAAGCTGGCCGGCAAAACAGTGGCGTACGAAGTGACGGTGAAGGGGATCAAGAAGCGCATTCTGCCGGAGCTGAACGACGAATTCGCCAAGGAGCTCGGCCACCTTGGAGATTACGCCGATCTGGAGAAGAGCGTTCGGGACTACATGGAGAATCGCAAGCGGCGCAGTGTGGAGTCCGAGACCAAAGACCGGCTGTTCGCGGCGCTGACTGAGAAGTTCGCCTTCCCGGTTCCGGAATCGCTGGTGCAGGATCAGATTGACACGCGCCTGGAACGCGGATTGCGCGCACTGGCGGCGCAGGGTATGCCGGCTGAGCAGATGCGCAAGCTGGACTTTACGCGGCTGCGCGGCGCGCAACGGGATAGCGCCATCGCCGAAGTGAAAACCAATGTGCTTCTCGATCGCATTGCCGGCGAAGAAAACATTACGGTGAGCGACGAGGAGATGGACAAGGAGTTGCAAATCGCCGCGATTCAATCGCGTGAGCCGCTCGATGCCCTGAAAGTGCGATTGACCAAAGAAGGCGGACTGTCTAGGATCAGGGAGCAACTGATGCGGGAGAAAACTGCCTCGGCTTTGTACGAGCGCCTGCCGGCATAAACGAGCGAGGGTTACCGGAGTTGGACGCGGGAAACCGGGCGAAAACAGCAGGAAAAACAGCCAGGAGCAAGAAGCTGGCAGCCAGGAGAAGAGTAAGAATGGCATTGGTTCCCATGGTGGTGGAGCAGACGAGCCGGGGCGAGCGCGCCTACGACATCTATTCCCGTTTGCTGCGCGACAACATTATCTTTCTTGGTACGCCGATCGACGACATGGTGGCCAATCTGATCGTGGCGCAGATGCTGTTTTTGCAGGGTGAGGACCCCGAGAAGGATGTTTCGCTGTACATCAATTCTCCGGGCGGATCCATTACCGCGGGTCTGGCCATTTACGACACGATGCAGTTCATCAAGAACAACGTGGTGACGTATTGCATCGGGCAGGCGGCGAGCATGGGCGCATTTCTGCTATTGGCAGGATCCAAGGGAAAGCGTTTTGCGCTGCCCAATTCGCGCATATTGATTCATCAGCCTTCGATGGGCGGATTGAGCGGCCAGGCGACCGACATCGACATTCACGCGCGCGAGATTTTGCGCATTCGCGAGATCACGAATAATCTGATGGCCCGCCACACCGGCCAGCCGTTGGAACGGATCGAGCGCGATGTGGAGCGGGACTTCATTATGAACGCGGAGCAAGCCAAGGAGTACGGAATTGTGGACGAGATTATCGACCGGCCACGCGCATAGGCACGGCGGGGAATTTGGACTAAACTCGTCAAAGTATAGCTGGGGTAAGTTCGGGGAGAGCAAAGGGAATGAAAACGCGGATGGGACCTGAAGAAGCGCTACGCTGCTCGTTCTGCCACAAGTCGCAGGACGCCGTCGCCAAGTTGATCTCGTCGCCCAGCGACTACCCTCGCGCATACATTTGCGATGAGTGCGTTGCCGTCTGCAACTCCATTCTGGAAGACGACCGCAGCGGCGAGGCTCCCGCCACTACTGCCGGCCATCTTCCCAAGCCGACTGAAGTGAAAGCCTTCCTCGACGATTACGTGATTGGGCAAGACCAAACCAAGAAGAAGCTGGCGGTCGCGGTCTACAACCACTACAAGCGCATCCAGATGAATAAGGCGCGCTCGAACGAAGTGGAGCTGGCCAAGTCAAATATTCTGCTGATTGGCCCGACGGGCAGCGGCAAAACGCTGTTGGCGCACACACTGGCCAAAATGCTCGATGTGCCGTTTGCGATTGTCGACGCCACCACGCTCACTGAGGCCGGGTATGTCGGCGAGGACGTGGAAAACATCATTCTGAAGCTGCTGCAGGCCGCCGACGGCGATGTAACGCGCGCGCAGCAGGGCATTATTTACATCGACGAAATCGACAAGATCGGGCGCAAGGACGAGAACCCTTCGATTACGCGCGATGTTTCCGGCGAGGGTGTGCAACAGGCGCTGCTCAAGATTCTTGAGGGCACAGTGGCCAACGTGCCGCCGCAGGGCGGGCGCAAACATCCGCACCAGGAATTCACAGCGGTGGACACCACCAACATTCTCTTCATTTGCGGCGGGGCCTTTGTGGGCCTGGAGCGCGTCGTAGGACGCCGCGTGGGCAAGAAGGCGCTGGGCTTCCGCACCATCGATGCCGACGCTGCCGACGAGGCCACCACGCGCTCGCATCGCGACACAGAGTTGCTGCGCAAAACCGAGCCGCAGGATCTGATCAAGTACGGACTGATTCCCGAGTTTGTGGGCCGCCTGCCGGTGATGGGCATCCTCGACGAGTTGGACGAGGCCGCGCTGATCGAAATCCTGACCAAGCCGCGCAACGCCATCCTCAAGCAGTATCAGCGTCTCTTCGAGTACGAAAATGTGCGCCTGCACTTTACGCATGAAGCGGCGTGCGCCGTGGCGCGCGATGCGCTGGCCCGCAAGGTGGGCGCGCGCGGACTGCGCATGATCCTCGAGGAACTAATGCTGGACCTGATGTACCACCTGCCGTCGAACAAGCGCGTGCGCGATCTCGAGATCACCAAGGACATGGTGGAACGCCGCGATCTGTCGCTGTGTTTGCTGGAGAAGGCCGGGTAGGGCCGCGATTCAATCCAATGAAAATGCGGCCTGGATCTCGATGGAGATCCGGGCCGCGTAGTTTTGTTGAGGGCGACCGCGGTCGGAACATAGAAACCGCCGGTAGTTGTCGCCGACGGTCTCTCTTAGCTATTCGCGAATCTCCTTGGGGCTGTGATTGTTCAAGCTGAACGGGGCTCAGGATGAAAAGAGCCCGGGATCAACGGGGTCCGCGATCCTCCCGAAAGTGAGAGAACGCCGCGTCGTAGCCGCGGCGGAAGCCTTCGCGATACTCATCGCGATCATTTGAGCGAACCGGCGGATGGCGAAATCCCTGTGTTCTTGCTACGTTCGGCGGACGCTGGCTTTCGAAGTCTCTACGGCCGGCCTGGACGCCATCCTGGAATCCCTGGCGCTGCATATCGCGGAACTCCTGCGGAGGCGCGTCCCAGCCGTTGCGATCGTGATCTGGTGGGGGCGGCGGCGGCCCGTTCTGCATCATGGGCATTTGGCCGGCTCCCATGCCTTCCCGGAAGTGAGCAAGAGCCGCATCGTAGCCATGCCGGAAGCCTTCCCGGTATTCGTCGCGCGCGGGCCCGGGCACAGGTGGGTTGCGGAACTCCTGAACGGCATCCACGTTCGGCGGACGCCTGGCTTCGAAGTCTCTGCGGCCGGCCTGTACGCCATCATGGAATCCTTGCCGCTGCATATCGCGGAACTCTTGCGGAGGCGTATCCCAGCCCCCGCCATCGTGATCCTGGCCATACCCTGGCTGAGGGCGGTCCGGCGGCGGCCCGTTTTGGGCAATCAGCAGGGCTGGCGTCCCAAGGGCCAGAACCAGCGCTGGTAGAGCAAGTCGAATAAACTTCATTGATGAATTTCTCCGTGCAGTTTGTGCACTGCTCGAGTAGATGCCGCAACTCTATAGGAGTGCTGTCCAAAAGTGCACCATTGCGCGCGCCGGTAGCGATATATCGTTGATTCGTCACCGTCGGGAGCCTCGTCGGCCATTGATTCAGCCGCGCCTCGCCCATACGTTCCACTTCGTGCCCAGTGGATACTTCCCGCTCCCGCCCTCCCATCACCCCGGTCCGCTGTACAATCCCAACATGACCCGCGTCCAGCCTGGCGTGCTGAGGGTGGCTGCGGGGGTATGATATTGAGACAACACCATGACTGCACCCCGCGACAAAAACGAACCGCGCAAGCTGCCCATGATGCCCATCCGCGACATGGTCATCTTTCCGTACATGATGACCCCGTTCGTTGTGGGCCGTGAGTCGAGCGTGCGTGCGCTCGAAGAAGCGCTCACGGGGGACCGCAAGATTTTTCTTGCCACGCAGCACGATGCCTCGATTGACGAGCCCAAGGCGAAGGACATCTACCAGGTCGGAGCAATTTGCAATATTGTGCAGAGCGTGAAGATGCCCGACGGCAACATCAAGGTGCTGGTGGAGGGCGTGGAGCGCGCCAAGTCCATGGAGGTGACCGATCGCGACGGTTTCTTTGTGGCCACGGTGCGCACCGGCAAGCGCGAGTTCGAGATGACGGCCGCGGCCGAGCAACTGATGCAGCGCGTTACGACGCTGTTTGAAAACTACGTGAAGCTGCAGCAATCGCTGAACTACGAGACCATCATCGCCACGGTGAAGATGGACGAGCCCGCGAAGCTCTCTGACACCATTGCCGCGAATCTCCAGGTGGGTATTGAGGAGAAGCAGGAACTGCTGGCGATATTTGATCCTGCGGCACGGCTGGCGCGCCTGGCTGACATGCTTGATGTGGAGATCGAGAAGTTGGATCTGGACCGCAACATCCAGTCGCGCGTGAAGCGGCAGATGGAGCGGGCGCAAAAAGAGTATTACCTCAACGAGAAGATCAAGGCCATCCAGAAGGAACTGGGCCGCGGCGAGAAAAGCGAGTTCGACGAGTTGCGCAAGAAGATTGAAGCCGCCGGCATGCCCAAGGACGTTCTGGAAAAGTGCATCCAGGAGTTGAAAAAGCTCGAGGCGATGCCGCCCATGTCGGCCGAGTCGACGGTCAGCCGCAATTACATCGACTGGCTGCTGGCCGTGCCGTGGAAGAAACGGTCGAAGGAAACACGTTCGATCGACTTCGCGGAAAAGGTTCTGAACAGCGATCACTACGGCCTGGAAAAGATCAAGGAACGCATCCTGGAATTTCTAGCCGTGCGGCAACTGGTGAAAAATCCCAAGGGTTCGATTCTGTGTTTTGTGGGACCGCCGGGCGTGGGCAAGACATCGCTCGGCATGTCGATTGCCAAGGCAACGGGGCGCAAATTTGTGCGCCTGTCGCTGGGCGGCGTGCGCGATGAGGCCGAGATTCGCGGCCATCGCCGGACTTATATCGGCGCCATGCCTGGCCAGATCATCCAGCACATGAAGCGCGCGGGGACGAAGAATCCCGTGTTCCTGCTCGACGAGGTGGACAAGATTTCGTCGGACTTCCGCGGCGATCCGGCATCGGCGCTGCTGGAAGTGCTCGACCCCGAGCAGAATGTGACCTTCCAGGATCACTATCTTGACGTGGATTACGATCTTTCGCAGGTGCTGTTTGTGGCCACGGCGAATGTGATGCACACCATTCCCGCGGCGTTGCAGGACCGCATGGAGGTTCTCCGCCTGCAGGGCTACACGGAACAGGAAAAGCTGGAGATCGCGCGCCAGTATCTGGTCAAGAAGCAGCGCGAGCAGACCGGCTTGAACGAGAAGAACATTACTTTTAAAGACGATGCGATTCTGGAGATCATTCGCTACTACACACGCGAGGCCGGGGTGCGCAACCTGGAGCGCGAGTTGGGCAACGTGTGCCGCAAGGTGGCGCGCAAGGTTGTGAAGGCGGGATCGAAGCACAAGGAAGAGATCAGCGCGGCGAACATCGCCGATTTTCTCGGCGTTGCAAAATTCCGCGACTCCGAGGTGCACGAGAAGAGCGAAGTCGGGTTGGTGACGGGCCTGGCGTGGACCGAAGTGGGCGGCAGCATTCTGACGACAGAAGTGCAGGTGCTCGACGGCAAGGGCAAGCTCACCATCACCGGGCAACTGGGCGACGTGATGCAGGAGTCGGCGCAGGCGGCGCTGGCCTACATTCGCAGCAAAGCGCATGCGCTGGGGCTTTCGCGCGAGTTCTATCGCAACATGGACATTCACCTGCACGTGCCTGAAGGCGCAATTCCCAAGGACGGACCTTCGGCCGGGATCACGATGGCCACGGCACTGGCGAGCGCGTTGGCGAAGATTCCCGTGCGGCGCGACATTGCGATGACCGGCGAAATCACGCTGCGCGGCAAGGTGCTGCCGATCGGCGGGCTGAAGGAAAAGCTGCTGGCCGCATTGCGCGCTGGGATTTTCGAGACCATTCTGCCGCGCGCCAACGAGAAAGATCTTTCCGAGCTGCCCGACAACATCAAGAACTCCATGAAGTTGCGCTTTGTGGACACGATGGACGAAGTGTTGGCGCTGGCCCTGGAGCGCCCGCTGCCCACGCAACTGCCCGACGAGACCAAGACGCTCGCGGCGGTGCCGGGCGAAGTCAGCGGCAATCTGCCCGCGCCGCAGTAGACTTCCAGGTCACTTCAGAAACGGTTATGAAAGCCCACTGCGTGGATGGGATAATGCCCCTCGGGGGCTGAAGCCCGCGCCATTTTTCGTCACTTGCGGCACGACTGAAGTCGTGCCCTTTCGCGGCGTCATTCACGCAACCAATTCCTGGCAAACGACATTGCCTGTCCCTGAAATCATTCTCTCTGGTTCGAATCGCGTAGTGGAGGTTACACTTGTCCGGACGTACTGCCGGGGTGTTTATGCTCAGCCGACGCAAATTCCTGAAGACGGGACTCACCACAGGGGCCGCAGCGATTCCGCTGGCCTCGGTTCTCGACGCCGCGCAGATGCCCGATCAACATGCTGCGACCTTCACGACCTCGATCCCTGCTTACCAACTGATTGCGATGCCGGCGCGGCTGGCGAAGGCGAACGCGGCTACTGAGCCGTGGCAGAACAGGGTTCGGCGTGTGGGCCAGACCAACATGACGGAGCACGACCCCGCGGTGATGAACGTGGAGGAATGGGCCGACTACTGGCACTCGTGCAAAGTCGACGTAGTGTTTGTGAGCGTGACAGGCATTCTGGCGTTCTATCCATCGAAGGTGCCGTTCCACAAGCACGGAAAATTTCTCAACGGGCGCGATTTTTTTGGCGAGTGCGCGGCGGCGGCAAAGAAGCGCGGCATGAGGGTGGTGGCGCGCATGAGTCCCGACCTGAACTGGGGCGATGCGTTGGCGGCGCATCCGGAGTGGGCGATGCGCGCGAAGGACGGGTCGGCTCAACTCAGTACGGAGGAGCCGCGGCTCTTCAAGACGTGCATGTTTTCAACCTACATGGACGATTACGTGCCGGCGGTGATGCGCGAGGTC
>Ga0302319_10020715_pt1 | contig 11866 bp, 8 predicted proteins | sample Bog_T0_2_FD_203319 | JGI IMG/M metagenome (GOLD analysis project Ga0302319, IMG submission 203319) | Peat permafrost microbial communities from Stordalen Mire near Abisko, Sweden - Bog_T0_2 | ecosystem: Environmental > Terrestrial > Soil > Wetlands > Peat | place: Sweden: Abisko, Stordalen Mire...
GCGGCGAACAGCGAATTCCCGGAAGAATGATTGGTGATAGCTAATCCGGTGTACGAAGCTCCCTTGCTGGTGGCTCCGATCAGAGTGGTGCTCGGTTCAAAGTCCGACCAACCCTGGATGGTGCCGTCGAGTGTACAAAAAAGAAATGCCGACACCCAGCTGTCGATCGCGAACTCGTCCGAGCCGTTGTAGACCATCCCAGTGGGCGAACCCGCGCCTGTACCCGTGGCCGGAGGAACAACGACCTTCAGGCTTTGGATGTTGCCTTTGCCGTCATACAGAGTGGACCAGCCACTGGCTTCATCGCTGACCCAGAAAGCCCCACCCGGCGCATAGGCCAGTCCCCAGGCATTTTTCAGCAGAGTGTCCTGGTGCTTTGCCTTGCCGGCGAGGTCGGAGTCCAGATTGGTGGATTGATATTGCGCCACGGCCGCGCTGGAAGCCAAAAACAGCGTGAGCAGGGCAGAGAGAGCGCCTGTGCGATTGAATGGATGCTGCATGTGATTGCTCCTGAGTGTCGTGTGATTTCGTGCGCCGCGTCCAGGATCGCTGTTGGTCTTGACCGTCCAGTCCGCAGTTCGTGGCCATGCTAGAGGGCGTGGTCGGCACGTTTGTCACCGGATTGTCATGAGGTTGTGAAATTTTGTGCTGGCTTCGGAGCGGAGTGCTGGAGCTGCGAACGGAAGGTTTCTGACAAAATAAAAATGGCGTTCTGATGGGTTTCTCAGAACGCCACTTGTCTGTGCTGTGTTGCTTGCGAAGCGAATGCTCGATTTTCCTACGCCCCCGCGCCAGCCGCTCTGGCCAACGCCGGAGTTCGAAGTCCTTCGGCCGCCGCATCGAAGTACAACCGGTACGAGCGATGGATTCCGTACATTACCGGGAAAACCACCAGGGCTGCCTGCCAGCCGAAGTGATGGCTTACCAGGTTCACCATCGAGGTCATGCCCGCACTGACAACGTAGTAAGGGAATGACAGTTGCACGATGTTGAGCCAGACGCGGCGCATCGCCGCTCCCTCAGCCACCTTGAGGATGCCCGCCACCGGTGCTGTCTGTCCGACGAAGAAAGCCGCCGTTGCCGAAGCCAGCATCAGCGGTTCTGACGCCCACGCCGTCTTGCCGAGCCAGCCTGCGTTCCAGATCAGGTTGGCCATGCTGGCGGCGAAAGCCATCATGCCGATGTTGAACAGCAGCTGTTCTGGCCTGAACTTGCTTCGTTCTTTGGGCCAGCACTGCACCGTGGTCGAGATACAGGCAATCAGAACCGCTTCGACTGCGCTCAGGTTGACTACCGCCATCAGCAGGAACGGGAGGTTGACCGACATGTTTCCGTTGATGCCAGGCAGCTTTACTTTCATCCGCGAAGTTGCGGCTGCCAGTGCCAATAACGCGAGGGCAAAGGCTGGGTGAAGGGTGTGGCTGGCGAGTGCGGCGTAGGCTGTGCCCGCGATCGCTGCCAGGGTCATCAGTCCAATAAAGCTTTGTGTGAGCCGTGTGTTTTTCATGATCGTCTCCTTTCTCTGGTTCGTTACACACGGTTACTGTTCATCGTCTCCGGCATCGGAGAACGCGCCGTCGGCAGTCGATACCGCCGCACCCCAAACCACGCTCGCGGCTTGAGTCCCCGTCCCTGTGCTTGAGCCCCAAACCACGCTAAAAGCGCTCAAAGCGTTCGTGTTCCACGGCAAGGAAGCTCCCCATACCACGGAAGAACCACTGATCGAAGCTCCCCAAACCACGGAAGCGCCCCACACTACCGAGGATCCCCAAACCACTGATGTGGATGCCACGCTGCTATTGCCTTGCACCAGCGAAACGGAACCGTTGGAAGAGTTGTAAACCAACGACGGTGACAACGCCGCGCCCAAAGTAGCCGGAGCGAGGTTGGTATCTGCCACCGCTGTCTGCACATCGAGCAGGCCCGTACCTACAGACAACAGATCGCCGAACTCGTTGAAGGTCTGCGACAGATGGGGAACATAAGAACTGGACGCGGTCGGTAGCGTCTTGTACGTTGTCCTCATCAAGCGCGCCTTGATCTGATCCGGAGTCAACGCGCTGTTTTCCTGCAGGAGCAATGCCACTGATCCCGCTACTACCGGAGTCGCCATGCTCGTGCCACTCAGCGTGAAGTATTCGTTCCTGCCGTCGCTGCCGGTAACGAATTCAGTCGGATACAACAGTTCCAACGTTGCTCCCGGTGCCGCCAACGATACGATGTCGTTGCCCGGCGCGACCAGGTCAGGTTTAACCACGTGATCGTAGGTGGTGGGTCCCTTCGAGCTGAAGCTGGCCAGAGTTTCCGCCGAGGGCGAAGAGGAACCGTTGCTCTTCATCGCACCGACGGTGATGACGTAAGGATCGTTGCCCGGCGCCGTAACTGTTCCGAAGCCGTTGCTGCCGTTGACGCTGACCCGACCATAGTTGCCAGCCGCGACCACCACTACGATTCCAGCCTTCCATGCGGATTCAACCGCCTGGCACAGTGGATCCTGCGTATAGCTCACGAAAATACCGCGTCCGAGAGAAAGGTTGATCACCCGGATGTTATAGGTGCTCTTCAAGGTAATCGCTTCTTGAATGGCCGCGATCACGGTGCTGTCGCTGCCCGCGCCGTTCAGATCGAGTGCCCGCAGGTCGACAAGATTTACGTTGGTGGCTACGCCGGAGTAGTTTCCGCCGGAGAGCGAACCGTTGCCGCCGATGATGCCAGCGACGTGCGTACCGTGACCGTAGAGGTCATACTTCGCTCCGGTCAGCAAGTTCGTATTCGGCGTGCCTGTGAAATCCTGGCGATAGACGACGCGGGACTTGGTCCCGGCTGAATTCAGAAGATCAGGATGGCTATCGTTGATTCCGCTGTCGATGACCGCCACGCCAATGCCGGTTCCGGTATAGCCAGAGTTCCAGGCGGCGTTCACGCCGGTAGCGATATCCGTGGTGTCATCCGCGCCCATCATGGCATGGTCGATGTTTACGGAAATGACGTCAGGGTCAGCTTCCAGATACGGCAACGCGCTCACCGGGATGGTAAGAACCACGCCCTTGACCAGGTTAAGGTTTGCACCCAGGCGGCCGCCATAGCCATGCAGTCGCCCAGTTTGCTCAGCCTTAGGAACCGCGGCGTACTGCACGATGACCTTGACAGTCTGGTTACGCGGATGAGCTTCCGCAGCCAGAGCGGCGACATCCGGAGCGAACTTGCTGCCCCTGGAGCGAGCGATATTAGAGTGTTGGGCGAAGGCGGCTTCCGCGATCAGAAGCAGCAACACCATGCTGAAGCGCTTTCCCCAGGCGGCGCTGTGGCGCTGCTCTCGATTGGACCCCTCAGATTTTTGGGCTTGCAACATCGTATTTTCCTTCCCCAAGCAAACGATTGTGGAACAAGCTCTTGTTGAACTCGGCTTATCTTTTGCACGGCGAGTGCCAAAGCATAAGCTGTAAATCATTGATAGGGTTAGAGATAGTAAGGCGATGCAGTTGTCAGCTTTGGGCATTCTGTCCTGCTCCCAGGGGCGCGGGACATTTTGTCGCCGAAGCAGCTGAAGGTAACTTCGGTCAACGGGAATCGGAAAATCGTCATGAAATGCGGGTGAAAATGGAGAAGGCGGCGCCGAGCCGAAGCTCATACGCCGCCTCCCTTTGATGGTTGGTGGAAGTTGCCGATCTACTTGAGGTCTCCGTCGATGGAGGCCATCGCTGCGTCCGAACTGCTGACCCCGGCGCCCCAAACCACGCTAGTGGCGGCATCCGTCGTCGAGCCCCAGACCACGCTGAATCCCTGCATCGTGCTGGTTCCCCACACGACTGACGATCCCCATACCACCGAACTGCCGGAGACATTCGTGCCCCACACGACCGAGGTGCCCCATACTACCGACGATCCCCATACCACCGAACTGCTCGCCACGCTCGCATTGCCGTTGGTGAGCGTCACTTTCCCGGTCGAGGAGCTATACGAGACGCTGGGAGACAATGCCGCTCCCACCTTCGACGATGCCAGGTCGGTGTTGGCTAAAGCGGCCTGCAGATCCAGGTATCCTGCGCCGATGGTGAACGCGTCGTAATACGAAGTGTAGGTCTGCCAGGTCGTGGGGTCGGTGGCCACGCTCGAGGCCGGGAAAGACTTGTATGCCGTCTTCATCAACCGCGCCTTCACCTGGTCCGGAGTGAGCGACGGATGTGCCTGCAGCAGCAGAACTGCCGCTCCCGATGCTGCCGGCGCCGCCATGCTGGTGCCGCTGAGCACCAAATAATCGCTCGAGAACCCCGGCACTACATTTCCGGGATAGGCGGTGGCGAGGTTGCTGTTGTGGGAGACCAGGGAAGCCACCTGATTGCCCGGAGCGACCAGGTCGGGTTTCACCACGTGATCGTACATGGTGGGACCCTTTGAGCTGTAGCTGGTAATGGTGTCGTCGGTGCGGCTCAGAGTTCCCTGTGTGTTCATGGCGCCCACGGTGATCACGTATGGATCGTTGCCGGGGGCGGTGATGGTGCCGTAGCCGTTGATTCCGTTGACGCTGGAGCGGCCATAATTGCCGGCGGCCACGACTACCACGATGCCCGCCTTCCAGGCTGCTTCCACCGCCTGGCAGAGAGGGTCCTGTGCGTACGGGACGTAGACTCCGCGGCCCAGCGACAGGTTGATGACCTTGATGTTGTACGTAGTCTTGAGGGCGATGGCTTTTTGAATCGCGGCTATCACTTCACTGTCGTTGCCGCTGCCGTTGCCATCGAGCACGCGCAGATCGATGAGGTTAGCGTTGTAGGCAACCCCACCGTAGATCTGGCCGGAGACCCAGCCGCTGCCCGCGATGATTCCCGCGACATGCGTGCCGTGGCCGTAGGTGTCACGCACCAGCATCCCTTGCGAGTTGTACTGGCTGGCTCCCGTGAAATCCTGGTGGTAGAGCACGCGGTCCCAAATGTCGATGTGCTGGTCATCAATGCCGCTGTCGATAACGGCGACGCCGAGGCCGGTGCCGATGTAACCGGCGTTCCAGGCGGCGCTCACGTTCATGGCCGCGTCGGTGTATTCGTCCATCGCTTTGAGCGGATGATCGATTCCGACTGAGGCCACATCGGGGTCGGCTTCCAGCGCAGACAGCGCGCTCACCGGAACGGTTACCGCCAGGCTGTTTACCACTCCGAGCCTGTGGTTCAGGCGGCCGCCCAGCCCCTGCACGCGCGCCTCGTGCTCAGCGCGCGGAGCCTGTTTGTACTGCACGATCACCTTCACGGTGTCGCTGGCCTTCGCACCCTGTTGGGCCCGTGAAAGTGCTGGCGCAAGGTCCGCGGCGAACTTGCCGATCATCCGGCCTTCCACTGCCGGCTCCTGGGCGAAACCAGACGGGGTGAAACCAGACTGCGCGAGAAGAAGGAGGGGAAGCAGCAACCGGCTGATTCGCTTCCCCCAGGCGGCGCTGTGGCGCTGCCCTCGGTTTGTGCTCTTTGCTAACGGTGTTTGTGTCATAGCTCTCAGGTTCCCTAAGCCCGACCAAATCTGGAGGAATCGTGTGCTCATAGTCGGACTCACTTGTGCACGTCGCAGGCCAAATGGCATCATGCAAGTTGTTGTTTTAATTGGAGATAACTCGCGCCGTGTCCGAGGCCTTGGGACACAATGTCCTCCCGGGCGGGGCGCGGGACAGTTTGTCCTGCGGGCTTCTTGCAGCAATTACCTTGGGATCGGCGGAAAGGTTACCGGCTGACAAGGCCGAGCCGGTAAGGGAGGGGTATTCGGCCTGTGGTGTTGAAGGCGATCAGCGCGACGCTGCCGCCTCGGCCTTGTTTTGCAGGTACGCGCCGGCAGGCAGCCGCAAGACCGCCGCCATCAGACGTTGCGTATATTCATGCTGCGGATTCGAGCAGATCTGCGAGGTCGTTCCACATTCGACGATCTCGCCTTGATGAAGAATGGCAATGCGGTCGCAGATTCCCGCCACCGACCCAAGGTCGTGAGAGATGTAGAGAATGGCCATCCCGGTTGAGCGGTTCAGCTCGCGAAACAGCGCGAGTATGTCGGACTGCGTGATTACATCGAGAGCGCTGGTGGCCTCGTCCGCAATCAGCAGTGCTGGACGATGCAGTACTGCCATGGCAATCAGCACGCGCTGCGCCTGTCCCACACTCATTTGCGACGGATACTTGCGAAGGAATTCGTCGTCGATGGGAAGGGAAACGTTTTGCAGAGCGGCCCGGATCGCCTTCATGCAATCGCCGTGACTTCCCGGCGCATGGGCCCGCCATGCTTCCTTCAATTGGGTTTGAATCTTAAGCGCCGGATTTAACGAGGACAGGGGACTCTGTAAGACCAGTGAAATGGCGCGTCCCCGCAGCGCCCGCAGTTCGCGCTCGGAGAGCTGAAGCAAATCGGATTCCTGAAACTTGATCGATCCTTCCACTCGCGAGCGTTTCTGATCTAGAAGCCCCAGAATCGCCAGAGCCATCGTGCTCTTGCCCGAGCCGCTCTGTCCCACCAACCCCAAGACCTCTCCGCGCTGAATCTCCAATCGCACGTCGCGCAGAACCGCTGGCTTCCCCGGATAAGTTACGGAAAACTGCGCCGACAGCAGCGGTTCGGATCGTGAAATTTCTAGCATTCCGATTCTCTTGGTCTTTTCCAGCTCTTAGATCCGTGACGATCCGTCAAAATCCGTGGCAAATTCTCTGCCTATTTCCCCACGGTCAGCACTTCCGCGTTCCAGTAAGTCTGCGGCATGAGAATCACCGGGCCCGCTCCATGCACCGACTGCGACACCGCCGACAACGCATTCTTGTTAATCAGGAAAATAAACGGGGTCTCTTCGACCACAATCTCCTGCACCCGGTCGAACGCTTCCTTGCGTTTCTTCGCATCGCTGGTCGAAGCCTGCAGCCGCATCAGGCGGTCGATTTCCGCTTCCCACGGTGTCTCTGGAGTCTTCTGCTGCGGATTCCACTGATGATTTTCTGAGGAACTCAACCACACGTTCATCTCCCCGTTGGGATCAAGATCGACGTTGGTGAGTCCGAGAAGAATCGCCTCATAATCGAAGCTTTGCGTCATGCGCTCGATCAGAGACGGGAAGTCGAGCGTAACCACATTCACGTGGATGCCGATCTTCTGCAGGTCGTCCTGAATCAATACCGCCATGCGCTCGCGATATTTGTTGCCGGCGTTCGTAATGATCGAAAACACGACGGCATTGCCGTCTTTATCTTTTAAGGCGCCATTTTCCAGGCGGAACCCTTCGTCCTGTAACTCTTTCAATGCGGCGTCAGGGCTATACGCCTGCGGCTTCAGCTTGCTGTTGAACCAGAACTTGTTGGCCGGAGAGAACGGTCCGATGGCGGGCTGTGCATGTCCGTGAAACACGACGCGGCTCAAATCATCGCGATTGATCGCTTCCGAAATTGCCCGGCGAAAGTTTGCGTCGCGAAACCAATTCTTTTTGTATCCGGGAATCGGCGACTTGGCGACCTCGTTGAACCATAACTGCTCGCTATCTAACGACGCCCCAGCATCGTGTACCAGTTGCGGCGAAGTTGTTGCCAGCTTGTCGAAATATTCGCTGTCGAGGGAGTTGATCAAATCCAGTTCGCCTCGCTTGAAGCGCAACATCTCTATGTCGCGATTCGGCTGAATGTCGAGCTGGATCGAATCCAGATAAGGAAGCTTTCGTCCCTGCGCGTCAGTCTTCCAATAATTCGGATTGCGCTTCAGTAGAATCGACGATCCTGCTTTGTAATCCGCCACCATGAACGGCCCCAGCACGGCCATTTCTTTTTTCGGCGAGTGCTCGGAGAGAATCGCCACTTCATCGAACAGGCGATCAAGTCCCGCAACTGGGGCGGGAAACTTAATCGAAATCTGCGTCGGAGAAATCACGCTGGTCTCGACGCTGCCCGTCCCAGAGCGGAAGGCGTCGCCCGTGGGTGAATGCAGCGCCGGATCCATTAACTGCTGCATGGTATACGCCACATCGGCGGCAGAAAAAGGCGTGCCGTCGGAAAATGAAATTCCGCTGCGCAGATGAAATGAAATTTGCCGCCCATCCTTGGATATTTTCCATGACACGGCCAGCGCGGGCTCAAGCTCCTGGCTCTGGCGATTGAGTCGCACCAAGGTCCCGCCAGTCAGATACCGGATCGCGGCGGAGGCATCGTCGTCCACTTTTAACGGATCGAATGTCTTCGGCTCGGAGCGCAAGCAGAACCGCAGTTCTCCACCTTGCGCGGCGGCCTGACCAATGCAGGCTGCGAGGCAAAGCGCCGCGATCGCGACGGCCTTCCCCCATGGACTCACCATTTTCTTCACCATCTTCTCGCGCGATTTCATGCGGCAATCTCCTCCTGCCTGGAAAGCAAAAACTGAAACGACGTAACCACTACCACCAACAAAATCAGTGGGACAAATTTCCAGGGCTCTTCACCCACGGAAACCAGTCCTTCCAATTCCTTCAGCAAACTTCCCCACGAAGGCATCGGTTCAGCAACGCCCAGGCCTAGTATTCCGAGGTTTGCTTCACTCAAAATGAAGACCGGAATCGAAATCCAGAATTGCGCGTACAACACCGGCTTCAAGTTCGGCATGACATGCACCCAAAACAGCCGCCGTCCGGAGATCCCCGCCGCTCGCGCCTGCCGCACGAAATCGGACGTCCGCAAGGCCCCGGCGCTCGTGCATAACACTCGCGCCGCCGTAGTCCAACCGAGAAGGCCCAACAACAAAAAAGTCACCATCACCGAAAACATGGGCGACGCGTTCAGCGGCATTAACGCGCGCGCTGTGATCAGCAGGAACAGCCAGGGCAATGATAAAAACAAGTCGATCAAACCTTTTGCCAGGCGTACCCAGACGCCGCCCAAATATCCCGCGAGCCCGCCGATCAGCGCCGCCATCAATGTAGAAATCAGCGCCGCAGCCGGAGCCAACAATAATGAGATACGTGTCCCGTAAAGCACGCGCGCGAACCGGTCGCGGCCAATATCGTCGGTCCCCAACCAATGCCTATGCGACGGAGTCGCACCCGCCGCATCGCGATACTGCTTCGCATATCCCGCCGGAGCCAGCCAGTTCGCCGCAGCCGCTGCTGAAAGCACCAGCATCAAAACTGCAAGCGCCAATTTGCGTCCCAGGCTCATGCGTCCTGCCCGCGCACCACTGATCCGATTACATCCGCACTCGAGTTAGCCAGCAAGGTTACCAGCGTCACCAGCACCGTGATGTTCACCAGCAGCGGCAAATCCCGCGCTAGCGCTGCCTGCCAGGCCAGTTGTCCAATTCCGGCCAGTCCGCATAAAGCCTCGACCGGAATGGCCGCGCCCACCGCCATGCTCACGGATACTCCGGCCACGGCCAACAGTTGCGGAGCAACGACTGGAACCACATGCCAAAAAAGAATTCGAGCCGCGCCGATGCCTTTCGCTCGCGCCGTAACGATGTGCGGTCGCGAATATCCCTTGACCAGCAGATTGCGCGTATATCGAAAGGTGTGGGGAAAAATGATCAGCGCGATCGCGAGAGATCCCGGCGCATTCCACAACACTGATAGCAGAGCCAACACCGCCGCCGGAATGCAAAGAAACGTCCCGCTGACTATGGTCGTAAGTGTGTCGTAAACCGAAAGCCGCAGCCACGCCGCACTCAGTGCTAGCGTCAAGGTCAGGAGCCACGCTAGGCCGAGACCTACCGCGATCAAGCGCAATGTGAGCGGAGCGCGGTCACGCAGCAGCGTGCGCACGGGCTGTCCTAGTGCTAGCGAAGTTCCCAATTCTCCGTGCGCCGCGTTCTGCATGTAAGCAAAATAAAATCTCAGAATACTTCGGTCTTTCTGCCTGGCCTCGCGTATCGCTTGCACGCTTTGGGCGCTGAGATGCGGATCCAACTCGCGCTCGTCGGTATCGAATCCCGGCGCCAGCCGCACCAGCGTCGCGGAAAGCAATCCCCCGAGAAGAATTGTCGCCAGCAAAGCCAGCGCGTGGCCACCGATCTTCCAGCGTAAGCCGCGCATTTATTCTCCGGCCGCGCCGCGAGCCAACGCCTCTTCGCGCGCGTGGGCGTGGTGCAGTTGTTTCATGGAATACATGCGGCGATCCGCTTCGGCCAGCAGCGCCTCCACATCGAATCCATCTTCGGGACAGAAGGCCGTACCAACGCTCAGAGTGGTTATGTCACGTCCGCAAATCTGCCGGCCTGCGTCAACCGCCGCTTGGTTTAAGCGAGTGATCTTTTCTTCGGCAGCTTCCGCCGTGAGTCCCGGCGCAGTTACCACGAACTCATCGCCGCCCATGCGCGCGACATAGTCATATCCGCGGCAAGCTTCCTTCAACCTTAGGCTGAACTCACGCAGTAATTTGTCGCCTTCCAAGTGTCCGTAGGAATCGTTTATCTTTTTCAACCCGTCGATATCGCAAACCATCACCGCAAGAGGTGTCTTCATGCGCCGGCTGCGCGCGACTTCCTGCGCTAGATGCACGAATAACGATCGCGCGTTGGGAAGTCCGGTAAGAAAATCAGTGGTCGCGGAACTTTCCGCCTGCTGATACTTCAAGGCGTTCTCCACCGACAGTGCGACCTTGGAAGCAACCGCCAGCAAGATGCGCAAGTGATCGGGAGTAAAAGCGTCCTGGGTCGCGTGGTACATCGCCAGAACTCCGACCACGCCGTTCAGCCCTTCCAGCGGAACCGCCAGCGCTGATTGCAAGACCGCATTCTTCTCCGCTTCAGCAACGTACCCCTCCTCCACTTGCGGATTGCCGTTAATGATCGGCTTGCAGTTTTCGGCGACCCAGCCGCACAAGCCTTCCCCCATGCGGATTTTCAGCGATGACAGCGCCCGAAAGTTTTCTCCGCTCACCAGTTCGGGAAGCAGCCATCCATTGCGGTTTACGAAAACTGCGATGGAATCGTACGGAATCAGCTTGCGCAACCGCATGGACAATACCGAGAGCGTTTCGCTCAGGCTCAGCGAGTTGCCCAAGTCCTGGCTCAACTCGAACATGGCCTGCGCTTCCTGCCGCGCCGAGGCAATCGAGCTGAGGAAATCGTTTTCGTTTTCCGAATTGTCGCTGCTCCGGCTTTCCGCTCCTTTCTCAAATCCAGTGGCGGGCGCCAGTCCCCGTTCCACGCGCGTATTTCTGGCGAATCCGCAGGGCACAAATCCGTCTTCGTATTGCTGTGCCGTGCGCTCCAGTTCCACGTAGCGCCGCTCGAGCACTTCCACGACTTGCGGATCGAACCATGTTCCTGACTTCTCTTTCACCTTTTCCATGGCCTGATCCAGCGGGATCGCCGGACGATATTGCCGGTCCGTGGCCATGGCATCCAGGCAATCCACAACGGACAAAATTCGCGCGCCAATTGGGATCTCTTGCCCCGCCAGGCCAGCTGGATATCCCGAACCATCCCATCGTTCGTGATGCGAACGCACGATCGGCGCCACCGGATAAGGGAAGGCCACGCGATCCAGAATTTCCGCGCCCACCAGCGGATGCACCTTCATCTTCTCGAATTCTTCCGGAGTCAGCCGGCCCGGCTTGTTGATGATGTGCTCCGGCACCGCCAGCTTGCCGATATCATGCAGCAAAGCTGCAGCCCGCAAGGCTTCAATCTCATCCGACGACAGTCCCAGGTCTTTGGCGATTTCTACCGCGTAGGTGCGCACACGCTGCAGATGCGTATGCGTCGTGTGGTCCTTGGCCTCAATGGCGAGCGCCAGGGCTTCGATGGTGCGCATGTTCAGCGAGGCAATCTGCTCCACGTGCTTCTTCTCAATTTCAACCCGCTCTTTCTCGGCCTCCAGCCTTCCCAGGTAAAGACGATACGAGCGGTACACCCAATAAATCAGCGGCAGCACGAGCAATGAGGTTTGCCAGCC
>Ga0302319_10020716_pt1 | contig 11866 bp, 10 predicted proteins | sample Bog_T0_2_FD_203319 | JGI IMG/M metagenome (GOLD analysis project Ga0302319, IMG submission 203319) | Peat permafrost microbial communities from Stordalen Mire near Abisko, Sweden - Bog_T0_2 | ecosystem: Environmental > Terrestrial > Soil > Wetlands > Peat | place: Sweden: Abisko, Stordalen Mire...
TGGGTAAGCCACACCGGGGTACAGGGGGTCTCCGTTGTATCCCTTCATACCTTGTATACGAAGCCACCTCTATATCTATTATTAAGGTCCTCCCCCCTCGGTACGGAGACAACGGAGACCCGCCATACCCCTGTGTGCAGCGACGAATGCAAGCTTCAGCCCTTACCGCGGGGTGCTCCCATGGCCACCCGCCTGATCCTTCTCCTTCCGCCACGGCCGATAGAATCCAACCATGAAGAAGCGTCCCAAGTTCCGCCAGACTCCGGACCAACAAAGGGAGACCCGGAGGAAGATAGCTGCGGTAACGGTCCAGGACCGGATGGGTCTGGATGAAGAATGGCTGGACCCCGACGCTCCCATTCAAATCCCCGCGGCACTCCCCGAGTTCACGGGCCAGAACCTGCCAACGAGCGACAGGAAGGACGTGCTGGAGTGCCTGAGGCCCTTGGAGGATGGCGGATGCCATCGAGGCGTCCTGTACTGGTGCCTGGCCCGCCTGGGAGAAAGAGAGATCAAGCCGCGTACAGATGGCAAAGGAGATGCTCCGGGAGGTGGCGGTGCCACTACCACGCTTCCCAAGCCCCTTGTGCTTCCAATGCTCGCCACGCGGGAGGACATGGCGGAGGTCGCCAGCAAAGCGCAGAGCATGTTGGCCACAATCAAGAAACACTGGGACGAGTTGATGCTCGCTGCCGACGCGCTCGCAGAAGGATGCCCGCTCCCGGCGGGCATATCCACGGAGCCCGCCTTCGATCCTTCGGAGTCGCTGAACGTCTTGCAGGCCACTCTCCGTTGGGTTCGGGACCTCGCCGAACGCTGGCAGACTCCAGCCCAGACAACCCTCATGAAGTCGAAGGGGGTGCTGTACCTGCTCACCTATGCTTCAATGCGGGCCAGTCCCGTGCCAGGCCCCGTAGACCAGAAGGACGCCGGCACACGGCTCCAAGGGGCGGCGCCGGCTTTCCAGCCGCTGGCACATCGCCATGCGGCTACAATCGCCCGCATAATCGGAATCTACTGCGAGATGGAGATCGCGCCCGGCGACCTGATTGCCAAGCTGGCGGGCTTCCGGCGGGAGCACCCGGAACTCGCCCGGAAGCTGGAGAGCCTCCTCCGGCATGTCGAGGCCGCTGCCCGGCAGGAAAATCTTTAGTTCCATCAGTTTATAGGATCAAGTCGCCCCCATAAATCCGGAGTTGAACCCTACTGAAGCGCCCTGAGCAAGCCTATCTTCGCTTTAGACCGCCCCTCCGGTCCCGGATAACACCGCGGAGGAATCTGGGTCTACAGGGGCTCCAAAATGAATCCCATCAAGACTGTTTCGCCGATGCCCGGAGGTTCTGCTGTTGAGAACCATCCGATCGATGCTCCGACCACGAACGACCAGACCGCTGCAGTCAGTGTTGCAGCGCCCGCCGCAGTATCGACTCCGCCGGAGTCGAAGTTCGATCCCAAGAATTACCGCCAGGCCCAGGTCCAGAAGACCGAGGACTCGGGCGGCTGGGGACGCAAGCAGCAGACGGTGATCCCCGTCCGCAAGCCGTCGAAGAAGCAGTTCGTGCATGCCCATCCTTCGGCCGACTACCGCGCCGACGGCATGCCGACCATCGAGGACGAGGCGACGGGTGAAATCTACCTGCTGTCGGCCGACCTCGACCTGCCCGTGGACATCGAGAACAAGGTGGACACGCTCAACCTGGCCACGGCAATCACGGCGGACGGATCGCTCTTCCTCTGGCATTACAAGAACAGCACCAACTCCTGGAGCCAGTCCGCCCGCATCGCGATCCGGGAGGCTTCCAAGCGCTGGATGCGGGTAATCCCGGACAAGTCGTCCAATGGGTACCTGCTGGAAACGCCGATGGTGTCGCCTGCGCCTCCGGTGTGGCCGCCCATGACGTTCAACGAGATACTCGAAACGGCGTTCGGCTCGCGGTTCATCGACACGTTGGCCCACCCACTGGTCAGGAAGCTCCGGGGTGACTTCAATGTTTAACTACCTTCCCAAGCTGGGCGACTTCGAGGAAGTCGTCCTTTTGGACACGGAGTACATCGCTCGTGACGGCGAGCGGGTCGTGCCCGTATGCCTCGTGGCATACGAGCTTCGGTCAGGGCGCCGTCACAAGGTGTTCTTCGGGGACCCCAGCGCAGCGCATGAGAATCCCCTTCCTATGGGAAGTGAGGTTCTGTACGTTGCATATGCAGCCCAGGCGGAGTGGAGCGCCTTCCTGGCCCTTGGCTGGCAGTTGCCGGAGCACGTACTCGACCTGTTCGCCGAGTTTCGGTGCCTGACCAACGGCCGCAACAAGTTCGACGGCAGCCCGGTGGAAACATCCCTCATAGCCGCCCTTGCCCACTTCGGCCTGGACTCGATGACCGTGGTCGAAAAGCAGTCCATGATCGCCTTGATCCTGAGGGGGGCGCCGTACACCGAGGAGGAGCAGCGGGCGATCCTGGACTACTGTGCGGAGGATGTCGCGGCGCTGGAGAAGCTCTTGCCCGCGATGCTTCCGGCAATGGAGATACCCTACGCCATCTTCCGGGGCCGCTATACCAAGGCGCTCGCGAAGATGGAGTATGCCGGCATCCCGATCGACGTACCCACCTTCCGGCGCCTCGGCGACAACTGGGATGAGATCAAGTTGAGGCTCGCGGACGATGTTGAGGCGGAACATCACTTCGGCGTGTACCAGGGTATTCACTGGAGCGACAAAAGGTTCGAGGCGCTGCTCTCAGGGCTGGGGCTTTTGAAGGAGTGGCCGCGCACGCCGTCGGGACTGCTGTCCACGGAGGACGACGACGTATTCAAACCAATGGCCCTGCGGTTCCCGGCCCTCGCACCCCTGCGCGACCTTCGTTCGACGCTGACCCACCTTCGGCAACTGGGGCTCACCGTGGGAACGGATGGCAGCAACCGCTGCTCGCTGATGCCGTTCCGCTCGATCACGGGGCGGAATTACCCTCCCAGCGCCAAGTTCATCTTCGGACCGTCTGCCTGGCTCCGGTCGCTGATCAAGCCAGAGGCCGGCCGGGCGATTGCGTACATCGACTGGGCCAGTGCGGAGTTCGCCATCGCCGCGGCGTTGTCCGGCGACGCCCGCATGAAGGCGGCGTATGAAAGCGGCGACATCTACATGGCCTTCGCGGTTGAGGCCGGCGCCGCGCCGAGAGGGGCAACGAAGCACACGCATCCCGAGGTTCGGGACCTCTACAAGGTAGTTATGCTCGCGACGCAATACGGTCAGACCGCCGTCGGCCTGTCGAAGAAGCTTGGCCAGCCGGAGTGGCGGGCGCAGGAGTTGCTTGATCTCCATCGTCGCGTCTACGCCCGCTACTGGGAGTGGAGTGAGTGGCGGTCGCAGTTGGCCGTCTTCGACCGGAAGATCGAGACGGTCTTCCGGTGGCCGCTGCAGGTGACCGCCCGGACCAAGCCCAACACGATCTCGAATTATCCGATGCAGTCGAACGGGAGCGAGATGTTGCGCTGGGCCTGCTGCTATGCCACCGAGAGGGGTGTTGAGGTCCACGCGCCTGTGCAGGACGCCCTCCTGGTCGGTGGCCCCGTAGAGGACATCGAGGAGGTGGTCAGAGCCACCCAGGAGTCGATGGCGCGGGCCAGCGACCTGGTACTGGATGGGTTCATCCTTCGGACCGACACCAAGATCGTGAGGTACCCCGACCGGTACTCGGACAAACGGGGGGAAGCAATGTGGTCGAGGGTCATGCGGCTGCTGGACGAGATGGAGTCGGACGCCGTGGGTGCCGTCGAAAGTGGCCTTCAACTGGAGGCTGCCTGACGCAGGCGGCGATGAAGGAGGCGAGCGCGGTGGCATACCGCGGCTCCCGGCCGCTCCCGGCCGGTGCGAGGACGAGAGGGGCGCGGCGGCGACGTGGAAGTCGGCCTGGATGCCGGGGTGGAGGCTTCCTCTGCCGCCTGGGAGTAAACCATAGCTGATAACAAGAAGCCGCCTGCCCGCGATGGGCGAGCGGCTTTTTTACTTCAGAAGCTCTCCGGGGTGTACACCATCGGTGTATATCAGGCTTGGAAGCTCTCCACGGTGTACACTTCCGGTGTATAGTAGGGTCATGCCGCAGAAAATCATCAAGGTCGTCGTCTGGGTCTGTGCCCAGTGCGGCTACGAGTGGCAGTCCAAGGACGGGGAGAAGCCGGTGCGCTGTTCCGGCTGCAAGTCGCCGTACTGGGACAGGGAGCCTGCCAGGTCCAAGGCCGCCAAGCCCAAGGCAAAGACGAGGAAGTAAACCCAAGCGCGGCGCACCGGTGTTATCAGCACCGATACGCCGCTCACCGATGTCGCCTTATGAGGAGGCAGCATGGCTAATGCCAACCGTAGCAGGCGGGTGTGTCTCCCACAAGAGGCGGAGAACATCCGCCGGGTGTGCTTGTACGCCCGAGTGAGCACCGTGGGTGCTCAAGACCCGGAGATGCAGCTCCGGGAGCTGCGGGAGTATGCCGACCGGCGTGGCTGGCAGGTGGTCGAGGAGTTCGTTGACCACGGCGTGTCGGGGTCGCGGGAGTCCCGCCCGGCGTTGAACCGGCTGATGGCGGACGCGCATCTGCGGCGCTTCGATGCTGTGGTCTGCTGGAAGATAGACCGCTTCGGGCGTTCGCTGAGGCACCTGGTCAACGCCCTGGCCGACCTGGCTGCGTATGGGGTGGCGTTCATCTCGCTGATGGACAATCTCGACCTCTCGACGCCTTCAGGGCGGTTGATGTTCCAAATCATCGCGGCCATGGGCGAGTTCGAGCGGTCACTCATCCAGGAGCGTGTCCGCTCCGGGCTGCGCAATGCCCGTGCCAAGGGCAAGCGGCTGGGCAGGCCGCGTGTGCTGGTCAACCCGGAGAAGGTCGCCACGCTGCGTGCCGAGGGCTTGTCATGGGCGAAGGTGGCGGCGAGGTTGGGCATCGGGGTGGGCACGGCGTGCCGGGCGTTCGAGGGGGCTTCCAAAAACCCTGTGGCGGGGGGCGCTGTAAGTCGCTGAATGCAGGCGGGTGGAAATGCCCACTTGAAGCCTTCGTAAAAGAAATCTTTTCGGAAGGTTCCATCGTTACTGGATGCGCTATCAGGAGACCGTATCCATGTTCAACTTCCAATCCAAGTTCTGGACCCGGAAGCCCACCACGGCCGGCGACAAAGCGAAGACGCCCACGGCCAGCAACCATCCCAAGAGCCGCCTGTTTTAACAGCGGCAGCCGGAGGCTACGAGCGGGCTTCCACCGCTGTGCGCCCGCTTCCGTTCGTTGTGCTCAGAGAGTTAATCAGGCGGATGACGGCTCTCTGGTCGCGTTCGGCCAGCGATGCCATGCGCTGGAATCTCTTCCAGAGCCGCTCGGTCTCCGGGTCGGGGGTACGCAACTCGGCCTTGCCGGGCTTGGGCTGCTTGAGCCCCAGCAGTTCGTCGGCGGAGACCTCAAGAACCTTCGCCAGCGTGATCAGGGCCGCCGAGGCAGGCAGTTCGGCCTCGGTCTCGTAGTAGGAGATGGCTCTCTGGGTCATGCCCGTGGCCTTGGCAAGCTGGACTTGGGTGAGTCCGCGTTGCTGGCGGAGCGCGACGAGGCGTTTACCGAAGGCGTTCTGGGCTGGCTTCTTGGCAGGCATGACAGAGGCGATTGTAAAGCCCATTTTCTTGCTCCTCTCAAATCCCCTGTGAGTATACACGCCCAGCGTGTATACTTGCGGACGGAAGAAAAACCCGCAAAGAGTGGAAAAAGCACTTGACAGGTTTTTCGGCGGAGGGCGGGGAGAATGGCACGCATCCCGGAGGCGGAGGTCGAGCGGCTGAAGCGTGAGGTCTCCGTCCAGCGGCTGGCCGAGGCGCGGGGCATCAAGCTGCACCGGCACGGCGCCGACCTGCTGGGCCTCTGCCCCTTCCACGATGACCGCAATCCGTCGCTGGTCATCACTCCAGCGAAGAACCTCTGGCACTGCCTTGGAGCCTGCAACGAGGGCGGCACTTGCATCGACTGGGTGATGAAGGCCAACGGCATCAGCTTCCGCCATGCGGTCGAGTTGCTCAGAGAGGACCATCTTCCTTTAGTAGCCGCTCCGGTGCAGCCGGTCAAGCACGGCACGGTGCGGAAGCTGCCGCCGCCGGCCGAGCGGGATGCGGACGACCGTGAGTTGCTATTGCAGGTCGTCGGCTACTACCACGAGACGCTGAAGCAGTCGCCGGAGGCGATGCGGTATCTGGAGTCGCGGGGACTGAGGTCGGCAGAAATCATCGACCGCTTCCGGCTTGGCTTCGCCAACCGGACGCTGGGGTACCGGCTTCCGGCGAAGAACCGCGCCGCCGGCGCCGAGATGCGGGGACGGCTGCAAACACTGGGCATCCTGCGCGAGAGCGGGCATGAGCACTTCAACGGCTCTGTTGTCATCCCGGTCTTCAATCCCGCTGGCAACGTGATGGAGATGTATGGCCGCAAGGTCACGCCGAATCTGCGCCCCGGAACGCCGGACCATCTGTATCTGCCCGGCGAGCACCGTGGCGTGTGGAATGAGGAGGCGCTGGCCACGTCGAAGGAAATCGTCCTGTGCGAGGCGCTGATAGATGCTCTGACGTTCTGGGTTGCGGGCTACCGCAATGTGACGGCGAGCTACGGAGTGAACGGCTTCACTACCGACCATCGGGCGGCCTTCGCCCAGCATGGCATCGAGCGGGTGTACATCGCCTACGATCGCGACGAGGCAGGCGACAATGCCGCCGCGAAGCTGGCCGAGGAACTGATGCAGTCAGGCATCGAATGCTTCCGCATCCTCTTCCCAAAGAATATGGACGCCAACGCCTACGCCCTGAAGGTGCAGCCGGCGGCGAAGAGCCTGGGCGTGCTGCTCAACAGGGCCACGTGGCTGGGCAAGGGGCAGCGGCCAGAGCCGCGTGTGCTGGAGCCGGTCATCGTGGCTGAGCCGGAGCCGGGCATGGAGCCGGAGCCGGGCATGGAGCCGGAGCCATGCGCAATGCCGGAGCCAGGTATCGAGCAGGAGCCAGCAGAGACACAAGCAGCGGCTAAGGAAGAAATCCTCGAAGCCGCTCCCGAGCCAGCTCCCGCCGCATCCATCCCCGCTGCAATCGAAGAGCAGTTTTTTTCCTTAGCCGCCACGCCGGAGCCGGTTGTGCCAACAGAACCGGAGCCAGCCCCGGCAGCGCCCGCGCCGACCATCGACGTGCCGGTCGAGAAGCGCGGCGACGACATCTTCCTGATGCAGGGCGAGCGGCGTTACCGCATCCGCGGCCTGAGCAAGAACATGAGTTACGAGCTGTTGAAGGTCAACGTGCTTGTCTCCGGGCGGACGCCCCGCGGTGAGTCGGCCTTCCACGTGGACACGCTGGACCTTTACTCGGCGCGGCAGCGCAGCGGCTTTACCAAGCAGGCAGCCGAGGAGTTGGGCATCAAGGAAGAGGTTATCCGCCGCGACCTTGGCCGGGTGCTGTTGAAACTCGAAGAGCTGCAGGACGAGCAAATCAGGCAGGCGCTTGCACCGAAGGAAGAGGCCGTCACGCTGACCGCAGATGAGTGCGAGGCCGCGATGGAGCTGCTGCGCAGTCCGAAGTTGCTGGAGCGCATCGTCGAGGACTTCGCACGGTGCGGCGTGGTAGGCGAGGAGACCAACAAACTCGTGGGCTATCTGGGTGTGGTCTCGCGGCATCTGGAATCGCCGCTTGCCATCATCATGCAGTCGTCATCGGCGGCGGGCAAGAGTTCGCTGATGGAAGCGGTACTGGCCTTCCTGCCCGAGGAGCAGCGGGTTCAATACTCCGCCATGACCGGCCAGTCTCTCTTCTACATGGGCGAGGCCGACCTCAAGCACAAGGTGCTGGCCATCGTGGAGGAAGAGGGTGCGCACTCCGCGGCCTACGCCTTGAAGCTGTTGCAGTCGGAAGGCGTGCTGACCATCGCCTCGACGGGCAAAGACCCGAACACGGGCCGCCACGTGACGCATCAGTACCGCGTCGAGGGTCCGGTGATGCTCTTCCTGACGACGACGGCCATCAATCTCGATGAGGAGATGCTGAACCGCTGCCTGGTTCTGACGGTCAACGAAGAGCGCGAGCAGACCCAGGCCATCCACCGGGTGCAGCGGGAGGCGCAGACGGTCGAAGGGCTGTTGCGGCGGCAGGACCGAGCGGCGGTGCTTGCCGTGCATCGCAACGCGCAGCGGCTCCTGAAGCCTGTCTCCGTCGTCAATCCCTACGCACGGGAGCTGACCTTCCACGACTCGCAGACGCGGACCCGGCGCGACCACATGAAGTATCTGACGCTCATCCGCAGCGTTGCCTTGTTGCATCAGCATCAGCGGCCCCGGAAGGCCGTTCAGCACAATGGCCGCGTGGTTGAGTACATCGAGGTTGCGCTCGACGACATCGCCGTGGCCAACCGGCTCGCGCATGAAGTGCTCGGCCGGTCGCTCGACGAGCTGCCACCGCAGACCAGGCGGCTGTTGTTGGCCGTGGATGCGATGGCTGCGGCGGAGTGTGAGCGTCAGAAGATGGAACGCCCCGATTACCGCTTCTCCCGGCGTGACGTGCGCGAGGCGACGGGCTGGGGCGATACGCAGTTGAAAACGCACCTGCACCGGCTGGAGGAGCTTGAGTACCTGCTCGTCCATCGCGGCGGCCGTGGCCAGAGCATCGTCTACGAGCTGGTCTTCACGCAGCCTGCCGACGGCGGAAAGCCGGTGCTGGGCGGACTAATCGACGTTGAAAAGCTGGGCAGGAGATGAGTACGACGAAAAGAAGTCGGGGCTGAAAGGCCAGTAGTCGGGGTCAAGTCGGCCCCAAGTCGGGGGGATGTCGGGTTCACTTTATACCGGTCATCGCCTGTGTTCATGCGGCTTCCATGCACTCCGGCGTTGAAAGCCGGAAAAACACTTATACGGGGCAAGGAGAAACTCCGCTCCGTCGTAACCGTAGCGAGGAGGTAGAGCAATGGCGCGTGTAACGAAGACCCGCAAACCCGAGACCATGCCAGCCACACAGTTGGAAGCAATGATGCGCGACCATCTGCACGCGCTGGCGGTGCAGAACTACTCCATGCACACCGTCCGCAACCGCCAGGTCCACATCGGCTTCTTCTTGCAGTGGTGCAAGGAGCGTGGACTGACGGAGCCGGTAGAAGTCACGCGGCCCGTGCTGGAGCGGTATCAGCGGCACCTGTTCCACTACCGGAAGAAGAACGGCGAGCCGTTGAGCTTCCGTTCGCAGCACTCGTGTCTCGTCCCGCTGCGCGTGTGGTTCCGGTGGATGACGCGGCAGAACCACATCCTGCACAACCCGGCCTCGGATCTGGAGCTTCCCCGGCTGGGCCGCTCGCTGCCCAAGAACATCTTCTCCGCCCAGGAGGTCGAGCGGATCGTGCAGCTCTGCGAGGTCGAGGAGCCCATCGGACTCAGGGACCGCGCCATCCTCGAAGTGCTGTACTCGACCGGCCTGCGCCGCATGGAGATGATCGCTCTGAAGCTCTACGATCTCTCACTCGACCGTGGCCTGCTCCTCGTTCGCCAGGGCAAGGGCAACAAGGACCGCTATGTGCCCATCGGTGAGCGGGCGATAGCGTGGCTTCAGAAGTACATCCGGGAGGGCCGTCCGCAGCTTGCCGTCGAGCCGGATGACATGACCGTCTTCCTCACGGCCCAGGGCGAGCCGTTCAGCCGCGACCACCTGAGCTTCGCGGTCAAGGAAAGGGTAGACGCGGCCGGGCTGGGCAAGACCGGCTCCTGCCATCTCTTCCGCCACACGATGGCCACGCTGATGCACGAGGGCGGGGCCGACATCCGCCACATCCAGGCCATGCTTGGACACGAGGACATCCGTACCACGGAGATATACACCCAGGTCGCCATCCGTGCCCTGCAAAGAATCCATGCCGCCACCCATCCCGGAGCCCTGCTTGAGCGGGGCGAGAACCAGGCCCCCAAAGCCATGGATGCCGACGCCGAGGCTCTCTTCTCTGCCCTTGCGGCGGAGGCCGAGGACGACCGCGAGTAGGCGTGCCCAGTTCTTCCTTTAGTAGCTGCTTTTAGCTGCTAAAGAGAGGCCGCTTCCGTCCCGGAACCGGCCTCAAAGCCTTACAATCGAGGGCAATGACTCCGGCTCCGAGCGCGTGTATCCCAGACGGCCTCCTGGCCGCAATGCCACAGCTAAGAGAAAAACTGCATCTGGGGGTTCCGAGTTCAAATCCAGCCCTTTATCTGGGCTTCAGCGTCTGCAAATCCACGACCGCATTAGGCTTGCAAGCAGCCTTGCATCTGGAGCGCGTCCAGTCCCGCTCTACCGGCAAAGAACGCGATACCGAATCCGGCAACGACTACTTCGGGGCTAGGTACTATGCAAGTTCAATGGGGCGTTGGTTGAGCCCTGATCCGAAGATAATCAGCAAGCAGAGAATATTCGATCCACAGCAGTGGAATATGTATTCCTACGTCCGTAACAATCCTTTGATTGCGATCGATCCTGACGGTAGGGAGCTCAAGATTGTCGTTCTTAACACCGGCGGGTATAACGCTACGACGTCGGATCACGTTGCAAAGTTCGTTCAGGGCAAATTCCAAAATGCAGGTGTTCTTAACGTCACCTATCAAGTGATCAATGGTCCATCTTTTTGGCAAACATTAAAGGCCGATCTCTTCAGCGGTGCCCATACAAAAGTCATGGAACTCGCGAAAGGACCTGGGCAAGAAAAAGGAGACGTCAAAATTGGTTCATCCAACGGACACCCAGATATAGGAGATAACGTCGTTACCACGCAGCAAGATGGCTCTGGCCGCCATGGTAATGAGAGCGTCGTGAACGGTGGCGCTGTCGATGCAGCAGCGGGTCAAGGTGAAGGCAATGTTACGGCGCTAGGAAACACTGCTACGCACGAAGTCGCACATGACGTACTTGATCATAACGATAGCAGCCCGATTATGAATCCGAGCGATACCCCGCAGCAACTGAACGATCCCAACCGAACGTTCACGCCTCAGGAGTCTCAGAAGCTGAAAGATGCTTACAATCGCCCCGGAGAGAAGGAGCATCAATAAATGACACCGTTGTTTGGAAGAATCTCTGCAGTGTTGGCGGCCAGCGGGTTAATGTTTTTACTGCTGTTGGGAATTGCTTTTGCAAATGCGAAATTTGACGATCGTTCAGTGCCCCCAAAAGTCTCGTCACCCGACAGCGGACAGTTTAAGAAAGACTCTGGCGAAGTGTTTGTACGCCACTCAGTACAACGAGAGAGTGTTGTTGGATTGGTCTTAGCGTCTTTCGTCGCGTGTTTCGTGTGGTTATTTCGGTCAGCTCGGGTCGTTTCAATCGCCCTATTCAATCCTTTTACTTACCTGCTGTATTACTGGTTCATGATGAGTGTTGCTAGGAATCGGATGGCAGCCTACTCATTTCAAGAAGCCGTTTCGCCCGTTCACTGCATCAGCATGCTTTTATCAGGATTATTGGGAATCGGAATTGCGGTGATTGTGAGGTCAGTGCGAAATCGGGCAGTCGCCCTCTGATGGAACCAAGGTTTGTGTACCACTTCACCGGCAAAGAACGTGATGCCGAATCAGGAAATGACTACTTCGATGCGCGCTACTACAGCAGTGCGATGGGCCGGTTCATGTCCCCGGATTGGGCGGCGAAGGAAGAGCCTGTTCCATACGCCACATTCGATGATCCTCAATCACTCAATCTCTACAGCTATGTGCGGAACAACCCGCTCACGCGAATAGATGCGGACGGACATTATGACTGGGACAAGGCCATAATAAGCTTGTCGACGGTGGCAGGAACGCTCGGAGGCGCGCTTGTTGGGGGCACAGTCGGAGCAGGCGGCGGTACGCTTGTTGCACCGGGAGTTGGTACTGTCGCCGGT
>Ga0302319_10020717_pt1 | contig 11866 bp, 13 predicted proteins | sample Bog_T0_2_FD_203319 | JGI IMG/M metagenome (GOLD analysis project Ga0302319, IMG submission 203319) | Peat permafrost microbial communities from Stordalen Mire near Abisko, Sweden - Bog_T0_2 | ecosystem: Environmental > Terrestrial > Soil > Wetlands > Peat | place: Sweden: Abisko, Stordalen Mire...
CAGCCGATCCTCTCGGGCTTCTCAATCTATCTGATTCCACTGATGTCCGGAGCGCGCGATCTGGCGTTTCCCCGGCTGAATGCGTTCACCTATTGGACGTATCTGTTTTCCGGTTTGTATCTCTACGGAAGCACTCTCCTGTTTCAATCGCCCCACGGCGGGTGGTTCGCTTACGTACCCTTCACGGACAAACCTTATTCTCCCGGCCATGGTATGGATTTTTACGCCCTGTCGCTGATCTTCCTCACCATCTCGGCAACCGGCGGCGCCATTAACTTAATCGTCAGTATCTTCCGCCTGCGCGCACCTGGCATGACCATCAGCCGTATGCCGCTGTTTTTTTACAGTACACTCACGGTTTCCATCTCTTCGGTGCTGTCCATGCCGGCCCTCGCTGCCGCTTGCGTCTTTCTCGAGCTGGACCGGCAATGGGGATTCCACTTCTACGATGTTACGCACGGCGGCATCGTCCTGTTATGGCAGCAGCTCTTCTGGTTCTTCGGACATCCGTGGGTCTACATCATATTCCTGCCCGCCACCGGTATGATCTCAATGATCATACCGGTCTTCACGCGCAGGCCCATCGTCGGCTATCCCTATGTAGCTGTTTCAACGGTGATGACAGGTTTAGTCGGATTCGGTGTGTGGTTACATCATATGTTCGCGGTAGGCATGTCGACCATGTCGATGAGCTTCTTCAGCGCCGCCAGCATGACCATCTCTGTGTTCAGCGCGGTACAGGTCTTCGCATGGCTGGCAACTGTCTGGAAGGGCCGGCCCGTCACCACCGCGGCCTTTCATTTCGCCATGGGTTTTCTCGCCGTATTCATTATCGGAGGCCTCGATGGGATCGTAACCGCGATCATCCCGCTCGACTGGCAGTTACACGACACTTACTTCGTCGTAGCGCATCTTCACTATGTGCTGGTAGGAACCAATATGCTGCCTGTCTTCGCGGGCTTCTACTACTGGCTTCCCAAGATGACCGGGCGCATGCTGAACGAGACCATGGGGAAGATCAGCTTCTGGCTAATCCTGGTGGGGCTGAATGTGACGTTCTTCCCCATGCATATTGTGGCGCTGATGGGCATGCCTCGACGGCAGTGGACTTATGCGGATGGTCTGGGCTGGGGATCCGTCAACCTGCTCGAGACCGTGGGCGCATTCATTCTGGCGTTCGGGATTCTGCTCAGCATCATAAACTTCGTCGTGAGTTTGCGCAACGGAGAGCGGGCCGGAAGGAATCCATGGGGCGCCGATACTCTGGAATGGTCCACATCGTCGCCGCCTCCCGCCTACGGGACGGTTCACATTCCGACAGTGGTATCGCGCAACCCGCTTTGGGACGCACATGACGAGGAAGACGATCCGCACGGCGAACGCGTTCTGGATCAGGGGCGCCTGACGCTGGCCAGCACACCTCTCGATGCCAACCCGCGTTATCTCTCGCGTATGCCAGAGGATTCGATTGTGCCTCTGATCATGGCGGTAGCGATGACGGGCATCTTCACCGCACTCACCTTTAAATATGTATGGATCGCGCTGGCCTTTGCATTAGCCTGCGCGCTCGCCAACGGCATCTGGCTGTGGCCAAGGCACAGGGAGCCAAAACCAGGGGAGAGCCAGCAGTGAGCACAATCCACGCCGACATTCCGGCTTACGTCGGCCCGCCACCGAACGCCGACGGCTGGAAGACCACGGTGCACGAGCTCGACGACCATCGAGGCACTTACGGCATGATGCTGTTTATCCTCAGCGAGGGTTTTCTCTTCATCATGCTGTTCGTGGCCTACTTCTATCTGGCGCAGGGCGGGTGGCGCTGGTTGAATGTCAAGCCGCCCCGGCTGCACTACGTGATTCCCATGTCGGTGATCCTGTTTTCCAGCAGCGGCGTGGCCTATTGGGGCGAACAGGAAGTCAAAAAACTCCGTTATGGCATGGGTCGGTTGGCCCTCGCGTTGACCATCCTGATGGGGATGGGGTTCCTCGCGCTATCGGCTTTCGACTACAAGGAACATCTGCAAAGTGTAACTCCGCAGACAGATGCCTATGGGTCGATCTTTTACACCATCACCACCTTTCACGTAGCTCACTTATGCCTGGGATTACTCATGCTGTTGTACGTGCTGGTGCTGCCCAAACTGGAACCCAGACAGTGGACGCCTTACCGCCCGTACCACAACGCAGCTATCTATTGGCACTTCGTCGACTTCGTGTGGCTCTTTATCGTGGGCTTCCTCTACATCGCTCCGAATATACGTTGATTATGTCTGTCCAAACCACCTACGAACAATCGCACCACATACCGGCTGGCAGACTATGGTTCGGCGCGGCGGGCGCGGGAATCGCATGGGCGCTGCAGGGATTCACGTGTTTTCAGATTGCCACCCAGGCCTGCGCCAGCGGCAGCGGTCATTGGTGGCCGATCCCGCGAGTTGACGTTCGCATCCTGCTGGTGTGTGTGACGCTCGCGTACCTCCTCGTCGCGGCCGCCTCCGGCATCGTTTCTTACTTCAACTGGCGGGCGCTCGCGGACCGCCAGAAATTCATTCAGGCGGAGGGCATTCCCCGCGAAAACTTCATGGCGCTGACCGGCGCATTCGTGGGCGCCGCGTCCGTGGTGGGCCTGATATGGGCCGGCATTCCGTTCTTCCTGATCCCTGTATGCAGTTCTTATCGATGACACCCGCACGACTACACACGGTTCTCCGCGCCACCTGCCTCGGTTTGGCGTCCCTGTTAGCCTCGTGCACCGGGGGTAGAACGCCGCGCGCCTATGAAGTTCTGACGGGAGGAACTTCGGCGCGGGGAAGGGAAGTAATTGCGCTGAAGAATTGCGGTTCCTGCCATACCATTCCGGGCATTAACGGCGCACGGGGGCTGGTGGGGCCGCCATTAATGTCTTTCAGCCGCCGCACCTATATCGCGGGAGAGTTGCCCAACAGGCCGGAGAACCTGGTGCGTTGGGTGACGTCGCCGCAATCGGTAGAACCGCATACGGCCATGCCGAACCTGGGACTGTCCGTTCAACAGGCGCGCGACGTCGCCGCATATCTGTACACGCTCGAATGAGGGGAGCCATGCAACATTCGCGATTCACCTGGATCATTACGCTCTGTGCCGGCAGTGCGACGGCGTTCTTCACCAGTGGTTGCGCAACGAAAACCGAAACGGCCCACGCCGCCTCCAACGCCCCTGCTGGCGCGGCCACCGACGTGCCCGGCGCGCTGCCCGGAATCCATGTAGTGAGTCCCCTGCCCAGTGGCGAGTGGACAGTTCCCGCGGGCGATCTGGCGAACACGCGCTTCAGCACTTTGAGTCAGATCAATACCGGCAATGTGGCAAATCTGAAACTTGTGGCTACTATGTCCACGGGCATTCCACACGGTCACGAAGGCGGCCCGCTGGTGGTGAACAACACTATGTATGTGGTGACGCCGTTTCCCAACTCGCTGCTGGCTCTGGATCTGAAAAATCCCACCGGCCCGCTCAAGTTCCAGTACGATCCGCATCCCAAACCGATGGCTCAGGGCAAAGCCTGCTGCGACGTAGTCAACAGGGGCGCGAGCTATGGAGACGGGAAGATTGTCTACGCCACTCTCGACGGTCAGGTGGTAGCGGTGGACGCGCAGACGGGTAAAGAAGTCTGGAAGACGCCGCTCGGGAATGTAGATATCGGCGAAACCATCACCATGGCCCCGCTGATCGTGAAAGATCGCGTGATCGTAGGCAACGCCGGAGGTGAGATGGGCGTGCGTGGGTGGGACGCAGGGTTAGATCTGAAAACCGGTAAGTTAGTCTGGCGCGCCTATAACACCGGCCCCGATAAAGACGTTCTGATCGGTCCCGATTTCAAGCCCTTTTATAAGAAGGATCAGGGCAAGGATCTTGGCGTCAGTTCCTGGGTGGCCGATCAGTATAAGCACGGCGGCGCTACGCAGTGGGGCTGGGTCTCCTACGATCCGGAACTGGATTTGATCTATTACGGTACCGGCAATCCCGGCGTATGGAACGCGGATCAGCGCCCGGGCGACAACAAATGGAGCATCACCATATTTGCGAGGAATCCTGAGACAGGGCAGGCCAAATGGGCTTACCAGATTTCGCCGCACGATGCCTGGGATTACGACGAGATCATGGAAAACGTTCTCATCGATATGGATTGGCAAGGCCGCATGCGAAAGCTTTTGGTGCACCCGGGCCGAACCGGATTTGTATTCGTGTTGGACCGCGAAACGGGCGAGCTTCTCTCCGCGGAGAAATTCATGCCGCCCACCAACTGGGCGAAAGGGTTCGACCTTAAGACGGGGCTTCCCCAGGTCGATCCCTCCAAAGAAACGCATCAGGGCTCGACTACTCACGATATCTGTCCGTCATCCACCGGTGGCAAGGAATTCGTGCCCTCTTCGTTCTCGCCGCGCACAGGGCTGCTTTACATCCCCGCGCATAACACCTGCATGGATTACGGCGGCGTGAAGGCCAATTACATCGCCGGGACGCCTTACCTGGGGGCGAGCGTGACCATGAAACCGGGGCCGGGAGCGGGTCAGGGCATGCTGATCGCGTGGGACGTAAAAAACGCCAAAGCGGCGTGGACGGTCACGGAATCGCCATGGCCCAATTACAGCGGGGTGCTGAGCACGGCGGGAGACGTGGTGTTCTACGGCACCATGAGCCGCATGTTCAAGGCCGTGGATGCGCATACGGGGAAGGCGCTGTGGCAATTTCAGACCGGCTCGGGCATTATCGGCAATCCCATGACTTACATCGGCCCGGATGGAAAGCAATACGTTGCGGTCTACTCCGGCATTGGGGGCTGGATGGGCGCGGAAGCCTTGCCTGCGCTCTCGGCCGACGATCCCACGGCGGCGCTGGGAATCGTGGGCGCGATGAAAGGCCTCAAGTCTTACACCGGCCCGGGCGGCACCCTCTATATTTTCAGCTTGTAAACGAAACGGTGAATTTATGCACGAGCGAATGTTGCTGTCGATACTCCTCCTGATCGCACTGTGCGCGGCGGGCTGCGATCGGCCGCCCACGGAAACGGCAACCGACGGGGCGCCGCCGGCAGTCGACATACCTGTCGGGCCCATGCCGGGGCCGGGTCAGTTCCCGCCCTCGCCGCAGAATCCTTACACCGGCAACAGCGTTGCGCTCTCCGAGGGCCGGCAATTATTCGTGAATTACAACTGCTATGGCTGTCACGGCGGCCACGGCGGCGGCGGCATGGGGCCGAGTCTGCGCGATGCCACGTGGATTTATGGCAGCTCCGACGCGCATGTATTTTCCTCCATCGCGGAAGGCCGTGGGCAGGGCATGCCCGCCTGGGGAACGAAACTCCCGCAGGACCAGATCTGGAAACTCGTGGCCTACATCAAATCGATGAACACGCCCAACGAGCCCGACGCTCCGGTGCAAAAATGAAATTGCCGATACGCATCCTCGCGGCGTTAGCCCTGCCACTCGCAGCATTTGCGCAGCAGCGGATTCTCAGCCCGGCCGGTCCCGCGGGCGCAAGTCTGGCGCGTCTCGGCTGGTTCGTCTTGATTCTTTCTCTGGTGGTGCTGGGCGTGATGTGGCTCATCCTCGCGCTGGTTCTTACCCGGCCCAGGGGTTCGCTCGACGAACATGAACCGGCCGATACCGGAGGTGGGCAGAATTGGATTTTCATTGGCGGCTTTGCGTTTCCCGCCGCGGTCCTGGCCATCATGTACATTGCCGGGCTCGACAGCATGTCGCATTTCCCCCTCAGCGGCGGCATGAATACTAAGGATGCCGAGATCCGCATTGTGGGTCACCAGTGGTGGTGGGAGTTGCAGTATCTCGGTGGTCCGCTGAACGAACACTTTACTACCGCCAATGAGATTCATATTCCCGCCGGAAGAACCGTGGATATCGATCTCGCTTCGGAGGACGTGATTCATTCGTTCTGGGTACCCGCACTGCATGGCAAGGTGGATTTGATTCCCGGCCAGATGAATCGCATCCGCATCGAAGCAAGTCACCCAGGAGTCTTTCGCGGCCAGTGCGCCGAATTTTGCGGAGCCGAGCACGCGAAAATGATTATCAGCGTGGTGGCGGAGACACCGGAGGATTACAACCGGTGGCTCGCCCGCATGCGCCAGCCCGGGGCCGTGCCCTCCACTGACGAGCAGACTCGTGGACAAGACGTATTCCTGTCGGGTGGATGCTCCTTGTGCCACACCATAGACGGAACTCTGGCGGCGGGAACCGTGGGCCCGAATCTCACGCACATCGGCTCGCGCAGAAAAATTGCAGCCAACCTGCTGGATAACAATACGGCGAATCTTACCGCCTGGGTCACCCATGCGCGCTCGCTTAAGCCGGCCGTGGTTATGCCCAACATGACACAGTTCAGCGGAGATCAGTTGCGTGAATTGGTGGTTTATCTCGAAAGCCTGAAGTAGCTTCGAATGATACGAAACTATCTTGAGCTGACCAAACCGCGCATCACATTCATGATCCTGTTCAGTACCGGAATAGGTTTCTGCTTCGGGTTGCCGCATGGCGCCCGCGTCGTTAACGAAATCGCGCGGCTGGTAAATACGTTGATCGGCACCGGACTGCTCGCATCGGGCACCGCGGCATTGAATCAATGGTATGAGCGCGCCCCGGATGCGAGGATGAGGCGAACGGCGGGGCGTCCCATCCCATCGGGACGCGTGAGCCCGGCGTCGGCATTTGCCTTCGGCGCCGGCGTCTCCACCATAGGCTTTGCGCAGCTGGCGCTTGCCGTGAATCTTCTTTCGGCCTCTCTGGGATTGTTGACGTTGCTTACTTATCTGCTTCTCTATACGCCGCTGAAACAGCGTTCCTCCGTCTGCACCACGGTAGGTGCGATTCCCGGCGCGATGCCCCCTGTAATCGGCTTTGCCGCGGCACACGGCGCGCTTACACCGGGGGCATGGGTGCTTGGGGCCATCTTGTTCCTCTGGCAATTCCCCCACTTCTATGCCATCGCACGGATCTACAGCGAAGATTACGCGCGCGCGGGAATTCGCATGCTGCCGGTGGTCGCGCCCGATTGCCGTTCGACCAATCGGCGCATGGTACTTTTCGCCTTGGCTCTGATTCCGGTCAGTTTGATTCCGTCGCGGCTGGGGATGACAGGTTCGTTATACGCGGTGGGCGCCGTGGGTCTTGGCGCCTGGTATCTGGTTTCGACTCTGCGGGCCTTCACGGGAAGCTCCCAGGCGCAGGCGCGGCGGGTATTACTCACATCCGTCGCCTACCTGCCGTTGCTCTGTTTTTTGATGCTCGCGGATCGGACGGCATAGGACGAATCGGTGATTTTGAATCGGAAAGGAAAATTATGATAACGCTCGCAGACGCACGCCGGATTATTGCGGCCGCTGAAGTCAGGGCCGAAGAAATCGGCCAGCCATCCAACATCGCGGTGGTGGATGAAGGAGGAAACCTGATTGCCCACGTTCGCATGGACAAGGCGTGGATTGGCAGCATCGACATTTCCATCAAGAAGGCCTGGACGGCGCGGGCGTTTGATATCGAGACCAAAGCGCTCGCTGAATTGAGCCAGTCGGGCGACCAGTTTTTTGGTATTCATGCCTCGAATGGCGGCAAGGTGATGATTTTCGCCGGTGGCATTCCGCTCAAGAGGGGCGACCGGGTAGTGGGAGCCATCGGCGTCAGCGGAGGCATGGGTAAACAGGATCAGGCGGTAGCGGAAGCGGGCGCCGCCGCGTTCTAGAAGTCCCTCTTCGGGACATGCGGCGATAGCCGTGTATTGCTCGTCGGCCAGGGATATTCGAAGGAAAAAACGGGCGTAATCCCCCCATCTCCGGAGCGGATCTCGACGAGACAACGTCCACCACGACAGTGCCCGCAGTCTCGCTTATCGGTAACGCGCGCTGTGCTGGCGGCGAGTTGGATCGAATCCAGTTCTTGCTCGGTCACGTCGGCGTCGAAACAACAGAGCGCCGGGGGCCAGGCGCGGTCGCCGAGCTTCAGTTCCATATTTACGATTTCCTGAATTACTGCACCGCGTGAGCGGAAGGGACGGTCCGGCTTGTTGGCGCGTTACTCCCCTGCAGGCCCGGAATCGGCTGCCGCGTCCAGCGGGCCCTCCAGTTCCGGCAAGACAGCAGGTCTTTGGGGCGGCCCGCTGCGCGTTTTGCCCGAATCAGGCTCGGCAGATCCAGCGTCCACACCTCGCGGCCGAAGGCCGGCAGCCGCACACAGCCTTTACGAATCTCATCCCAGCCCCCAGGTCCCGCAACTTCCGCCAGAAGGAACTTGCAACCGTGACGCTTGAGCATCTTCAGCAACGAGAGGAACACTCGGTTTTCGCGGATATGGTCGGCAAGGGAGGTCATGTGCGGACGATTCCGATACCGGCATGGGTCGCCTCGGGTATCCGGACCTATACAACCATCAGCCGATGGAATCGATTCCCGTTGCCGATACTGGTCAACACCTCGAACACCAGATCGCCGAACTTATACGCCGCTCCCATGTAAATCTGACTGATCTCCTTGTCCATCATTCTTCGGACGAGATCCTTTTCCTCCGCGTTCGTGGTCTCCAGAAACCGTTCATATTGCGCCAGAAGCTCGCCCGCCTTACCATGCGCCCGCGCCAGACCCGCCTGATCAAGGAGCCATTCGAGGCGCCCGGTCGGCGTCAGGCCCACCATCTCCATAGCGTCGGCCGGGCTGACCGTTCCGCGCAAGCTGTAAACAGCCAGCAGATAAAGAAGTGCCGAGTAGCACGTCAAAAGCCGGCTGTGTTTCAACTTGTAGTTCTTCAGCTTCCCTTTAGCCTTCTCCTCATCCGGCACTCGTTCGGTCCGCGCCTCGTAATTGACGCAAAATGTTCTCCACAGACGCAAAATGTCATTCGTGAGAAACGCCGGCATGAAGCCCGTCTTGTGATCTTCGTAATCCCTCCAGTAGGCGGCGACGACCTCCTGCGTGACCTCGCCGTAGACCGCCGATCCCAGCAGCGGACAGCTTTCGAGCAGCAGAAGAAGCCGCGCGGTAAACGTGTTCATGACATCGTCCTCGGGCGTGCCAAGCGTCTTCGTGAGCTCGTGAACCGAGTAGTGCGTCAGGTAGCGGCCGTCGCCGGAAAACTCCTGAATGTTCAGCGCGCGCGTGGCCTCGATCAGATCCGCCTTGATACAGATCTCGTCCAGGCGCCTCAGCAGGCTGCCCGCCTTGCGTCGTGCTCCTGTAGGGCCATCGCTTTTCCCCAGAATAAAAAGATCCAGATCGCTGTGAGGGCTCGCCTCGCATCGTCCAAACGATCCCGTCGCGTAGACGCAGGCCTTGCCCTCGGCGAGAGCCGCCGCCTCCTTCAACCGGTCGCGGAGCTGCGCGATCCGCGCGCCCGTCTCAGCCCTGCGATCGGCGAGTTCGCCCATGATTGCGCTCCCACTCAAACACATTGGCGAAAATCTCGGCCTGCGCAATAGCATCGTCGATGGCATGATGCGTATGCGGGTGTCTCGAACGCAGCGAGGGATCGATCTGCGACCGGCCCGCCTCCGCAATGGGGATGCCCGCCTTGACGGCAAGCGCGGTCTTAATGTCGAAACAGCGTGAGTGGCCGAATGGCGATCCGTCCGCCGAGAAGCGCATGAAATACCAGTAAAGCCAGGACCAATCGAAGCTGAGCGGATAGGCCACCAGCACCGGTTGGGCCGCGCCGGCCACCCGCTTCACCCAGCGGCACGCCTCCGTCATCGCACGATCCGGGGACTCGCCTTCGACGCACAGGCGCGTTCGGTCGAGGCCGTTGACGCGCAGAGCCTCGATTTCGAAATTTTCGGAGATCGGCTTCAACTCCTTATAAAACGTCTGGTCGTAATTGTCGGGACGCCGGAAGCCTCTGCCATCGAACGAACCCGCGTAGACAAGGCCGAACGACAGCATGGAAAACGGTCCCGGGATTGGTCCGTCTGTTTCGACGTCCGCGGAAAAATACACATCCACCTTGCTGCTCGAACGCTGGCTCGGATTCGCGATCTCCGAAGGACTCCGTTCAATGCCGCCGTGGAGCGTCGAATCCATGAGTTCTCATGGTATCAGCGCCAATGCCTGACTACGAAGGTCGTGCATAGCAGAAGTGAGATGCTGGTGATGATGGCGGCCAACGTTCAACTCCCTGAGGCTCTGACCACCGGCTGGAAAAGCTTGCTCAGGAGGAGGGTACCACCCTGGAAGGCTTGGTCCGGCACCTCGTCTCGGAACACCTGGAGCGACGCGAAGGCGGATCCGGCCAGCGGACACGCAACAGGGCCGTACCACGTAAGGATGTCCGTCTACCCTTGATTTCGAAGGAAGAAACGGGCGTGATCCTCCCCATCTCCGGAGCGGATCTCGACGAGATTCTTGCTTGTGACAATCTCGCTTCCTGACGTCAATGTCCTGGTGGCGCTTGTGGCGGGAGGGCACGTCCACCATGACAGCGCCCGACCGTCCGGTCAGGGTTGATAAGCCGACTTATGGGGATCTATTGGCCAGCGACGTCTTCAGGCCTCTCTGACTGCACGTGCATGATCTCTTCCTCGGCAACTCTCCTCAGGGCCACCAGGCTATGCCGGACGGTGTATAAGATCAGAGCTTCATCGACCGCGTCATATTCATGCCGATAAATATTCCCCGCCGCGGCAACTGCCGGCCAATCGATCTCCGGGTGCCGCTCCAGTAATTGTTCCGGGAGCCGCCGGGACGCCTCAGAGATGATCTCAAGTGCCCGAACTACTGCGTAAACGGTCTTTCGGTCCGCACGAAAAGCGTCAAGATCGAGTTCGGCGCAAAAGGAACTGATCGCATCGATGTTGTCCAGAATATCGGCCAGTCGCTGGCCGGGATTCTTAGAAGGCATGAACGGCGTCGCGCAGGATGTTCGCCCTGATAAGCGGTTTCAGAGTTCGCCGATTCACTACGTCGCTCGGACCGGTAAGGATGTCGTTTATGTAGAGCTTCATTCTTGCGTACTCGAAAATGCCCATCGGGCGGCTGTCGTCGAGTTCCACAAGGACATCGATGTCGCTGCCTGCGATGGCATCGCCACGCGCCACCGAGCCAAAGACTGCCGCGTGCGACACCCCCATCGCACGAAGGTCCGCTTCGTGAGTTCGCAGCGTTTCCAGCACAGATCGGAGATCCGGTTGCATAGCCCAAGAGGAGTTTAGCAGATGAATCCGGCCTGTGGTTGTCTTTGGGCTGCACGCTCTGTCAGCGCCTCGAACATGCGAGATCCCCGACGGACGTAATACGGAGTTGGCGCGGCCAGCTGTCGCGAAGCCGACTTATCGTTCCTGATCGTCCATCAGGTTCATTTCCAGTAGCGCCGTTCCCGGGTTCGATGTCGCACTGAGGGACTCGCGCCGCGACCGAGATTGCCGTATCCCAAGCAACCGCAGCCGACAGATTGCGGGGCTGGAGTATATTTCACGTAGCCGAATCGAACGACGTGCGCCGCAAGCTCAACGAACGGGCATCCTAATCTGCGAACTTGAAGTGGCAGTCGAGTTCGACCACGCAGCCCTTGGTGCCGGGCCTGAAAGCGTCGGTCTGGCGCTTCTTGATTTCGGTGACGCGATGGCTCATTAGCTTAACCTTGCGCCCTGAGAACTGCCCGCAGCCTGTGAGTCCGCGCTTTAGCAAGTCCGGCGATATTCTCCGGCTGCCGATGCGGATGACCACGTGGGCATTGTCGGCCATGACCGCGCCGAGCGAGCGCCACATATCCCCGATGAAAGACCAGTAATTATCGGCCGTCCCGTGCCGGTCGTCGCGCGACATAATGCCTTTCTTCGGATAGGAAAGGCCACCCAGGAACCAGAGGCGCAGCCACTGGTCCTCCTCGAAGCTGGTGA
>Ga0302319_10020722_pt1 | contig 11864 bp, 6 predicted proteins | sample Bog_T0_2_FD_203319 | JGI IMG/M metagenome (GOLD analysis project Ga0302319, IMG submission 203319) | Peat permafrost microbial communities from Stordalen Mire near Abisko, Sweden - Bog_T0_2 | ecosystem: Environmental > Terrestrial > Soil > Wetlands > Peat | place: Sweden: Abisko, Stordalen Mire...
ACTTCCTGGAGTGGACTGGAGCCGACCATTTGCGGCATACGAAATTTGTCGCACTCCGCGAGGACAAAGACCCGAAGAAAATCACGAAAGAGTCCTGAGTTCGGGTAAGTAACTTTTTGGCGTTTACGGTAGTGATTCAGAAGACACCAAACGTATATGCTTTTGGCAGACGAAACTATGTCCAATTGAAACTGCCCGTTAGAGGCTGGCTAAGGCGGAAATTCCATGGATGTTTTGAATCGCGCTTCTGAAGCAACGGCGAAGGACGAGGTCTTTGCTGGCGGCGGAAAAATGGGCGCGGCCATGCGCGCCCTCGATTGGGACTCCTCACCTCTCGGTCCCGTGGAAAAATGGCCGCAGAGCCTGCGCACCTCCGTTAGCACCTGCCTGAACTCCCGGTTTGCCATCGTCATGTGGTGGGGTCCGGAGATGGTTATGCTCTACAACGACGCCTACATCCCCATCATTGGCACCAAGCACCCAACAGCTCTCGGCTGCCCCGGCCGCCAGGTATGGCCCGAGATATGGGAGGTCGTCGGGCCGATGCTCCATGGTGTGCTGGAACGCGGAGAAGCCACATTCGGCGACGATCTACTTCTCCTGCTGCATCGCAACGGCTATCAGGAGGAATGCTATTTCACCTTCTCCTACAGCCCCATTCGCGATGAAAGTGGCGGCATCGGCGGCATATTCACTCCCGTCTTCGAAACCACCGACCGCGTTATCGGCGAGCGCCGCCTTCGCACCTCGCGCGATCTCGCCGACGCCCGCGCGGCCAGCAGCTTCTCAAGCGTCCACGATGCGTGCCAGACCGCCGTGCGCATCCTCGCCCAAAACAGTCAGGATCTTTCATTCGCCGCAATTTACCTCTTCGACAAATCGGAAGACTCGGCATCCCTCGTCGCTTCCACTGGCGCAGAGCCCGGCGCCGCTCTGCTCCCTCATCGTCTTTCGCAATCCGAGTCGGACCCATCGTGGATTCCGCTCGCCCGCCTCGCCCGAGGCGAAACCTGCGAAATCGACCTCCAATCATCGCCCCTCGATGGCTTGCCCACCTCTCCCTGGGGCATCCCGCCGGTAGAAGCCATAGCTGTGCCCATGCTTCAGAAAGGCAGAGAATTTCCCACCGGATTCCTCCTTTCCGGCGTCAATCCCCGCAAGCGCCTAAGCGACGAATTCCGCTCCTTCTACCGCATCGTTGCTGACCAGATCGGCAATACTATCCGCGAAGTCGACGCCTTTGAACAGGAAAGACAGCGCAACCAGGCGCTGGCCGAACTTGACCGCGCCAAGACGGCGTTCTTCACCAACATCAGCCACGAGTTCCGTACTCCGATCACGCTAATGCTCGCGCCACTTGAAGATGCTCTGGCGCGTGCGCAGATCCATAGCGAAGATCGCGACCGCTTGAAAATGGTCCATCGCAACGGCCTGCGCCTGCTTAAGCTCGTCAATGCCCTGCTGGACTTCTCCCGCATCGAAGCGGGCCGCGTGACCGCTAAGTATGAAGCAACCGCTCTCGATCAGTTCACCAGGGATTTATCCAGCACATTCCGCTCCGCGACCGAGCGCGCCGAGCTCGAACTGTTTGTCGAATGCGATCCAATCGGAGAACCCGCTTACGTGGATCGTGAGATGTGGGAGAAGATCGTACTGAATCTCCTCTCCAACGCATTCAAATTCACCCTTGCGGGAAGCATCACCGTCCGGCTTCGGCGCGAAGGAACTATCGCGAAACTCGAGGTTTCCGACACCGGAGTGGGCATGCCTGAAGCCGACTTGCCGCGAGTCTTTGAGCGCTTTTACCGCGCAGAGGCGTCAGGAGGCAGATCGATTGAAGGAACTGGTATTGGACTGGCCCTGGTTCAGGAACTTGTAAAGTTGCTTGGTGGCAGCATCGCTGTGAAAAGCGAGTTGGGGAAAGGGTCAACGTTTACCGTATCAATTCCGATTGCCGGCCCCGTCCATTTGGAGAAGCGGCCATCGGCATCCCGCGATCTCTCACTTTCTGGTCTGGCTGAAGGGTATGTTGAAGAGGCGCTGCGGTGGCTTCCAGGTGAGATCGACCTTCCGGCCTCCGACCTGTTCCCGACCGAGGAGCGCGATTCAGAAATGCTTCGCGCCCGAATTCTTGTAGCCGACGACAACGCAGATATGCGGGAATATCTCTCGCGGGTTCTCAGCAAGGAATATAGCGTCGAAACCTTTGCGAATGCAGCTTCGGCCCTCGCTGCACTCTTCGCCAATCCTCCAGACCTGGTATTGGCAGACGTAATGATGCCGGAGATTAGCGGCTTCGAATTGCTCAAGACGATCCGCGAACATCCGCAGACAAAGCACCTCTCCGTGATTCTGGTTTCCGCGCGGGCCGGACAGGAAGCGCGCATCGATGGTTTGCAGGCCGGCGCGGATGACTATGTGACAAAACCCTTCAGCGGCCGCGAACTCCTGGCGCGCGTGCGAGCACAATTAAATCTCGCGGGCTTGAGAAACGAGGCGTCGAAACGTGAACATGCATTACGTGGCGCGGCTGAAGCGGAGCGCAACAAACTGCACGACCTGTTTCAGTTGGCGCCCGCAGCCATCGTTGCGATGAGAGGTCCGGAACTCCGCGTCGTCCTCGCCAACGAACTATACGTGAAGCTCGTCGGAAGGAACTCGGCCGACGAACTGTTGGGTAAAACAATTCGCGAAGCCCTTCCGGAAGTCGAAGGCCAGGGTTATTTTGAATTACTCGACAATGTCTACCATGGGGGCATTCCATTCTCTGCCAAAGAGGCAGAGGTCAAGCTGGGTTCAAATCTCGGAGCCCTTGCTCAGCAGTTCGTCGACTTTTCTTATCAGCCAACGTTCGACACGGAGGGCAAAGTTGACGGAATACTCGCTCATATTGTCGATGTCACCGAACAGGTAAAGGCGAGAAGAAAAGTAGAGGAGAGCGAGAGTCGGTTCCGTCTCATTGCCGACGCCGCGCCCGCGCTCATCTGGATGGCCGGCCCCGATCAGCGCACAAATTACTTTAATCGCAGTTGGCTGGATTTTGTCGGACGCACACTTGAAGAAGAAATCGGTGATGGCTGGTTCGACAACGTCTTTCCTGAAGACAAGTCGCGCTTTTCTGAAGTCTACAGGTCCAATTTCGAGCTCCGCGAGCCGTTTGAAGCCGAGTTTCGCCTCCGGCATAAGAGCGGTGAGCATCGCTGGATCTTGAACCGGGCGGTTCCGAGATTTGGACCCGACGGTACCTTCGACGGTTTTATCGGCGTCTGCATTGACGTGAATAGCCAGAAGCTGGCCGAAGAAACTCTGCGCAAGTCAGAGAAGCTGGCTGTGGCAGGACGATTGGCTGCGACGATCTCTCACGAGATCAATAACCCACTCCAGGCCGTCACAAGCTTGCTCCATCTCATGAGCGGCTCCGCCATGTCTGACGAGCTTCGCTCCTATCTCACGACGGCCGAAGAAGAATTGGCTAGGGTGACGCACATTGTCACTCATGGATTGAAATTTCATCGCCAGGCAACGGGTGCTCGCGACGAGAAATTGTCTGAATTGCTCGATTCCACGGTCGCTGTCTATCAAGGTCGCGTGAGGAACTCAGACATCAAACTGATTCGGGAGTTCAAAGAACAGCAGCCGGTTTATTGCCTGGGCTCAGAGATCCGGCAGGTGTTTGCAAATCTGATCGGTAATGCGATTGACGCGAGCCGGAAAGGCGGACGGATCATTTTGAGAACGAGAGACTGTCGAATAGGCGCATCCGGCACAAACGCTGTGCGCGTGACAGTCGCCGATACGGGCCATGGAATGGATTCGCAAGCGCTGACAAGGATCTTTGAGCCGTTCTTCACGACCAAAGGAACGGCGGGCACGGGCCTTGGATTATGGGTGAGCAAGGGAATTCTGGACAAGCATGGCGCAAAGATCCGCGTGAAAAGTCGGCAGGAGGGGACCGTATCCGGGACTGTGTTCTCCATTTCATTTCCCATTCGAAGCGGAATCGACCTTTTGAAATGAGCGCAAAGCTGCAACTCACTTGTGGGTGCGAGCTCCTGGTGCCAAGAAGGGCGTAAGAAGATGCCGCAGGTCGTGCTCCTGATTGCTTAGGGATCATCGTACGATTTTGCATCTCGACTTTCGCTAGATATTCGCCTATGCTTATTTTGTAGTGGGATTCCTGTCCGCAACTCGAAAGCAGTTTGTCGTGACCTGCAAGCAGTGCAGGCGCGACGTACCGTCCGGCGTCGAAAAGTTTCCTTTCCAGTCAATCGCGGTCAGCTGCCCTCTGTGCGGAGAGCAGCGAAAGTATTTGCCTTCCGAAGTTTTCCTCGGCATTCAAAATCATCTCGTTGCGAAGCAGGCTAGAACTGAGGGACATTGAGATGTTTGACCCAGACGCAGCTATTCCCCGCCCAAACCGATCGTTGATCTACTTTGGGGCATGCATTATCGCCGGCCTCCGGCTGGCACGGGAAAAACAGGTAAACGGCCGAGTAATCCCGACGAGTAATGCGATAGATGAATCGGTGGACCTCGCACACGAAATATTCAATCGAGTTTTCAGGAAGACAAGTCATCGAATGACATAGACCGATCTCGCTCCTCTCGCAAACTCTATCGGCGAGAAAGTTGCCTGGGAACTCAGGCTGGGGCTCAGCACAGTCTCAACGCTTCAAGGGCATGTCGTCTCTGTAGCCAAACGGAAATCCAGGTGATCGTCCTGGCCATCGGCAATGAAGATCTGACCGGGGCTTTGAATCCGAGCGGACATTGCGGCCATCAGCCCTACCGGGCCCGCGCCGTAAATCACAATGGATACGGCAAAGTTGTCTTTTGAGCACACGAACTCGTTCTTACTGCCAGCTCGGATGCGCAAACTAATGCGCGGGTTTGTACTCCGTCGGCATGGCTCAAAGAGCAGGGGCACGAGTCGGTCTCCCTCACGCAGAAGACCTACAACGGTTTCTCGCAGTCAGACCGTTAGCGCGACATTACCGGCCGACGTCGCTGACAATCACGCTCGCTTTCTCGAAGTGAGGATCGAGAACATTGGCATCGTGAACATCTACCTTCCCACAAGGGAAAGTAAACTCTTAGCAATGGGTGTTGCGGGCGACGTTCCGCAGCCGTAAAACGGCAGATGTTTTGCGCCACGCCATCTAACCTCCACAGCACGCGGCTCGCGTGAGGTCATCCCCTCTCATCCACTCATAGATACACACGAGAGCGACTTGTTGAAAAGTTCACTTCGGATTCAGGGACAATATCGCGTGGATGAGCGCCAGGTGGCTGAGACCTTGAGGTACGTTCCCAAGAAATTCATTCGATTCGACGTCTATCTGTTCACTGAGGATGCCGATCTCTTTTGGAAGCAACGCCAGTGTATCTTCGATCAACTGCTTCGCTTCCTGATTTTGGCCAAGCGTTGCGTAGGCTTCCGCAAGCCAGAAACTGCACGCGAGAAACGCTCCCTCCTGCTCTTCGGCGCCAGTGTATCGATAGAGCAACGGGCCACGCGCCAGGTGTTTTTGGATTGCGGAACACGTCGCTGAAAGCTTAGCGCGCTCCGGGAAGCCGAAACGAACCGCCAGCACTATGGATGAATCCAACTTCTCTGTGCCTGGATAAAACGTATACGCCGATAGTTTGTCCGACCAGCAATTTTTGTTGATCCAGGCTGCGATGCGCTCTCGTTCACGATTCCAACGAGGCACACAGGCCGGCGCGAAATGGCCTTTCTCCGCCAGCTCGATGGCGCGGTTCAACGCCTGCCAGGCGCTGACTTTGGACATTGTGTAGTGCCGAGTTTCCTTGAGCTCCCACATTCCCGAGTCGGGTTGCCGCCAACTGTCTGCGCACTCGTTCGCCAACCTGGATAGGATTTGTACGCTCGTCGGGTCGAGGACGTTACCGCATGCGACAAACAGCGCCACCGCCTCGAAGATATCACCATAGACTCCGAGTTGCATTTGGGCTGCGGCGACATTTCCTATCACTACCGGCCGCGAGCCTCTGTAACCCGGCATATGGCTTGGCTGCACGGGAGGCACGGGACCGCCATCGAGCCGAAAGCATACCTTGGCTCCTGCCTCGCCAAGCTGGTCGATCAGCCACGAGATTGCAGCGTGGCTCTCTGGCATCTGACGAAGCCACAGAAAGGCATGAATGGTGTAGCTCGCATCACGCACCCAGGCGTAGCGGTAGTCGTAATTCTTATCGCCTCCGATTCGCTCAGGTAGCGAGGTCGTGGCTGCCGCGGCGATTGCACCGGAAGGGGAGAAGAGAAGCAGCTTGAGAGCGAGCGCACTGCGGCAAACCCAGTCTGCGTATGGCCCGGTGTACTTCAAGTGCTGTGTCCAGATTCGCCACGCCGCGTCACTTACGTCAATGCGCTCGTCTATTTCCTCGATCGGCGGAACAGCGAGGGGCTGATTTTCAGAAGCCACGATGGCGACAAGAGCACGGTCGTCCTGCGTAAGAGTCGCTGAACCGAAGATGCCTCGATCACCTTCTTGCTTGATTACGATATTGCTGCTGGTTCGCAGCATGCCTATCACAGATCCGGCGTGGAAGACCGTGCCGTTGGAAGTAGGTTGAAGCCATGGGGAAACTGTATCGGCACGTGTTCCACAAATGAATGAGACGGTGACGGTGACGGTTCCTGAAACTACTTCGATCCTCCGAGCGAGTTCGCACCACGGAAGGCGTCCTGCGAAGCTGCTGTTCATCGAGTCAGTAACTCGAAGAACACCGGCGTCGGTTGTAAACAGAGTTTCAAGGACGTTGCTATCTTGGCGGTAGGAGCGCTTCGCGTTGAAAGGCGCTTCCGGTTGCACTACGAGGATGCCTCCACGCTCGACATCGAGTAGAGCATCAAGCAGCGGGGCGGAGTCCAAGGTCGGAAGGCACCACCAGCCCACGGACCCATCTAAACCAATCAAGGCCACGGAACGACCATCGCCGACCGCCGCGTAATCCTGTATCGCTAATGTGCGTCTTAGGCTACACGCTTCAAAGTTGTATTCACCCGGCATTCAGTCTCTTTCAGTGGCCCACAATTTTCTCAGTATAGGGAAGACTCACCATCATCAATTCTTCGGCTGTTTTTCAACGCCTTTGGCAGGATTGCTTGCGTCAATCAAATCAGGAGTTGAAGTAGCTCCAAGCATCTCCTTTTGCCCTTCCGTATCGATCCGTTTGGTTCTCGTAAACGGGTCCAGCTTCACAGATTGTCCCGTCTCTAGAGCTTTCAAGATGCCCTCAAGAACTCGAACGTCGGCGAATCCCTCTTCACCATCCGGCTCTGGATCAAGATTATTAAGGATGCAGCCCGAAAAGTACTTCATCTCTCCACCGAAGTGATCTGTGTTCTTGAAGGTCTGCTTCTCTTTCTTCTCGCCGATCGAAACGGTCTGTTCCAGCCCCTTCCCAAACACGTAGGCAGGGTCGAGTTGCACGCTTCCTTTCTCGCCGATCGCGATGAAGGTGTTGGCCGGATTGCTGAAGTAAGAGAGATTGAATTGAGCGAGCCGCTCGCCGGGGAATCGAAGCGTCACGGCGACGGTATCTGCAAAGTCCTGATCGAAACCAGATTGAGGATGTTTGGTTCCGACCGCGGATACAACTTCTGTCGGTTCGTCACTAAAGATGTAGCGTGCGGCGTTCACCGGATACGGCCCCATGTCCAAAACGGGGCCTGCCAGATTGCCCGAGTGGACGCGGTGGTTCGCCGGATCGACGGACTGCGTGAAGGTGGATGCGAAGAGATGTACATCGCCCAGTTCCCCGGATCGGACCTTCTCAATGGTGCTGAGAGTGGCCGGCTCAAAGTGCAGGCGATAGGCTACCATCAGTTTGGCCGTGGACGCCTTTGCTGCTTCAAGGATCTCTCTGCATTTTTCCGTCGATACCTCAAGCGGCTTTTCTGTCAGTACATGGATACCAGCCTTTAAAGCCGGTACGATGAACTCGGCATGACGCCAGTTAGGCGTAGCCAGGTAGATCGCGTCAAACGTTCCCGACTTCAGCGCATCGCCAAACTGCTCATAGGTGTATGTAGAGATCAGATCGTACTTAGCCGCGAGGCCCTGCGCCTTTTCCGGGTTAGAGGTCACCACGGCTGTCATCTCGGAATTGCCCGTATGCGCGACGCCGGGCATCATGTCTTCCTGCGCAATGTCGCCGGCGCCCACGATGGCATAACGAACTTTAGTCTCGGTTTCCAATCCCAACATCTCTTTCAATTCCATAACTCACTCCTGACCAGTTCCGGCTTGTTCTGCGTTCAGCATCTTATCGAGGCTTCCGCGCAAGCGTTCGACACGCCATTTTGTCAGATGCAAAAAATCGAGCTGCGTTCCGGATCGATGGCGCGAACTCTTTCGATCAAACTTCAATCGCAGCAGGCAGCAGGTTGGATGCTGCAGAAATGCCTCTCGTCCACACCTAAAAGTGAGGCACGCCTTTTGAGAATGTACCCGGAGGAGATAGCGTGCGACGGCACGGAGGTTCAGTCATGTCGCGTTTTGAGGAGCTGAACACCGCGTCAGCCTGCGAGATGACGTAGTCTGCAGTGCGCGCAGCGAGGGCCTGGATTGTAAGACCGGGGTTGGCAGAACCTTGCGTGGGAAAAACCGATCCATCCATGATGAACAAATTGGGAACATCCCAGGCGCGGCCAAACTTGTCGCATACGCCCGTGGCTGAAGTGGTGCTCATGCGCGCACCGCCGACCAGGTGGGCGTAGCGCGACTCCTGCACTATCTCTTTGGCACCCGCAGCGAGCATGATGTCCATCACGACGTTCTTGCCATATTCGATAAGCTTCTTGTCGTTGTCTTTGAGTGAGAACGTAACTTGTGCGACCGGCAGCCCGAATCGATCGCGAGCATCGTGCCGTCCGTCTTTGCCGTCGGCAAGCTCGATGCGGTTGTCTTCCCATGGAAGGATCTCGCCAAGAAGGCCGAGGGGCGACCAGTGGTTGTAGTCCATCATCTCGCGACGAAGCCCCCAACCCCAAAGTTGTTTCGCAGCGATCAACTGTTTGGAAAACGCAATCGGAAGCGGACCGACAGTCTGCACGGCGAAGCCGCGTGCAAAGCCGCGTTTCGGATCGGTCTCATAAAACTCTTCAGTCAGCGCATGCGCGGGGGGAGCCTTATATTGACGGATGAGATCGTCGAACTTGCCGAGGATGACGTTCCCCGCCTGTGCCATAAGGTATTTGCCAAGCGTACCTGAATTGTTCGCCAGGCCTTGCTCGTGCCCCGGACACGCTGAGTTGAAAAGCAGCCGTGGCGTCTCGAGCGCGTAGCCGGAGACGATGACAGCACGGGCGCGTTGAAAGTGCTCATTGCCATCGCTATCGAAGTAGGTCAGTCCGTCAGCGCGGCCGTCTTTGGCCATGGAGATGCGCGCGACCATACTGTTGTCGCGGATCTCCGCTCCGTGCGCGATGGCGTCAGGTACATGCGTTACGAGCGTCGAAGCTTTCGCACCCACCTTGCAGCCCTGGATACAAAACCCGCGATAGATGCAATGTGGCCGATCTCCATGCGACGCAGATAGGATCGCAACCGGGCCTCCGGCCGAAACTCGAATACCAAGCGACGTGCATCCTCGGATCAGTACGTTTCCTACCTCGCCCATGGGATGCGGTCCATAGGGATGGCCGTGCGGTTTGCCCCACGGATAGTACGCAGGACCGGCTACCGGCATCTCCCGTTCCAGAAGCTGGTAGTACGGTTCGATCTGGTCGTAGCCGATAGGCCAGTCTGCTCCGACGCCATCCTGCGTATAAACCTCAAAGTCCGAAGGGTGGAAGCGCGGCACGAAGGAGGCCCAGTGCACAGATCCGCCGCCCACGCCTCTGCCACTGTTGTTGGAGCCGAGTGCGAGCGGGTCTTTACCGCCGGTGATGCGGAGATCGTTCCAGTAAAGATTGCGGGAGCCGGCTTCATCTGAGACCCATTGACGTTCTGTATCCCAAAATGGGCCAGCCTCGAACCCGACGACTTTGAAGCCGGCGCGCGTAAGACGCTGCAACAAGACTCCGCCAGCGGAACCGACACCCACGATGGCGTAATCGATCAGGTCCGAGTCTTTGAAGCGGCGCGGCGGCAGCTTGATCTGCTGCATAGCTCCTAGGTGCTTGGTCGAGTGGTCCTCTGAGACCTCAGCGAAAGGGCCGCCGACAGGCGAATGAGAGTGAAATGGACTCAATGCGCACCTGCCTGGCCCCGGGGGGATGAATCCGCCGCGGGGGCTTGTCCAGAGCCGTCAGAGAGCGTGTCTTGAGGAGCGGCCCAATCGTAGCGCTGCTCGTCCGCCTCCCACGGTTCAGCTTCGCCCTCTTCAAGGCGCATATAACCGCGCGGATATGCGGGACCGCCGAACCCGATCTCATCCCAGGCATACGGATGGGCGTAGTAGATGGCGCAGCAGTCAGCGACAAGCATCGTCCAGAAGCGTTTGAGATTCATCTGTTGCCAGAGATAATTCGCAGCCAAGGGCTTTTCGTCATGCAGCGATTGAAGGATGCCTTCCTGCACTTGTATAGGAAGCGCGTGGAAGGGCTCGCTGTGTAGCTCGCGCGACATTGAATCGATGGCGCGAAGGGCAAGTCGGTACGCGTCCTGGTCGGAGGGCATGTCTTCGTAGCGATAGCCTTCGATGTGATTGAGGTAGAGGCGCGCATCCAGAAAAGGCACAATCGGGATGCGCGTCGATTCAGTTCGATCGTCTTGCGGCAGAATCCGCTCTGCCACGGCCTGCATGGTGAGTGCTTCTTCCAAATTGAAGAAGCGCAATGGAGGGATGTTGTTGACGCGATCGAGAATGAGCGTGCGTGTGGCGGCGTCCCAATAGTTCTGCTGATCGAGCGTGCGAAATTTAGGATAGTAGCCGGGCTGATGCAGAGGCACTAATTGATCGGAGGCCATTGGATCCACAAGCGGTTGACGCTGCGGTTGCTGCTCAGGTGCAGGTGTGACTTTATGCGGCTTCTCTTTTCGTCCGAACATCAGCTTTGCTCCCTGCGCATGAAATACGCCATCATGCCGATCAGGCCGCAAGCCGCCATCAGCATTGGAGCAAAGATCGGTGGACCGTACAGGATGTTGTAGAGGGGCTTGCGCGTGCCGCCGGGGCGCCTGAGGATTCCCCGAACATGGTACCCAGTGCCAACAACGCCATCCAGGATCAACAGCGCCGCGGCGGCAGGTAGGAGCGTGTTTGCGACGCGCTTGCTTCGCAGCGAGGCTAGCGCAGTGACGATCATCAGCGGTGCGAGCAACACCGGCGACCATTGCATGCGATACTTGAAGTTGTCTTTGTAATGCGAGTACCAGCTTTCCGCGCCGACTGCAAACGTGCCGATGGCACACACGACACAGAGATGCTTTTGAAAGCTCCCAATGCGAATTTCGTCACCGAAGCGTGGCTTGCGAAGGGACTGCGAGAGTTCCACGGCGGGGCTGCTGAGACCGTGGTCCTCCTCACGTTGCAGATAGCTGGCGATTACGCCAAGGTAAGCGCTGGTGCCAAACAGAAGCGGAGCAAAAAGCGGCGGTCCCATGACGATATTTGTAACCGGCAGGCGCCATCCGCCGGGCTTGCGAGCGATGCCGCGGATATGAAAGCCGAAGCCGATCAAACCATCTGCGAGCGTCAAGAAGCTGGTATAGCGAAGGAGTGTTGTTGCGAGGCGCCGACTGAAGAAGCTACAGACACTTGCTAACGTGAGGATGCCTGAAAGGATCACAGGCGTATACATCACTGGGTTGGAGTAGCTTCCCTTGTAATGCTCATACGCTACTTCCATTCCACTTACGACGCTGGTGCCGGCAACAAGCAGTGACATCGAG
>Ga0302319_10020723_pt1 | contig 11864 bp, 11 predicted proteins | sample Bog_T0_2_FD_203319 | JGI IMG/M metagenome (GOLD analysis project Ga0302319, IMG submission 203319) | Peat permafrost microbial communities from Stordalen Mire near Abisko, Sweden - Bog_T0_2 | ecosystem: Environmental > Terrestrial > Soil > Wetlands > Peat | place: Sweden: Abisko, Stordalen Mire...
CCTTTTATACGTGATGTGGCCCTAGACCCCGGCAGGGCGACGGCGCCTCGCTTGACGGCGCCGCACGTGTTGCCTTCGACGGATGAGAACGTCTCGGCCCCTGCGATCTTATCATTATCGTGGCTCACGCCCACACCCCACATAATTGCTGTGTACGCTTCGCCGCGGTCGTCGCCTTCCGCGCCGCAACACTCGCTACCAGGCGGGCGCTACCCCCTTCCTGGGCCGGACTTGCACCGGCTGGAACTCGCCAGCTTCTCCTGGCGCACCTCACCCTGATTGATGTCGCGCCGTGGCAATATTCAACCGAATCCAGTGCTACGTTATCCGGATCCTGCCCCGTCACAGTTTTGGTAGTGAACCCTTATGCAATGCTGTGAATGTGACTCCAGTGCCAGCGTCTGCGCCGCATGAATAGTGTGGGATTCGTTTGGCGCGGATTTTCTGACTCTCTCGGCGCCAGGGAGCTTTGCGCCGTGCCCGCGACGGTGAGATTGCGAGGCCCGAGGGGGACAAAGGCAGGCCGGAGACGAGAACGCGGCGTTGCGGTACGCAACCCTCGTATCAGCTTGAAGCACTTTCGCTTTGACCGCTGGCGACTGCGGCCATGTATCGACTTCCTTGCTCGCGATGTGAGGCTTCAATTTTCTGCCTGTTAGCGGAGGGAGCGTCGCGAAGGGTCTAAAGACGCCAGGCGCTGACTGCTTCGTCCAGAAAGGTCTGAAACCGCACAGGTTCTTGACGTGTTAGGTCCTTGACGCAACCAGTGACCCGGTTCTCCGCGAATTTTGCTATCGCGTCATCCATGGCCGCAAGCGCATGCGCCGCCGTTGGATTTAGGCCCGCCCTCTCGTGCGCGGCTGCGAGTTCCTCCGGCGTAAGGCGGACATGAACCACGCTGCGGCCAGCGGCGTTGGCGATCTTCCTGGCCACTTCGTCATATGTGACTAGGTCCGACCCGGTCAGTATGTAATCCGTGTTGGCGGCTGAGTCCGCGGTCAGCATCGCGACTGCGCTGCGGGCGACGTCACCCGCATGGATGAACGGCACGGGACCGTCATCGGCGGCAGAGTAGATCTTGCCCTCCGAGCGGATGGCGCGGGCATGGGGGCCCTCCGAAAAGTTCTGCATGAACCAGCTTGGCCTCAACACCGCCCATTCGGGCGCGTTGTCGGTAAGCCATTGGTGCACCTTGCCCATACCTGGGCCGCCCGCCGGAAGGAGCGAGGCGCTTTGCAGCACGAAGCGGCGGATTCCCATGGACATGGCTTGCCGGACAAAGTCGATCAGGAGAGGCGACGGATCTTCCGACATCGTCGGAGATAGAAGATAGACGGCCGCTGTTCCATCCAGCGCCGCCCTCCAGGTGGAACGGTCAGTCCAGTCGAAATGCATAGCCTTTGGCCCGGTGACACGTCGGGCTGCCACGCGATAGTGCATGCTGGCGTTTTCGAGCGTCTCAACAATCCGGCGGCCGACTTTCCCGCTGCCGCCGGTGACAAGAATCGGACCGCTCATGCTTGTTCTCCTCTATGGCCTCCGGACGCCAGCCAAGCCTCGACGCCGCCAAAGGCGGCGACCGCGGTGAGTGGATTCCAATATTCGCGATAGCGCTTAATCTTGCCGTTCTCCGTTTCAAAGAAGACGACATATTGCTGGTCGTAGCGAGCGCCGGAACCGCTGATGCGCCCCTCGATCGCCAATTCGCCGCAAGCGAGGCGCGGGTCGAACATCGGATAGACGTGCCGGCCGACGATCCTCTCGATCGTAAAGGCGCTTGCCGCTTTGCTCATGTAGGCGAGAATGGCGGGCCGCCCGGCGTAGAGTTTCGGACGGGGCGGCGGTGCGAACGGGAACTCAAGCATCCCGTCTTCGGCCCAAAGCTCGATCCATTCGTCCCAACGCTGCTGTGCCATCAGTTGTTGATAGGCGTCTACGATCGACAAGGTACAGTTACGCAGCGTGTTGTTGTCCGACATGGATATCCTCCTCGTGTTCGGAGGGCCCGGCGCCGCCGAGCGCTTCGTCGAGCCAGTCGAATATGCGCGCAAAAGACTTGCGGCTCGCGCCGGCCTGACAATGGCTGCCTGCGCCCTCGGCGGCCGTGAAGTGGATAATCGTCTTCCGACAGGTGAGGTGATCGTAAAGCTCTTGCGGCTGCCCTTGGAAAAACAGATCGTTTTCCGCGGCGCAAACCAGCGTGGGACAGGCGATCATTTCCGCGATCCGGTCCTTCAAATTATAGTCGAACATCTTGGCGAGGAACGCGCGCGGCGACGTCGCGCCCATCGCCCACATGCCGTGCGAAACTGCCCAACGCGTCGTTGCTGATTGTTTCATCTGCTCCGCAAGTAGCGCGTCGATATGCGGCGCTCTTTCGAGACTCAACGATTCGAGCAACGTCTGCCGCTGGTTCGACCGCGTGAACGAAAGCGCGGCGGCGGAATAGTCGTAGAGGCCGTCATTGGCGATCAATGCGGCGAGCCGCTTCTCGAACGCGGCCGCTCGCGGCGCTAGCACGCCGCCCAGACTGATCCCCATCAACGCGATGCGCTCAGGATCGACGTCGGGCATCCCGAGCGCGAAATCGACGACCGGGGTAACTACCTTTTCCCAATCCGGGCGGAATCCCAGACCCTCACGGTGCAGAGGCCCGTATTGGCCGGGCCCGTCGAAGGCGAGCACATTGTAGCCGCGCTCGACGGCCGCGCGCGCGCCCGAAACGTGCATCTCCTCGGCCGATCCATCGAAGCCGGTGTGCATGATTAGCGTCGGGCGCGGCCCGGGCCTTCCACAATAATGGAAATAGCCGGGCAGCGTCGTGCGCTCATAGGGGATTTCGATTGGCTCTATCGGCGGATCGTAAAGTTTAGCCGCCTGCTTATAGCAGTCGATCGAAAGCCGGTACGCCCGCGCGATGCGCGGATCATCCGGCCGACCGTGCAGGAAAAACTCGGAGCTTTGATAGTAAGTCTGCGCGCGCAAAAAACTGTCGCGGGCGCTGATGAGATGGCCATGGGCGAGCTGATGCGCGCCTTCCTTAGCGAGGCGATCGGCCATTGCGTTCCAGGCGTCGTGCCAATTGTCGTAGTCGCCGGCCGAAATGCGCTGGGCAACGGCGAGAACCTCGCCGAACAGGGCGCCACCATATTCGGCCGCTCCGAACGCCCGCACCGTCTCAAACCAGAACTGCTCATCATCGGGGAATAACAGTCGGCCTGAATTCCGGTGGTCCATGAGAACGCTCCCGTTGGTATTTGGCCTCTGATAGCATAAGACCGCTTTCTAATGCAAGTTATTTTGCGTTAAGGAAATCGCATGACGGCCGAACCGAAATCCAAATCACGCCCCGGCGGACGGACCGCAAGGACCAAAGTCGCGGTATTCGAAGCGGTAAAATCCCTGGTCGCGGAGAAAGGCCATGCCGCGGTCAGCATGACGGATGTGGCCAAACGCGCCGATGTCGCGGCAACGAGCCTTTATCGAAGATGGGGCGACGTCAGCGCCCTCGTCATGGATGTGGCGGTAGAGCAACTCATTCACGACCGGCCATTGCCCGACACCGGGACGCTCGGCGGCGACTTGAGGGACTGGGCTCGCTCGATCGCCGCGGCCTTACGCCGGCCCGAAGGCTCATCATACTTCCGGGCGCTCGTCGCAACAGCAATGCCCACCGAAGCCGGCGCCGCGGGGCGCACCGCAGCGTTGGAGAAAAGATGGGAGCAGATCGTCGCCATGCTGGATCGCGCCGCGACGCGCGGTGAGCCGGCGCCTTCGTCCGAAGACGTGCTCGATCACCTTCTGGCGCCGCTTTACGTCCGTGCGTTGTTTGGCGCACCGGCGGACGAAGTATTCGCCGAAGGCCTGGTGATGAGATTGTTGAAAGATGAACAGTCGCTAGAAACGCCACGGCAATCGTAACGCCGCGAAGCGCACAAATCAGCGCGTCTTCCTCGTATTTTTATCTCAAAGGTGCCAACAGTTGCCGTGGCATCGTGTCAGTCAACCATCGCGCCCACTTCAGGACATCCTCGCGAGAGGATACCTCCAACGCGATATGCGTTGGCGTTCTTCATGGGCGGCTATCTTCGGCGGGTTGCGCCGCCGACTTCGATTGCTTCATGCGGGTGTCTGGCGGAAGCCACGCCTGTTCGGAATCGGTGATTGTTTCGATGGTGACACAGGCGGGGCGCATCGGGCCCGTCGCCCACCTCTTAGGTCCTCCCTGAACACTTGATCTAAACTACGCCCCTAATAATGACAGCGCTGTCATAATAAAAATGACAGCGCAAGCATTTTTATGCCGGAGCCGCGCGGAGATTAATTACAAGATTGCATTCGCAAATTCGCGGGCATCGCTGGCGCCTGTCCGGCACTTGCATGTCTAGCCGGCCACGATTGGCGTCTCCGACCAAGATTTCGCGTCAGGCAGGCGACACACTCCGGTAGCGGCGCCGGTAATGGCGAATGGACGGCGCCGTGCGACGTCGTCTAGGCGGTGCGGGGTGCGCGTGGTTCGTCACAGGCATGATCCCATCAGGACGATCCAACCGAGGATCGGTCCAGCGCGGTCCAGAAGCGGACGAAGATCGCCATACCCCGTGCGCAGCCAGCCCATCCTTGCCGAGGCGCGCGGCGTCAAGCTCGACGAGTGGTCCATGGGGTCCACTCTTCAGACGCCGGACCAGCCGGCTCCTGATCAGATATTCTTCTAAAGTCATAATCCTCTTCTCCGCGGTTGAGAGCGGAGACAGAGGACCAACTATGCCGAGCCGTTTATATGCCACCCATCAGAAATGTTGGGGAAAACAAACTCATTCGGCATAGTTCGACGTTCGGCATAAACCTACAAAATGAACCAGGTCGATCCTCACGCCTGGCTCGCCTTCGTCCCCGCCAAACTGCCGGACTATCCCGCCAAGAGGATCGACGAACTTCTCCCATGGAATTGGAAGGCGGCCAAAGAGCGAGCTGCCGCCGTACAGGACAGCGCGGCGGCCTGAGCCGCTGCGGCTCACCTTAAACCAACTGGTCCTCAGCACGGGGGCCAGATCGGGCGCGTACGCGTCTTCAAACAACCGCCGACAACCAGCGCCCCTGAGCGCCTGGGTCTGCAGGGCGTTGTTCTGTTCGTCGCCTTTCGAGATGCGCGCGTAGCCGAGCAGTAGCCCGCCGGCCCGCTCTCGGTCTTTCACAAACGTTCGTTTGCGTAACGCTATGGCCTCTGATTGGAAACATTGAGATTTGTGTGTTGCTTAATTCGGTTGCCCAACCCGTTTGAATGGCAACAGGTCTATGCGACAGACCTTAGCGTACAGTTTGGGAAGATTCTGCGATGACCCCTGTAGATTTGATGAGCCGATAGCCGAGCCCCAGTTCGTTCTTAATCAGGATCGGATTGTTAGGGTCGTCTTCGATTGCTTTGCGCAACGCGCACATGGCGGTGATCAATGCCCGCTTGTTGGCGCAACAGTACTTACCGCTCGGAGGATGGATGAACTGTTGATAGGGAACCAGACGTCCCATGTTGCGGACGAGAAGCGACAAGATTTCAAATGTTGTCGACGCTAATCTGATCGGTTCGCCGTACCGTCTGACGACATGATCGAGGATATTTACTTCCAGGGGGCCAAAGCGAAATACCGCTTCCTCGCCTCTGCCCCGGAAACCGCGACGAAGCACGGAGCGCACCCGGGCTAGCATTTCGCACATGCGAAGGGGCTTCTCGATATAGTCGTCCGCGCCGAGATCGAGGGCGGCGACAAGGGCGGCCTCCGTACGTCGACTCGAAAGCGCGATGATGGGAACATCCGGAAAGCGGCGCATCTCGTCAATCGCACCGCTACCGTTCATGAGATCGAGATCGAGGACCACCAGTTGCGGATGATGCGCGTGCATCTTGATCGCTGTCGCGACGTCGACTGCAAGTAGCACTTGGTACCCGTTGGCCTCTAATCTCGACCTCAAGAGCATTTGTATTTGCGGCTCGGCCGCAACGACTAGGATTGGATCCTTGGGCGTTTTAGCGCGTTTCGACATAGTGGGCGGTCCTCTCGGGCGATGGCATACGCGTCACCCGAGCCGCGCGGCCAATAAGTCCCCGCGCGGCACGAGCGATGGATTTCCACCGCGAGACCCCCCCGCCTCAACATCCCACGAAAGTCAGGATGCCTTGAGTGTATCTAAGGCCATGTTGAGCTCCAGCACGTTGACACGGGGCTCCCCCACAAATCCGAGGATGCGGCCCTCGGTATTGGCCTCGACGAGCGCCCGCACCTTGTCCTCAGGCAGGTTGCGCGCCTTGGCGACTGTCGGGACCTGCGCTAGGGCGTTTTCGGGCGAGATATGCGGGTCGAGGCCGGAAGCGGAAGTAGTCACCGCGTCAGCGGGGATCGGTCCCTTCCAGCCGGCGGCCTGCCTGGCCGCGACGTCCGCCTTGACGCGGTCGAGCAGCTTCTGCGAGGTCGGGCCAAGGTTTGAGCCGGTCGAATTGGCGGCGTTATAGGGTGCGTCGATCGTCTTGGTGGAATCGTCGGGATGGGCAGGGTCCTGCGCCTGGGTCGCCGAAGGGCGGCCATGGAAATATTTGTCCGAGGCGAAGTTCTGCCCAATCAACAACGACCCCACTGGCTTGTCCTCATTGGGCGTGAGGCTGCCGTTGGCTTGTTGATGAAACGCGATCTGCGCGATTCCGGTGATCGCCAGGGGATAGGCGAGACCGGTCAGCAGGGTGAAGAGCGCCAGAAGAACGATGGCGGGGCGAATTTGGCCAAGCATGACAATAATCCTCAAGCCAGATGCAAAGCGGCGATCAAGACATCGATGATCTTGATGCCGACGAAGGGAGCGATGATGCCGCCGAGACCGTAGATGGCCAGGTTGCGGCGCAGCAGCGCCGCCGCGCCGACCGGGCGATAAGCGACGCCCTTCAGCGCGAGCGGAATCAGCGCGATGATGATTAGCGCATTGAAGATGACCGCCGAGAGGATCGCCGACTTGTCCGAATGCAGCCCCATGATGTTGAGCGCTTTCAACTCCGGATAGGTCGTTACGAACAAGGCGGGGATGATCGCGAAATATTTCGCGACGTCGTTGGCGATGGAGAACGTCGTCAACGATCCGCGCGTCATCAGCAATTGCTTGCCGATGCCGACGATCTCGATCAGCTTGGTCGGATCCGAGTCGAGATCGACCATGTTGCCCGCTTCACGCGCGGCCTGTGTCCCGGTCTGCATGGCGACGCCGACATCGGCCTGCGCGAGCGCGGGCGCGTCGTTGGTGCCGTCGCCGCACATGGCGATGAGTCTTCCACCCTGCTGCTCCTTGCGGATATAGGCGAGCTTATCCTCGGGCGTCGCCTGCGCAATGAAATCGTCGACGCCGGCCTCGGATGCGATGGCGGCGGCGGTCAGCGGATTGTCGCCGGTGACCATCACCGTCTTAATCCCCATCGCGCGCAATTCGGCGAAGCGAGGGCGGATGTCCGGCTTGACGATATCCTTGAGATGGATGACGCCGAGCAACCGCTTGTTGTCGGAAACCGCGAGCGGAGTGCCGCCAGAGCGCGAGATGCGATCGACCGCTATATTGAAGTCGACGGGCGCGGTCTCGCGGGTCAAGCCGGACTCGGCGAGGATCGCGTCGACCGCGCCCTTGCGCAGCGAGCGGCCGGGCAGGTCGATGCCGGACATCCGCGTCTGAGCGGAGAAAGGCACCACGGAGGCCGAAGCGGTCATCACGGGCGCATCGAGGCCATAGCGGCTCTTGGCGAGCGTGACGATCGAACGGCCCTCCGGCGTTTCGTCGGCGAGGCTCGCCATCAGCACGGCCTCGGCGAGTTTGCCCTCGCCGATTCCCGCGACGGCGATGAACTCGGCGGCCATGCGATTGCCGAACGTGATCGTACCCGTCTTGTCGAGCAACAACGTGTCGACGTCGCCCGCCGCCTCGACGGCGCGGCCGGAGGTCGCAATCACGTTGAAGCGGATCAACCGATCCATGCCGGCGATGCCGATGGCGGACAAGAGGCCGCCGATCGTCGTCGGGATCAGGCAGACGAGCAGGGCGATCAGCACCGTCACCGACAGCACCGTTCCCGAGTAGGCCGCGAGCGGCCAGAGCGTGACGCAGACGATGAGAAAAATCAGCGTCAGCCCAGAAAGCAAGATCGACAGCGCCAGTTCGTTCGGCGTCTTCTGCCGCTGTGCGCCTTCGACGAGCGCGATCATGCGATCGATGAAGGTCGATCCCGCAGCGGCGGTGATGCGAACTTTAATATGATCCGAAAGCACGGTAGTGCCGCCTGTCACCGCCGAGCGGTCGCCGCCGGCCTCGCGAATGACGGGAGCGGATTCGCCGGTGATCGCGGATTCGTTCACCGAGGCGAGGCCCTCGATGATCTCGCCGTCGCCGGGAATGATATCGCCGGCCTCCACTAGAACGACGTCTCCGACCCGCAGATCTAGCGCGCTCACCTTTTGATAGATCTCACCAAGGTTCTTGGCGTCGACGTAGCGCTTGGCCTGAGTGTCGCTGCGGCTTTTGCGCAGCGTATCAGCCTGCGCCTTGCCGCGCCCTTCCGCGACCGCCTCGGCGAAGTTGGCAAACAGCACGGTAAACCAGAGCCAGAACGCGATCTGACCCGAGAACAGTGGCGAATCGCCTGTGGTCACGAGGTCGCGGATGAAGAACCCGGTCACCACCACCGACACCATTTCGGTGACGAAGATAACCGGGTTCTTCGCGAGCGCTCGCGGATCGAGTTTACGAAGCGCATCGACCGCCGCCGTCCCGATAATCTGGGGATCGAGCAGTCCCTGAGCTTTAACTTTCGCGGACATGGATCAACTCCAATTCAAAGCGTGCGGGATTCAGAAGGCCTTGCCGTTCAGCATCAGGAAGTGCTCGACGACCGGCCCCAGCGCCAGCGCGGGGAAGTATTGCAGGAGGTAGAGGATGATGACCACGCCGAGAAGCAGGCCGACGAACAGCGGCCCGGTGGTCGGGAACGTGCCCGCCGAAGCTGGCGCTTTCTTCTTGGCCGCCAACCCGCCCGCTAGCGCCAACACCGGGATGACGTAGGCGAAGCGACCGAGCAACATGACGATGCCGAGCGTCGTGTTGAACCAGTGCGTATTGCCGTTCAGTCCGGCGAAGGCCGAGCCGTTGTTGGCGTTGGCCGAGGCATAGGCATAAATGATTTCGGAAAGCCCGTGCGGTCCGGCGTTGTTGAGACTGTCGAGCGCGGGCTGCAGCAGCACCGAAGCCGCGGAGAAACCGAGCACGCTCAATGGATAGATCAGCACCGCAAACATCGCGAGCTTCATCTCGCGGGTTTCGATCTTCTTCCCGAGATATTCGGGCGTGCGTCCGACCATCAGGCCGGCGACGAAGACGGCGACGATCGCCACGACGAGGAAGCCGTACAGCCCCGCGCCGACACCGCCCGGCCAGATACAGCCGGCCAGAAGGTTGAACATCGGCACGAGGCCGCCCAGCGGCGTCAGCGAATCGTGCATCGTATTGACCGCGCCGGTGCTGGTGGCGGTCGTCGCCGTGGCGAACATCGAACTCAGGGCCTGCCCGAAGCGAAGCTCCTTGCCTTCGAGATTGCCGGCCGACGGGTCGACGCCCAGCGCGGTCACGCCCAAAGTTCCCGCGCATTCCGCCCAGTAGACGACGCCGATCCCGACCACGAGCAGAATCGCCATGGCGATCAGAATCGCGCGGCCTTGCTTCAAGTTGCCGACAGCCCGGCCGAATGCGAGCACCGAAGCGGTCGGGATTAGCAAAAGCAACCAGATTTCGAGGATATTCGTCCAGGCGTTGGGATTCTCGAACGGATGCGCCGAATTGGCGTTCATGAATCCGCCGCCGTTGGTGCCAAGCTCCTTGATAACTTCCTGGCTCGCCATCGGGCCGATCGAAATCGTCTGCTTTACGCCTTCCAGGGTCGTGACATCGACCGAACCCACCAGCGTCTGCGGCATGCCGAGCGCGACGAAAACAACAGCGAAGACGATCGAGAGCGGCAGCAAGATGTAAAGGGTGACGCGGCTCATATCGACCCAGAAATTGCCGACCGTCGTCGCGGACGAGCGCGCGAAAGCGCGCACCAGCGCAAAGGCCATCGCGAGGCCCGTCGCCGCTGAGAGAAAATTATGAACCGTGAGGCCGAGCATCTGCGTGAGATGACTCATCGTCGTCTCGCCGCCATAGTTCTGCCAATTGGTGTTGGTGATGAAGCTGATGGACGTGTTGAACGCTAGATCGGCTGGAACGGCGTCGAAGCCCTGCGGATTGAGCGGCAACACATTCTGGAACCGCTGCAATGCGTAGAGAGAGACGAATCCCGCGATTGAAAAGGCGACCATGGCAATCGCATAGATGAACCACGATTGCTCGCGTTTCTCATCGACGCCGGCCAGCCAATAGAAACCGCGCTCGACCGGCCGCAGAACGGGCGACAGGAAATTGTCTTCGCCCGCGTAAACGCTTGCGATCAAGGCGCTCATAGGAATGGCGGTTATCAGCACCAGCGCGAGAACAAACGCAATTTGCCACCAGCCGACGAATGTCATGGCGTCACCTTCAGGTTCCGGTATTTCAGGAAAGGCAGGTTAGAATTTTTCCGGATAAATCAGCGTGTACAGGAGGTAAAATCCCAGGCTGATTCCGACGATCAAGCCGATGATGGGCTCTATCATGTCCGTTTTCCTTACAAGCGCTCGCAAGCGATGGCGTACCCGACCATCAGGGCGAAGAACAAAAGTCCGATCAGGACATAGGTAACATCAAGCATGGCGTAGCTGCTCCGCAGGAACTGGGGTCTTGCCCCATGTCTATGCAAGAAATCCATGCTGGATGCGGCCTCTCGGCGTAAAGAAATTATAAGGGAGCGACTGCGCTCCCTATCCGCGACGGCAGCTTAAGCAGGCACACGCCTTCCTTCGCGTTGCCCTTGCTGACGAGCCGCTTATCGATCGCACGTACGGCGGCCGGGACGTCGATGCTTATCGGCGCGGAGAAGAATCGGGCTGCCGATTGACGCAGATATTGTCGATTTCTTCGCGCGGCGTGCGCGCAACGGGAACAGCGACCTCGTGCGGCCCGGTCAAGGCGCAAACTCGGTTGATGTCCACGGATTTGTGATAACTGTCATAGGCTGTGAGGACGAGCGCTGCGCCCACGACCCACACAAACGGATTCGAAAAGCCCTGTCTCAGTTTTCCGAGGAACCTCATCCTATTTCTGTCTTTCGCGGAAGAAGAGACGCCGAGCCGGCATTGCCACACTTTCTCAAAAGCCTCCAGCTTCTTGAACCTAGCGGCGCAGAGAAAAAATTAGGCGCAATCTGACTTGAGTCTCTTGCAAAACGACGAGCGCGGCCTCACTTTTCGACATTTTTGGTGATTTTTCAATAGTCGTGAACCGTCGGCGTCCGGTTTCTGGTATGGTTGATTGTGCGAAGAACAACCAACCGAAAGCCTGGAACCACCGACGATATCGCTGCGGGATAACCTATCGTCGTATTGGGAGAAGTTTCAAGGAGAACTTTTCCAGTATTCCTTGCTCACGCGACAACCCGAAAATCCTTCGGCGATATCACGCGAAAATTATCTGTGACGGCGCCGCGATACTTGGCCCAGTTTCGAGGGACCTTGTCGCGCAAGAAGTCCAGGGTCGCTTCGGCGAATTCTTTGCAGGCTCCATAGGTTTTGTTGTGAGTAATGTTCTTGTGCATGACGCCCCATAGCCGCTCGATCGGATTCAGATGCGAGCAATAGGCGGGAAGGAAATGCAACCGAATGCGGTAGCCGGGCCGTGACAGCCATTCCTGAACAAGTTTGGCGTGATGATAGCGC
>Ga0302319_10020724_pt1 | contig 11864 bp, 14 predicted proteins | sample Bog_T0_2_FD_203319 | JGI IMG/M metagenome (GOLD analysis project Ga0302319, IMG submission 203319) | Peat permafrost microbial communities from Stordalen Mire near Abisko, Sweden - Bog_T0_2 | ecosystem: Environmental > Terrestrial > Soil > Wetlands > Peat | place: Sweden: Abisko, Stordalen Mire...
CTTACAAGCTTTCAGATATTCCGCGGCCGTGATATCGTCCAGGTTGTAAAAGCCTCGCTTCTTAAAGAATCCCCGGAAGAAAAATTCGTGTTTGAGTGCTTCCGCGTCCTCGGCTATGTTGGTCGTGCCTCGATTCAGGTTGGACAGTGTCCGGCGAATATTAGAGGCGCCATCTTCGCCCATATCGTCCTGCGCCAGCGCGCTGGTTGTAGCCACATTCAACTGGTTGGAGAGCGACTGCACGTTGTTCAGTGTTACCTGAGCATTTTCGATTAAATGCCGCGATTGAAAGTCGGCTATCGTCTCATTGACCCGAATCGACGCCTGATCCAGATTCGTGGAGGCATCCCGGACATTTTTCAGTGTCGACTTCAGTTGCTCACGGGTCTGCTCGTCTTTCAGCAGCAGGCCGGCTGCGCCGTCTCCTTCATTCAGTCCGGCCACAAGAGTGTTGACCCCGCTGGCTATACTGGTTCCGTTTTCGACAATGCTGTTGACGCCGGGCCTCGCATCGGTAATCAGACCGTCGGCTTGATCTACGGTCTTTCTGATGGAGTCGAGCGCCAGGTCTACTTTTCCACGCACTTCAGTCACCGTTCCCTGGAGATCGTCGATCAGCAGTGAGCCCTTCTCCATCAACGCCGTGATGTCGATAGGTTCTTTACTCGCCAGCGTGACGCCATTCCTGGCTTCTCGCGATTGTGCGGAACCGGTCTTGATGGAGATGAACTTGTCCCCCACAACCCCATCGGTCTCAATGGAAACCACAGAATCCTCGCGGACCATTCCGCCTAACTTCTTTTCAATTTGCAGTTGCAACCTGAACTTCTCCGCCGGACTGACCGGAATTCCGATCTTCTTGATCTCTCCGGCATCGAATCCGGAAACCCGCACTTTGGCTCCCGCTGTCAGTCCACTCAGATTCGAGAACTCGGTGTAAACCTCCAGATGCCTGCTGAAGAGTTCCTGACCGCTTCCGATCAGAAAGAGAATGCCGGTGAACAGACTTATTCCGAGGACAATGAACAGACCGATACTCCAAGGTTTAATGTTCATTGCGGCAATCTTCCGAAACCAGTGCTCTTACCAGCGGGTTTTCATCTTCCTGCAGTTCCTGAAGTTTGCCCAGGGCAATGACCCGGCCTTGATCCAAAACTGCAAGCCTGTCGCCCACACGGCGCACGCCGCGAATATCATGCGTCACAATCACCATGGTTGTTTTGCCCTTTTCTTTCAACTTCAAAAGCAGATCGTCTATCTCCCGGGCAGTCACGCCGTCCAGTCCACTGGTTGGTTCGTCGGCAAGAAGTATGCTTGGCTGCAGAATAAGAGCACGAGCCAGCCCAGCCCGCTTTTGCATTCCGCCTGACAATTCCGAGGGCATTTTATAGCGGTCGTTTCCCAATCCCACCTCATCCAGTTGCGTCTGAACCAAAGCGTCAATCTCTTCTTTCGATTTCTTGGTAAGGCGTTGCAGAGGTAGGGCCAGATTGTCGTTGAGTGAAAACGGGCTAAAAAGCGCACCACTTTGGAAAAGGAACCCGATCAGGCGGCGCGTCTGCGATAAGCCATCCTCATCCAACTTGAGAATGTCCCGATCGTGGATGCGGATGCTGCCGGCATCGGGTTTCAGCAATCCGACCATCAGCTTCAGTGTTACGCTCTTGCCGGTCCCGCTGCGTCCCATGATGCACAACGCTTCTTCGGGAGCAATGGAAAATGAGACGTCGTTCAACACCGGACGACCGTCAAAGGTCTTGGAAACCTTATCGAACGCCACATCAGGGACGGTTGGGACATCGTTCATATCGCAGTACCCGGAAAGAGGAAGAAGATCGCTTTTACCAGGACGACGTCAGTCAGTATGATGAGTAGCGACGACACCACGACGCTATTAGTGGCCGCGCGGCCGACACCGACGGAACCGTCTACTGCGTTATAACCGAACCATGACGACACCAGGGCGATGATGAAGCCAAAGACCGCAGTCTTCAGAGTGGGCGGAATGAATGTGGCCCAACCCACCATGCTAAAAGCGCGGTTCAAGTAAAGATGTAGGGAGATGTGTGAAGCGCTACGTTCCGCCAGAAAGCCGCCCGCAATACCGGCCACATCGATGAATACGGTCAAAATGGGTAGCGCCAGTATGCAAGCAATGATGCGCGGGATAACCAGCAGCTTAAAAGAATCGACCGAAAGCACTTCGACGGCGTCGATTTCTTCATTCACTCGCATACCGCCAAGCTCCGCGCCGATCCCAGCGCCGACTCGGCCCGCCACCAGCAGAGCCGCCACCAGGGGACCAATTTCATTGAAGAACGCTAGCGATTGTACCGTGGGAATCATGGATTCCGCACCGAAGCGAACCAGGGTGCTGCGCGTGTGCAGGGTAAGAACCAGCCCAACCGCGAGGCCCGAAGAGACAACAATGGGCAGAGAACTCCATCCGACTTCACCTATCTGCCGGCAGATCATATTCAACTCAAAGGGGGGTAAAAACGCCCGCCTCGCCGCCCGCAGCGCAAACAATCCCAGATTGCCCATGAACTCTAGGAATGCGTTCAGGAGTGGCAGGATTTGCTCGCCTTGAGGCGTCTGCAGTGCACCTTTGTCTGCCGCTCGCATCACGAGTTTTCAACCGCTTCGTTAAAGTTCTTCAAACGAGATGGCAGACAGCAACTTGTTGGCCAACAGACAGAACCCAGCTTGTCATCGATTGGCCATTCGCGTGTACTAGAGCGATCTATTGAGGAGGATGACGGTTTGGAGAATGGACAAAGGTAGCCACTGCGGAATATGCAGGCAATTGATGGAGATGTTTTTGAAGGCGTTTTACCGCATAAGTCAGAGTTGGCTGTTGCGGTTAGAGGGCCTTCCGATCCTGAACTGCAGGAAGTGACGTTCACAGGTCACATGACCAAATAAGGCCGCTCTGGTCTGGAGGCCGGTAGCGGCATCTGGCGCGTACTCAGATTTTGTATGAAACTCCTTATGCAATGTTTGCGCGGTGCTGGGCGGGTCTGTGACGCCGGCCATATGATTCAGGAAGCCGAGAGCGAACGATGAATCCGCTAGTTCAGGAATGGCTGTTCGCCGCCGCGTTAGTCAGTAGCTTGGTCGCTCTGGCCGGCCTGTACGTCGCCGTCGCGAGCCAGCGCAGCCAACTGGCGGTGCAGATCATGCTGCAGTACTCAGAGAAGTTCAGACTCATGCTGCTGGGCATGCCTCTTGAGATTCTGGCCACACGCCATGACCGACACCACGCGCTCGAACCAAACCCTGAAATCAGCAGGTATGTTCTTTCGCTGTTCTATACCCTGCTGGAACTCCACTACTTGCGTGAGAGACGCTATCTGCCTATGGGCATCTGGAATCTTTGGCTTCCAAGTGTGCGCACGGCAATGCAAAGCTCCGTATTCCTCAGCGAGTGGGAAATGTTGCGTGTTGATTTTCTGCCCCACCATCCGTCCTTCTGCCGCTTTATCGACTCACTGCAAGAAGTAAGGTCAAACTGACCCGAATTTACAGATCCCGTCCGATGTAACCCGGGGCGGGTTGCTTTTCCCGAAAACCTCCCCGAGCATTTTGAGAATCAGTCCTGGACCCCCGCTAGCCGCTATTTGTTAGGTGTCGGGTCCGTGGCCGGAAAAGGACAGGAAATCATCCGCGTTCGAATTAGTGAACTCGACCTGCCGTAACTGTTTGCGTGCGAGTCTGCTGTCTCTCGCCATGGTAATAGGAGTCACTTGTATTTATTCCAATGCATCGTAATTTCCTGGACCACCGTGTTCCCCACGCGCCAAGCCGATTCCAGCGCAGGCAGGTAGCCCACGAATTGGCCTTTCGTATTGCGAGCCAGATTTTCCGCCGCGCTCATGCCAGGCGGGGGTTGATCGAAGTCGCTGGCGGTGCGCAGCACCATAACGCGATTCCAATCCACGCGATTCGCCTTGGCCAGCATCTGCAGCGAACTCAGCGTACCGGTGTCCTCCATCGCCGTCGTCACATAGTTGCCCTTGCCTTCGGTGTGATAGTTCACCCACTGGTTCGCCCAATCGCTCATCTTGACTCCAGTGAAAAAGGTGCTGGAGGAAATGGTATCGCCCTTCAACACGAACGGAGGACGGCGCGCGCTTAAGGAAGCGTACGCGGCTCGGTCCTTCCGCATTTCTGGTGTGTCTGCAAGCTCCACGTGCTCGGTCAGACGAAAGGCCCAATCGACCAGCGCGGCATTCAAATGATAGGACTCACTCCAGCGTCCGCTACGCGGGGCTTCATAAGGCTTGGACTTGCCCAGCGGTACGAAGCCGGTGGGCCAATCGGCGGGGATCTCGCGGCCGTCGATCTCATAGGCCAGGTCGCCATCGACCACCCATTCGGCCCACGCCGCTGAACCGAGCGATGCATCCGCGGGATCCACTCCGGCGATGCCCGCGACCATCCAATATGCCCTAGTCAGATCGAAGCGCGGATCCAGCCCAAGAGCCATGATGCTACCCGCAGCTTTGGCCGTGCCCATGCCAGTCAGCACGGCGAGCACGCCGTCGCGATTCATGCGCAGGTCGTGGTACGCCTGGGGAAACGGAACGATCTGGTCCAGATGATTGCGTTCCACCCAATACTGCAACTCGCCGGGGCGGTCGCCAGTGTCGGCCCCCACTTCGAACATGGTCACGATCACGACCTTGATCGGGATGGGCGCCTCCTTGGTCTGGCAGGCGGCCGGTCCGGCGATCGCGCCAAAGATGCCCAACAAGACCACTACGGCCACGGCTTTACTTTGCATGAGCAATGGTAGCGAAGTACAGTGCACGGTGCCAAGTCTTTGTACCATAGGAGAATCTCGGGGGTCTATCTGAAGCACAACCAACGCGTCCCGCCTGTCTGGCTGATGGGCCTCTCGAACTCCACGGTAGGTCTCAACAGCGGCATCGCGTTTTTTGTCGTGCCCCAGTTGCTGGCGGCACAGCATGTTTCCGAAGCCACCATCGCCGTCATCACGGCTGCCGCGATGTCTTCTAATTTCTGGCCCGTGGTGTTCGGTCCTATCCTCGATGTGTGGTTCAGCCGCCGCTGGTATGCGACGGTCTTTGCCGCACTGGCGTCGATTCTTGTTGTCGTCGCGCTCATGAACCTGCGGCGTCCTGCCGTGCTGGAGGCGGCGCTGGTTGCGGGTGTGGCCGCGGCGATGCTCTTCACCACGGCGCTGTGCGGTTGGCTCTCCACCGTCTGCCGCCATGAAGACAAGAATAAGCTGAGCGCGTGGGTGAATATCGCGGTGATCTCCGGAACCGGAGTGACATCGGTCCTCGGCGGCGAACTCGTCAGGCATCTACCGGATTGGATGGCGGCGTGTCTTCTCGGCGCGATCGTTTTTCTTCCTACAGTCATTTTCCTTTTTATCCCGTGCGCGGGTCCCGATAAGCGGTTGGCTGGCGAAAGCTTCGGTGAGTTTCGCCGTGAAGTCACAGCGCTGCTCCGCCGCCGCGAAGTGTTGATCGCGCTGGTGCTTCTGCTTTCTCCCTGCAGTTCGTTCGCGCTCACCAACTTGCTGGGCGGTCTCGGCGCCGACTTCCACGCTTCTGCTCGCGTCGTCAGTCTGGCCGGTGGCGCCGGCGCCTTCTTTCCAGGCATCTTGGGGTGCCTATTGTTTCCGATCATCGCCAAGCGCCGATCGCTGCTCTTTCTTTACCTCGCCGACGGAATCCTAGGCAGCCTCTTTACTCTGAGCCTGATTTTGCTGCCCCATACCCCACTGACTTTTACCGTCGCGCTGGTGGGCGAATATCTCTTCCAGGCCGTCGCTTTTTCGATCCAAGTGGGGATTATGTTCGAGACGATTGGCGAAAACAATCCGCTGGCCGCGACGGCTTTCACCGTTCTCTCGGCGGCCACGTACGTCCCGATCACTTACATGATGGTCGCCGACGGCGGGGGTTACGCTATGGGCGGGATTGCGGGCAGCTTGGGAATGGACGCCGCAATCAGCATCGCTTCGTGCCTGCTGATTGGTTTCCTGCTGTACCGGCTTTCCGGCAAATCGTTACAGTTGGGGACGCCGGCGGTCGAGCTAAATTGTAAGTGAGAAATGTTCGATATGCCAACCAGACCCGGAAAAACTGCAAGATCGCCGCTTGTTACGCTAAAAAAGCGAGGAGCTTCCAAATGGCAAGTCTTGATTGGTCGCAATGCCCCGCCGTGGAAAGCATCCCCGGCAAGGTCAGTGGAGCATGGGTTCTCAAAGGTACCCGCATGCCGGTATCCGCCATTTTTGAAAACATCGAAGCGGGCGCCAGCATCAACGATATTATGCAGTGGTTTGATGGCCTCGGCCGCGCGCAGGTTAAAGCCGTGATCGAGTTTGCCGCACGCAGCCTCGACAAGCCCCCTGCTTACGCTCCAGAGCCATAAATGCGCGTGTTGTTCGATCAGGCGACGCCTGTTCCAATCCGTCCGTTTCTGAAAGGCCACACAGTTAGGACCGCAGCGCAGGAAAAATGGGACCGGCTGCGCAATGGTGAATTGCTCAACGCCGCAGAAACTTCCGATTGCCGGGCGCCGGAGCCGATCAATCCGCCACTGGGCCACGCGCTCGGCCGGGGCGGCAGCAGGACCACCAAAGACGGCCCGCGCTTGTCGAGCAAGAGGGATTAATAATAGCTCGGCAGAACCGCCCCAGCCCCCCAGCTGAAACTTTCAGATGGAACTCGCATAGCCATGGACGCGAAACTCTTGTTCCTCGCCCCAGGTTCCCCATGCTTTGTACATGCTCGCCCGCTGGACAAGAGAAGCTTTTCCTGGAAATAGGGGTCCCGGTGGAAGCACGGACCACGCCCCCACCCAAGCTCGACGAAGCGGAGCAAGCGGCGTTCATAGCCAAAATGCAGGCGCTCGCTCCCAAGTATCGAACCGAGCTACTTCAGGAGGCCTGACAGAATCGTCAGTTGTTTACGCCCGAAGCCAGGAATCCGCCATCTACCGCTATGCACTGGCCGGTGATGTAGCTGGCCGCATCCGACGCCAGCAGCACGGCCGCGCCAATCAATTCCTCGGCCTTCCCGAAGCGGCCCATCGGCGTCCGCAGCAGGAATTCGCGGCCTCGATCGGTGCCATCCAACAGCGCGGAATTCAGGTCTGTCCGGAACACTCCAGGCGCAATCGCATTAACGTTTACTCCGGCTTTGGCCCACTCGATGGCCAAGCTCCGCGTGAGTGACAACACGGCCGCCTTCGACGCGGAGTATGCGGCCACTTCAAATAGCGACACGAATGAACTCAGTGATGCGATGTTAACAACGCGTCCCCGCTGGTGCGCCGCCAGGGGCTCATAGAACGATTGGCAGGCGCGCAGCATGCCAGTCAAGTTGGTATCAAGCAGCGCGTTCCATTCGGCTTCCTGAACGTCCTTAGTCGGCTTGCGAAAGGTGCGGCCCGCGGCGTTGACCAATATGTCCACCTGGCCGAACTCCTTCAGCACTGCATCGCGCAGCGAGTCGATTGACGCGCGATCGCCAATGTCCATTGTGTGCCGCAGACTGCGCTGGCCGGCCCTCTCCACTTCCGCGCAGACGTCGTTTACGTTCTGTTCGCGGCGCCCACTCGGGACAACCGAGGCGCCCGATTCCGCCATGCCGATCGCAATGGCCCGTCCTAATCCAGAAGTGCCGCCGATCACCACCGCCACGCGGCCCGTGAGATCCGTATAGTTTTTCATGTTAATCCTTGAAGCCTACAAAGCTTCGGAAGTTGTCTTGGAACATGCGCTTCACATCCCGCTCGATTTGTTCCCGAGTCAACGGCCAACCATCGCGCTGCAACGCTTCATAGTTCGCGGTCAAAGCGTCGGCAATCACGCGCCGGGAGTGCGCCCACTTATAAACGATCTGTTCTAGAATTCGCGCGTCGGAATGCTGCGGGATGAAGCTCGCTCCCAGCAGTTCAATGCGCTCCATGGTGATCTCGGAAACAATCGATGGATTGTTTAGAAACCACCAGCAGCCAAAGGGCATCAGGTTGGCGAATTTGCGCGCGGCCACGCACAGTTCATGCTGATTCTCCCGCGACAGCATACTGACCAGGAAGCGATTGTCGGGGAAGTCCCGGCACAGGCGTTCGATGGAGCTCGTGTCGGCGTGCCCCAAACTATCGCCCGCGTCCCGCAGCGCCGGATTCACACGTTTGTGGACGCCGATCATCAACGAGACCGGCAGGCTATGCTCGCGACAGGTGGGCAGGATCACTTCGGTCAACATGCGAATGCGTCGTGAATTTTCCGGATAGCGAAGTTCCGGCGGCTGCGAAGCGGCCAGGTACAGGGGCTTCAAACGATCGATCCAGGCGTCGAGAAACTTTCGCGCCCCCTTGGGAGTGGCTTTGAAACCGCGAGCCACGACCGTCTCCCGCGCCCCGTCCCAGTTGTTCAGAAGCGGATCCATGCGCAGCACCGCATGAAATTTGGGGTGCGGCGGTAGATCGCGATCCCAGTCCGCGATTTCTCTTTCGTCGAAGACGTCGTTGGTCATGACAATCCCGGAAACACCGGCCATCGACAGCACCTGCTCCACGTGGCGTTCCGGGTCTTGACCGGCAAAAAAGGCCCGCGCCTCCGTAAGATCGGGCGAGGCGGGGTTCAATCCGAAAGCCGTCATAACGCCCACCACCCCCCGGGTGGCTTCCGAAAGCGGCGTGTTCTCCACGAACAAAGTCTTCCAGATCACGTCGGCCTGTTCGCGTTTGGACAACGCCCAGAATTGCTCCGGCGTGATAGGCGAGGAGCGGAACAGCTCCGCAATCAAGTAATGATAATTGACCAGTTCATCAACCCCCCACGACGTGAGATCCGCGAAGCTGGGGGGATACAGGTGAGTGTGTATGTCGAAGACAGGTGTACCCTGCACGATCTCATGAACCGTCTCGCGAAGCGTTTCGATCATCTGCGTGTAAGCTATCGCTCCCGATGGGCGCGTGTCAACTGGAGCGACCTGCTCAGTTGCCGAGCCGTGACCGTGAGGGAGCGGTAGGGCGGCCTGCGAATCTCGCCGCGATGGAGTTCCATTACCGTGGTAAGATCGGTCATGGCACTAGCGCAGTCGAAGGTTACCGCACAAGGGCAGATTTCTATCCCGGCGGCGGTAAGGCAGAAGCTTGGTATCGGCCCAGGCTCTATTTTGGAGTGGGATGAGGACGGCGACCGGATCGTGGTTCGCCGTGTTGGCCTCTACAGTTCCGAGGATATCCGCAAGGCTTTGTTCGGGAACCGGAAGCTGAAACCCAGAACCCTCGAGGAGCTGAAGGAAGGCATCCGGAGTTACGTGCGCAAGCGTTATGCGCGCCATTGATACCAACGTCCTGGTTCGACTGGTAACCGGGGACGATCCGCGGCAAACGTTGATTGCTGAGGCGTTCATTGAGACGGGCGCATGGGTCTCCCTCCTCGCGCTCGCCGAGACAATTTGGGTACTCGGCAGCAACTTCCGGCTCACTGCGCAGCAACAAGATAGCGCGGTTGAAATGCTCCTCACACACCGCGAATTGGTGCTGGAGCATCGCGAAACCGTTGTAGCGGCGCTCGCGCTATTTCGCGCCAAGCCATCGCTAGGTTTTTCCGATTGCCTGATCCTGGAATCGGCCCGCAAAGCAGGCCACCTGCCGCTGGGCACCTTCGACGGCAACCTGGCCAAAGTTGAAGGAACGCAGAAGCTTTAGGAAACCGCCCAAACCCATCACAAACTACTACTAAACTTGCGAGGCTTGGTGGCCCCGACACACTGACTGAGCCGTGCGCGTTAGCAAGCGGTAGGGAGTATAGGGGTATACGCCAATTGCCGCAACTTGGCGCTACGCCAGTCAGGATAGATGCTCTCGCGGCTGATTGCCTCGTCGGAAAGCAGCGGCGTGGTCCAGTATCGGCCACTTTGCGATAATCGGCGATTGAGTTCCCATGCGTAGCCGAATTTTCCGCCGGTACTTCTGGAGCGCGCTCCTTCTGTTCACGCTTTCACTGTTGGCGGTCGACCTTTATGTGGTCCACTTCTACGGGGGCAGCCGCGTGGACCGCCTCAATACCCAATTGAAGCTGCAGGCCCGGATCCTCGCAGGCGAGCCGATTGGAACGGTCTCGCCATGGGCGAAGTCGGCGTCCGTCCGCGCCGGCACGCGCGTGCAAGTCCTCAACGCCCAAGGCGGAGTCGAAGCCGACGCAGGCGCCACTCCCGGCGACGACATCGAAACTCTTGCGGCGAGCGTTCCCCTAAGCGATCCCGATCGGGCGGGTTGGACCTTGCGCCTGTCTACGCCGCTGACGGAACTCAACAAGAACGTGAACGAGCTGCGGTTGTGGCTCGCCGGCATCACGATGTTCAGCATTGCTCTGGCCCTCGGTCTCACATATCTCTTCATGCGATCGTTCTCCGGCCGCATGCAGCGCTTGCGAACTTACATCGAGGGATTGCCCGATGCGAGCCTGCCCGACGAGGAACTGCCGGGAGGGAACGACGCGCTGGGATCGCTCTCCCAAGCGCTCCGCCAAACCGCGCCGAAGATACGAGACTTGGTCGACGAGCTGAAGCTTGAGGGAGCCAGGCGCGAAGCAATCCTGGCGAGCATGGTGGAGGGAGTTCTCGCCGTCGATCGGCAACAACGAGTTACCTTCTGCAATCGTTCGTTCGCCCGGACCGTCGGCGCGCGCATCCCGGTTCCCGAAGGTATGCCGCTGCTGGATCTCGCCCGCGACCCCGCTTTGCGCGACGTTTTGATTACGGTGCTTCAAACCGGGCTTCCCGTGGAGCGGCGGATTCAACTGCGGGGCGTTCAGGCGCACTCCTTTGAAGTGCAAGCGGTACCGCTGGCCGGCCCGTCGGCTCATGGCGCGCTGGCGATCCTGCACGATATAACCGAGCTCGAAAGGCTGGAGCGCGTGCGCAAGGATTTCGTCGCCAATGTCTCGCATGAGTTGCGGACGCCTTTGGCGGCGATCCGCGGTTATGCCGAGACGCTGCTCGATGGGGCCTTGGAGGATCTGGAACATAACCGCAAGTTCGTGGAAGTGATTCTGGCCCACGCCATACGCCTGAACAACATTGCCTCAGACCTTCTGATCCTGTCCGAACTTGAATCGGGGGCGCAAACTCAGCCGAAGCGGGTATCGATCCGGTCTACTATAGAGTCCGCGCTTCGCACGGTCGAATCCGCCGCCAAGGTCCGCAATGTGAAACTTACCACGGGCCTGATCGAGCCTCTTTATGTGAAGGGCTACGAGATCCGCTTGGAACAAGCCTTCGTCAACCTGCTGGACAATGCGGTGAAGTTCAACCGGCCCGACGGGGAGGTCCGCATCGAAACTTCGGCAGCCGGCGATGGCAAGGTCGGCATCACTATTAGCGACACAGGAATTGGCATTCCTTCCGACGATCTGCCGCGTATCTTTGAGCGCTTCTACCGCGTGGACAAGGCTCGATCGCGGGCGGTCGGCGGCACAGGACTAGGTCTGTCGATCGTTCGGCATGTGATCGAGCAGATGGGCGGGACTATTCGAGTCTCGAGCCAACTTGGGAAGGGTTCACAGTTCGTAATGGAACTACCGTGCGAGGAAGTAGCCACGGCCGTCGAGGGCTAGTTTCCCTAGAACTACTCTTACGATCCACCAGCAAAGTAATCGGATCGTAATCCACAGTTCATTTATTCCTAACAACCGACCGCTATTCTCAACGAGGCGTTTTAACCCCGCCCGATGTGTGGCCTTTTGTTTCTTAAGTCGCGCGGTGTGTCGTCTGGACCGGGCGCTGGGTCGATTTTAAATACGGAGTTAAATGTGAATCGCAGCAGAATAGCAACCTTGAATCTCTTTTTTTGCCTTGCCGGAGTCC